>Ga0206964_10277_pt1 | contig 14522 bp, 11 predicted proteins | sample Alteio_BWOrgHeat_25_FD_152980 | JGI IMG/M metagenome (GOLD analysis project Ga0206964, IMG submission 152980) | Enriched cells from forest soil in Barre Woods Harvard Forest LTER site, Petersham, Massachusetts, United States -... | ecosystem: Environmental > Terrestrial > Soil > Temperate forest >...
ATCCCGGACGCGCCGGACCGGAGCATCAAGCTACTGCGTGAGGATGAAGACTGGAGTTTTCTTGCTAATCCTGCCAACCGTCAGGATTTCTGGGACCCGATAAAATATATCCGGCTTCGAGACAATAACAATGATTGGTTCTTGACGATTAGCGGAGAAGCCCGCGAAGTGTGGGAGCAGATCGGAAACGATAATTGGGGGCAGGCTCCTTACTGGAATGGGTACCTCAACGAAAGATACATGCTGGGTTTGGATATTCATTACGGAAAGCATGTTCGCACGTTTGTCGATTTTAAAAGCGGGATAAATTCCTTCCGGCAAGGCGGCCCGCGTCCGATCGACGAGAAGAAGCTCGACTTTCAAGCCGCCTTCCTGCAGGTTGGAACTGCAGAAGGTCAGAACTTTATCAATCTGAGGGCCGGAATACAGGAACTCGAGTACGGATCCGGACGGCTTATCGACGTCCGCCAGGGACCTAATGTCCGCTTGAGTTTTGCTGGTTTTCTGGTCCAAGGCAAAATCGACCGATGGCTGGTGGACGGATTTGCCATGCGTCCACGACAGGACAATTTTGGGTTCTTCGACGATCAGCCAAACAACCAGGTGGGCTTCTGGGGTGTATATGCTTCCCGACCCGCGCCGCCGCCGAAGACGTCAGTAGAACTGTACTACCTGGGTCTGGATAGAAAGCAGGCCACATTCCAACGGGGCACTGCTCAGGAGGTGCGCCAATCCATCGGCGGACGAGTCTCCCGTCCCATTGCGACCGAGCGGCCCGGGTGGGACTTTGACGATGAAGCTCTGTGGCAGTTCGGCACGTTTGGTTCGGGAAACATTCGAGCATGGACGGTCGCTACCGAAACCGGCTATCGATTTACGAATACGCCACCGAAGCCGCGTCTCAGCGTGAAAGCCGACATCTCAAGCGGGGATCATCCAGCCTCGAATACTTTGAGCACGTTCAATCCTCTCTTCCCGAAAGGTGACTATTTCGGTGTCCTGGCTACGACCGGACCGGGCCCTCTCAACTTTATAGATGTTCACCCACATGTCGAGTTAACACTGCCTCACAATGTCTCCGCATCTTTCGATTGGATCGTGCAGTGGCGACAGAGCCTTGACGATGGCGTCTACAACGTGCCGGGAAGCCTGATCCGCGCCGGCTATGCAAGCGATGCGCGCTACGTCGGGAACAGGCCCGGCACACAGATCCATTGGCAGAAGACTCGTCATCTGTGGTTTCAAGGCGACTACGGAATCTTCTATGCAGGGCGTTTTCTAAAGCAGACCCAGCCTGGCCGCAATCTCAACTATTGGTGTTTATGGACCGGCTACGAGTTTTAGTTGACGAGCAGAGGTGTTGATTTATGCGGAAAGGGCTGACGGCGGACTCAATCCTCCCATATGCGCTGCTTGGGATGACCGCCGTTACCGGTCTTGTCGATGCAGTGAGCTTCCCGATGAGCGCGTATTGGCGGTTCCGTAATGCAGGGTCGAACCATCATTCATGAGTGCGACCGCCTCTGTTTTGCCTCCAACGCCCTGAATAATTCGCTTGGCGTGGTACATCATTCTGATCCCGCAAACGAGCGCCGTTTCTTTGGTCGGAACGAACTGGAAGTCGCGTAGCATCGGATGAAGTTGCCAAACTCCCGAGCCGATGCACTCGTGATGTGATGGTGCGATCCACAAAACTTTGTTCCTTACCATAAGCCGTACCGCCTACCTCTAAAGTTGTAGTTCCATTTCCAGCAGCGGTAAGAACGGGGAATTGCACCATGGTTGCTGCGCGCTGGTCGGCAGTGTAGGGAGTAACCAGTACCTCGACTCCCGCCGCCTTGGCCTTGGCGACGGTAGCCGCGAGATCCGAAACCTCATAACCCGTCGTCTCGTGCCCGTATGGATACGGAAGATGACCATCCGTTACGAGAACCGTCAGCTTCCCGAAGTTGGAATGGATACGGATTCGCCGATAAGTGTCACTCGGCCGTCCGATCTCAACACCGGGAGCGTGCGCATCATCAGATGCGACATTCCCATGACTAAAGGCAAGAAAGCTATCTACGAAAGCAGTCACGCGATCGGTCGACACATAGACACGGTTTTCCGGAATGGTTTGAAGAGCTTTATAGGACGGCGCGGTCGTATGCCAATAGAGCTGCGTGTTTACGCCGCCCGGCCACTGGATAATGGCATCTCGTCCGATTGGGTCGTTGAATGGGGTCACAAGAACGTCGGCGCCTGTCGTACGAGCGGCCTGGACCGCCGCATCGAGATCGCTCACGAGATAACCCGTTCGCTCTGCGCCGAATGGATAGGGTACTGGCGTCTTGAAACCAAACACCGATACGGTTCCCGCTGGTGTCATCACCAGTTGCGACATCGTGCTGCTCGGAGTTGGCGTCACGGTAAAGACGCCTTGCTTCGTTGCCGTGCCCCCAAAGGTCGCAAGAAGACTGGCGACGAAGCGATCGAAATCCTCTGGTAAGACGTAAACGTGAGCTGTATCGTACTGCGGTGCCACTCCCGGGTTCGGCGCTGACGTAGCAGCGTAAACGACGGGTGATGTAGCTCCTGGCAACGGTGAAAGACTCGCGCCTCCAACGATGATGAGAGCGGCGACGGTGTTCACTGCGAGGTGTCTGGTAATACGCATTGAAATCTCCTTTATTGCGCACCGGTATATTAAATCTGATTTCCAGCCGGGTCCCCGACTGTGCCGCAGAGCCTATGGGTCAATACCTTTCGGCGATACTGAAATTGCGATCTTAGCCACGCCGCGACCGCTGCTCCGACCAACGGGGCGACCAAGTACACCCATAGGAATTGTGTTTGCCCCGAGACGATGGCGGGCCCAAACTGGCGGGCGGGGTTCAGACTGCCTCCAGTCGCTGTTCCCAGCACCGCGATCCCGACGCCCACGAGAGCCCCAACGATCCAAGGCACGAACGGCGTCAGTCGTTGTACCGAGAGGCAGAGTCCTACAAGGAACACGATGACCGCCATACCGAAGGCCTCGGTTACGAATAGTTCCCAGGTCGACCATCCCGGTCCGGGCTGGAGCGCGGCATGTACTACCGGCGGATCTGCCACAACATTGCCCCACACCCTGCGAGCGGCGACGACTCCGAGTACGGAACCGAATAATTGTGAGATGGTGTAGGGGATGACCCCTGCACCGGGGAAGACTCCGAAGCGCCACATCGCCAGCGAGATTGCCGGATTAGTGTGACCCCCGGAGGCCTTTCCCAGCGGGCTGAGAATCAGTCCGGTAAGCAAAAAGGCGACAGCAGCACCCACGATGCAGAGTTCCGCATGGATCTCCGGGATGGCCCGCGAGATGGGCGACGGTCCAATCACCCACCTCACGATACTGACCACGCCGAATAGCAGAACGGAGGTGAGTATCAGCTCAAACACGCTGTCTCGCGCCATTCGACCAAAGCTTACGCGCCCCGCATTGTTGGGCACTGCTGGAGATTGACCCAATTGCTTATCCTTTCAAGTTGGAGTTAGAAAGCGAAGCAATCGCAACCGAGACTCCAAAGTCCCGTGTCGCCCAGGATCCATTGGTGCGCCTTATGAGCGGCGGAATGCTTGCCATCGTTCAACGACATCGCGTGGCTCGCTGCCCCGACGGTCGATTGTTCTTCGCTCTCCGCATATCCGCCGTATTTCTTGACAGGGGACCAGTCCGGACTCACGGGCAGTTCTGGAGGCGCCATGCTTGAGAATTCGCCTGCCGCGTAAACTACCTTGCCCCCGACAATAGTCAGCAGCGACTCGAGGTTTTTGATCTCTTCCTCAGGAATTGAGAAGTAGTCCGAGGAAAGGATCGCCAAGTCAGCGAGTTGCCCATGGGCTAGGGACCCCTTCTTGCCGTCTTCCGTAGAGAACCAACTGCTCCCAACGGTATAAAGCTCGAGCGCTTTCGCGCGATCAAGCCGGTTGTTCTCCGGATATAAGCTCAACCCGCCGATGGTCTTCCCGGTCACCAGCCAGTAGAGAGAAAGGAAGGGGTTATAGCTCGAGACCCGCGTGGCATCTGTGCCCGCTCCTACCGGAACTCCCATCTCCAACATTCTTTGGATCGGCGGTGTGCGCTTTGTCTGCTGCACGCCGTAACGTTCGACGAAATACTCGCCTTGGAAAGCCATGCGGTTCTGAACTGCAATGCCGCCGCCCAGCGCTTTCACACGTTCGATGTTGCGATCAGTAATCGTCTCGCAGTGATCGAAGAACCAGTGCAGGCCGTCAAACGGTATCTCTCGATTCACTTCTTCATAAACGTTCAATGCTCGCTCGATCGTCTCGTTGTATGTCGCATGCAAGCGAAATGGCCAGCGATTCTCTACGAGGTGTCTAATGACGGCTTTTAGCTCGCTTTCCATAACGGGGAGCATGTCTGGCCGCGGCACAAGAAAGTCTTCGAAATCGGCGCAGGAAAATACGAGCATTTCCCCTGCGCCATTGACGCGATAGAGATCGTCGCCATCGCCGTGCTTTGTCATTTTGGTCCAGCTCTGAAAGTCGCCGAGTTCCTGCTTAGGTTTCTGAGTGAAAAGGTTGTAGGCCAGGCGAATCGAGAGTTCGCCGTTCTTGTGAAGTTCGTTCACGACTCCGTAATCGTCAGGGTAGTTCTGGAAACCACCGCCAGCATCAATTGCACTGGTGATGCCGAAGCGATTCAATTCCCTGAAGAAGAGGCGCGACGAGTTGAGCTGGTCTTCCCGCGACAGCTTAGGCCCCTTCGCCAGGGTGGAGTACAGAATGTTTGCATTCGGTTTGGCTAACAGAAGGCCGGTGGGATTACCCTGCTTGTCGCGTTGAATCTCGCCGCCGACAGGGTCCGGAGTGTCTTTTGTGTAGCCCACTGCGCGTAGCGCTGCCCGGTTGAGCAACACCCGGTCGTACAAGTGCATGACGAAAACAGGGGTGTCCGGGGACACCGAGTTGATTTCATCCAAAGTCGGCATCCGGCGCTCGGCAAACTGAAACTCAGTCCATCCGCCGACGACCCGTACCCACTGAGGCGCGGGGGTCCGAGCGGCTTGATCCTTGAGCATTCGCAGCGCATCGGCGAGCGATGGCACCCCGTCCCAACGTAACTCCAGGTTGAAATTGAGCCCGCCGCGGATGGGATGCATATGGGAGTCGTTGAGACCCGGGATGACCGTTCTCCGCTTTCCATCAATGACCGTTGTCATTGGGCCGCGCAGCCGAAGGATCTCCTCATCGGTACCGGTGGCGCTGATTGTTCCGCCGGTGATAGCAACTGCTTCGACAAACGCTGGCACACCATTTGTCGCGATCTTGGCGTTGTGAAGTATTGTGTCAACTGCCATAAAGTTCTCCTTAGTAGCAAAGCGCAGTTGTGCAGAGGGCGGGCGTCGCCTGCCCTCCACCAGCCCTATTTGTGTGCGAGTTCCGCAGTTGGGACCACATATTCTGGCAACTTCGTAGCGGGAGCGCCGTGAACCATCGTGTAGGCATATTCGACGCCGATGCCATAAGCGCCATAGTGCGTCTTCGCGAGGTCCATTACGGCGTCGTAAGTTTCCCGGTGTGCCCAGTCTCGCTGCCATTCCAGGGTCACAGAGAGAGCCGTCACCGGTTTGGCCCCCGCCTGGACAACACGACGCATCGCATTGTCATGTGCGAGTTGGCTAACGTCGCCGCAGCAGTCTTCGACCACGTAAATCTCGTAGCCATCGTGGATCGCCTGGACGGTCGGAAGGGCCACGCAGGTCTCCGTCCACAGTCCGGCCAGCACAATCTTCTTGCGCCCTGTCCTCTCGATTGCCGCAACGAAGTTCTTGTCGTCCCACGAATTCATGGACGAACGCTCGATAGGCTCCTGGCCCGGGAACACGGCTCGGATCTGCGGCCACAGGTTTCCGCTGAAGCTCTTCGTCTCGACCGTCGTCAGCACCACCGGTACGTCGAATACCCGCGCTGCTTTTCCTAATGCGACAGTATTGTTAATGATCGCCTGGCGATCAAAGTTACTCGTTCCGAACAGCATTTGCGGTTGGTGGTCGATCAGCGCCACGACACAGTTGTCTGGCGTGAGAAGTCCTTTTTCGCTACGCTTCGATGTTCCGTTATTTTGAGACATATTCATTCCTCCGTTGGTTGTGTGTATTTGCACTTTCAAGATCGCTTCTCGCAGCCGTTTGCATGTCCGTGGTCTTCGCAACGATTGAGGTGCGAGCAAAGCTGCAGTGACGCGGCGATACTAGCAACGGGTGGGGAGGAAAATAAATTACATGTTCCTGTAAGGGGTCCTGGGGATCTATCACCCGCGGACCCATGTCCACTGCAGACGATGAATTCGTGCAGGATGCGGCTCATAGTGCGCTGAACCACAACCGCAACTTTTCCATTTAGGTCGGAGTGTGACGATCGGAAAAGGTGTAGATCAATTCAAATGAAGTCGAAATCCAACAGATGAAGACCATCGCTGACAACTACAAGGAAGATGTAATTGTTTGCCGCGGCGGGGATTGCTAGCATCGCGCTATTGGATGGCTGAATGGATCGAGCAATCGGCGGACTCTTGAACGATGAGGATCACGAAGAAATTCGTGGGGATTACGGCGGGACGCAAAAGGATATCGGGGCAAGCGCGCCAATTTGTTGTGTGCGCACTGGCGAAGTTTTATCTATGACTCAGCCGGATATTGCCGTTATTCGCGAGAACTTACTTGGCTGGCTACTAGTATGGCGCCTGATGTCTCCAAACCAGATATTTTCTTCACGATCTAAGCCGTCGTGAGACTCGCATGAGATAGTGGTAGAGCCACGTTGAAGGTCGCACCACGATCTGTGTTATTTTCCGCCCATAGTTTGCCACCATGGGCCTCAACAATGGAGCGTGACACGGCCAGGCCTATACCCATGCCTTTCTCCTTTGTCGTCATAAAGGCGTCAAAGATTTGCTCCGGATCATGGATTCCCGGCCCGTTATCGATCACCTGCACTAGCATCCTGTTTGAATCTGTAACGGCCGCTCGCAGTATTACCAGTGGGGGCACTTGTTGTCCATCCAAGGCTTCGATAGCATTCACGACCAGATTAATAAAGACTTGCTGGATCTGAATCTGATCGACAGGAACCGCAGGGAGACACTCGTCTATGTTGCACTCGACGGGTACGGCGCGCTTTTTCGGGTCCTCCTGCACAACTCGGACAACTTCATTGAGAATGTCTGGAAGCTTGACATTTTTCTTCACGAGGGACTCCTGCTTGAAGAGTGCTCGAATATGTTGCATTCTCTCGTCAGCCGCACGGGCATCTCGTATCGTCCGTTGAATCGACGAATCTACCTCTGCGACGTTCGGCGAAGCTGCATTCAACCACCGCTTCGCCGCCTGTGCGTTTGCAAGGATCGACATGAGCGGCTGGTTCAGTTCGTGAGCGATCGAAGCTGCAAGTTCTGCGACGGTCGCCAACCGAGAAGCCTTTGCGAGTTTGATACGCGTGTCGCGAAGGTGATCTTCTGCTCGCTTCCGATCGTCGATGTCCATCGTGAGGCCATAGTACTGAATGATCTTCCCATGGGGATCACGTAAGGGCTCGCCCATCGAGTGATGCCATCGGTACTCTCCATCGGCGCGTTCTAAACGGTGTATCGCGCTAAATAACTCTCCAGAGCTGATTGCCCGGGCGAATGCCCTCACGGTCTCCTCTCGATCATCAGGATGAACGAAGTTCTCCCACCCGCGAGTAATGATTTCTTCGAAGGATACCCCCAAATATTCAAGGAATCTTTGAGAGAGATGGGTTGTCTCCCCAGTCGGCGACGCTGACCAGAGCATTGAGGGAATGGTTTCGATAATGCCAACGAGTTCATGCTCTCGCATCTGAAGAGCACTTTCAGTCTTCTTCAATACGTCGATATCGAATAGCATCCCGTACGATTTCACGACCTTCCCTTCATCATCACGAATAGGGAGACTGCGGTTCAAGAACCAGCGGTAGACTCCGTCGCCACCACGGCAACGTAGCTCCTGCACAACAAGGTCCCCTGATGCCAATCCAGCCTTTCGGTTTGCGGACACGAGCGTCCAGGAACTGGAACGAGCCACAGGCGTAAACAAGTCTGGGCTTTATACCGAGTTCCGAGGCAAGGAAGATCTCTTTGTAGCGTGTCTGAGACACTACCTTGAGAGCCAGGAGAAGAGAGGATTTCTCACCAGAGAACCTCTTGGCTGGAAGAACATCGAGGCTTTTCTTAAGCATTGCCCTCTCAATAAAGGGGAACAGCAAGGGTGCTTTTCAGTCAATTCTATGCGGGAGTTCGCGATCCTTCCAGATGAGGCTTATGGGGTCGTGACGGAGAATCGAGCACTGTTGCAGCGCCTTCTCGCCATGAACATCGAAACAGAAAAACCCAGAATGGCTCCGTCCGCAATTGCGGAGATGGTGTTGTCGTTCTTTTCCGGATTGTGCATTGAGCGCAACCTCAAATCCAGTAAAGCCTCGTCGACTCGCAAGATCGAGAACTTTATGACAGCCCTTCGAAGGCTCTAATCGATCGACCGGCTCCTGATGTTGGCTTGTATTTACCGATGCGCTCTTTTTCATGCGGATGTATAACCGGTTATCCGTTGGAGTGTTTGTGACGTAGTTCATGGCTCCCAACTGTATGAGGTACCGACTATACGGCGACTTGCCTTGAGATCATTTGTCGATCGGTGATTCGGCGATCATGCATCAAATTACGCCGACTGGGCCCACGCACTCACTCTCTCTGCTGAATGCCGAGTCACGCGGTCCACGGGATGGTTTGTTTCCATCATCGTGAACTTGGCTCAATCAAGAGATCTGGCATCCCTCATTGATGATCGTGAATTTGCGGAGTCTAGGCAATATCGTGGGCTTAATGTATGCCGAAGCTCTGATATTGGCCTGAATTTACCCAGATAGACTATTACCATTCCCTGATAGCTGAAATTAAATTCCCTATTCCGTCTAGGCCTAATATGAAGGAAGGCGCGAAGAACTCTCCTAGTAGGATAGACGGATAATGCAAGGGTATTTTCTGCATAAACCAATGAAAAAATCCCTGTATTAATCCCTGATAGCAGGGAATCGGGTCGGGGAAGAGCGGTTCGCTCAGGACTGCGTCCACCGCCATTCAGTCCACGCGTTGATTCCTGTCCGCTTTTGCTCCCGCAAAACTCGCGAAAATCCCCAGGCGAAGCTGTATTCTCCGAGAGAGACCGACCGCCGTTGGCTGCTGGGCGATGAGGAAGATCGGATTGGCAAGAGAGTACAGCGCTGCTGGCCAGAATGCCCGGATGACGGGCCGGTTGCATCGAAAATATTCCAAAAGGCTTATTTTCCTTAGCTTAAACGTAGCTGAAGTAATCTTCATCAACTATTAATCCAACCTCAACGGACCTCACTCTAACCTAACCAATGGGCCCACAATGAACGTCTTGGTCATCGAAGATGACAACAGAATTGCCAACCTCGTCGACCGCGCGCTAACGGAGGACGGACACAGCGTCGCCGTGTCGGACAACGGCCGCGAAGGGGCAGAGATGCTTCTGTCAGGTAGGTTCGACGCTGCATTGTTAGATATTCTTCTTCCAGAAATGGACGGATTTGAAGTTCTGAGGCAGGTCCGCACAAGGCGCTCTAAAACGCCGATTCTGGTCTTGACCGCAGTCGATGCGGTTCCCAAAATTGTTGAAGCCTTTGATCTGGGAGCAGACGACTATCTGGTGAAGCCATTCATCCTTGAGATACTCCTCGCGCGAGTCGGCGCCATTGCAAGGCGCATTGCATCCAGCGAACCGATCGTAGATAAGGTGGGAGATGTCAGGCTCGATCGCAGTCGTCGTATGGCTGTGCGAAACGGGAAAGAAATCGCCCTCACACGAAAGCAATTTGAACTTCTTGAAACCCTTATGCGGCATAGGGGCCTCATTACTACCCGTGAACAACTCATTGAGGCTGGCTGGGGGCATGCCGCAGACGTAAAAGAAAACACACTTGACGTCTACATCCACGGTCTGCGGTCTAAACTCGAAAATGACTCCGACAAGGGGCCTCTGATCAAAACCATTCACGGGTCTGGCTATATGCTTGTGACGATCTAAAGTGCATTCTCTTTCTGTTCGCGCGAAACTCATGGTCTATTACCTGCTGGTGATTCTGGCAGGTCTTCTCATCTTCGGACTCATGTCCTTCGGTGCGCTCCAATATGCTCTTCTGCAAGGAAAGAAAACCCATCTGCAGGGCCGCGAGGATCGCCTCCTCACTCTGCTCAAGGAAAATAGAGCCGCGAGGGTTGCTGAGCCACTAAGCGAACAATTGAAGAATTATGCTCTCGTAACGCACGAAGGAAACCTCTTTCACATTCACAATCTCGATGGCACCTTTCTATTTCCCTCTGAAGACATCACTCATGACTGGGCTTTGAATAGGGAAGATTGCACCCAACCGGTATTTAGTCGTGTCGTCATCGATAACCAACCAGCGCTCGTCATGTGCCATATGATCCTTCTCGATGGGCGCATGGTTCGTCTCCACATCGGTGGCTCCCTCGAAGAGGAATCCTATATCCTCCGCAAATATCGCAACGCTCTTCTTCTGCTAATGCCTGGCTTGCTAGCTCTTTCTTCCGTCAGCGGATATTTTCTCAGCCGCCGCGCCCTTAGGCCCGTTGATCGCGTAACGCGAGCCGCCCTCGGGATAGGCATTGGTAACCTCTCACAGCGCCTTCCTATCCCAGCCGCAAAAGATGAAATCCAGCACCTCGCCATCGCCTGGAACCAGCTTCTCGCAAGGCTCGAGGCCGCCGTCTCGCGTCTCAGTCAATTTTCGGCCGATGCCTCCCACGATCTTAGAACCTCCATTACTGTCATGCTCGCGACCGCACAGCTCTCGCTTCACCGCCATCGCTCAGAAGAAGAATATCGAGACTCCCTCGCAAAGATCGTCACCGAGTGCCGCACCGCGTCCACGCTTCTCGATGCGCTCCTCTCCCTCGCGCAAAGCGACAACTTCGTCCATGAAGTCGCCTTCAAAAAAATCAACCTCTGCGAACTTGTAATCAGCGGCTGCCGTCGCGTCGAAGACCTCGCCGAATCGAGCGGGATCCTCCTCGACTGGCATCTTCCCCCCGAAACCGTCTACATCGAAGGCGATGAGCTCCTACTACAGCGCCTCCTCGGAATCCTCCTCGACAACGCAATCCGCTATACACCCGAGTCAGGCGAGATCCGCGCCGAAGTTTCTGTCACCGCGAACAACGTATTCGTCATCGTGCGCGACACCGGCGTCGGCATGTCCGAAGATGTGCGCCAACATATCTTCAATCGCTTCTACCAGGCCGATCTGCGTGAGAGAAAGTCGAATGCAGGCAATGGCCTCGGCCTCTCGATCGGTCGATGGATCGCGGACGCGCACGGCGCAGAGCTCACAGTCGAGAGCACGCCTCTCCAGGGCTCAGTCTTTCAAATCAAATTCCCATTGAAAGTTTCGGTGCCATCGCCAGAACCGATCTTCTCCCGGTGAGCATGACTAAGGTTGCTGAAATAAATCTTAAGTCAACCTTAAGATCAAGCTAAATATTCCAGGTTCATCTTTTTTTCAGCATTCTTCACAATGCAGTAACGGAGCCTATATCTCGCATTCACAATGCGACCTTAGGCTCGCTCACACCATGACAAGAAAAAGCCTGACTGCAAGCCTGTTGTTTGTAACCGTAGGTGTGTTTGCACGGACCCACTCTGCAATTTCTGCCGCGGCTGAAACCTCAGCTAAACAACCCGCTGCTCACGAATACTACTTCATCGATCCATCGCCGCTTCACCTCGATCGAATTCTCCCGCCCCCGCCTTCCCGAAACTCCGCCACCACGGCAGCCGAGCTCACAGAGTTGCATCGCATCGAGGCCACCCGCACGCCGGCACAGGTCGCGCAAGCCGAGGCTGACGATCAGGAAGAAGACATCTTCATCTTCAAGACTGTTCTCGGCCCTGGATTCACGGCAGAGGCTCTTCCGCTCACTGCCGCACTCTCCGCTCATGTGCGCATAGACGAATCCGCGGCCGGCAGTCCGCTGAAGAAAATCTATCGTCGTCCGCGCCCCTATCAGGTCGACAGCACCCTTCACCCGGTCTGCGCCCTGAATGCAGAGCCAACGTCCTATCCCAGCGGCCACTCTCTCTCCGCCTATCTTCTCGCTTTTACCTTAGTGCAGCTTGTACCGGAGAAGCGTCAGCAGATATTCGACCGTGCCGACGAGTACGTTCACAACCGCCTCATCTGCGGAGTTCACTACGCCAGCGACACCCAGGCAAGCCGTATGGTCGCCTACGCCATCTTTGGTTCGCTCGCAGCCTCACCCAAATTTCAACAAGACCTCGCAGCCGCTTCAGATGAAACCCGCCGCGAGCTCGGCCTGCCTCTCGCCTTGCCGCCGCAATAAACGACACACCACACAACCAAGTCTGTTTCGCGCTTCGCTCATCTCGCAACATTGGATTCTTACTGGAGGAAACCTGTGATTCACAACATCTATCGTTCGAGCATCAGGGTGCTGCTCACTCTTTGCGTGCTCATATTCATGGCGGCATCTCAGTCATTGCATGCCCAGCAAGCCACCGCCACTCTCGCCGGAACCGTCACAGACGCCATAGGCGGAGTGCTGCAGAATGCAATCGCTAACGTGAGAAATGAAACAACCGGCACCGCTAAGTCGCTGCAGGTCGATTCGCAGGGTCACTTCTCGCTCAGCGGATTGGCGCCCGGCCGCTACAGCGTTGAAGTCTCCGCGCCGGGCTTTTCAGTCACCCACCGCGCCGTCCAGCTCAGCTCAGGACAGACCATGGACATCACCGTTCCGCTCAACATAGGCGATGTCTCCCAGCAGGTCACGGTCGAGGCTAATGCTGTCGGCTCTGTCGCCGCCGCGCTTGCGCCCATGGATGCTTTGCTCGATGCTAACTCGGCGCGCACCATCATCACCCCGGCCTTCATTCAGAACTTCACTTCGCCCATCGCCGATTACGGAGAAATCGTCAATTTGGCGCCCAGCACCTTCACCACCTCCAGTGACGGTGTCGGCCTCGGCCAGTCCAAGACCATCTTCCGCGGCTTCCCCGACGGCGACTACGACATCGACTTCGACGGCATCCCCTTCTACGACACCAACACTCCTACACATCACTCATGGGCGTTCTTCCCCGCGCAGTCCATCGGCAGCGTCGACTTTGACCGCTCGCCCGGCACGGCATCCACCATCGGACCCGCGCCCTTCGGCGGCTCCATTCATCTGCTCTCCCGCGACCTCGACCCGCTCCAGAACCTCCGCGTAACCTTCGCCGGCGGCTCCTACAACACCTACCTCTACGATGCGCAGTACGACTCGGGCGCCTTCGGTCCCGGCCATAAGCTCAACCTGACCACTGATATCCACCACATGCAATCACAGGGCTATCAGACCCAAAACCTCCAGGCTCAGAACGCTGGCTCTCTTAAGATGGAGTACAAGGTCAGCAATAAGACCACCATCGCCGGCTATTCGGGCGTTGTCTGGGCCGATGCTAACACACCCAATTTCAGCGCCACGCGCTGCCAAATGTATGGGGTGGGCGCCGGCTACAACTGCTTCATCACCGGCACCACGCTCTATCCCCACACCGGCACTGGTATCAGCTTCCTGCTCACCAACAACTCGGATCCTCTGCTCTACCTCAACAAGCAGTACAACTGGTATCACGTCCCCACCGACTTCGAATACGTCACCGTCCAAAGCCAATTCGGTCACGGCTTCTCCTTCGAGTTCAAGCCCTACACCTACAACTACGACAACTCCGAGAAGTACTCGAACGCCACCACAATCACCGAGCTTCCCGCCTCGGCATTCCCCGCGACCCCTGTTTCACCGGCTGGTACCTACCTAGGCCTTCCCGTTGCGCCATGCAACGTTGCCGTCACAAAGAAGGGCGTCACGGCCCTTCCCTGTGCCGTCGACAAGTACAACAGTTACCGCAAGTACGGCGAAACCTCGCGGATCAGCCAGGTCTCCAAATTCGGCGTCTTCAATGCTGGCATGTGGTACGAGTGGGCCAACACCAACCGCCACCAATACCCCACCGACCCGCTCAACAACTGGACCGATCAGCTTTTGCCTAACTTCGCCGAGAAGTTTGTCACCAACAGCTACCAGCCTTTCGTCGAGTTCCAGTGGCACGCAACCTCGCGCCTCAACATTACCCCTGGCGTCAAGTTCGCTTACTACACCGTCGGCACCCAGCAGTTTGCTGATGACGGCAAGACCATCGGCTGTCTTGTCCCCGGCCCCTGCGACCCGTCGAAAAACACCGCCATTAACCCGAACGCCTTCATCGCCAACGGCGGCAGCTACTTCTCCACGCTGCCATCAGGCAGCGTCAACTACCGTATAAGAAACAACTGGTCGGCTTACGTTCAAATCGCGCAGGGCAGCATCGTTCCGCCCTCCAGCGTCTTCGACTACAACCAGGGAACCACCGGCAACG
>Ga0206964_10278_pt1 | contig 14516 bp, 12 predicted proteins | sample Alteio_BWOrgHeat_25_FD_152980 | JGI IMG/M metagenome (GOLD analysis project Ga0206964, IMG submission 152980) | Enriched cells from forest soil in Barre Woods Harvard Forest LTER site, Petersham, Massachusetts, United States -... | ecosystem: Environmental > Terrestrial > Soil > Temperate forest >...
AGATTACTGTGCCACTCGAAGTGACATTGAATGGTGTCGCCCACATGACGCACCTGCGCTCCACGTCGTTGGCCGGGTTATCCGTCATCACGATTATCTACGACGATGAAACCACCACATTCAACGCCCGCCAGGAAGTGTTAGACCGCCTGCAGCTGGCCACTCTGCCGGCCAATGTGAATCCGGGCCTGGGGCCAGACTACAGTCCGACTGGGCAAATCATGTTCTACACGCTCCAGAGTACCAACCCGAAATACGACGTGATGGAACTGAAAACAGTCAACGACTGGTACGTCGTCAATCAGTTGAAGTCGGTTCCCAATGTGGTGGATGTGAACCGGTTTGGCGGGCCGACTCGCGAATATCAAGTGCAGCTCGATCCCGGTAAATTAGTTTCCTACGGCCTGTCGCTCAATCAGGTTGAGCAAGCCCTGGCCGCAAACAATACCAATGCCGGTGGCGGGTTTATTGAACGTGGACAGCAGGCGTTGAATGTTCGCGCCGTAGGCCTGATGCAGACCACCGACGATATCGCAGCTACCATTGTGAAAGTCCAAAATGGCACGCCCATACGCGTACGCGATATCGCCGGGGTGACACAGGCCCCAAAAGTACGCCTCGGTCAGTTAGGCAAGACCATTCGGCATGAAGACGGCACCGTCATTGATAACGACGATGTGGTGGAAGGCATTGTGCTCCTGCGCAAGGGCGCGGAGGCCGACGCTACGCTGGATGCCCTGCATGAGAAAATCAAACAGTTAAACGAACACCAACTGCCTGCTGGCGTACGCCTCGTGCCTCACCTGGACCGCAGTGACCTGGTGCACTACACCACGCACACTGTACTCCGCAATTTGACCGACGGGGTTCTGCTGGTCACGCTGATTTTGTTTCTTTTCCTTGGCAACGTCCGCAGCGCGCTGATTGTCACCATCACCATTCCCTTCGCCTTGCTGTTCGCGGCAATTCTGCTCGACCTGAGCCATATCCCTGCCAACCTGCTTTCTCTCGGCGCTCTGGATTTCGGCATGGTCGTGGATGGCTCCGTGGTGATGATTGAGAATATTCTTCGCCACGCTGAATACGGACGAGGCAAGAAATCTTTTCTTCAGATGATCGGCACTGCGGCGCACGAAGTGCAGAGACCCGTCTTCTTCGCTCGCATTATTATTATCGTTTCCTACCTGCCCATCTTCACCCTGCAGCGAGTCGAGGGACGCCTCTTCCGGCCCATGGCGTGGACTGTCGCCTTCGCATTGCTGGGAGCGTTACTGTTTGCGCTCTTGATCGCACCGGTGCTTTGCACTCTCCTCTTCAAGGACGAGATCCACGAATGGCGCAACCCCGTATTTCACTGGCTTCAGGAACGTTACGCTCGTACCCTCGATTGGTGCTTCGACCACATGAAATTCACGCTGGGCCTAGGTGTCGTGGCGCTTGGCGTAATGCTGTTCATGGGCTTCGGGGGCGTCATTGGTTCCGAATTCTTGCCTCACTTGGATGAAGGTGCGATCTGGGTGCGTGGAACATTGGCTCCCAGTACTGGCCCATCGACAGGCCTTACGCTCGCCCGGCAAGCTCGCCGTGCACTCGCCAATTTCCCTGAAGTCAAGCAGGTCGTGAGTCAGGTGGGACGCCCCGATGATGGCAGCGATGCTAGCGGATTCTACAACACAGAATTCTTCGTAGATCTTCTGCCGCGATCGAAGTGGCGATCTGATTTCAAATCCAAAGATGACCTGATAGCCACCATGGACGCCGACCTCAATCGGTTCCCCGGCGTGGATTGGAATTTTTCTCAGCCTATTTCTGACAATGTTGAAGAGGCCGTCAGTGGCGTCAAAGGCGAACTAGCGGTCAAACTCTTCGGCGGAGATCTTAAACTTCTAGAATCGAAAGCCGACGAGATCCAGGATGTGATGAGCAAAATTCCTGGCGTGGCCGACCTGGGAACATTTCAGGTTCGTGGCCAGCCCAACGTAAACCTCGTGGTGGACCGCGCCGCCGCCGACCGATTTGGAATCAATGTCAGCGACGTGCAGGATGCTGTCGAAACCGCAGTAGGCGGCAAAGCAGTCAGCCAAATTCTGATCGGCGAGCAGCGCTACGATCTGACCGTCCGCTATCAAGCTCCATTTCGGCAGACTGTGGAAGATGTCGCGAACATACGGATCCTCGCGCCTTCCGGCGAGCGTGTATCGCTGGGCCAGCTTTGCCAGGTCAAGCTGGAAGACGGTGCGTCCAACATTTATCGCGAAGGAAATTCACGCTACGTTGCCATCAAGTACAGCGTTCGCGGACGCGACTTAGGCAGCACGGTTCGGGAGGCAATCGAGACGGTGCGCCAGAAAGTGCAACTGCCCGAAGGTTATCACCTTGACTGGACGGGCGAGTATGAAAGCCAGCAGCGCGCCAACCGCCGTCTAGCGGTAATTGTTCCGATTACTCTCCTGCTTATGTCGTTCATTCTTTACTCTGCCTTCGATTCGTGGAAATGGGTAGGTCTGATTCTCGCGGTGGTTGGACTTTCGCCGCTCGGCGGCTTTTTGAGCCTCCTGCTGACGGGAACGCACTTTTCGGTGTCCTCGGGCTTAGGGTTCTTGGCACTGATTGGCGTGTCCGTCGAGATCGGCGTAATCATGGTGGAGTACATCAACCAACTCCGCACCCGTGGCATGAATCCGCGCGAAGCTGCGAGAGAGGGAGCACAACTGCGCCTGCGGCCTATCATGATGACCATGTTAGTGGCCACCTTGGGCCTTCTGCCCGCCGCCATGTCGCACGACATCGGGTCCGACTCTCAGAGGCCTTTCGCCATCGTCATCGTCGGCGGCCTGATTGTCGAACTATTCATCAGTATTGTTTTGTTGCCCACCCTGTACGTGTTCTGGGCGCGGCCGACTGACAAACTGCCGCCGCCCGAACTTGGATTTGTCGAAGAAGGCGAGCACGTGGACTGACGCTGCGACAAATAAGATCCGTGATCCCAGCTAGGCAGCGAACGTACCTTGCCTAGTTCAGCGTCCCATCCGCACTCACTGCGGTATATTCTAGGATCGCTGCTGCTCTCCATAACTGACAAGTATGGATACCATCCCTCATTCCCGGTCGAGATCAAAACCATGCCTGCGACGGTTTCTCACCGGACTCCTAGTTTTTCTATCAGTCTCAGCGTTTTACCTTTACGGATTCCCTCAAACCAACGCCTTCTACGCGGTGGTAGTGTTGTTGCACGCCTTGGCCGGCGTAGCCGCTGCAATTGTCCTCGTAATCCTTCTTGTTCCGATTTTCCGCGATGCCACCACCCTCAATCGGATTGGCTGGTTGCTAATGCTGGGCGGCGCTTTGCTGGGATGCGTTCTCATTAAAACAGGAACACCACGCACGGAATGGAACCGGCTTTACATTCATATTGCGCTGTCACTGGCCGGAGTTGGGATTCTATTCGCTGAGTGGACTGGAACCGGCGGGTGGTTACCGCTTAAGACCAGCAGGTCCATCACACGAGTAGCAATAACTCTGATGGTTTTTGCTGCGATCGGTGCGGGTGCTCGCTACTTGCGGGAATCCGGCTGGCGAGGCAGCGCCCGCATCGTGAATCCATTGATGCCGCCCGCCGACATGAACGGCGAAGGCGACGGCCCGCAGGGAGCATTCTTTCCCAGCTCAGCGCAAGTGCTTGGAGCCCAGAAAATCCCCAGCCAATACTTCATGGAGTCCAACTCCTGCAAGCGTTGCCATGAAGACATCTACAATCAGTGGTCCAGCTCGATGCACCATTTTTCTTCGTTCAACAATCAGTGGTATCGCAAGAGCATCGAGTATATGCAGGACACAGTCGGAACGAAGCCGTCGAAGTGGTGTGGCGGCTGTCACGATCCTGCGGTACTTTACAGCGGCAAGATGGACACACCGATCAAACAGATTGTGCATACACCCGAGGCCCAGGCCGGACTGGGGTGCATGATGTGCCACTCGATCTCTGGCGTCAAAAGCACCATGGGCCAGGGAGATTTTTATTTGGAGTACCCCAAACTGCATGAGTTAGCGGCGAGCAAGAGTCCGGTGGTGCGTGCGCTCCACGATTTTCTGGTCAATCTCAATCCCGAGCCGCATCGGCGCCAATTCCTCAAGCCTTTCATGCGCGTGCAAAGTGCGGAGTTCTGCTCCAGTTGCCACAAAGTTCATCTGGATCAACCGGTGAATCACTATCGCTGGTTCCGCGGGTTCAATGAATATGACAACTGGCAGGCCAGCGGTGTCTCGGGACAAGGCGCGCGGTCGTTTTATTACCCGGCACAACCTTCCCAATGCGTCGATTGTCACATGCCTCTGACTCACTCCTTGGACATGGGGAACGTCAACGGGGCGGTACATTCGCATCGCTTTCCGGGCGCAAACACTGCCGTACCCGCGACCAATGAAGACGCTGAACAGCTTGTCGTCACGGAGCAGTTCCTCAAAGATAAGAATTTGACCGTCGATATTTTCGCGCTTTCGCCGGCGCGCGATGAACTGAAGCCTGGAGTCTCAACTCAATCTGATTTATCCACTACGTTTGCGGTAGGAGAAGAAGCAGAAACGAGAATCGCGCCCGCGACCGAAGCAGAAGCCACTCCCGTCACCGCGCCTCTTAACCGCGTTCAGCCGGTGGTGCGCCGGAGTGATACGGTACGTGTAGATGTCGTAGTCCGTACCAAGAAAGTCGGGCACTTCTTCCCCGGAGGCACGGTAGATGCCTACGATACCTGGCTCGAATTGAAAGGTACTGACGAAAAAGGCCAGACTGTTTTCTGGAGCGGTATGGTCGCCGACAACGGCAACGGGCCAGTCGAAAAGGGAGCACACTTTTATCGCTCGCTCCAGGTAGATGCCCACGGCAACCCCATCAACAAGCGCAACGCGTGGGCGACGCGGGCCGTCGTGTATGTGCACCTGATTCCCCCTGGGGCAGCCGACACGGTCCACTATCGTCTGCATGTTCCGGAGAAAGCTGGTGACAAAATCACTTTGCATGCCCGGCTTTGCTATCGCAAGTTTTCGTGGTGGAACACACACTTTTCGTTTGCTGGAACTCCGGATGCAACCAAGAACGCTACAGTCACCCCCGATTTCGATGATCGGCAATTTGCGTTCAGTGCTTCTCTGGCAGGCGTCTCCGCCAAGCGCGAAGAAATTCCCATTCTTCCAATCATCGCTGTTGCCGAAGACGAGGTAACGCTAAAAGTCGCCGCCCACGATTCACCCACGCCTCAACCCAAACAAGTCCTTCAGTCCGATGACTGGCAGCGCTGGAACGATTACGGCATCGGTCTATTTCTGCAAGGAGACTTAAAAGCAGCGGCCGCTGCCTTCCAGAAAGTTACCGAGATCGCACCACTCAATCCTGATGGTTGGGTCAATGTCGGACGCACCGCCGTGCAAGAGGGAGATACGCAGCGCGCCCGGATAGTGCTCGAAAAAGCGCTAGCGCTAAGTCCCGCCCTCGCACGTACACATTATTTTTACGCGCGTGTACTGCGTAGCGAAGGTAACTACGATGGCGCCGCCGATCATCTGCGTCAGGTACTGGCGCAGTATCCTCGCGATCGCGTAGCTCTGAACGACCTGGGGCGCATCTTGTTCCTGCAGCGCAACTATTCCTCAGCGATAGAAACCCTGAAATCCGTATTGTTCATTGACCCCGAGGATTTGCAAGCACATTACAACCTGATGCTTTGCTACAAAGGATTGGGCAACGAAAAGATGGCCAGCGAACATCAGTCTCGTTACCTGCGTTTCAAGGCCGACGAGTCCGCCCAAGCCATCACCGGCCCTTATCGCCAACTTCATCCGGAAGATAATAACGAGCGCCAGGCCATTCACGAACACGTGTCCGTCCCGTTATCAGAATTAAACAAGGCAAGAACAGCCAATCCCACCCACTCCTCAACTGTGCGACACTCGACTCCCGTGATCACTACCGCTGCCGGAGCATCCAAGTAATGTGCAAGAACATCATTTTGTTGCTTCTATTCTCCTCCGTATTCAGCAAAGCGCAGAACATTCAGTTCCGTGACATCACCACCCAAGCGGGCATTCACTTCACGCACAACAGCGGCGCATTCGGAAAGAAATATCTTCCCGAAACCATGGGTCCCGGCTGCGCCTTCATCGATTATGACAACGACGACTGGCCGGACATCTTGCTGGTCAACGGGGACAGCTGGCCTGGCCATGCCGGCACACCGTCCACGTTGAAGCTCTACCGCAACAATCACGACGGGACTTTTACCGACGTCACCCGCAAAGCGGGCCTTGATATTGCGATGTACGGACTTGGCGCGGCCGTCGGCGACTACGACAATGACGGCTTCGATGATCTTTTCATCACCGCGCTCGGCCAAAGTCATCTCTTCCACAATAACGGAAACGGCACATTTACAGACGTAACAAAATCCGCCGGACTTCTAGGTCCAAATGAATTTTCCACCAGTGCTGCCTGGCTGGACTACGACCGCGACGGCAAGCTCGATTTAGTGGTAGCGAACTACGTACAGTGGTCGTCACAAAACGACCTGTACTGTACGCTCGACGGCTCGCACAAGTCTTACTGCACGCCCGAATCGTATAAAGGAACTTCGACGCGGCTGTGGCATAACCTGGGCAACGGAAAGTTTGAAGACGCTACGCAGAAAGCCAAGCTGTACGACCCCACTTCAAAAAGCTTGGGCGTAGCTGTTTTCGATGTGAACGGAGATGGCTGGCCCGATATCCTGCTGGCTAACGACACGCAGCCCAACAAACTCTATGTGAACAAACACGACGGCACCTTCGCTGAACAGGGCGTGTCTGCGGGCATCGCCTTCAGCGAAGACGGTGTGGCTCGTGCCGGCATGGGTGTTGACGCTGCCGACTATGATCGTTCCGGACGCACCAGCGTTATCATCACGAACTTTGCCAACCAGATGCTGTCGCTCTATCACAATGAAGGCACCAACCTGTTTGTCGATGAAGCGCCAACCTCGGAAGTCGGCCACGCCACCCTCCTCACCCTCGGTTTCGGCTGTTTCTTTTTCGACTATGACAACGACGGTTGGCCGGATATTTTCGTCGCCGACGGTCACATTGAAGATCAGATCGAGCGTGTGCAGAAACGCGTAACTTACGCCGAGCCTCCACATTTGTTTCGCAATCTGAGCGGAGGGAAATTTCAGGAGGTCACTCAGACTCTAGGATCCGCCTTTGCCAACCCGAAAGTGGCTCGGGGAGCTGCTTACGCCGACATTGATAACGACGGATTCCTCGATGTTCTAATCATCACAAACGGTGGGCCAGCCTATTTATTCCATAGCGAGGGTGGAACCAACCACAGCCTGCGCATCAAACTGGCTGGGACAAAATCGAATCGTGATGGGATTGGTGCGGTTGTGCGCGTGGTCTCCGGCAAAGACGTGCAGAACAAAATGGTACACAGCGGGTCAAGTTATTTATCACAAAGTGAGCTGACGCTGACCTTCGGTCTCGGAGCAGCCAGCAAGGCCGATTCGATTGAAGTGCAATGGCCCAGCGGACAAGTGGACAAGCTTTCCAACATCAACGCTGGCCAGACTATTACCGTCCAGGAAGCTAAGGGCGTCGTGGCCAGCAAGGACTACAGCAAGCCGACTGCCTTCAAAGGCAAATAAACTTTGCTAATTTCCCACTACTCGCCCTATCGCAGCCGCCAACTCGTCAGGATTAAAACCAAAGGGCCCGGCTCTGCTTTTGTAAGCGATCTTGCCCTGTGAGTCGATCAAATACATGCGGTCCGGCCAACCTGTATATGCCTTTTCCGTCGAGTCACCAAACTCGTCAAGCACGGCTGGGAATTTTATTCCCAGTTTTCGCACGCAAGCTCCGGCAACGAACGCCCGCTCTTCTTCGTTCTTCGGGCTGGCGAATACCACCTGGTCACGGATGTTGCTTTGCATCTGCCAGACGTCACTGGGATGGGCCTCGCTGATATACACAACCAGAAAGGCCACCCGGTCTTGATACTGTTCGTAGAGCTTGTTGAGGGCGGGGACCTCCCGTCGGAACGGCGGTCAAGTGTAACTCCCGAAAATCAGCACCACAGGTTGCCGCCGGTTCAATGCAGAAAGCTGCACTCGTTCCGTCTTATCCACCTTTAGCAGGGAGAAGTCTGGCGCCGAATCACCGGTGTGCAGGCTCCCCGCACGAGCTCGGGTCCAAAGCGTTTCAAATGGGAAAAGCAGGAAGACGACCGGCCCAGGCATCCTGGCCATGACGCGGCCAAAACTTTCTGGCGGCTGACGCATCGCCCAATAAACGTATCCGCCAAATGCAAGATAAGTAACGATCAGGACGACCAATAGTCGCGCCAGAACTTTTCCGGCTCGCGGATTCCATCTCAACGGCAATTTGGCCATTACATTCCGTTCGTTTAGGAACAAACTGGATTGTAACCAAACAGAGAGACATAGCGCTCTAAAACGCTAATTATCTGCCAGGAGTTGAGACTTGAAGTCGCAGACCCCAGTATCAAGAGCCCGAGCATAGAACACGAACGGGATTTCTGTGCCAAAACCCACAATTCACCTCTCGCTCGGGGCTTGGTCGTTGGCGAGAGTGGTTGTTGCGTTGAGCGGATTCTCGTCCTCTTTCATGGCTGACTTGAAACCGCGGATGCCCTCCCCGATTCCTTTGCCCAGCTCCGGAAGCTTCTTAGGTCCAAATACGAGCAACGCAATTCCGAAAATGACCAGCAAATGCATCGGCTGAAACAGTCCTTCAAACATAGTGCTCCTTAGCGTGACAATTTATGGCTGTACGATTATCTTTCCCGTCATCTTCGGATGCATCCGGCAGTAAAAGGGGTATTCTCCCGGCTCCGTGAAGCGGAACTGGAACTTATCATCGGTGTCGAGAGCTGCAGACTTGAACTTGCCTTGCGTACTGTCAACCGTGTGTGGAATGTCGTCGTGGTTAATCCAAGTCACTTGCGTGCCCGCTTTCACCGTAACAACTCCGGGGGTGAACGCAAAATTGTCGATTTTGACTTCCGTTACGGAACTCGCCGATGCGTCCGCAGACGCAACTTGAACCATACCTGACGTGCCTCCGGGCGTCGAATGCGAAAACCCCGATGCACTGCTAATCGTGATTACCGATAAGATTGCAGCCAGTGTCAAAGCGCTGCTCCGGAAACCAATAGCTCGACTGGTCTTCATCTTGCTCATTGTTCCTCCTCCGACTAATTTCACTAGATAACTGCCTTTCTGATTTTGTATTCCGGCGGCAACAATTCTGGCGCCATTCTTAGCTGGCGCTTTTCCCTTGAGTCGAAGGCGCCGAACCATCGAGCGGCGAGTCCACAATCGCGAGGCTGGTGCCGCTGACCAGGTAATTCACATCCGTGATACCCAAAACCTTCTGCAATTGATCGGCTGGCACTTTCATCGGCCCAGCCGAGGGAGCGGTTCCCGGAGCAGGCTGCGGAAACGCGGTTGACATCGCTGTGTGAAACGAAACCTTGCCTTCAACCTTCTGCATCACCTGGTGAATGTGTCCGTTTAACACGGTCACCGACCCGAAGCGCTTGACATAAGACAAGGCCTGCTCGCTGTCATCGGTTCCCCAACCCCAGTCGGGATAGATAGTCCACAGCGGTATGTGAGCAAACAACACTATCGGAGTACTCGCGGACCGCCCCTTGAGATCATCCTCCAGCCATTCGAGTTGTTCATGACCGAGCGATCCCAGGCCTCCAGCCTTCAAATTGGCCACATTCACCAGACCTACAAAATGAACGCCCTTATGGTCGAAGCTGTACCATCCCGCGCCCTTTGTGTCCTTGCCAAAGCGCTGGAGATATTGCTCTCCGTTGTCGGTCAGCATGTCGTGCTCGCCAGGCACGAAGTAAATCTGCTTTGCGGATATCCCTTTCAACGCTTGATCGAGCGTGTCGAATTCGCTGGGCTTGGACAGTTGGCTTAGGTCTCCCGTGTGAATGATGAAGTCAGGTTTGTGCGTCATCGCATTGATGCGGTCGATTGCGACTTGCAGGGTGGCCGTGACATCCGGATTTGCGGGCTTGCTAAAACCGATGTGGCTGTCGCTGACCTGGACGAAGCTGAAGTCCGCGCCTTTTCCGACATCTTTGCCGCCGCTTTTGGCGAATGCCTGTGATACGGGAAGGCCGCCGCTCATGGCCCAAACCAAGCCGGTGCCTGCCCATGCCATGCACTTCAGAAATCCGCGCCGATCCACGCCGTCATTATTGAAGTCTTGCAACTTCTGATCGATGAGATCCTGCTTCTTGTCTGCCATATTCCTCCGTGATTCGTACCCTTCGGAATTGATAACTGGCTTCGGCCGAATTTATTCCCAGCTAGAGGTTGCTCAAATTTGAGCTGTTCAATCGGGCTCTAGCCGGGGCCGTTTACACCACTCAGGAAGCCGCCCAAGTGTGCTGTCACAGCGACGGCGACGGCGGCTAAGAGCTCAATTGCCAGGCGGAAGCCCGGTACGGGTGCTTTCTGCCGCCTTGCGCGGAAGTGCACCCACCAGACCACCCAGATCATTACGCTGGAGACGCACGCAAGTATTAAGTGCAGCAACAGAATGCCTTTCAGTTTCTGGCCCTCGAGTTGAAACCGCCAGGCAAGGACACCCGTGGCGAGAACGGGCACCGTCGAAATTGCCGCTACAAGCAGGTTGTAATAAGCTGCGTCCGCCACGCCTTTTCGTTTCGTCCACTGCGCTATGAAATCGAATGCAACTGCGACAATCAGCAGAGCGATTGGAAAGTGAATCAATACGATGTGTTGTGCGTGCTTTGCCAAGAGCACGGCTTTCAGATCAAAAGGATGCAATGCACTCGCTCCTCATCGCTGTGATGGCCATATCGACATCCACAAGTGATTAGAACGGATGAGGCCGCTAAATATTCCCGTTGCATGCCCACAGCAACGAATTTAGCGGTGCAAGTCTTCTGATTGTTAGGATTGTGATGCACGTACGGAGGTGGGCCGGCACAAACTTGTCGCCCAGACGTTGTCTTGATCTATGCCGCGGAAACCTTAGCGCAAAAAGGCTTGAAGGCGTATCGCCCCTAAGGCTGGCTGATTGACTTGCGCTCCTGATCAGGTTGCGCTGAGTTTCCGAAGTATCTCAACGGCGCCCCGGTTCTTTGGGTTCAGCTGCAACGATTTCTGATAATTCGCGATGGCCTGCGGTTTGTTGCCGTCGTCCATGTACGCTTCCCCGAGGCTGTCATAGACATTGCTGGATTGGGGATAGGCCTCGACGTTCAACTGGAGAATGCAAATGGCCTCTTTGAACTTGTTGGCGCGAATGAGTTCATATCCCAAGGCGTTGAGTTCACTTTCCTCGAAGTTGTAAGTGGTGGTAGGTCCGGCCCCTTTGAGTTCATGATATTGCTTCACCGCCTGATCAATCCCGCTAGAGGCGATGGTCGCCGACAGAGTTTCCGCAATGGATTTGCGTGAGTCATACGCGGCTTTGAGCTGAGGCACCCATTGCGCCATGGTGACGGCAAAAAGTCCTGCACACATCACGAGAGTAACTGCAAAGAGCGTGCCTGCCATAGCCATGCGTCGCATCACACCCGGGCGGTCTTGCGCCCACAAATAGATCTCAAGAACGGCAAGGGGAATTGAGTATTGGGCGAAAGACATGAACGTGAGGAACGGTCCGCGAAACGTCGCCGGATCGAAACCGAAGGGGCCCTTAAAGACGAGCAGCCACAGGAAGAAACCGATCCGGAAAAACCACGATCCACTTACCACCAGAAAGAAGCGAAGGGCCCAGCGGCGATGCGTCCGGAAATCACGCGCCAGCGCATAGCGCAGCGCCATGCCGCCACAAAGCCAGATCAGGACAGCCCCCAGAGTAGAAGCCAGGTGTACGGAAAGATCGCCAACGCTTCCCCGTATCCAGGTCATGTAAAGGCCGGCCACGCTGAGGGTGACCGCGGTCATCATGTAGATGCGCCCATTCCAGCGGTGAAAGACTGGAAAACGGTTGCGGACTTGCGGAACCAACTGCGCCGCTCCGGCGAGCATGATGATCACCGCTGAAGCAACATGCATGATCACAGCGGTATTTCCCATGGAAACGCCGAGGAGGTAACCGTTGGTGAAGTTCCACTTGTGGTAGTCCCCGCGCAGCGCCGTCAGCGCGTAGAACGACGCTACCGTAAACGCGAGCGCCAATTGGCCAAGGACAGTCACCCCAAACCAAAAGCGCGCGGCTGCTTTCAAAGCCGTGTCCGCGACTGAACTTAGTTCTAACCGGTTAGTCATTACTGCGGTACTCATGGTCGTTTCTCCTGAGATCAGTTTCAACGCGCAGACAGCGATGGCTCTAAGCCGGCCATCACCGGCGATCTTTTTTTGGTTTTGTACGCACTTGTGAACCGAATTCGGACTAGCCAGAAAATCATCAATGCGAGCGGCAGAAAACTGAGCCCAATGAGTACGCCTGTCCTGCGTAACAGGTCGGGGAAGACGTGTTGCCGTGCTAGGAATATGGACGCTGCGGCGATGAACAGCGCAAAGCACATGCGCCAAAGATGCCGCGCAATTCGCGGTGTGCCGGAAATACCGCGCCTCACAAGCATGCGAATGTCCCCTGTGGCGGCAAGCACAGCCACAGAGCCCATGAAAAAGTAAGGGCCAGGGGAATATCCATATTTCAAGCCCGTCGGGCTAAGAGCCGCTTCAGTACCCAACGTCAGCTGGCAAGCTCCGACTGCAGAGATAACCAGCATTGCACCCCAATCGAACATGCCGGGTTCCCCGTCCCTGCGCCGGGCAGTCATCCACGCCGTGGCTACCAGGTAGAAGGTGAGAGTGCCGCCCAGAATGTTGCCCGGCTGGGATTTCATGATCGCCAGATAAACCCCGCTTGCGGACAGGCCCAGCATCGAAACAACAAATACATTTCCGGCAAGGCCATGCCGGCGGGAACCCTTGCGAAGAAACACCGCGACAAATCCCGACAGCATTCCCAAAGTCCCCGCGAGAATGTGAAAACCTAATATGGGAGAAAAATGCATGGTCACCCTCTTTATATTGTTACGGCGTCTTCCAGCGTTGAACGTTCACACCGACGGGCCATAGCCGCACGCTTCGCGCATGCCTTGCCGGAATCGTTCCCGCTCCTCAGGCGTTTTGTCCCTCCAGGGCTTGGCCATGCAACGGCCAAAATTGGAGCGATAGAAGCCGCGACGCCTAGACCCGCCGAAGAGCATCCGGCACAGGGCCAAAATTCCAACCGCTTGCCAGAAGGTAATCTGGCGCCCGCCGAAGAGCGCCGGCAGCAGCCAATTCCACAGGTGCATCACGATTTCGCAGCCGATGGTGATAAATAGCGAGATGGCCAGAATCACCAGCGGAACCAGGAAAATCCATTTCTTTTTCATATTCAGATCCCATCTTTTCGTGTCTCTCACGCATCAGATCGGCTCGCGATAGCGGCGCAAGCGGACCGCGGCTACCAGGCATGCGACAGCGAAAACCAGGCCGAGCCACAAACTCGGGCTGCTGAAGAACCTCCCAGGCGCCAGTTGTGTGAGCGGAATAAAATGCGCATCGATCGGAACGCCATTCTTATCCTTGAGGTCGAACGCGAGCTCGGTGAATCCAAGCAGGCGGCCGTGCAGGGTGTGTCCCAGAAACAAAGTGTGGAACGCAATGTTCTCCATGGCGGCAATCGCAAGCAACGGCACCACGGCCCATAGGAACACCGCGCGCCGCGCCCAGCCTGAGACCAACAAGAACCAGCAGTAGATGGGCGCGTGCCAGAGCACCATCACGACCACGCCGTAGAGCGTCACCAATTCCATCTCCGACAATGGGAGCCGGGTCCACAGCGTCGCAGCCCCCCCACCGTTCACCACCAGGACCGTAATACTCAGCACCCGCATAATCTGCTGCAGGACAACGGAGATCGCGACGACAATCAGCGGCAGAACCACCAGCGGGATGGCCGCCTTCGAGAGCACGGTCGTCCGATCGGATACCGGCAGCGACTTCCAGAACAGGATGCTGCGATCGCGGCGTTCACCGTGGAGCGCGTCAAGCGAGTAGAAAATCCCTACCAGGAACGCGATCAATCCGACCAGCATGGCAGCATGGGTGTACGGCATGGCGAGCCCGATCAGGCTATCCGTCACTTTGAGCGTGGCCATTTCGCGCATGGTGTGCGGCATCCATACTTCACGCATGGTGTTCGGCAGCCAAATCACACTGACTGCGAAGCTGAGCAAATAGACGGCGGCGATGGCCAGGGGCGCGACATAGATGGAATGGTTTTCCCACAATTCGCGTTGCACCGACCAGTAGAGGGGCCGGGTATCCGACAAAGCCGCGGGCGGGATTGCCTGCGAGTCGAGGGGAGAACCCGGAACGGCGTTCGATTGCGTATTCATCTGGCTGCTCCTTGAGCTTCGCTGGCCTGGTTGCCAATTAAGGCAACGAATAAGTCGGCGATGCTGGGCGTGCGCACCT
>Ga0206964_10281_pt1 | contig 14469 bp, 10 predicted proteins | sample Alteio_BWOrgHeat_25_FD_152980 | JGI IMG/M metagenome (GOLD analysis project Ga0206964, IMG submission 152980) | Enriched cells from forest soil in Barre Woods Harvard Forest LTER site, Petersham, Massachusetts, United States -... | ecosystem: Environmental > Terrestrial > Soil > Temperate forest >...
GTCTTCCTGGCCCTTGTCGAGGACGACCTGAAGGCAGCCGGTCCAGATGACGAGAGCAGCGAAGCCGTAGCGGTCGAATGCGGAGACCTTGGCATTGCGGAAGTAGGGGGGATCGTGGACGAAGCGGTTGATCATGAAGAGGGCGAGGATGCCGATGGGGATGTTGATGTAGAAGGCGTAGCGCCATGAGTAGGTGTCGGTGAGCCAGCCGCCTAGTGTGGGGCCGAGGACGGGAGCGACGACGACTCCGAAGGCGAAGACGGCCATGGCGGCCCCGCGTTTGGCAGGCGGAAAGGATTCTAGGAGGATGGCTTGCGAGAGAGGCTGGAGGGCTCCGCCGCCTGCGCCTTGAATGACGCGGGCGAGGAGCATGATGGCGAGGGTCGGGGCGGCTCCGCAGGCGAAGCTGGAAATAGTGAAGATGGCGACGCAGGACATGAGGAAGCGCTTGCGGCCGAATTTGAGCGAGAACCAGTTGCTGGCTGGAAGGACGATGGCGTTGGCGACGAGATAGCTGGTGAGGACCCAGGTGGCTTCATCGTTAGAGGCCGAGAGCGAGCCGGCGATGTAAGGGAGAGCGACGGAGGCGATGGCGGTGTCGAGCACCTCCATGAAGGTGGCGAGCATCACGGAGATGGCGATGAGCCAGGGATTGACGCCCTGTCTGGTCTGGGCGGATTGGTCTGGCGAAGCGACTGTGGCTGAGGCCATGGCTCGGGAGAGAATCCTTCTCGTGCGAGTGATTGTCTCCTATCTAGAGCTGGAAAATCGTTGAATGGATGCTTTTTTGTCGAGGGCAAAGAAGAGATTAGCGGCAGGCCCGATCTATTGCGAGCTGCCGCTGGTTGGGTTGGTTGAGTTTGTTTTTGACGGTTATTGAGAGATTCGGAGCCGCCTGAACTGCGTCTAAGAATGACTGCGGCTGGGCAGAAAATTGGCCTGAGAGACGGTATGAACGGCTCCCAGCTGGAGCCTGCGGGTCGAGGGAGGATGCCGGAGGGCCGGGATTTGCGTCGCCTCGATGCTTGCGGGGAGTTGATTGGATCCGGTACCGGTGGAGATTTCGGTTTTTGTGCTGGTGGCGCTGACGACGGTGTTTGGGGTGTCGTTGCAGCCGGCGAGCAGACCGGCGAGGAGGCCTGCAAGGCCGAGGGAAGCTACTTTGAGGAGGCGACGTTTGGTTCTAGAGGCGGGGAAGAAGTGCATGAGCTACGCTCCAGATGGTGCATTGATGCTGAACGACTTGTGGTCAGGGTAGCGGGGGGAATCTGGAGCGACAATGACACCTTTGGGGGAGTTGTTTTTTGAGGGTTTGGAGAGGCGGTTGCCTTCGGATGCATTTGATAAGACATAGTTTGTGGCGATATGGCCGGGATGGGCAGTTGGGGGTCAAGTTGTTGCCTAAATCGGGTTACAAGTATTTCCAGAATTTGGAGATATTGGCGAATCCCTAAGGGGATTCCGAGCATCAGAATACTTGACAGTAAGTGACTCAAGGTGAGAGCCTTGGTCAATCAAGAGATTAAGTGGGCTTTGAGCCCGGAATGAGGTCAGGAATGGCAAAGATTATTGGAATCGATCTTGGAACGACGAACTCGTGCGTCGCCGTGATGGAAGGCGGCGAACCGAAGGTTATCCCGAACGAAGAGGGTGGCCGAACTACGCCTTCTGTCGTTGCGTTCACGAAGAGTGGGGAGCGCCTGGTGGGGCAGGTGGCCAAGCGGCAGGCGATTACGAACCCCGAGAACACGATTTATTCGATTAAGCGTTTTATGGGTCGGCGCTACAACGAAGTGAATGACGAGATGAAGATGGTTCCCTACAAGGTTGTGCAGCAGGGCGACCACATTGCGGTTTTGGCGCAGGGCAAGGAGTATACCCCGCCTGAGATCTCGGCGATGATTTTGCAAAAGCTGAAGAAGGCTGCTGAGGACTACCTGGGCACAAGCGTGACCGAGGCTGTGATTACGGTTCCGGCCTACTTCAACGATGCTCAGCGACAGGCGACAAAAGACGCCGGCAAGATTGCTGGTCTTGATGTGAAGCGCATTGTGAACGAGCCGACGGCGGCTGCTCTGGCTTACGGGCTCGACAAAAAGAAGGACGAGACGATTGCTGTTTATGACTTCGGCGGCGGTACGTTTGATATCTCGATTCTTGAAGTCGGCGAAGGCGTTATTGAGGTGAAGTCGACCAATGGCGATACGCATCTTGGCGGCGACAACCTTGACCAGCGGATTGTGGATTGGCTGATTACCGAGTTCAAGAACGAGACGGGCCTTGACCTGCACTCGAAGGGCAACGAGATGGCGCTGCAGCGGCTGAAGGATGCTGCGGAGCGCGCCAAGATTGAGCTTTCGACGGCGCAGGAGACGGAGATCAATCTCCCGTTTATTACCGCGGATGCGAGCGGGCCGAAGCACCTGGTGCGGAAGCTGACGCGCGCGAAGCTGGAAGGCCTGGTTGATGATCTGCTGCAGAAGTCGGTTGGCCCGTGCAAGCAGGCGATGAAGGATGCGGGTGTTGACGCGAGCAAGATCGACGAGGTCGTGCTGGTTGGCGGACAGACGCGTATGCCGAAGATTCAGCAGCTGGTGAAGGATCTGTTCGGCAAAGAGCCGCATAAGGGCGTGAACCCGGATGAGGTTGTAGCGATCGGCGCGGCGGTGCAGGCTGGCGTACTTGCCGGGGATGTGAAGGACCTGTTGCTGCTCGATGTGACTCCGCTGACGTTGTCGATTGAGACGATGGGTGGGGTGGCGACACCGATGATCAACCGGAATACAACGATTCCGACGAAGAAGACGGAGACGTTTTCGACTGCGGCTGACTCGCAGACCGAGGTTGAGGTTCACGTGCTGCAGGGCGAACGGCCGATGGCGGCGCAGAACCGGACCCTTGGCAAGTTCAAGTTGGCTGGAATTCCTCCGGCTCCGCGTGGCGTGCCGCAGATCGAGGTGACGTTCGATATCGATGCGAACGGCATCTTGAATGTGACGGCGAAGGACAATGCGACTGGAAAAGACCAGAAAATTACAATTACGAGTTCTTCTGGTCTGAGCAAGGAAGAGGTTGAGCGGATGGCGAAGGATGCCGAGGCTCACGCGGCCGAGGACAAGGAACAGCGCGAGGCGGTTGAGGCTCGAAATCAGCTCGACTCGATGGTTTACAACGTCGAGAAGATGTTGAAGGACGCCGGCGACAAGGTTTCGGGTACGGACCGTGGCGATGTTGAAAATGCTTTGGCTGATGCGAAATCGACTTTGGCGGGGACGCCGAATGCGAGCGATCTAAATGCGTCCCGTGAGCGTCTAACTACTGTGAGCCACAAACTCGCGGAGGCGATGTACAAGGCGACGGCGGCTTCGGCAACTCCGGACGGCGCGACGGCTTCGGCCGGCACGCAGGAGGAACCGAAGAAGGATGAAGGCGTAATTGATGCGGAGTATGTAGACGTAGATGAGAAGAAGTAAGAGTAATCCGTAGAGGTTTCGCCAGCGTATTTAGAGATGAGGGGCGTTCCTGAGTGGGTGCCCCTCATTTTTATAAGTTGGGTTGGGTGGATTGAGGTGTAGAGTGCGACATATCCCCCGGAAAGGTGTTCAAGTGAATGGCAGTAAGGGACAGGATAGATACGCTGATTTGGTTTGGTTGGAAAACCTGGAACTCAATCGACTGCTTGGAGGTAAGGCGATGACCGAGACGATGTGGAGATGTGACCAGGTACGCGCAGGACGGTTATATAACCGGATGATGTTTGATACGCGTGAAGAGGCTGAACAGTTTGTGCAGCGTATGCAGCAGATGGAACCAGACCAAATGTTTTCGATTGAGCCAGTGGAGGCGAAGCAGGTCTGGAACTAAGGCTTAACACGGATAGTACGGATCAACACGGATAGAACAATTGTGATTGCGCCGGGTTTCTCTGGATAGTGAAAAAGCTGTGGTGGATTGATTTAATGACGGTGGCGACGGTGTGATTCCGTCGCCATTGTTTTCTGTATTGGAGGATGGAGCGGGATGCCTGAAGGGAATGAGATTCATCGATGGGCTGAGCGGCATTTTGCTGCTTTTGGCGGGAGAGCTGTTCGGGTGGATGGGCCGCAGGGGCGGTTTATGGACTCTGCGGTGATTGATGGGCGGAAGCTGGAGCGGGTAATGGCTGTGGGCAAGCACCTGGGATACGACTTTGGGAAGGATCGGATTCTCCATGTGCATCTGGGGCTGCAGGGGGATTTTACTGAGGGGTCGGGCCCGTTGCCGGAGGTGCGCGGGGCGCTGCGGCTGCGGATGTGGAATGCGGCGAAGGTGAAATTGCCTGCGGGGCCGGATGCGAGCAAGCCGCATCGGTGGTACTCCGAAGATGATGGGACGGAGAATCTGGCGCCGGAGAAGATTGCGTGGGTTGAGCTTCGTGGGCCGATGGATTGCTCGATCTATACGCAGGAGATGTGGGACGCGCTGCTGGAGAGGCTGGGGCCTGACCCGCTGAATGGGGATGGGCCAGAGAAGTTTGTTGCGCGGGTTGCGAAGAGCAGGAAGACGATTGGCGAGCTGTTGATGGATCAGTCGGTGGCGGCAGGGGTTGGGAATATTCTGCGGGCGGAGTTGCTTTACCGGGCGCGGCAGAGTCCGTTTACGCCGGGTCGGGAGGTAGCGGAGAAGACGCTGCGGTCGATATGGAAGGATGCGGGTGTATTGATGAAGGCGGCGATGGTCGACCGGCGGATTGTGACGACGAGGTCGAAGGATCGGCCGCATAAGAAGGGACAGGCGCTGAAGGAAGAGGCGCATTACGTTTATCGGCGGCAGGGGCGGCCGTGCTTTGTTTGCGGGACTAAGATTTTGACGAAGGTGATGGCGGGGCGGAATCTGTTCTGGTGTCCGATCGATCAGGCGGCTTAGGAATTTTCGGAGATTTGTAGTTTCGAGGTGCGGAAGTAGCGCGCTGGTTAGAGAATGGAAGAAAGACTATGGCGACACAGACGAAGGACTATTACGGCGTATTGGGCGTGAAGAAGTCGGCGACGGCGGATGATATTCGCAAGGCGTTTCGCAAGGCTGCGCGCAAGTACCATCCGGATGTAAATCCGGGGGACAAGAAGGCTGAGGAGAAGTTCAAGGAGATCTCCGAGGCGAACGACGTCTTGAGCGACGAGAAGAAACGGAAGATCTACGATCAGTTTGGGTTTTACTCGGACAATATCGATCCGGCGGCGGCGGAGGCCGCGGCTCGGGGTGGATATGGAGGCGGCGGTTTTGGTGGCGGTGGGGCGCGGCCGACGGGGCGCGGCACGCAGGAAGTTCCGTTCGATTTTGGCGGGTTTGATTTTTCGGATTTTCAGGAGAGTGGAGGCGGCGCTCAACAGGGTGGTGGTTTTGGCGGGAGCTTCAAGGACATTTTCAGCGGGATGTTCAATGGCGGGAAGCAGGCTGGGGCTCGCGGACCTCAGCCGGGAACTGATTTGGAGTACCAGGTGGGGATTGATTTCTGGACCGCGGTGAGGGGTGGTGTGACTCGGCTGGAGATTCAGCGGCAGGAGATTTGTCCGACTTGCAAGGGCAAGACGACGACGGGCGGAAGTGTGGAGTGTCCTGAGTGCCATGGGTCGGGGCAGGTGACGCAGATGGGCGGGCGGATGAAGTTCAATATTCAGTGCCCGCGTTGCGGCGGGACGGGGAAGGTGCAGCATACGTGCCCGACCTGCGATGGCGAGGGCGTCGTAGTGAAACGGGAGCCGCTGGAATTCCGGATCAAGCCGGGGACCAGGGATGGGCAGAGGATCCGGTTGGCGGGGAAGGGAAATGCCGGCGTAAACGGCGGGCCTGCGGGGGATTTGTACCTGATCATCAAGGCTGGATCGCATCCGGTGTTCACGCGGACGGGCGATGATATTTATGTAACTGTTCCAGTTACAATGACGGAGGCTGCGCTGGGCGCCAAGATTGACGTGCCTACGATCGATACGCATGAGGGCGGGGCGAGGACTCAGCTGAAGATTCCGCCGGGGACGCAGACGGGGCAGAAGCTGAGGTTGAGGGAGAAGGGTGTGCCTTCGGCGGCCCACGAAGGCAAGCGCGGGGACCAGATTGTCGAGGTGAAGATCGTGGTGCCTAAGGTTCAGGATGAACGCAGCAAGGAGATTCTGCGGGAGTTGGCGAAGTTGAATCCGGAGGAGCCGCGGGAAGGTCTGTTTGCTTCTGTATAAGTCAGCTTGGGCCGAAAGCGTCTTCCTGAACGACCATCGCTTCAGGCGAGAAAGCCTTTATGGTGAAGCCAAGGGCTAGCTGGTCGCTGAAGGATGGTTCGGGCAGCAGGAAGCGGTTGGCGAGGCTTGCGAGGTATTGGGTCGTTCCGGGTGCGAATCCGGCGAAGCGCGCGGCCAGCCAGGCTTGCGGAGTGATGGTGATTTCGGCGCGGCCGTCGGCAACCGCGGAGTAGATTTTTTTGGCGGCGTGGCGGACTGAGGCGGCGAGGACGGGGGTTCTTGCGGCGAGGGTAAACCAACGCTGTTCTTGTTCGACCAGGCCGGTGAAGTCGGCGTGGGCTTCGCCGCCGGTGCGCATGAGGCCTGGACAGACGGTTGTGACACGGACACCTTTGTGGCGGAGTTCGGCGTGTAGGCCTTGAGAGAAGCCGACGAGAGCGAATTTGCTGGCAACGTAGGGAAGCATGTGGGGCATGGCGAATTTGCCGCCGATGCTGGCGATGTTGACGATGGCGGCGTCACGCTGGCCGGGCCTGCGATCGAGCAGATGCGGGAGTGCGGCGTAGGTGGTGTGAAGTGCGGCGAAGAAGTTGGTGGCCATGGCTCGGCGGTAGGCGTCGAGGGATTGGTTTTCGACGGGGCCGACTTCGATGATGCCGGCGTTGTTGATGAGGATGTCGATATGGCCGAAGTGGCCGATGGCTTGATCGATGAGCAGGGTGGCCTGGTTGGGATCGGTGAGGTCGGCCGGGATGAGAAAGACGTCGTCGGAGGACTGGATTGCGTCGCGTTCGAGAAGCTCTTCGCGGGCCTGGGCGAGCTCTTCGACGTCGCGTGCGGCCAGGACGAGACGAGCTCCGGAGCGCCCGTAGCGTGCGGCCAGGGCTAGACCGAGGCCGCGTGAGCCTCCGGTGATAAGTACGACTTTGCCGCGGTCGCGGGTGCGTCTCTTCACGGCAAGGGAGTACGCCACGGTTGCGGCTGCGACACCGGCTGTTGCCGCGGTTGCGCCAGTCAGGATCTTGACGGTGCGGAAGATGGCTCGGAGTCGTCTCATGGCTGATGGTCTCATGGCTGATGGTTGAGATGCAGATTGAGACTAACTAAGTTTCTTACCAGATTGTATGGCGAAGAGCTAGACTTTCGATGGACGGAATCGTCTAAGAAGTCGGTCAGAGGGTTGCGATGGCTACGAAGCGGAAGTCGAAGGGCGCGTACATGATCTCGTCGGTGGCGGAGATGTATGAGATTCATCCGCAGACGTTGCGTCTTTATGAACGCGAGGGGTTGCTGCGGCCCTCGCGGAGTGAAGGGAATACGCGTCTTTATACGGATGAGGACCTGGAACGGCTGGAGTTTATTTTGAACCTGGCTCGGGACCTCGGGGTTAATATCGCGGGGATCGGGATTGTGCTGCAGATGCGGGAGCGGATGGAGGAGATGAACCGGCAGATGCAGGGTTTTGTGGATTATGTGCGGACGGAGATGCTGTCGCGAATGCAGCAACAGCAACAGCAGCCGGGGACGGGCCTGGTTCCAATGCGACGGCCGATGGGTGCGCCGACGATCAAGGTGGTATCGGTGAAGACTGGGAAGAAGAAGTAGGCGACCGCGGATTGCACGGATAAAAACGGATAAAGGCAAAGTGGGCCGGTTGCTTCAGCTCTGCGGTGACGGACTCTTCGACTCCGCTATTCGCAAGATGCGCGAACGGCTTTGCTCAAGGTGACATATCTCCTACACTCATTTGCTTGGGCTTTGTGGGGTTGCGATAAACTGGAGTCGGCGGATTTTCCGCGGTTCCCTGGTCTGTGCCGGGTTGACGCAAGGGTGTAATGAGTTTGCTCCTTCAGATATTGTTTTGGGCCGCAATGTGCGGCACGGTGACCTCCACGATCTATTGCATTATGGTGATCGCGGCGTCGATTCGTTTTGGTTTGCGGAAACGCCGTGAGGATCGGGCTGAGGCCACGTTTTTGCCGGCAGTGAGTGTGTTGAAGCCGTTGCATGGGATGGAGCCGGGGCTAGAACAGAATATTGAGTCATTCTTTGAGCAGGACTATCCAGAGTTCGAGCTGCTGTTTTGTGCGCGGCATTCTACGGACGCGGGACTTAAAATGGCCCAGCAGGTTGGGGAGCGATATCCGCTGGTGGACGCGCACTATGTAACGTGCGGCGAGCCTACGCCTCAGTTTCACAATGCCAAGGTGTATTCGCTGGCGAAGCTGGATTCGGTGGCGAAGCATGAGCTTTTTATTACAAGCGATGCGGACGTGCGGGTGAAGAAGAACTATTTGCGACGGGTGGTGCAGTCTCTCAAAGACCCGCAGATAGGGCTTGCTTCGTGCGTGTACATCGGGACGACGGACCGGGGGGCGAGGGCGGGTTTTTCGTCGCAGCTGGATGCGGTGGGCAAGAGCGTGGAGATGACGTCAGGTGTACTGGTGGCGGACATGCTGGAAGGGACGAAGTTTGCGCTTGGGGCGTCGATGGCGCTGCGAAAGGAATCGTTTCAGAAGGCGGGCGGCTTCGAGGAGCTTGGACAGTTTTATGCGGATGACTTTGTTCTGGGCAATCGGCTTGCGGCGCAGGGAGTCGGGGTGCGGATGGCGACCCATGTGATCCGGCTAATGGTGCAAGACACCCCATTTTGGTTATCATTCCGGAATCAGTTGCGGTGGATGCAGAGTACGAGGCGATCGAGACCGCTGGGACATCTAGGATCGGGACTTACGTTTGCTGTGCAGTTTGGGCTGTTGGGATTGTTCTGGGGACTGTTGAGCGGGCATGCGGCGTTGGGACTAGTGTGGCTGGCGGCGATGGTTTTGAATCGCTGGCTGCAAGCGGGAGCGATCCTTCAGGTTCTGGGCGACGAGGCTTGGTTGCGTGGTATGTTGTTGTATCCATTGAGAGATCTGCTGGGGAGCGTGCTGTGGCTGGGCAGTTATGGCGGGAATAGATTTTATTACCGGGGCAAGATTTACCGACTTCGGCACGGGGGCCGCGTCGAAGAGCCGCAGCCGTAGACACAGCCAGACTTCATATGCTGCAACTTCTTTGATGATTCGCAGTTAGCAGCAAACGCATCATAATCAGAGTACCTTTGCATAGTCGATTTCATATAGCGACACACAGCTGAATCCAGTTGAGGAAGACCAGGCTGGGTTGTCTGATGGGCTGGAGGCTTTTCGATGTCCTTGATTGCGTGGCCGCTGCTTTTGCTCGGTTTGTTCGGCCTGATGACTTCGAGTATTTATTTCGGGATGGTTCTCGCGGGCGCCTGGCGGTTCCGTCGCGAGGCAGCACGGCAGGAGCGCCTTTCTGGTCAGCGGGAGTTTCTCCCCTCGGTTACATTGTTCAAGCCGTTGCATGGGAGTGAGGTTGGATTAGAAGCGAATTTAAGAAGCTTCTTCGACCAGGATTACCTGGAACACGCTGCGCCGGGTGGAGCACGTGCGGTCAGTGACGGAGTTTCGCGGATTGAGGTGCTGTTTTGTGCGCGCGATGAAAGCGATGAAGGGCTGAGGATTGCGCGGCGAGTGGCGGCCGAGTATCCGGAGATCACGGCGAGGTTTTTGACGAGCGGAGAGCCTTGGGCGGCCAATGCGAAGGTGTGCTCGCTGGTGGCGATGGCGAAGGTTGCGACGCATGATCTATGGGTGATCAGCGACAGCGATGTGCGTGTGGCCCCGGACTATTTGCGCAGGATTGTGCAGCCGATGGCCGATGCAAAGGTTGGCTGCGCGACCTGCCTTTATCGTGGAGTCGTGCTGAAAGGTGGCTTCTGGTCGCAGCTGGAGGCGGTGGGAATGACGATCGAGATGAGCTCGGGCATCTGTGCGGACAGCCTGATTGAGCCGGTTCGGTTTGCGCTTGGACCTACGATGGTGACGCGCAGGGAGCGAGTAGAGGAGATCGGCGGATTCGAGAGCATGGCGGAGTACTGCGCCGATGATTTTGTACTGGGGAACTGGATCGCAAAGAAGGGGCACAAGGTGGTGTTGAGTGGGCATGCTATCGACCACATGGTGCTGCAGGGCGGGTTTGTGGATTCGATGAAACACCAGGTGCGGTGGATGAAGAGCACTCGGTTTTCGCGGCCGAAGGGACATTTTGGGACGAGCCTGACTTATGGGGTTCCGTTTGGCGTGATGGCGTGGATTGGTGCGCTGTTGCTGGGGATGCCGATGCTGGGATGGTGTGCGCTGTTTGGAAGCGTGTTAGCGCGCAGCCTTCAGGCGTGGGTGGTGGGAACGTGGGTGGTGGGAGAGAAGCGAATTGGCACGGCGATGATCTTATTTCCGCTGCGCGATTTTCTTGGCCCTTTGATCTGGGGGTTGAGCTATGCGAGCAACCGGATTCTGTGGCGCGGAGAGATGTACGAGCTGGTTGACGGCGGCAGGATGCGGTCTGTGCACGGGCGGGCGATGGTGTACCGCACCAGCGGGATTCGCGTGGGGACGCAGGCGACGCGCCGGGATACCTAGTGATTGGTGAGGACGGTCTTGCCGCCCTGGGAGGCAAGGGTATGGGCGGCTCCGTATGGGGCGAGGTCGCGGGTTCGCGCGGCGGGGTCGTAGGTAAAGAGGAATATGCGGCGCGGGCTGGCCCAGAGTTGGCGGAGGGAGTCTTCTGTTTCGAAGATGGGTGGGGAGTCGGGCCAGAAGCTGCCGTACCAGAGGCCGTTGAGGCGGCCGTTGATGAGATGAACCTGCTGGCCAGTGTAGAAGATCAGGGATGAGCCGGCGGTGAGCTCGCCGTCGATGAGGATGAGGTCGTCTGCGTGGGGTGTTGCTTGTTGGGCCTGGGTGATGGCCTGGGCGAGGCCTTTGGAGCCGAGGATGGGGTAGAAGCGGACCAGCCCATCGTGTGCGGCTAGAAGGATGACGGTCATGAAGGCGGCGAGGGTGAGGTTTGCTGCGTAGGTGCGGCGTGCGCGTCGCAGGAGATAGCTGCCAAGGCCGATGCCGAGCATGCCAATTGCTGTAGCGGCGAGAGGGCCACGAAAGAAGCCCATGGCGGCTCCGGTAAGGTCGGAGACGTGGCTGAGGGAGAGGTTGTAGGCTTCGGTGCTGCCGGCCATGGTTAGGAGTGAGACTATGTCGGCGCCGGGTGGAGGATGTGGCGCAGTTGCGGCGTAGTATCCGCAGACGATGGCGAGAAGAGTGGTAAGGGGGACGAGTGCGTAGAGATGCCATTTAAGTGCGCTGCGATTGGCGGATGGGTTTGCGATGCCGATCGTGGTGCACTCGGCTCGGGCGAGCAGGCTGCCGATCATGAGGGCGAGGGCTGGTAGCGCGGGGAGGCTGTAGTACTCCTGCCGGTTTGAGAGAGTGAAGAAGCCGAGGACGAGGAGAGCCCAGAGCATGAGCGAGAGAGCGGCTTCGTTTGCGCGGGCTGCTGCTACGGCGCGTGTGCGGAGGGCCCGGATTTGGTCGGTGACTGCGGTGGGGAGGAAGATGGCCCAGGGCATGATCCAGAGAACGAGGTAGATCCAGAAGAGCCAGACGGGGGTCAGGCCATAGTCGTGGGGGATGCGTTTGGAGAGGAAGCGGGCGATGTGCTCGTTGTAGAGATAGAACCAGGCCCAGCCTGCTTTGGCGGGAAGGCCGAGGCCTGTGGGCATGGCGATGGGTGGATTGCGGATGGCGGCGAGTATGTGCCATGGCGCAGCGATTGCGAAGAAGAGAGCGGCGCTTGCTAGGAGATGGAATTTGAGGAGGAGGCGGAGCTGTTTTGTGATCGCGAGGTAGAGGATGACAAAGCCGATGGGGAAGACGAGGCCGATGAGTCCCTTGGTGAGGACGTTGAGGGCCATGACGGCGGCGAAGGCCAGGCAGGGCAGGCGTGTTCGATTTTTGGGGGAATTTGGGGCTGAGGTTAAAAATGCGGGGGTCTCTCCACTCCGCTCCGCTCCGGTCGAGATGACGCTTCCTGTGAGCGGGACGTGGGATCCCGGGGTTTGTGGCTGCAGACGTTCTAAGGCGATTAGGAAGAGATGGACCGCCAGAGTCATCCAGAGGGCGAGCAGAATGTCGGGGATGTAGAAGCGGGTGTAGAGGTAGGGGCCGATGCTGGTGGCGATGGCGAGTGCGGCGTAGAGGCCGGCGCGATCGGGGTTTGATGGGGGAGAGATTGTGGCGAAGAGGCGAATACCCAGCGCGTAGACGGAGAAGATCAGCGCCAGAACGGCGAGTGCGAGCGGCAGGCGCGCGGCCCAGTCGTGGATGCCGAAGAAGTGCATGGAGCCGGCGGCCATCCAATACATGAGGGGAGGCTTGTCGAAGAAGCGGATGCCGTCGATGAAGGGCGTGACGTAGTCGTGTCGGAGGAGCATCTGGCGAGCGATCTCGATGTAGACGGAGTCGACGTCGTCGAGGAGGCCGGGAGTGAAGAGGCCGCCGATCTGGAGGACCAGCCACGCGAGGAAGAGGATTGCGAGAGAGCCTGGGCTCCAGCGGCGAGGGGCGGGTTGGGCGGCGGTTTTCAGTTCTCAGTTCTCAGTTCTCAGTTGTTGGTTGTTCGTTGCTTGTTGTTCGTTGCTGATTGTCGTGCTCGGTCCTTCGGTTTCGTTGCTCGGAATTGACTGAGAACGGATTACTGAAAACTGAGAACAGGATTGTTGAGCGGTCGGTCGGTGTAGAGGGTTTTGCCGGAGCTTTCTTTGAGGAGAAGTTTATTGTCGCCGAGGAGACGGTCGACCTCGTCTCGTTTTTCGATGGGAACGAAGAGGATCTTGCGGTCGCCTTTGCCCCAGGTGTTCGCGAGGTCTTGTGCGGTGAGGAAGATGGGAGGGGCGTCGGAGAATGTGCTGCCGAAGAGCATGGAGGTGGAGCGTCCTTCGACCAGATACACATCGCGGCCGAGGTAGAAGCCGATGGAAGAGCCGTAGGCCTGGTCGCCGAAGAGAAGAACTTCGTTGTCTGGCGAGATGGAGTGAGTGGCTTCAAGGTGCTGGATGGTCTGGGCGAAAGATTTCGAGGAGAGCATGGGAGTGAAGCGGACGAACGAGATCTGGGCGGCTATGAAGAAGGTGGCTGAGGTGAGGGCGATGGTTGTGGTGGAGGCGAGATGATGCTTTTTCGAGCGTAGGAACCATGCTGTGGCGGGGCCGATCAGGAAGGCCACGCCTGCCAGCGTCGCAGGGAGGCGGAGTGCGGCGAAGCTTGGGCCGGTGAGGTCGAAGAGAGCGGACATGGAGAGGGTGTAGTTGCCGACTCCGCGGTGGGCGAGGAGGTCGCCGATGTCGGGGACGAAGGGCTCGTGGCGGGAGGTCCATAGACCGTAGGCGAGGACCAGAGCGATAGCGACGCCGACGACGGTGAAGGTTGCGTGTGCGACGGTGATCCAGCGGCGCGCGGATTTGTCTTCGGTGTAGGTGTTTTCCGCGCGAGTGAGAGATATGGCGATGAGGGTCAGGAGCGGGAGATAGGCGGGGAAGGTGTAGTACTCCTGGTTGGTGGAGAGGGAGAAGAAGATGAGGACGAGGGTGGCGAAGAGGGTGAGGAGGAGGGTGGTGCGGGCTGTGAAGCTGTTAGTCGCGTACTGGACTGCACCGGTGAACATGTTCCGGGAATATCGCAAGACATATCGCGTTCCGTATGGCGGCTCCGGCCGAGGTTCTTTGATTCGTCCCATCTTGATCGAGTGCCGAAATGCGTTTCGACGTTGCCGCCACTGCTTCCAGCCAAGGATGCAAGCTAGTGGAAAAAATAGGCTCCAGGGAAAAAGCCAGACCAAGTGGAGGGTCCAGTAGAGGTAGGCGGGGAGTTTGTTGTAGTCGACGGGGTAGCGCTTGCCTAGAAAGCGGAGGAAGTGTTCGTTGACGAAGTAGAACCAGAAGAAGCCGTGGCCGTTCATGCCTCCGGTGTTGCGGATGCCGGCGAGGATGTGCCAGGGGGCGGCGATCAGCAGGAAGAGGAGGGTGCCGGTGAGGGGTTTTAGCTGGCGCCATTTTTTGTACTGGCCGGTGAGGGCTAGGTAGATGGTCGCGGTTCCGACGAAGAAGACGATGGCTACCAGGCCTTTGGTTAAGACGGCTAGAGCGAGGGCTGTCCACATGAGGTAGGCATGGGTGGTCGGAGAGATGCGGTTCGCGCTTTCGCGCGAATAACCCACCCTTCGCAACGGCGCGAAGGATGGGCCACCCGGAGTTGTGCCGGGGACATCCTCGAGGGATCGGAGGAAGCAGTAGAGGGCTGTGCAGAGGAAGAGGGAGAGCAGGACTTCCGGGATGAAGTAGCGGGTGAAGAGGAAGACT
>Ga0206964_10283_pt1 | contig 14343 bp, 9 predicted proteins | sample Alteio_BWOrgHeat_25_FD_152980 | JGI IMG/M metagenome (GOLD analysis project Ga0206964, IMG submission 152980) | Enriched cells from forest soil in Barre Woods Harvard Forest LTER site, Petersham, Massachusetts, United States -... | ecosystem: Environmental > Terrestrial > Soil > Temperate forest >...
ATAGACCATGTCGTCTGGCAGTTGTAGGCCGCTGCCAAACAGAGCCACTGAGTAGTTAGGGTCGGAAGATGTGACTTGAGCTATGGCGGAAGACCCTGCATAGAGCACGATTGCGAGGATTAGCGAAACCCGGAGCGAATAGCGCACATTCACCTCCTCATTGAAGGGGACAGTAGACAATAACAGGACTCGCCCAGAATCTACGAGAAATTTCGCGTGACGCTTAGGTAATGATCAGAGTGGTTACTTTGACCGAGTTCGTGCGGTAGCAGTGGAATCATGGGGTCGGTGATCACCCCTACGACACTCTGTGAGATTGCAAGGTCCGCGAAATAGACGAAATACGCTATCTGACCTGAAGCGGATAGTAGTAGGCGGCCTGATCCTGCTCGTGTGTGGTTGAGAGGAAGTATTGCCCAGCCTGAGCTTTACTCAGATCGATGATGGTCGTAATCTGCTGCTTTTCACCGATCGCCTCAGTTGGTGCGTGACCCTCAGCGACTACACCATTCCCGTTTTGGTCGCGAGTGATCGCTACTAAGTACTGCCCCGGAGCGCTATGCCGCGGCAACAGGATCGTGAGGTCGATATGCGCAGCGGGTAACGAGACAGATTGCAATTGGCCTGGCTGTTCGCCACGAACAGTCCCGGCATCCCAGAGGTCCACCGTTTGAGAAATGACTGCATTCTCTGTTGTCTGCCTACCCTGGGATGCATATCTTCCAACGAGTACAGCAACTACGAGAAGGGCGCAGGAAGCGGCAGCCGCGGCAATGACTTTTTGCCGACCCGAGCGCTGCTCTTGTCGAAGAGCAAGAAGCCGGCTCATGCATGCGCGGCAGGTTGCTGCATGATCGATGCGGGGGTCGGAAAGTGATATGTTCGGAGATCTTCGTGCCAAGTCCTGGAGAAACTTCTCGTCTGGACAGGGACGAGAAGGATTTGTTTCCCCTGCGAGTACTCTTCGCTGATGTTGCTCCGCAATCCACTGCTCAAAGCGGTCCTCCGCGTCTGAGGACCGGCGCCAACTCAGTCGCATTTCGAGGACTCTCCAGGTCGGGATAGATTCCGCAGCAACAACTCCAACTCACGGAAGTATGCCTTGCGGACCTCCGAGTAGTCCATTTCCAGGTCACGTCCGATCTCTCGCCATGAATATCCGAGCCAGCGCCGATTGATGATTCCTTGAGCAAACGGTGACAGTTTGTCAAAGATTTCTTTCGCGTAGATGCGCTCCTCGATCTCCGGCCGAGAGGCGCAAAGCGCTTCGAAATCAAATGCAGAGCCGCTTGGGGATTCACGCCTCTGTTTTGCCAGCAGGTGTTTCGCCTCACGGCGAATCTCGCTCTTCAACCGAGCGTTTACCTTACCCGAACTGACATTTGGATGGCGGGCTATGTACTCAGTCGCGTTTCGGATGGCGTGCTCCATCAGATCATGGGCGACATGGGCGTCATTCAGGAATGTCCAGGCGCACAACAGAGCGTAGGGCCAGGCTGCGTTAGCAGCGGCCTCCAGGACCTGATCAGAAGCAGGGTGTCCGGTCGTGCAGGCCCAACTCCACGTCAGCACTTGCCAGCTGCGACCATTCGGCGGCATTCGGGAGCATCTGCCCGGAGGGGGAGGAACCACCAGGTATCCGTAGTATAGGCCAGCTTCTGGAAAAAAACTTCAATATCGTCCCCACACTTGGCCCTCGAAAATGCCTTTAGTAGCTGCAGGGTTCCCAGCGTGCAGCGGACAACGACATTACGGGCAAGCAAGGATCTTCTTCGTGAAGATGCCCCCGCATTGTCTGAGCGCCTCCTAGCGGGCGTTCGGACTTCGACAGTGTTCTTGGTCGATCGCCGCGGAACGCAATCGAACAGGTTCTCGATCTGTGAGGAGTCGGCCGCCCGCTCTGCCATCACCTTGGTTGATGGGAAATGGAGAGTGTCGATCCTCCGGCTTCTCCAGAATGGCCCTATACACCTCGGGGAGCTCAAGAGAAGGCTTTCACCTGTCTCGAAAAAAGTGCTGAATCAGCATTTGCGTCAGATGGTAAAAGACGGACTGGTTATTCGCACCGAATTCGCCGGCAACGTTCCGAGGGTGGAATACTCCCTGGTGAACCCTCTCGGGTACGCGGTGTTGGAACTTCTTAAGGCGATAGCCGAGTGGGGGACAGGCATCGCCAATCAATCGAAGACAGCGAAGTGAGTCTCACTTACTCTACTTCGAGAATCGCTTATTAAGGCAGTATGGTTAGAGACCAAACAGGCATCCAGGCGAAAAGACGCAGAACTCCTGATCCCACAGTTTGATCCAAAATACCTACGGTCTTCTACGACTTTGGTGGTCTTGCGTGTTCCCGGCGGTGATTAACGAACAACTCTGATCAGACGATGCCGGACTCATGGATTATCCATACGTGCCCTTATGGGGTAAATGTTGTCGGTACCTTCCGACGGAGATATTCAGAAGCTCGCTCTGCGGATCTCACCTGTGACCAGCCCTCCGCAACCACTCTAAGGGAGCGCAAACTTACTGACCGCTTCGCATCCACCTTGGTAATTAGCGTCTGCGATCGTTGCGGCTCTCCGACTGGCACGTGAGGATATTCCGCTCCGAGTCCACGCCTTCACGCGCCGTCAGCGACAGCATGGCACTTGCTCGAACGATTCCGCGACAGGTCACAGGGCAATGGTCACTGTCCGGGCCGCATGTTGGGCTAAGAGCCAACTAGGATATTTTGCAGGCCAAGTTACTCTTTCAAAATTCATTTAACGCCAGCCCATCAACCTCTTGTGTATAATGCTCTTCTTTATTCCGATCCAATTTACCCCCCCGGCAAATTCTGACTACGTTTAAGGTTTTTTAGGCGTTCACAATACCATCCCACGCTGTTGAAAGGCGGCCAAAATGTCTCGTCTGGTAGGGCCCGTCAGAACTATTGTGTGCCTTCTGGTCTTCAGCTGGAATTCTATGTTCTTGCCAGCCCAGGGGGGTAAGCCAAGCCAAGGCGCGAAGCCACATCCACAAGCGCAAGATCACCTAACGGCGAGTGTTTCCGACACGGTCTTGGCTAACCCGGGTCAAGAAGGGCCTGGCACGATAGACAGCGACGTTTTGTCGGTCGTTCGGTCGATGCCAGATGTATTGCAGGCTGCACAGTTACCGCAGCTTTTCACAGGAAGCATGACATGGAACGTACCGATTAGTGTGCCGCCGGGTCGCGGAGGTATCGAACCCACTCTGAAGCTCTTCTACCGTAGCGGAAGCCCAAGTGGCATGCTAGGACTGGGCTGGACTCTAGATATCGGGGCTCCCGAATCCGTTGAACGCAATATTCGGTTCGGGCTCGATTATGGAAGTGACGCATATGTATTGAGATCCCTAGGTGGTACTGCAGATCTTATCGCGATCGGCGGTATCGAATTTAGACGAAAAATCGACTCTAGCTTTTGGAGAATAAGAAAGCTCGCTGGTACAGACGGGAAAGTATTCTGGGAACTTACTGACAAAAACGGAACGCGTTTTCTATACGGCGAGACTTCTGCATCTCGTCAAGACAATCCTAGCGACCAGAATCTTATATTTAAGTGGTGTCTAGATAAAATCCAAGATACTGATGGAAACTATTTAGCTGTTACGTATAGCAAGACAGACGGTCAAATTTATCTCAATCGGATCGATTACACAGGTAACGGTAATATCGGTCCAAGCAACTCCGTCTCCTTCGCCTTTGAAAACCGTAGTGATGCTTATCCCATTTACACCACCGATTTCCAAGTAATCACACGCCAGAGACTCAAGGCGATCGACCTTATCGGAGCTGGCAAGAGAGTGCGGACCTATGTACTCTCCTATTCCCAGGAATCATCCACCGGGACTTCGCTCCTCGCCGCGGTTCAGGAGTACGGTTCCGATAGCCAACTGGGAGCTGATGGAACGATAACGTCGGGATCAAGCCTACCTCCCCAGTTGTACGCTTGGAGCGCTAGTCCACATGGGTTTACAGCAGACCTCACATCTCCAGATATAGACCCAGGTTACGCCGGGGGTCGTGCCTGGGTAGACTTCGATGGAGACGGTAAGGCCGACTACTGCCGTTTGGTAGGAGTGGAAAATCACGTTAGCAGTTTTGTGAAATGCACGCTCTCTACGGGCACGGGCTTCGGCCAGGAAATTATGTCGGGTGTCTTGGATTGGGGCTACCCAGAAGGTCGTGCCTGGGTAGACTTCGATGGAGACGGTAAGGCCGACTACTGCCGTTTGGTAGGAGTGGAAAATCACGTTAGCAGTTTTGTGAAATGTACGCTCTCTGCCGGGACGGGCTTCGGCCAGGAAATTATGTCGGGTGTCTTGGATTGGGGCTACCCAGAAGGTCGTGCCTGGGTAGATTTCGATGGAGACGGTAAGGCCGACTACTGCCGTTTGGTAGGAGTGGAAAATCACGTTAGCAGTTTCGTGAAATGTACGCTCTCTACCGGGACGGGCTTCGGCCAGGAAATTATGTCGGGTGTCTTGGATTGGGGCTACCCAGAAGGTCGTGCCTGGGTTGACTTCAATGGAGACGGAAAAGCCGACTACTGCCGTCTGGTAGGGGTACAAAATCTTGTTAGCAGCTTTGTACAGTGCACACTTTCCACTGGGACGGGCTTCGGCCAGACAATTACCTCGGGTGTCTTGGACTGGGGCTACCCAGAAGGTCGTGCCTGGGTTGACTTCAACGGTGACGGAAAAGCCGATTACTGCCGAATTGTTGGTGGGGCGGGCAACTATCATGCTCAGTGCACACTCTCGACGGGGCTTTCCTTTGGAGAAACCTATACTTCAGGCGTACTTGATCCCGGCGATCCAACAACACGTTATTGGGTCGATCTCAATGGCGACGGAAAAGCTGATTTCTGTCGATTAGCAGCAGGAAACATCCTCAAGTGTTTGCTTTCAACCGGCAGCGGTTTCGGGCAAGACGTCTCGTCTAGTCCACTTCAACCCGGTGCCCCTGAGGGGCGCACAATGTCTGCCTTTACAGGTAGCGGATCACTCAGTTTTTGCAGAGTAATACCAGATGCTGCAAAGTTTCAGCTACAGTGCTCGCCTGCTGATTCGGGGCCCGGAAATTTATTGGCGAAAATATCAGGCCAGTACGGAGGCAGCACTACTATTGCATACACTCCTTCCACGTCCTTTTCGAACTCTTTATTGCCATTTCCCATTCAGACCGTAACCACCATCTCGGTCGATGACGGCCGAAATACGACATCGAATGTTAACTTCTCCTATGCATCAGGCTTTTATTCAATTCCAGACCGGGAGTTTAGGGGCTTCAACTACGCCAAGATTGTCGCGCCGGCGGGACCGACCAACGATCAGGCCATCACTGAAACCTGGTTCCATCAAGGGAACGATACAGTCGTTGACGTCAATAATCCCGCTGTTCCAGTAGGGTATCTAAGTGGTAGTCGATATCGCATCCGCCTGAGCGACCCAGCCGGTAACAAGTACGCAGAAACTACGATAACCTATCGGGATAGTACCTCACCACCTTATTTCAATCCGCCACTTCAAGTAGATAGCTACACGTGTCAACAGTCCTCGTGCGCCAAGCACACGCAACGACGATATGACTATGACAAGTACGGCAATCTTACCCGATTAGATGATTCAGGCGATGTCGACATACCGGCTGATGACTTTACGGTACTTAGAACATTTATCCCGAATGAGAATCAATGGATCGTCGGCAAAGTTGCTTCTACCTCGATTTACACTGACCTTCAAACAAAGAATAAGATTGCCGAGACAGATTGGATCTACGATGGTCCGGAAGATTGTTTGCATCCCTCATCTGCTCATTCGCCCACCAAAGGACATCTAACGGAATTGCTGCAATGGTTGCCCGGCACAGACGGTGTAGAACAACGATTTGGCCATGACCAGACGGGCAATGTCAGTTGTTCGAGCGATCCCAACGGCAACATCTCTCGAATTGCCTATGATTCTTCTTTCGTATTTCCTGTCCAGGCGACGGACCCAAAAGGGCTGTCAGTTCAATATCAGTACTATGGTGTATCCGGCACTCCGGCGGATCACGGTTCCTACGGTCAGCTCGCACGCCTAACAGATCTGAATGGAGGTGCTACTACCTATCAGTACGACGTGTTTGGCCGGGCCTCGACGTTGACGCTAGCGGATGGCTCATCGGAAAGATGGACCTATAACTCTATTGGTACGCCTAGCACTCAGCATCTGGAACAGGACTTACCGGAAGGCCTTGTGTCATTGACATACTTCGATGGCCTAGGGCGGGTTTGGCTTACAAAGCGAACAGGCGCTGACGGCAAGCTCATTGTTAAGCAAAAACAGTTCGGCGCGCGTGGTCTTATTACGGCAAGAAGTCTGCCCTACTTTGATGGTATTAATCCAGCAAACATTAAGTGGACCAATCTCGCGTATGACTCAGCGGGCCGGCTCATTAGGGCTGTACAGCCTGACGGGGCCACAATTCTTGGTTGTTACGATTATTGGAAAACGGGCTATATCGACGGAAATGGCCATTTAGCCGTATATACTCGTGACGCATTCTCGCGCGTTACCCGTATCGACGAGTACAAAGGCACATTCAGCGATTGTGGGGTTCCGAGTGCTCCTTCCTATACGCATGCGGCGCTTCAATATGACAAGTTGGGTAATCTCGTGTCGATCCTCGACGCACAGGATCATGCAACTCTTTTTACCTATGACGAAGTGCGTCGGAACACTTCGATTCGCCTTCCCGACTCAGGTTTATGGCGTTTCACATACGACAGGAGCGGCAATTTGCTCCAGCAGCAAGACCCTATTGGGAACACATTGCGATACGACTATGACGTACTCAATCGACCAATCGATTTGAAGGGAGAAGACAACCACGGGAGAACATCATTGATCGCTAGTTATACTTATGATGCCGATCACAGTAACGATAAGGGACGCCTAGCAAGCATACGCGATCATGTTAGCACCACTACATTTGATTACGACGTAATAGGGCGAGTCAGCCGGAAAGTTGTGGAAGTCGGGAGCAAAGCTTATCCAACTAAACGTCAGTACGACTTGGCGGGTAGACTTCGCAACTTAACTTATCCAGACGGAACGACGCTCACCTACTCTTATAACGGAGTACGTCTGGCTACGATATCCTCTCCGCAGACAACATATGTTGAGTATTCGTCGTTTAATGAGTATGGATTGCCAGCGCTCGCTCACTACGGGAATGGTGTCTCTTCGCGTTATACATACGCAAATCACGATAACCCAGTCTGCCCACTAGATGACTTCCGACTTTGCACAATTCAAACATCTGACAATTCAGGAAACGTGATTCAGAATATGACATATCGCCACAACCCTGGTGGCAATATTACGGCGATTAATGACCCTATAAACGGCGATCAAAGCTTCGCCTATGATGAACTCGATCGCCTAGTGTCCGCTAGAGGTTCTTATGGGACGTATGAATGGGAATACGACATAATTGGAAACATCGTGAAAACGACGCCGCTGGGTGATTATCGTTTCGGTCTCACGGGCCCACATCAGGTGTCCCAGATCCAAAAGGTTAAGTACAGCTACGATTCTAACGGCAACACAGTTCAAATTGGCAATGAACACATTTCTTATAACGTGGCTAACCGACAGTACCGAGTAGCTAAAGGAAGCCACTGGACAACAGTTTCGTATTATGGGGACGGTGCGAAAGCCGAGAGAAGGTCGGGCTTTCTTTTTCTTCCACTACATTCCACGGTCTACCTCGGTCCTGACTATAGTTGTATAAGAGATCTCTTCAAGCGTGCTCGATGCGAAGCGCATTTATATGATGGCCGTCGATTGGTTGCGGACATCAGTGCTTCCTCATCTGACAGCGCTTATTACCATGTGGACCAGGTAGGTTCAACACTTCTCGTAACCGACAGAAGTGGGAAGACGAAGGAAGTCTTCGCGTACTCGCCCTATGGAGGAATGCTCCGGGAACAGGGAACGGCACACAAGGTAGAGGTACGGTTCAGTGGCCAAGAATTGGATAGAAGTACTGGTCAATATCATTTTCCGGCCCGCTTTTATTCTCCGAGCACAGGATTGTTTCTGTCTCCCGATCCTACTATCTCGAATCTGTACTCGTCTGGTGCTCTCAATCCTTACAGCTATGTGCTCAATAATCCGGTCAATTTGATTGATCCGAGTGGCTATGATGCTGAGGGTGACGGAGATGGTAGAGACGACAGCGGGGGCGATGACGATTCAAAGCCATCTGGTGGCGGCTGCGATCCATCTTGTGGACATCCGAGTACTAGCGGACCGGATCCTGCTCCTAAGGGTTCTGGGGATATATCTGACCCTAAGGGTTCGCCGCAAGTGTCTGATAACAAGGAGAAGCCGGACGATACAAAGCAGGACTCTGGTAATACAGCGCCTTCACCCGCGCGGGACTCCAGTTTCGATCTTGGTAGCCGAGGAGATTCCTCTCATGTGCCGTCTGCACGAGCTGATGCAATTACGCCAACAGTGAGCCCAATAGATGCGCTTGCTGCCTTTGGCGGATATGCTTTGGCGAGATATGCGATCCTCCCCGCACTTGGCGCTCTTCGCGAATTTGTTTCACCCCCCCCCGTCCAGCCTCATATCTGAGGCTGCTCCGCCGCCGACCCCTGCCTTGCGAGCACCAATCGGGCCGCGACCTGGTCTCCCAAACACCATTCACCATATGTTCAATAGCGCGAAAGCGCTGGCGAGCCACAATCTTGGTGGCTTCCTTTCGGGATTTGAGAGCGCGGAAGAGGCGTACAATGCAATCGAAGGCGCAACGGTGTCAGCCTTGAATACAAAAGGTGTTACCTCAGGACTATTTGAGGAGATCGTCAATGTTGGTGGGACTGAAATCACAGTGAGGGGAAATGTTATCGATGGTGTAGTTAGAATATCGGATGCCTTCATACCGAGCGCCCGGATACTGCCCTGATGAGAACCTTTGGAGATCCGATTACTGTAGCCAATGTCAGCGATCTTATGTTTGTGTCGCGGGATGTGCTATCTGTCAAGGGGCGCGACATAGGGGATGAAGAAGTAGCGCAGATAGCACTATGTCACTGGCTAAGAAAGATCAACTTAGCTGGCTGCGAAAAAGTCACAGATTACTCTGTGTCCAGACTAGGAGAGGTGTCAGATCTGGAAGAACTGGATCTCTCGTTTTGCAATCAGATCACAGATCGATCACTTCATGCATTGTCGGGGCTCGACAAGCTTGAAGCACTTGACGTGTCGGCGTGCTATTCGGTAACTGATCAGGGTATCATTGCGATAGCAAAGTGCTTAACACTAAAGCGTCTCATCCTAGAGAGCTTAGACCATATCACAGATGAGGGAATAATCGAGATCTCTAAGCTACCTAGATTAGAATGGCTAAAGATGCCGGGCTTTGCGGAGATAACTGACAAGTCATTGCAAGCTTTGTCCTTAAAGCAAAGTCTACAAAACTTGAGTTTAACAAATCTCTCTGAAGTCACGAATGTCGGGATAGTGGGATTGGGGGCAATTCGACGACTGTGTTGGTTGGATATAAGCTATTGCTCCAAAGTTACGGCAGAAGCGATTGCAAAACTAAAGGAGTTACTTCCGCACTGCGAGATTCGATTTCGAGCCTAGAAGGTGCGGTATCAATTCCATGCTACCGAGAAGCGGACAACGTGGTACACGATACATCTAAAAGAGAAACCCCTTAGCATTGACTGACTTTCAACCGCGTCCGTGCTTTTGCGAATGAAAGAGGTGGCGAGTCGACTTCCGTCATTTTCGTCAAGGTTCAAGCCAAAAATTCTGGCTTTATGGGTAAGCGTTCGAAGTTTCCATCTGGATCGGCGGTCGCTTAGCGCTGAACGAAGGTTTCATGGACGATGAAATGGCGTGGGGTCCACGAGCTGCAAGCGGGTCTACCGGACAGCTGCCGAGAAGCGGCGGATCGTGGAGTTGACCCTTCAGCCTGGGGCAAGCGTAGCGAAGGTGGCGATGGCTGAGGGTGTGAACGCTCTATGGGGCAGAGGCGGCTTCATGCCCGTCAAGATTTCGACCGCGCGGCATTGAGCGTTACCTGGATGCGGGTCGTCTAAGTCTGGGGCGTCATGCGCGGACTTTCGATTCTTTCAATGGAGAATTCCGATCTTCCGATCCACAATTTGATCCACAAAACGTGTGGTCTTCCACGACTTTGGTGGTTTTAGGCGTTCCCCACGGGTTTGTAAGTCGTTGAAAAACCTGAAACGGCAAGACTGTCACGGCAGAGGTCGCGGGTTCGAGCCCCGTCGTCCCCGCCATAAACCTAATAAATAGAAGGGTTTGTGTCGGTGTTCATATCTTTCACCCTTCCTCCGACTTAGGTGCTGGTGGGTTCGATTGTGCCCCCTCCGAAAACAGGGCCGAGAACGCCAAGTGCTGCGCCGCACGTTTGTCCTTACTCACAGCCTGCTGGTAGATCCGCATCGTGATGTTCGGACCAAGAATCGCGTCGATGGGGTTGATGGGGCTGTCATCGGTGCGGTCATAGAGTTGTTCGATGTTGCTTAGGTAAGGGCTTCCTCGAGACCAACGTCGAAGATGTGGCGCAGGCAGCGGGCGTGTCGCGACGATCTTTCTTCCGATACTTCACGACCAAAGACCACGTACTTGCCCACAGCATCATAAAGTACGGGGACGTTCTTGTTTCCGCAGTAGGAGCATCGCCCGCGGAATCCTCTGCCAGTGAAGTCGTGCATGATGCAGTGCTGGCAGGGATACGATTTGCCACATCTGAGCCTCGGACCCGCCAGATCATTGAGATCACCTCACAAAATTTGTCGGCAAGGCAGGCACATAGGTCAAGAATGGTTGAAGTCGAGATTAGGCTATGCACGGCCTTCGCCGCAAGGACAAGAAATGAAACGAAGGACGCGCTGTCGAGTTACTTTGTGCGCGGGATTGAGAACAATTGCGAAATCCCTTCCAACTGTAATGTCATTGCAGACCAGCTATCGCCGTCGACAACGGTGAGCTGCGCTGCATCTTTTACTGATTTCCAGTGGGTGACTTTCCATATGGACGAAAAGTCGGCTTGTCGCCCAAGTGGCGGACGAGCGCTATTTCCGAGAGAATCCTTAATGAACCGGCGATGTCCCTTCGGGCTCACAAACGAGCTTTTACTATCGGTTGACTCTTCGCAGCAGGATTGGGGCCTGTGCTCCTCGATTGCGAAAGCCTCCAAGTGATGGATCCGAGCCATCTGGCGGCGGCCCGATGACCGGCTTTGGACGGGTCTCATCCGGGCGCGCCGGTGCTAGTCCGGGGAATGGCGGAGTTGTTTTCCGCAATTCAATCTGCTCTCCATTGACGGTACCGGTGTAAGTCGCCGTCCCGACGCGAAATGAAATGCTCTTCCCATCGACGGTGCCTTCGATGGAACCGCCGACCGCGCCGCCTCCAGGGCCGAAACCACCGGCGGGCGCATCCAGTCTTCCGGTCAAGGTGCTTCCATGCTGCACCAAGGTGTAAAGCGTATCGCCAGCAACCGCTAACTGAAGCGGATCGGGGCCCGAGGGTCGGGGAGCCGAAGTTGGTCGCCAGAGTCCTGTAACTCCTGGCCCTTTGGGAACCTCGCGCTCCCATTCAGCAACCTGCGGCCGCAGCGTCACGCTCGTGGCGACGACTGTGGCAGAGGTTGCTGTGAGTCCAGGAGAGGTGACGTCTATCCGAATGTCGCCGGCTCTTTTGCTCGCCTGCACGATGCCCATGCACAAGCCGGAGAAGGCGTGGCGTCCCGGGCCGATGTCCGAATCGTGCGATGTGGGGTCGCCGTTGCCTACGCCGATCAGCCTGCCCGGACCGCTGACTGTGAAGGTTACTTCTTGGTCGGTGATTGGCAGCACGCGGCCCTGTGCGTCTTGCACCTTCACGGTGCAGAAGAAAACATCTTCGCCATTCGCGAGGACCACTGTACGGTCGGTCCGGATGGCAAGCTTCGCAGCGTTGCCAACCGTCTCGCGCCGGGCGACCATCACCTGCCGTCCATCCTTGAAACCGCGCGCTTCAAGCGCTCCCGGCTGGTAGGTCACATCCCATGCCACGTGCGAATCCTTCGGCACGTCTTTTGCGCCAAAGCTCTTGCCATCCTGGAAGAGTTCGACGCGGTCCATGTTCGAGTCGACCCACACGGCGATCTCTTTGCCCTCAAGACCAGGCCAGTTCCAATGCGGAAAGATGTGCAGTACAGGTTTCGCAGTCCACCACGCCTGATAGTAGAAGTAGGTGTCCTTGGGAAAACCGCAGGTGTCGAGCACTCCATACTGCGAGCCGATGTTCGGCCATTGATATGGCGACGGCTCTCCTCGGTAATCGAAACCTGTCCACACAAAGCCGCCGGGCATCCACTGCCGTGCATTGACGAAGCGCCACCAGCCCTCCGCCGACGCACGGCCGGTTGTCGTGTAGGGGTCATACGAACTGACAAAACCCTTCTCCGCATCGATTGTGTAGATTCCGCGAGTGGCCACTGCGCTGACGTTCTCAGTGCCCATCACCGGGATCGTCGGATTTGCCTTATGGAACGCCTCAATCTGCGGATCGGCATAGTTGTAGCCCATCACGTCGGAAACTACTAGCCCTCCGTGGCCAAGGTCAAAGCCTAAAGGCGGAGGGGCTACGGTGACCGGCCGAGATCCATCCTGCTCCGTCGCTATTTTCTTCATACTTGTAAGAATGTGCAGGCCGGTTTCGGTGGTCGCCTCGTGTTCCTCGTTGCCCATGGACCACATAAAAACGCTGGGATGGTTGCGGTCTCGCCGCACCATGTTCTCGAACTGAGCCAGCCCCTCGGGATTCGACGACATCATCCGCGTCTCGTCGAGGAAGAGCATGCCCATCTCGTCGCATGCATCGAGCAGCTCCGGTGTGGGCGGGTTGTGCGAACTGCGATAAGCGTTACAGCCCATCTCCTGCAGGGTGCGAACCCGGAAGGCCTGGGCCGCATCCGGCAGCGCTACTCCAAGACCGGCATGGTCCTGGTGATTGCAGGTGCCTTTAATTTTTACCGGCTCGCCATTCAGAAAGAATCCCCGATCGGCATCGAATCGAATTGAACGTATGCCAAAGCGGGTTTCGCATCGATCGACGATTGCCCCACCAGCATCGATCTCGGTCAGCAGTGTGTAGAGATTTCGCTTTTCCAGGGACCAGAGTGAAGGGGAAGAAACGCTCACCTGGTCCTCAAAGGTACGTTCCTCCCCGTCCGGAACTCCGACCGGCGTGCTGGTGGTCTTCGCGACCGCCTTACCGGCCGGATCAAAGACCGTCGAGATCACGCGCACGTTCTGAGGCGTGTTCGCTTCGTTCGATACCGCGGTGCGAATCTGCACCTTTGCGCTACCCGACTGTACCGCGGAGCGCACAAACGTGCCCCACTGCTTCACATGCACTGGTGCCGTTTTCACCAGCCAGGTATGCCGGTAAATGCCCGCGCCCTCGTAGAACCAGCCATCGCTCAGCGTGGCTTCGGCACGCACCAGCAGCACGTTAGGAGCACCCGGAATAATGAAGTCCGTGACGTCAAAGCGAAAGGGGTCGTAGCCGCCACGATGCTGGCCAATGTAAAAGCCGTTCAATACGACCAGCGCTTCGCGATACACACCGTCGAATTCCACTGAGATGCGCTTGCCCTTGTCGGCTTCCGGGATCTCAAAGATGCGCCGATACCATCCAACGTTGTTCTCTGGATACGACCGACCGAGGGGGTAAAAGCCTTTGCTCGCGAGCGCTGGATCATTCTTGAACGGCAGCCCGATCACCCAGTCGTGAGGCAGGTCGAGTGCCTTCCAGTCGCTGTCATCAAATGCCAGAGCGGCAACCGGCAGAAAGTTACCCGCCTTCTGAAATTCACGCGAGCGGCCGTTGCTGAAGCCGAAGTCCTTCGTCGCGTCGCCCGCATGGCCGAAGTGAAAGCGCCACCCGAAATCGAGCAGAAGCCGTTCGCGCTGCGTTGCAGCAGTAGGCGCAACGGCGGACTGTACAGCCATGGATTCGGCAACGGCAACCACTGCGGAACCGGAGAGTAACCCCGTCGCCGGGATCGCGAGGCCGCCTTTGATAACAGCTCTCCTAGAAATCGGTGCCATTGTGCCCTCAACTTTTTGTGCGATTTATAGGCAAGGGAGGTTCGAGATTCGATTATGCGCTGCAGGTCTGTGTGGTCCGTTGTGGTCGGTGGTAACCACCTCGAACCGGATAAGTCTACCGTCTTCACCAGCTAGAACAAAGACGAGGCTAGCGACCGATTGTCTCACCTGTCAAGAATTGCATTCG
>Ga0206964_10112_pt1 | contig 14254 bp, 19 predicted proteins | sample Alteio_BWOrgHeat_25_FD_152980 | JGI IMG/M metagenome (GOLD analysis project Ga0206964, IMG submission 152980) | Enriched cells from forest soil in Barre Woods Harvard Forest LTER site, Petersham, Massachusetts, United States -... | ecosystem: Environmental > Terrestrial > Soil > Temperate forest >...
CGCAGAAGGCTAAACGCGACAAGGCTCTGGCCGATCAAAAAGAACACAACAAAAAGGTTCGCAAATTGCTTTCTTCGCTCGATTGAACCTCTCACTCAAAGAGCCCCGGACAAGTCCGAGGCTCTTTTTTTATTCGATGAAATAGAATTAGACGCGTTGCACCTGATCGGCTTCGAGCTCGACGGGGGTTTCGCGACCAAACATCGGGACGAGCACTTTGACCTTGCCGCGATCTTCGTCGATCTCCCCTACTTTACCTTCGAGATCTTTGAAAGGACCGTCGATGATGATGACGGCGTCATCGAGCGCGAGGTCGATGGCATGGCGCACGGTGTCGCCGCCGACGCGCTTGAGAATTTTGTCGACTTCCTCTTGCTCGAGCGGAACTGCCTGATTGGCAGTGCCGACGAAGCCGGTCACTTGCGGAGTATTGCGCACTACAGACCACGCATCATCTGTCGCGATCATGTCTACGAGGACATAGCCGGGGAATATCTTTTCTTTGGATTCGCTCTTGCGGCCGTTCTTGATCTTGATCTTTTTTCTCGGTCGGAACGACGACATTGAAGATCTTGTCGCCCATGCCGAAGGAATCAACGCGCTGCTTCAGATTGCGCGCGACAGCATCCTCATAGCCGGAGTATGTGTGGATGGCATACCACTGTCTTTCTGAGCCGTAGGTTTGTTTGGCCATAGATTATTTCTTAGGAGCTGTTTTGGTAGTAGGAGCCGGAGTCGTCTGCGTGCTCGGAGTGCCCGGGACGAGATTGAGCGCGCCTTGCGGAACGGTATTGGCGGGCGGCGTGTTTGTCGTCGGCGCGGTCGGCTGCGTGTTGGTAGGCACAGTGGCCGGCTCTGTCTGCACCTGCACTGCCGGCGGCTGAGGCAAAGCATTGAGCGCACGAGAGAGACCGGTGGTGAAAAGGAAATCGAAAAATCCGAGGTAAAGCGCGACTCCCACGGAGAGCGCGGCGACGAGCACCGTATACACGATCGTCTGCGTGCGCGTGGGCCATGCCACATGGCGAAGCTCTGCACGAGTATCCTTGAGGTACTGCATCAGTGGATTCATAGACGGCTAGTGTATATCAAAATTAGGCATTTTAAAACCGCCTCTCGGCGGCTATAAAAGAATGATAGCGCAGTATCGCAAAAAGTCAAGCCCGCGGCACCGGAGGCGCCGCGGGCCCTTGCCTATGCAACAACGAGGTCTTTCGCAACCTCCAACCGGGCAGCATTCCGACGCTCGTTCTCCCACGTCGTCATATTGTGCTTTCCTGGGAACTTATGGAGAAAATACGAGTGGTACATCTCCTGTCCGCCGAACCAGCCGACCGAGCGAGTCGTTGTCGGATGCACCGTCACGATAAACCCTATGTGCACCTTCACCCATGGACTCTGCGACAACTGCAGTTTCTTCCTCCTAATGCATTGCGACACGTTTTCTCCGCGGTGGCCATTGAAAAACCGGCCACCCTGATCTCCGACTTCGCCGAATGGGAACGTATATCCCCTATCGGTCGTCACGTAGATCAGGATCCTGCTCGTATTCTTTTCGCCAACCCGGCGTGCGAGCAGCTCATCGTCGATGATCTGAATGCCTGGATGACAGAGGTACTCGCACTGGAGCGGCTCGAGGAATGAGAACTTTTTCAAGATGTTCTCAGTACTCTCCATTTGAGCGATCTGAGCAGCTTGGTCGGTCACCGGACCGTCAGCGTGTTCGTACGACATAGTATCCTCCTGCGGCTATCCGCCGCGTTATACCGTGAGCAGTCCGCTCACAGCCGGAGTTGAGGGGGCGCAGCTGTCCGCCACGCAGAGCTTTCTGTGAATGATCACTCTGCCGAGACCGTACGTTAATACAAAGATAAGTCAAGCCCCGAGAGAGGGGCTTGATCAATTGGTGACGCGGTACTCCGCGTACACTTTTGCGGCATCTTCCGCGAGCTTTCGCATCGCGGGAGCGGCAGTTTCCAGATACGAGCGTGCCGTGACGCACGAGATCTCGATCTTATAGTATTCAAATCCGGGACCTCCGATCGATGTCGCCGACATCCGCATGGCCGACAAGACGTGACGGAATCTATTGAAAGATCCTGTCTCGCTCGGCTTCATAGCATTGCGAAGTCGGTCCAAAAAACGGCGATATGCTTCGCTTCCTGATCCCTTCTGTTTTTCGACCTGATACTCCAGCCACATATAGAGTGCGTTCATCCGACCTCTCTCGCGGATCGCTTGAGCGGTACGCATCCAGATAAAGGATCTGTTGCGCAGCACGAGCGCAGCGAGAAAAAGCTTGAAGAAATCATCCGTGCTATATCGCTCAACGTTTTTTACGACGCTCATTGGCGTCTCTCCCTGTTCTAGGGCAAGCGTACGCCCACCCCACCAGGAGTCAAGAAAAAGGCGACCCGTAGGCCGCCTTTACTTCTTTTTCCTTTTGAGCTCGCCGAATCCCCACATCGCACCCCTGAACCACACTTCCCTATCGCTACCGGCAGTATAGTCGTGCGTTATTTCTTCTCCCTTGTGAATGGTCCTCAATGCGCGGAAGACGACATCGGGGCGCACATAACGAAACCAGTAATGAGCGTTGGGCTCGGACGAGTGATTGTAGAAACACGCGTTGCCGAGCACGATCGCCACACGCCGAGCACTCCATTGATAAAAATGACCGGAGAGCTCGACAAGAGGTCGCATCCGCTTCTCTTCGTGAGATTTGAGAACTATCGCCGGCGCGATCTCGAAGATCTGCCCTGTTTTGATCCGGCGGGTCGCAAAAACTCCACGCCCTTTACCTTTTGCCTTTTTGACGACCGTGAACTTCTGCATCGCGAACGCTCCGCTAATGGCTCCAACTACGGGAGTGTTACCACAAACCGCTCAATTCGTACAGAATTATTGGATCTCGTACGTCACCGACACATTTGAAGTGATCTTATTTTGACCCGGAGCGATCTCAGGAGCTGCCGGAGCTGGCGCCGCCATGCCCGCATCCATAGACATCGCTTTCGCGTAGTAGACAGGACCTCCGCCACCCTCGCTGAATCCGACGACACGTACAAGGTGAACGCCAAGCTGCTGCGCGAGTGCCTCTGCCTTGGTGTGCGCATCATCGATCGCTTTGCCGCGCGCCTGTGCCTCATACGTCTTTTGATCGGCATCATCGAGCGTGAAATTCGGACCATTGACCTGCGAGATGCCGCGCTGCCCGATGCCCTGCAAGAGATCCCCGGCCTTGCTCGTGTCGCGCACCTTTACCGTGAGCGTCTCCGAGACCTGGTAGCCATTTATGGACTGTCTTCCCGGCGGACAATAGATGACCGGTCCACCATCAAGCGGCTTGGGGCATGACGACTGCTCGTAGCTGTACTGCGGATTCACGCTGTAATCGGTCGTTTGAATATCTTTCTCGTCGACGCCCGCGCCCTTGAGGTACGCGATCACGTCGTTGCTCTTTTTCGTCGCGTTGTCTTGAGCGGTCTTTACGTCTTTTGCCGTCTCCTGAATAGTCGCCATGATGTCGGCGGTATTTGGTACCGCAAATACTTCTCCGTCGCCGTTGACCGAGATCGTATTGGTCGCCGTAACGCCCGAGCCGATGAATTGATAGCCCTTAAGCTCGCCGAGCGTAGCAGAGAGCAAAAAGAGCGCGAGAACGCCGAGCGCACCTGCCGCCATCATGCGCGGCCAATGCGTCGCTGCGATGATCTTATCTACTGATGATTGGTCCATATCGTATAAAATTACGCCCTAATAATTACATCGAAATGTTGCCTATGTTCGCATATGTCGAAATGAACTGCGGGATCGCAAAGAGGAGCCCGATGAGCGGCAAAACGAAGAGTGCGACGGAGATCCATACGGTGATGAGAAAATATTTTCGCATTTTCTCCGACGACCGGTACGTCGCGTCGATCTTTTTCTCAAGCGCATCGAGCCTTGCGGCGATATCCTGCTCCACCTACCAAGTGTATCACCCCGTTAGAGAGACCGAATTCAGTAACGTAGAGGTAACGCCGTCCAGCAAACAAATATTTCATAGACTCTCTAACGGGGTATCATCTTACGCGCGGGTATTTGCGACGGTACTCATGGAAAATAAGCCCGATGAGCGCGAGATCGAATGCCGTAAGGATCATCAGCGGTATCGAATGGTGCTGCAGGATCCTCACCGTCTGATAGAGCACAAAGAGCGCGAGGACGCCGAGTGCTGCCGGGTATGCCCACAACCTGTCGCGCAAGAGCCCCCACACGAGCACGACCTTCACGAGCCCGTGACCGAGGAGATATATCGAACCGTAAAATTCCGCCCCCGGTGTAACGGTGGCTGCAATGGGCTGCAGGTGCCGCGCGATGAAATTGTCGGGGTCGTCGACGAGCGCATTGTCGATGAGCGTCTGGACGATAAAGCCGACATTGAAGAATACGAGCAGGAGGCCGAGCACGATCTCGAGCGCGGCGTTTATCCCTTTCAAGATAATGCCGATCTCGAAGAGTTGGTGAATACTTTTTTCCTTTTTGTCCTGCTGCTCTTTATTCATATATCTGTGATATCACGCGGCGCATCGGAGTAAAAGAGCGCGTTCTCCTCGGGAAAAAAATGCTGCGCCATATGAAAGATCCCGTACGTTATGAAAAAAGCCGAGAATACATCGATGGTGTAGTGCATATGACCGAGCAAGACGACAACGCCGAAAAATATCGACATGAGGAGATAGAACCAGCGGATCGTCGGCTCGCGCCAAAATGCGAGCGCCGCAAGGAACGGCAGTCCTGTGTGTCCCGAGAAGAAGAGATCGTCGCCAAAGAACATCCTGTTGATAGTGTAACCGAAATCGCTCACCGCGTGCGGTTCAAAATTGCCTACGTGCGTCATCGTGACGAATATCGCCCTGACGATAAAAAAGAGTCCGGCGGCATAAAAAGCAAAAGGCAGCCGCTTGGGATGCGCGAAAAAAAGCAGCGCGGTAAAGAGTACGCAGAGCAATGTGCCGTACACGAAGAGTCCGTCGACATCAAAGACGGGCACATTGGAAAGAATGATGTCAGTGACGGGATTGCTCGCGTGTTCTGTCGCAAAAACGATAGCGTACGCATTTGCCACGATGCCGACGATGAAAAAAGCCACGGATACGGATAGCGAGCGGCGGAAATCCGCCATAGAAAGATACTGCCGGTAGCGACTCGCGATATCTCGGTAGGAATGGCGTCTCATGCTTGCATGCATGGCTCAAGTATACATTTTAAGCGCCAAAAAGAGAGTCGTGTATATTTTGATAAAAAGCGGTGCCGTTCAGGTATACTACGCACAATGCATCCGGTCATTACTACTATTAATACAGCGAGCCTTTTCGTACAGTCGAAATACCTCGCCCTCTTCCCTGCTTCCGTCATTGCTCAGCCAGCCACGGCGCTCCTCGCCGGCGTACTGATCCGCGTCGGATATTTGGAATTCCTTCCATCTTTTGTGTACATCGTCGCCGGCGCGCTCTTTGGCGACATAGCATGGTATGTCATCGGGTATTTTTTTGGCAATAGATTCGCACATCGCTACGGACGATTTTTCGGCATTACAAAAGAGCATGTCGATTCGGTCAGCGGCATCTTTCATCGTTACGACAGCCGCATCCTCGTGGTCTCGAAAGTCACCAACGGCTTCGGGCTCTCTATCGTTACGCTCTTTACGGCAGGGCTCTCCCGCATCCCACTGTGGCGATTTGTCGTATTCAATGTAATTGGCGAAGCACTCTGGACAGGCATGCTTATCGGCATCGGCGTCTTTTTCAGCCACCTCTATGTGATCGTCAACAACGCGCTGGGCCGTGTCTCCATCATCGGCATGTTCGTCCTCCTCGTCATCATCTTCATCGCCATCGGCCGCTACGTACAGGTACGCCTGATGCAGAAATGATCAAGAGGTTGACTATTGACAAATCAATGGTTTGACGTTATAATAGAGGCCGAACAATCCAACTCGATCCTTAAGGAGGAAACGATGGATAACCTGGCAATGCTTTGCTACCACGAAGCCCGCGCCAATGTGCAGTGGTCCAAGCGCTATGGCCACTTCGCTGTGTTCGCAATGCTCTTCGTTGTTGTGGCACTGATCCTCACCGGATCCGTTCCCCTCGACGTCGTCTTGATCGCAGCGGGCGCCGCACTGATCGGCACGGTGATCATGTTCAGCACATGGAAGGACATCCTGACAGGCTTCGTCGGCGCACTGGCGTTGATCGCAATCCTTCAGCTCGGCCCTGCTCTGTACCATCTCTGGGTAGGCTGAAAGCTAAGGCCAAATACTCAAAGCCGCCACTCGTTGGCGGCTTTCTGTTTGTCGCCATCGGCCGCTACGTGCAGGTGCGCCTAATGCAGAAGTAATTTGATCGGTCGCCACTTGTTTGACACGCAATCTTTATTGTCGTATAATTTACACAGACAATTCGACAACGGAGAGGACCAATGTTCTCTATCATCGTCCCTACTTTCAACGAAGAAAAGCATCTCGCCGGAACATTACGCGCACTGAAAAAACTACGCGTTCGCCATGAGATCATCGTGGCCGATAGTGGTAGCAAAGACCGCACGGTGTCTATCGCGCGGGAATACGCCGATAAGGTTGTCTCGTACACAGACGCTCCAAGAAACGCCGCGCGAGGTCGCAATCTTGGCGCTTCCGTTGCTACAGGGAGTTTCCTAGTGTTCATCGACGCAGATGTGAGCATCGCCGATATCGACAAATTCTTTACTGTCGCATCGGCTGCATTCCTGCTCAACGATAAGCTGGTAGCGATAGCCCCGCGCGTTGAGATCCTTCCTCACGTGAGGACACGGACGGACGACTGGAACTGCCGGGCCTGCAACACATTGATGTGGGCGCTGAATAATTTCCTGCATCTTGGATTCGGATCCGGCGATCTTCAGTTCATCCGGGCATCAGCCTTTGATGCAGTCGGCGGTTACAAAATCGCCCTCAACATCGGAGAAGATGTCGAGCTCTACAAAAGACTGCAGATGGTCGGTGAGGTGCGCTATCGGAACGACCTTGTTGTTATGCATCCGGGTCGGCGCCCCCACAAGATCGGATGGCTGAGGCTCTGGCGCGATTGCATAATCAACGTGATCGCTGTGCGGCTGTTTTGTCGTACATGGGATGCAGACTGGAGAGTGATTCGCTGATCCCATAACTTTTACGGACGCCTCAAAGGCGTCCGTTCTTTTTTTGATGCTACTATTTCAAAGATGAGATCATTTCTGATGGTCGCTCTCGCCGCCGCGCCACTTCTCAACAGCGACATCGCGCAGACGCTCATTACCCTCCTGCAGCAGCACCCGTACTATTTTTACTTCGCGCTTGTGTTTTTTGCCTGCGGCGAAGGCCCGATACTCTCGGTAATCTCGGGCACGATGATCAAGCTCGGCTTCTTTTCTTTCTGGCCGGTCTACGCGGCGCTCATGCTCGGCGACCTTATCGGAGATGTCATCTGGTACTACATCGGATACTATTTTGGCCGCTCTTTCGTCAGGAAATTCGGCGACAGATTCGGGGTATCGGAGCGTAAGGTGCACCGCGTCTCGAAGCTCTTCCACCGGCACAAGCACAAGATATTGCTTATCAATAAAATAACGATGGGCTTTGGATTTTCTCTCGCCACCCTCGTCACCGCCGGCATCGCGAAGATCCCCTTCTGGCAATACATTACCGTCAATGCACTCGGGCAATTCGTCTGGACCGGCTTTTTGATAGCGCTCGGCTACTTTGTCGGCAATGCATACACCTATATCTCTCAGGCCTTCGGCGTCATGGGCGATGTCGGTCTCATCGCCACTTTTGCAGGCATCGCCTACGCGATGCACCAGTACAAAAAATACGCGTCGCAAGCAGCGGATTCTGGCTCGAGTTTCCTTGGCATCTCGTTGGGCCGCGCCTGATATACTGCGGCAACAAGTACGTTATTTATTTCTAACGCGTCTTTTATATGGCATTGGAATTTTTTAAGAGAAAAGCTGAGAAGCTCGAGAAAACAGATTTCGAGAAGCAATTTGTGAACAGAGAGCAGATAAAAACCGCCGGTGGCGTAGCAGATGTCATCGACATTAAGCCGGAGACACTGGCAGACCCTGTACCTGTATATTTTGCTCCCGGATTGGGTGTTTCCACTGAGGTCTATAAACCGTCGTACGACACGCTCGCAAAGCAAGGCCGCGAGGTCATCGCATACGATCCGCCGCGATTCGGCGGCGAAGGCATACAGAGCGAAGCAGAAAAGGCACTCAGAGAAAGATTCGGAGAAGAGCTCGTGCTCAAAGCATTAAATTTACGGGACGTAATGACACATAAGAACATCGAAAAGATTGACGTTATTGCTCATTCCGCCGGCGCCGTAGAAGCTGTCATTGCTGCATATATGCACCCTGAGAAATTTCGCTCGCTTATGCTCTTTGGTCCAGCGGGAATGATCGGAGAAGACTCTGCGGGACGCTTATGGAAAGGTTTCAATTCGCAAGGCAATCCAAAGCCAACGCTCGATGCACTTCCTCCGTCTCCCGACGTAGGACAAGAGGAGCGAGAGCGCACAGAGACCGCGGGAGGCGTGCCAATACAATATCCAAAAATTGAAATGGAGCCGGAGACACAGAAAGCAGTTTCGAATGTAATGAAAGATTTCGGCAAATATGTCCTAAAAAATCCCGCAGGGACAGTCGATGAATGGCTCGGTCTTGCGAGCGCACAAATGGATGACTTGATCGCAGACATTCGCTCCAAAGGCGTCAAAGTGGGGGTCATAAGCGCCGTTGATGACCCTGTATACCCTGTAAAAAAAATGATCGGGAAATTAAATGATGACGGCAGCATTACGCCGGGACAAATAAAGAAGGAACAATTCGATGCGGTTCTTTCAGTGCGCGGTGGCCATGGCCAACTCGGCGATAATCCCGAGCGCTATGTTGTCGCAGCAAATCAAATGCTGGAAAAATTGCGCGATCGCAGCAACAAGATCTCAACTGATGGAAACTAACTCCCCTTCCAAACGTCGCGTCATCAAAGCGGAAAGAGCTTTGTCGAGAATGACGGAGACTTCTTCAATATCGTTCAAAACGAGAACGTGATTGGCATTGGGCAGTAAGGTTAGCTGCGAGCCGACGAGCGTAGCCGCCAATTTTTTGGCATGAGCTACCGGTATGACGCTGTCGCGCCCACCGTGGATGATGCGCACGGGCACAGTCAGCTGCTTCCATTTCTCTACGCTTTCGCTGTGGCACAGGAGATCGAGGCAAAAGATCGTGACGCGGGCGGTGGTATTGCGAATGTCTGCTAACATCCGGCGCACGTTCCAATCGCCGGTGCGGCGATACTTTGCATAATCGACATGCCTCCCTTGTTTGCTGTGCACGGGAAAGACAGAACAGATGTGTGCACTGATACGCAGCACAAGGTCGGTGAGTTTTTGTAAAAGAATGCTCCGGAGATCGAATGTCGGGCTGAAGAAAACCGCGCCGAGCGCCCCGCTCGGCTTCGTGAGTAAAAATTCAAGCGCAATGAGCGTGCCGTATGAGTGGCTCACGAGTACAAAATCGCGCACGTCGAGATGCTTCAAAAGCGCACTGAGATCTTCCACATGGTGATGTGCGCCATAGTCCGCATAGCGCGGCGGCTTTAGCGATGCGCCATGACCGCGCAAGTCGTAAGAAATGATCCGGTGTGACTTTTCGAACCGCTCTTCGTATTCGCGCCATGCCGATGATGATCCGGTAAGGCCGTGCACGAATACGATAGCCGGCGCATCTGTGTCTAGTTCACTTATGCGATAGTAGATGCCACGCTTCTCTAAAAACGATTCTTTCACAAGTGATACATCGGCCTGATGAGGAGCAGGTAGATATTGGCGAGCGAGAAGACGATGGCGAGCACCCATGCGCTCGCGAGCGGATAATCGAGGATGGTCGCGCCAAGAAGCGCGAAGGCGCACAGCGCGGTGCCGAGCAGCTCGATGAAGAGTTTTCTTTTCATGAGCTTATCGTACGGCGTCTCACCGAGCATAAGGATGTATTTGAGCGGAGCGGCAATGAAAATACAGAGCGCGAAAAATGGGAACGCCGACGGCGTGCCGAGTGAGAGCGCAAGCGCGATGTAGCAGAGCACGAGCGTCGCGTCGACCACTGCCTGGTACGTCTGCGCGGGAGAGATGCGCGCAAAAAGTCTGATGGAAAAGAATGTGTTGAGCACGATGACGCCGTAGAAGATGGCCTCGGGCCACACGAGGCGGGTACTGGGCGCGACAAAGATAAATGCGGCGAGACCAGCGGTCGCAAATGCAACCGTAGCCAGCCACGCGCGTGTTTGGGCACTCATATCAGCGGACGTCGACGTGCTCTTTGCTGAGCGGCTTCTTGAAAAGCACGTGGAAGACGTAATTCGTCGCGTATTTATATGCGGTGTACCAAAATCCTTCTTTTTTCCAGCGTCGAGCAGAGTAGTAGATAAAAAAATCGAGTTTGAAGAGTACCTTCCCCACTTCTGCCAATCGCTGTGCCATGTTGGTATCATCCCCATAAAAGGTAATGCTTCTGTCGAGTCCGCCTATCTCCTTCAGTGCCGATGCGCGCACGACGCAATTGCCGCCGAGCACCATGTAGCCGACGAGCGGATACACGAGCGCGCCGGAGAGCCACCACAGCGCATTGAGGACCCACTGCTGATACCAAACGGCGTCAAAATATCTTGCCGGCCCCGAGAGCATGACGACTTTGGGATCTTCAAAGGTCTTGAGGGCCTTCTCTATCCATCCTTCGGGCAACATCGTATCGGCATCCATAAAGGCGATGAGATCGGAAGTTGTCTGTTCCACGCCTGTCTGCCGGGCATTACTGGTCCCCTTTCGCAGCTCTTTAAGCACTGTGACCCCAGTCCTCGCAGCAGCAACCTCGCTCGTTTTGTCGGAAGAATTATTGTCGACGACGATGATCTGCTTGAATTTGCCGTGCCCGTGCTCGATGACCGAATCGAGCGTCTGCCCGACGTACGCCTCTTCATTGTATGCAGGAATAACAAGTGAGATCTCCAGCGCTTTAGACATAGGACGCGGACCATCAACGGTGGCATTTTTTACAGGGTCAGTCATTTCCATATCAGCCTAAATAGCGCTCAAAAACGAGTACGCTGCGCTTTATCGCGACGAATACATACGCCCAGAGCACCGGCAGCCATATAGGCATAATACCAAAGAGTGAGCGGCGCTCGAAATTCTCTACGCCCGTAAGAAGAAAGAGGTACTCGCAGGCAAGCAGCATGACAAAGCCGAAGATGAGAAATGCAAAATCTTTGTGCGTATAGCGAATAGCCGAAACAGCGATAATGGCGATATAAATACCGGCGAGTGTAAAATCATTTTTCACGAATGGTATGAGCGCGATCATGAAAAGCACGGGCACTGCGATGACGAGAACGCGCGCGGCCACTACGGTGGGCATCTGAATAGTATATACGCAGAAAAGAAACAGCCCCCACCTGTGGCGGGGGCTGCTTGCACTTATAGGGAGTCCAGAATGCCTTCGAGGCCGGATTCGGGTTCTCGGCCCGTAAAGACAATGTGCAGGTTATCATCGGTAAAAATCTGCCCCGCAAGATCCATGAGATCGTCCGGGCTGCGCTGTGCAATACGGTCGGCATGAGCTTCGGGCAGAACTGGCTCCCAGCCGAGAATTTCCCGACCGGCAAAAAACTCCACCGCTGCACTGGACGTTTCTGCAACGCATTGATTCGATATCCTCTCCTGCGCTTTGTTGAACTCGTCATCGTCCACTCGCTCGCGTGCCACCCGAAGAAAAACGCCCACCAGTTCGCGCGTGGCCTTCTCGGCATTTGCAGGATCGACGCTTGCTGTCGCACGATATATGCCGCGGTTCTGAGAGATATCAAAATCGCCACTGACCTCATAACAGTAATTCAACTCTCCACGCATTCTCCTGGAAAGTCGCGAGCTGAGCCCTTCGTTGTCGAGCACAGTTCCAAGAATTCCGAGGGTGGCACCTTCACTTTCAGTGCGCACACCGACGTCGAATCCCACGCTGACCATCATCTCTTTGTCATCGGCAACGTGCGCGATGCTGATGCCTTTTTCGGAGACGCGATGTGGACGAACACGCGGAACTCTTTTCACAGACTTAAGGTCCATGAGAGCCGATGATTCGAGCATTGCCTCCATCTTGGGAATTGACATGCCACCCGCGATCACAACGAATACGGTGTCAGCGCTATAGCCTTCACGATGACAGGCGACAAGATCGTCCCTTGTAAATCGCATGGTATTTTCGGCCGTGCCGTGCAGCTCCCATCCTACCGATTGCTCTGTTCCGTATATAAGAGCACGCATCGCTGCATCTGTGCGAGAACCGGGGTCGCGTTCCTCGTCCCGCATTTCGATCAAAAGAAGAGGTCGCTCATGATCGATCCTCTCTTGCGCAAGCCGAGGATGAACGACAATATCGGAAAACATGTCCAGGAAAAATGGCGCGTGCTTTATTTTCGACTTGACGTGAAATCCGGCCATTTCAAGGCCCGTGAATGCATTGTAATCGAGAGCCCGCGCATCCAGGATATTTTCGATCTCTTCAGCATTGGGCCATTTCAAGCTTCCTTTGAATATCAAGTGTTCCAGAAAATGATTTATACCGTTAGTATCTCTCGTCTCATCGATCACACCGGACTCAACGCCGATGTATGTCGTAAGAGTAGGACAATATGGCATGTGAATGAGGGTGGCGCGCACGCCATTGCGAAAACGCGTGGGAAGGAATTCCATTTCTCTCTCCAAATGTCAGAGGACTTCTCTTTCAATTAGAGCGCACTTTTTTTGAAAACCTATTGCAAATGCTCGGCGATCGATGTGTGCTGCTGATCGTCCCGCTTATTGCTACGTAAGCGACGAAGAAACGGGGCAGATGCAAGCCGCCTAAAAGTAAATCACGGATAAGAGTTCATCCGTCCTATACTTTATCCTTCTAGAATCGTCTTCGAGGGCCAGAGAGATGCGTGTCGCGGACCCTCGCTCAACAAAAAAATGAAAACAGTCGATCTAAAAGACGGGTAGCATTTTGGTTTGACACTTGATCGCGCGATGCGCGGTCAGGTTCCAGGCCAATTAATAGCCTTGGAACAGACCCGAGTACATCGGGCAGTGCGGTTATGTCGAAGATCCGCATCTATTAGCAACAATTAACAACAAAACGCATATGCAAAGTCTTATGCGACATTCTGGTGCACTCAGTATTGTGGCGCTCATGATAGCCGCGATGCTCTCAGGTGGAGTGATCACCTATGCGAGCATGGCCAACATGGCTCATGCGCAAACGACCGGAGACACGTCAAGCATGCCAGCCGACAATTCCGGTTCGACAAATACGGGGAATACGGGAAATGTCGGCGGCGGCATGGGAAGTAACGTGCAATACCCCGGCGCAGCTGCTGCGGCAATTGGAAACAATGGAAACAGCGGCTTCTACAGCAACCTCGGCCAATGGGTCGCTCTCCAGCAACTCTTCGGTAACGGCGGTTACTTAAACAACGGGAACGGCGCGGTCAGCAACGGAAATGGAAACCTCGGCAACCTCTGGGCGGCTGCGGCACTCTACGGTAACGGCAGCGGCGGAATTGCCCCGGGCGCTGGTAACGGCGCAGGCAACAGCGGCTTCTACAGCAACCTCGGCCAATGGGTCGCTCTCCAGCAACTCTTCGGTAACGGCGGTTACTTAAACAACGGGAACGGCGTCAGCAACAACACCATAAGCAGCAATGGAACGGCTCCGGTCAACACCCTCACTGCTTATAACGTCGGCAGCACCGCTGGCAATGTCATCTGCAACAACAACGGCCTTGCGATAGGTTCATCAGGATCTGCAGTAACGGCACTCCAGCAACAGCTCGTAGCGGCAGGATACCTTCCGGCGGGCGACGTGACCGGCTTCTACGGTCAGGCCACGGCGACGGCAGTGCAGGCAGCCTGCAACCACAACAACAACGGTAACCTCGGCAACCTCTGGGCTGCTGCGGCACTCTACGGCGGGGGTAACGGATACGGAAATGGTGTCGGAAGTGGCGGCAGCGGCTTCTACAGCAACCTCGGCCAATGGGTCGCTCTCCAGCAACTCTTCGGTAACGGCGGTTACTTAAACAACGGGAACGGCGCGGTCAGCAACGGAAATGGAAACCTCGGCAACCTCTGGGCGGCTGCGGCACTCTACGGTAACGGCA
>Ga0206964_10285_pt1 | contig 14235 bp, 5 predicted proteins | sample Alteio_BWOrgHeat_25_FD_152980 | JGI IMG/M metagenome (GOLD analysis project Ga0206964, IMG submission 152980) | Enriched cells from forest soil in Barre Woods Harvard Forest LTER site, Petersham, Massachusetts, United States -... | ecosystem: Environmental > Terrestrial > Soil > Temperate forest >...
CAATTGAGGGGTATGGCCATGGCACCAGTATTGTGGATATAAATCGTGATGGATGGAAGGATATTTACGTAACCAATGATTTTTTAAGTAACAATATCTTATACATCAATAATCACGACGGCACGTTTACGGATAAATCTAAACAATATTTCAAGCATACCTCAACCAGTGCAATGGGGCAGGACATTGAAGACATGAACAATGATGGCCTTGCCGACGTTTTTGAGTTGGACATGTTTCCGGAGGGTAATTACCGGAAGAAAATGTTTATGAGTTCAAATTCATACCAGCAATTTAAAAATTTTGATCGTTATGGCTACCAATATCAATATAACCGAAATACGTTACAGATAAACCAGGGGCCGCGATTGGGCGAAAATGATTCTATTGGGGATCCGGTTTTTAGTGAAACCAGTTTTTTAAGTGGAGTTTCTCAAACAGACTGGAGCTGGTGCCCTTTAATTACCGATTTTGATAATGATGGTTTTCGGGATATTGTGGTAACTAATGGCTATCCGCGCGATGTAAACGACCATGATTTTACAACCTTTAGGGCCGAGTCGTACCAGGTTGCGTCAAAGCAACAGATCCTGGATCAGATCCCGATAGTGAAGATCCCTAATTATGCATTTAAAAATAACGGCAACCTGCAGTTTGCCGATGTTACAAAAGACTGGGGCCTGGATGTCCCGACATTTTCAAATGGCGCCGCCTATGCCGACCTAGATAACGACGGCGATATGGACCTTGTGATTAACAATATCAACGACGAAGTACTTATCTATAAAAACACATCACGCGAAAAAAATAAGAATAACAGTCATTATTTACATATTCAGTTTACAGGGGGGCCGCAAAACAGAAATGGAATAGGGGCCTGGGCTGATATTTACTATGGTGGCAACAAACACCAGGTATATGAAAACACGCCGTTTAGGGGTTACCTTTCGACAATACAAAACATAGCCCATTTTGGACTGGGCAATGTTACTTTACTCGATTCGGTAGTTATCAGGTGGCAAAATGGAAAAAAACAAACGCTAAAAAATGTAAAAGCCGACCAGGTTTTGAAAGTAAATATTACAGACGCAACTGAAAACTACACTTTTGATCATCCTGGCATAAATACCCAATCATTATTCAGGGAAGTTACAAAATCAGTTGGAGTAAGTTACAAGCACCAGGAAGAAGACGTAGCTGATTTTAACATTCAAAAGCTACTTCCTCATAAATTTTCGCAATATACACCCGCAATTGCGGTAGGAGATATAGATGGTAATGGCTATGATGACATGATAATTGATGGCACGTCAAAATACCCGGCGCAGGTACTTTTGCAACAGCCTGATGGTAAATTTATTCAGCGCGATCTGTTACCCAAAAGCTCCTTTAACCCCATTGATCATTTTAAAGATGAGGGCCTGTTGTTGTTTGATGCCAATGGCGACGGTTACCCTGATTTGTACGTAACCAGCGGAGGTTATGAAAATACCCCGGGTTCGCCAAATTACCAGGACAGGTTGTACATTAATGATGGCAAAGGCAATTTTACTGAAGCTGTAGGCGCATTGCCAAAAAATTTCACAAGCAAGTTATGTGTAAAGGCCGTTGATTACAATAAAGACGGAAAGATGGACCTGTTTGTGTCCGGTCGGGTTGAACCGTGGCATTATCCTAAACCCGTTTCGAGTATGATACTGCGTAACGACAGTAAGGATGGGAAGGTGAAGTTTACAGATGTTACCGAAACTGTGGCGCCGGGCCTCAAAGATATAGGTTTGGTTTGCGATGCCGTATTTTCGGACTTTGACAACGACGGCTGGCCCGACCTGATACTTGCCGGGGAATGGATGCCTGTTACATTTTTAAAAAATGATCATGGTGTATTTAAAAATGTGACGGCTAATACCGGCATCAGCGATAAACTTGGATGGTGGAATACCATAGCCGCTGGCGATTTTAACCATGATGGGAGAACGGACTATATAGTCGGCAATGTAGGCCTGAACACTTTTTACCAGGCATCGGATAAATACCCTGCTTATATTACTGCAAAGGATTTTGACAATAATGGTAGTTATGACGCTTTTCCATCGATATTTATGAAAGATGAGAACGGTGAGATGCAGGAATTTCCGGTAAATACCCGCGATGATATCATAAAACAGATGATAGGTATGCGGGTAAAATTTCAGAATTACAAATCGTACGCGGTTGCAACAATGGATTCGGTTATTACACCTGACATGCGCGACGGAGCTATAAGGCTCAAAGGCAATACAATGCGGTCATGTTACCTGAGGAATGATGGCGATGGGAAGTTTACAATGACCCCCCTGCCACTTGAGGCCCAAATCTCCCAGCTTGATGGCATTGTTGTGGATGACTTCGACGGGGATGGGAATCTTGATATTGCCATCAGCGGTAACGACTATGGAACAGAAGTAATGACAGGGCGGTACGATGCCTTTAATGGATTGCTGCTTAAAGGCGATGGGAAAGGGAATTTTAAACCGCTCAACATCCAGCAAAGTGGTATTTATATTCCCGGCGATGGAAAGGCCCTGGTGAAATTAATGGGTGCAAAAGGCAATTATTTGCTGGCCGCCAGCCAAAATAGGGATGCATTAAAGATCTTCGAACTGAAAAGACCTGTGCACACTATAAAATTGGCACCATCAGACATGTACGCCACTGTAAAATATACAAACGGTAAAACCAGTAAAATAGAGTTTTATAATGGCACATCCTTTTTGTCCCAGTCGGGAAGGTTTTTTAATATTGAAAAAACCATGCAGTCGGTAAAAATTACAGATAATAACGGGCATCAAAGAAATGTCCCGGTAAATTAAATTAGAAGAAATGAAGAACCTAAAATTCCAAGCAGTTTTGCTTACGGTATTATTTGCCCTGGGTTGTACCCACAAAAAGATACCCTTACTAAAGGATACGGACGTATTGCATGAAAATGAGCACCAGTTAACGCAGGTAATTATTTACGACGTATTTACGCCACCCGTGGCTGCGCGTATCTATGGTTATACGTCGCTGGCGTCGTATGAGGCAATGCGTTACGCCGACCCGAAATACAATTCAATTATCACCCAGCTGAAGGGATTCGGGACGCCACCTCAACCGCAAAAAGGGAAAACTTACAATTTTACACTAGCCGCTACAAAAGCCTTTTTTACCGTTGCGCATAAGGTAACCTTTTCAATAGATTCGCTTAAAAAGTACGAAAACAAGATATATGCGATGTATAAGGATAATCTTGATGATTCTACTTACGCACGGTCGGTTGATTTTGGCGAACAAATTGGCAAATTGATATTAAAAAGGGCGGCTGTTGACGATTACCCGCAAACCCGGGGAAAACCCAAATATTTAGGTGAAAATACGCCGGCAAAGTGGCGCCCCACCGCACCCGATTATATGGATGGGGTTGAATTTTGCTGGGGCGACATGAAAGTTTATGCGATTGATTCGTCAAAGCAATTTTTCCCCGGCCCTCCTCCTGCTTATAGCGAGGACAAGAACAGCGATTTTGTAAAGCAGTACATGGCAGTATACAACAAAAACAAAAGTTTAACTGCTGATGAAAAACTGATAGCTACTTATTGGGATGATAATCCGTTTGTAATTCAGCATAGTGGGCATTTAATGTTTGCCGACAAAAAAATTACGCCGGGAGGGCACTGGATAGGCATCACTACAATTGCTTGTAAGCAGAGCCATGCCAACGCAGTTAAAACAGCCCAGGCCTACGCACTTACAGCAATAGGCCTTTACGACGCTTTTATTTGCTGTTGGGAAGTAAAATATAAATACAGCTATGCGCGACCCGTAACCAATATTACCGAAAAGGTGGACCACGATTGGCTGCCATTACTGCAAACGCCACCATTTCCGGAGTACACCGCCGGCCATTCAACCATAAGTGCCGCTGCGGCGGTTTTGCTTACAGATGAGTTTGGCGATAACTTTGCTTTCCAGGATACCAGCGACCTGCACTATATAGGCATGCAGCGTCATTTTACCTCTTTTATCCAGGCATCGGATGAAACCGCTTTGAGTAGGTTTTATGGCGGCATACACTATCTGAACAGCTCGCTTGTGGGCGCGGAGCAAGGGAAAAAAATAGGCAATTTTATATGGAACAAACTGAAACTAACTAATTAAACGAGAAATTTTTTACAATGAACTTTAAGAAGACTTATTTATTTACATTTTACATCCTTTTATTAACCGGGTTGCTAACGGCCGGTATGCTGATAGATGGTTGCAAAAGCAAAAGCAATTCGTCATATACTTTAACTGGAGATACTTTAATTGATGGCAAAAATCTTGTTCAAATAAACTGCACTAAATGCCATGCATTGGTGCCTGTTAACGCACTCGATAAAAATGTATGGAAACACCATGCATTACCTTTAATGGCGCCTTACATGGGTTTGACGTCCTACCTCGGCGGTTATTATAAAGATGAAAAGGATACTGCCGGTTTGACTTTGAATGAGTGGCAAACTATTGTGTCTTATTATCAGAAACTAGCCCCGGATTCCCTGGCTCCGGCAGCAAAACCTGCTGCTGTTGATCTGCTTCATGATTGGGCTGGCTTTACGTTGAAGACACCTGCACCGGTTAACAACAAGTGTTTTACAACAATGGTGGCTGTTAATCCCAACAATCATAAAATATACACTTCTGATGAAATAACAAAAAAATTAACCGAATGGGATAACAATTTTAATTCGCGGGAAATAGCAACGTTGTCATCAACTGCCGTAAACGCGGTTTTCAAAAAAGATGCAGCCGGCGTTAACCAGGCGTTCTTTTCGTGTATAGGCCGGCTCGAGCCGATTGATTTTCCCAACGGCAAAGTATTGCAATTTAATTTAGATTCAAAAGATAACAATACCAATCAACCTGTTATAGGCGACGACCTTGCAAGACCGGTACAAACCATTGAAGGAGATTTTAATAAGGATGGGCGGCAAGATCTGGTTATATTAGGACAGGGGAATTTAAAAGGCGGCGTGTATTTGTTTACACAAAATAAGGATCATTTATACAGCCAGACAACCATTACCGAACAGCCAGGTGCCGTTCAAGCAGTAGTTGGCGATTTTAATAATGATGGATGGCCTGATTTGATGGTTTTGTATGGCAATGTGGATGAGGGGCTATGGATGTATTTAAATGATCATAAAGGCGGATTTACGTCGAAAAACCTGTTGCGTTTTCCCCCAGTTTATGGATCGAGCAGCTTTCAACTGGCGGATATTGACCATGACGGAAAGCCGGATTTGATTTATACCAGCGGTTATAATTATCACGACTCCCGCATACTAAAACCATATCATGGCTTATATATCTTTCAAAACATAGGTAACTGGAACTTTAAACAACGATGGTTTTACCCTATAAATGGCTGTACCAAAGCAATGGCTGCCGATTTTAAGGGCGATGGCCACCTGGATATTGCAACCATCGCTTTTTTTGCAGACCTGCAGAAAAATCCAGCCGAAAGTTTTATTTACTTTGAGCAGCTAAGTCCGTTCAATTTTAAGGCACATGAAATTCCTATCAGCAAATACGGCCGCTGGATGAGCATGGACGTGGCAGATTATAACAATGACGGCAAACCGGATATTATATTGGGCAATTATTCAAATGGTTTTATTATCCAGCCTATACTAAAACCGCTTTGGGAAGAAAAAATGCCTTTTGTAGTGCTTGAAAATAATTTTAAAAAATAAGATGCGAAATTGCGGGGATGAATGGTTGAAGTGAAAATACTTGATCATCATTCATTTCCCCTTCCGCCAAAAATGATATTCATTGTAAAAGATCTTAGCGGCCATATTTGAATTTAGCGGCTACTTTCCTGATAAATAAAAACAAACGAATGTTTTATTCTACCGTGTCGTCACGCAAAATTTGTATACTCATTGTGTTCGCCTTTATTACGTCGGTCGCTGTTTTCGTCAGTTGTAACAATACATCTGCACCACCGACTGTTGAATCGCAAATCGCGAACGGTAAACTATTGACCCAAAAACACTGTGTGAGTTGCCATATGTTACCCGACCCGGCACTGATCGACCGAAAAAGCTGGATAAATGGTGTGCTGCCTGCAATGGGTAAGAATTTAGGCGTAGGATTATTTATGGGGCAGTATTTTACTAACAAAGGTGCTGCAATTAATATCAGCGATTGGCAGGATATTGTAACCTATTACAGCCACCTGTCGCCGGTAAATTTAGTGATCCCAAAGCCGTCGGTTGTTCCTTTAAACGATTGGGCGACTTTTAGCGTGGAAAGGCCAAAAAAAATAAGCAAAACCATGCCGGCGATGACCACCATGACGGTTTATGATACAATAAGCCATAAATTTTACTCGGGTGACGCAGCGAATAATTTATTTGAGTGGGACGCCAGCCTACACGCAAAACTAGTACATCATTTTGACTCACCTGTTACCGGGGCAAGCTTTGTAAAAGCCGCTGATGGAACAAGAAGCGCTACCATTACCTGTATTGGCAGCCTTCCGCCGATAAACAGGTTGACAGGGAAAGTATACTCATTAAATATTTCAGGTTCCGGAAAAACGGGTAGCCCTGCCTTAATTATCGACAGTTTGCCGAGATCAGTAGGGACCGTTGCCGCGGATTTTAACAAAGATGGGTTAATGGACTATGTTACCTGTGCGTTCGGGCATGATTATGGCGCTTTGTATTACCTGCAACAGCAAACAGATCATACGTTTAAAAAGAAGATCATAAGCAGCATCGCCGGTGGCGAGCAATTGATAACCGGCGATTTTAACAACGACGGCTGGCCCGATGTGATATGTTTATTTGCCCAGGCCGATGAAGGGATCCGTATGTTTTTGAACGACCACAAAGGCGGGTTTACTATCCAAACGTTATTACGCTTTCCGCCTGTATATGGCTCGAGCAGTTTTCAATTGATTGACTTAAACCATGATGGTAAACCGGATATTTTATACACCTGCGGCGACAACAGCGATTTTTCAAAAGTACTGAAGCCTTATCACGGGATCTACATTTTCACAAACCAGGGTAACTGGAAATTTAAGCAAACTTACTTTTACCATATAGATGGCGCCACGAAAGCAATAGCTGCTGATTTTAAGCATAATGGTCATGTTGACATTGCTGCCATTGCCTTTTTTGCTGATTTTAAATATCACGCCCAGGGTGGTTTTACCTACCTTGAGCAAACTGCGAACAACCAATATACTGCCCACGAAATTCCGATAGATAATTATGGCCGCTGGTTGACTATGGAGGTTGGGGATATTGACCACGACGGCTACGATGATATAATGATCGGCAATTTTTCAACCACAGGGCGAGGCTTAGTCAATCAGTCGGGCTTTATACCCAAATGGGATATGCACGAGCCTGTTATCTTACTTAAAAACAACGCTGGCAAAAAGCATTAGATCTTATTTACGAGATTCAATTTGATCAGCTGCAGGTTTGCCTCCTTTTTTTTCTGCCGCAGTTTTATAGCCGATTCGGTAAAATAGTGGTGATTTTCAAAAAAGGTCACCTGTAAACGGTTCCATTCATCCGGATTTTTTATAACACCGGCGTCGAGGAATTCCTTGTAAAGCAGGTTGCTGATCGGAAAAAAGTCATCCCTGCCGAGGTAATCGAGGTCGGCGTCTGCAATAGTTTTTTCGAGGCGGCTTTTGGGCAGTTGCGGTAATTTGGTTGACATGATCATGCCGCAAATTTTTTCGATATCATCGGCGGTATATCCAAAGCCCGGTAAGTACTGTTTTGCTATGCTGCAGGAAGACTGCTCGTGGTCTTTAGCGCCGTCAATAAACCCTGAATCGTGAAACAGCGCTGCAGTAAGCAGCAGCGGCATTTCGTTAGTGTTTATTTTTTCCAGCTTCCCTAAATTTTCGGCCGCGTGGTAAACATCAATTACATGGTCATAGCAATGGTAGGTAAGTTGGGCGGGAAGCTCACTTTTAAGTTTAGTTAAAATAAATGTTTTTGCCTGTTGAAATTGCATGTTTTGTATAGCTATCAAAGCTGATCTAATTTAGTTTATAATATTTAAATCTGCACTATAATACTACGGGGTCTCCCGTATGGTTGTTCAAGGCATTGTGCGGGATAAAGTATATCCAAAATAGTATAATAAAAAGGTAAATTAGTACAATATTCCCTCCGCTATAGTTAAGTAGATTTACTGCAATAAATTGTGTGTAGATGAAACACTATGTACAGCCGGTTTAAGCGAAGGTTGAAGGCTGTCGGCATAAAAGCTTATCTGCTATTAAAAACAAATTATACTAATGAAAAAACTCCTTTATTCATTTGCATCTGCCTTTTTGATTCAATCATTTTTGCCGGCCTTGCTGTTTGCACAAAGCGGAACCGTTAAGCAGGTTAAATTAACTAATTTCGACCTGCAGTCTTCGACACAGGTAAGCGCAAACGGCAGTGAATTATCAAAAGCGAACTACCAGCCAACGGGCTATTGGTTCCCGGTAAAGGTACCGTCAACAGTGTTGACCGGTTTGGTGGCCAACCATATTTATTCCGATCCGTACCAGGGTTTAAATAACATGCTGATACCAGACGCTTCCGATCAGTTTAACAAAGAATATAACCTTGAACAATATAGCTATTTGCCAAATGAACCCAATCCATGGAAAAAACCTTACTGGTACCGCACCACATTTAAAGTGCCCGCCGGGGACAAGGGGCGCCATTTTCAATTGATATTTAAGGGAATAAATTACCGGGCAGCGGTATGGGTTAATGGCAAACAAATTGCCGATTCCACGCAGATGGCCGGTATGTTTGCCGATTATAACCTGGACGTAACAGATGCGATCACTGCTGGCGGAGAGAATGCCCTGGCCGTAAAAATATATCCATTGGATTATGCAGGTTACCCGGCCAAAGAGCAACTGCAGGCATTAGGTCCATTTTTCGAAAACGGGGGCCCCACGGGAGATATCGGCAAAAATGTAACCATGCTTTGTTCAGTAGGATGGGACTGGATCCCCCCGGTTCGCGATAGAAATATGGGGATCTGGCAGCCAGTTTACCTGCGTACTACCGGCGCGGTAACCATCGGTCATCCAAAACTGATAACCGATCTGCCGAAACTGCCCGACACCAGCGTGGCCAAACTATCTTTAAACTTATCGTTATCCAATCATAGCAGTACCGAACAAAAAGGCAAGTTAACCGTCAGCATAAAACCTGAAAATTTTGCCGGGCAGCCTGTTCAATTCACACAGAACGAAATAGTTGCGGCCAATGCTGTTTCTGTTGTTGATTTGAATGGCGATAAAATCAGCCAGTTGCTTATTCACCAACCGCGTTTATGGTGGCCAAATGGCTATGGCCGGGCTAACCTATACCGGATGCGCTTGCAGTTTACTGATGCTAAAGGCATTGCCGACGATACTTCATTCGTTTTCGGGATCCGTACGGTAAGTTCACAAGCTACCACCGTAAAGGGTTTTGTCCGCCGCGATTTTTTTGTTAACGGCATGAAAGTTCACCTGAATGGCGGCGCCTGGGTGCCCGACATGATGGTAAACCGCGATTCGGCCCGTTACGACTACGAAATGCACTTATGCCGTAATGCCAATGTTAATCTGGTGCGGATTTGGGGTGGCGGGGTAACCCCGCCTGATGCATTTTGGAATGCTGCCGATAAATACGGCGAAATGGTATGGTCGGACTTTTGGGTTACCGGCGATACACAGGGCGAATTTAAAGGATCGCCGGATTGGCCGCTGGAAGGCAATATATTTGTTAAAAACGTAGTAAGCACCATCTACCGCATCCGCAATCATCCAAGTCTGCTGGTATGGACCGGCGGTAACGAAGGCCATGCACGCAAGGTATTATACGATGCTATGCGCGACAACGTGATCGCAATGGACGGTACAAGGCCGTTTATCCCCAGTTCATCGGGGTTTGCTAAATTACCTTTGGGGTGGAAGGGGTCGTATCCCGACAATATGTTATCGGGCGTTTACAGCGGCGGCCCATACAGTTGGCAAGATCCAAAAGTATATTACAAAAAAGCCGATTTTGGCGGCGACTGGGTTTTTAAAGATGAAACAGGCATCCCTTCGCAACCACCCTATACTACCCTCGCAAAAACTATCCCCAACCTGGTTTGGGACACCAAACTGCCTTACCCGTTAAACAATAGCTGGGGTTACCATGATGCCTGCACCGGCGCCGCGCAGTACGATAAATATTATAACGAAATGGTAAAGCGTTACGGTCAGCCTGCGACACTCGTAAATTTCTCGGATAAAATGCAGCTGATGAACTGGGTAGGCTACCAGGGTATTTTTGAAGCCGCCGGGCATAAACTGAATGAAACGGGTGGTGTAATGCTGTGGAAGTTGAATTCTGCTTTACCAAGCGTTGTTTGGCAGATCTACGACTGGTACCTGGAACCTAACGCCGGCTACTATGCCCTGCAGAATGCCGTTGAACCACTGCATATCCAGTTTAACCAGGATGATTCCACCGCTGCGGTTATTAATCGGGCGCACCATTCAACCGGGCTTTTAACAGCCAAAGCTGATATTTACGATATCAATAGTAAGTTGGTAAAAACTTTTAAAGTTGGCCACATTGGTTTGGGAGAGGCAGGGACACAAGAAGTTATCCCTTTAAAAGCTGTCTTAAAAGACATAAAAGGCGTAAGCTTTGTGGTATTGAATTTGACAAATGCTACCGGAAAAACCGTATCGCACAATGTTTACTGGCTTGCACCGGATGATGATTTTACCGGCTTCAATACTATGCCGTCAACCCAGGTACAGGTAAAAGTATTAAAAGCCGAAAAAGACGTAAGCGAAAACAAATGGACGCTTCAATTTAGCAATAACACTAGCAAGCTGGCCTTTTTTGTGCGCCCGCAATTGATGAAAAACGGTGAAGAAGTAATGCCCAGTTACTGGACAGGTAACTATTTTACCCTGGCGCCAAATGAAAGTATAACAGTTGCTGTAAGCGCACCCATCGCAAAATTAGGGAAAGAACAGCCATCTGTTTTGGTAGAAGGCTGGAACCTTGCTAAACAGGTGGTTTCCTTATCCGTTAAATAGCAAATCGATCCATCTAAATAATCACAGAAAGCAGGGGCCTTCCGAAAACGGGAGGCTTTTGTGGTTTTGGGAGGCTTTCAAACTCGCCTCAGCGTATTTCAAAGGCCTTTTATAATTTCAAATAAACTAACAAAAAGAAGATAGTTTACGTAAAAGGCTATTAATAATTGCCACAGCTAATTGAAACATTAATCACTGACGATACGAATTTTATTGTGATAATTGTTAAATTACACCAACCGGGGCATAGGTGTTAATGAAAAGTCTGAAATATTTTTTTACGCTCTTTTTGCTGTTGCTGTCGTGTGGTTTGTTTGCGCAAATCCGGCAATTGCATTTTGACCATTTTGGAACAGCGGATGGCCTTTCTGAACTGGACCCTAACGCCATATTACAGGATAAGCAGGGATTTATCTGGATAGCTACCAATGATGGACTAAACAGGTACGACGGGTACAAATTTAAAATATTCAGGAATGATGCTAAGGATACAACAAGTATCAGCAACAATTATATACAGGATATAAAGGAAGATAAGGATGGAAATATATGGGTAGCTACAGTAGGCGGTGGCTTAAATAAATACGACAGGAAAACCAATAGCTTCCATCGTTTTCTCCATAGTGAAAGAGATGGCAAAAGCATCTCGAGTAATTTTGTAAGCAAGATCGTGATCGAAAGCTCGGGGAAAATATGGGCCGGCACCCAACAGAGCGGCTTAGACCTGTTTGACCCAAAAACAGGCAATTGTATTCACTATGTAAATGATAAGAATGAGCCGAAAAGCATTGGCGAGAATCAGATAGCCACTCTTTATTGCGACAGTCAAAATAATATATGGGTAGGGACAGTTAATAACGGCCTCAGTTTGTTTGATCGCAGGAACAACAACTTCGTTAATTTTAAGCACACAGAAAACGTTAAAGGATCCATATCGGGTAACACAATAACTTCCATTTTTGAAGACAGTAAAAAAAGGTTGTGGATAGGTACACAGGAAGCCGGACTGAACCTTTATAATAACAGTACAGGTATTTTCACCCATTTTGTCCATGACCGGCACAATATCAATTCGCTGGTGCATAATAGTATTCAAAGCATTGCAGAGGATGACCAGAATAATTTATGGATAGGGACGGAAAACGGGGGCTTAAGTATTTATGATCCCTTGCAAAATCAGTTTTTTAGTTTTTTACACGACGATGTGGATAACAGCAGCCTGGATGGTAACTCGGTGGATGTTATATTAAAGGATAGGGCCGGTAACATGTGGATTGGTGTTTTTGGGGGCGGTATTAATTTGTACAAGAAAAGCAAAAGCGAGTTCACGCACTACAAACATAGTTCGTTGCCCAATAGCCTTTCAAACGATTTTGTGCTCGGCTTTTTAGAAGACGAGAATAATAATATCTGGATAGCGACTGACGGTGGTGGATTGAACATGCTCAACGTAAAATCGGGAAACTTTACTACCTATAAGCACCAGGACAGCAACAAGAATAGTATCGCCGGTGATAACATACTCGAGCTCAAAGAAGATGACCAGAAGAATTTGTGGATAGGGACCTGGGGCAATGGTATTAGTATTATGAGCCCGAAAACCCGGACTTTCAGATCGTTTAAACACAATCCACTGGATGCCGCCAGCCTGGCAGGCGATAATATATACGCTATAGCCCAAACCCCCGATAAAAAAATTTGGCTCGGAACATTTGGCGATGGGCTTGATCAGTACCAGCCCGCTACCAATACATTTATTCATCACCGTTATAATCCCGGTGATCCAAAGAGCCTGAGCGGCGACCGGGTAAATACCCTCTTAAGCGATAGCAAAGGGAATTTATGGATTGGTACTGATGATGCGGGATTGGATTTGTATAACCCAGCGACTAATTCTTTTACCCGTTTTAAACACCATGACGGGCTGAATAGCTTAAGCAATAATACCATTCTGGATCTTTATGAGGATCATGAGGGAAAAATTTGGATCTGTACTTTGGCCGGCCTTAATTTATTTGATCCGGCCACCAATCATTTTACCGTTTTTAAAACTAAAGACGGACTGCCCCACGACTATACAGAAGCAATTTTGGAAGATAATAGCGGGCACTTTTGGATAACCACCAATAATGGGTTATCAATGTACGATCGCCACACAAATAAATTTAAAAATTTTACAACTGAAGATGGCTTGCAGGCAGATGAGTTTAAAGAACACGCTGCAATTAAAAGCCGTACCGGTGCTTTGTATATTGGCGGGGTAAATGGGTTTAATTCATTTTTTCCTGGTCAAACATACCATGCGCCTTACAATGCTCCTTTGGTTTTAACAAACTTAGAGTTATTTAATAAAACGGTACAGGTTGCGAAAAACGCTAATGACCCCTCTCCACTAAAGCGGGATATCTCCGAAACCCAGTCTATCATGCTGTCTCATGATCAATCGGTTATATCCATCGAATATGCAGCGTTAGATTATCTGTTGCCCTCAAAAAAACGGTATGCCTATATAATGGAAGGCTTTGACAAAAGCTGGAATTATGTTGACGATAAAAACACGGCTGTTTATACCAATATTCCGCCGGGCAACTATGTTTTTAAGGTAAAAAACCAGAATAGCGCAGGGATATGGTCTCCAACTGTCTTAAGTTTAGAAGTCATTATTGTGCCGCCCTATTGGTTAACCTGGTGGTTCAGGTCGCTTTTGATCATTTTTATCGCGGGTTGTGTTTACGGCATCTATCGATACCGTGTGAGCAGTATTATTAGTCAAAAGCGGCGGTTAGAGCGGGAAGTAAAAGAGCGTACCGAAGAAGTAATGCGGCAATCGGGCGAGTTGCAGGCAATAAATGAAGAGTTGCAGGCCCAATCTGAAGAATTGCAGGCAGTAAATGAAGAGCTTCAGTCGCAATCCGAAGAATTGCAGGCTGTAAATGAAGAACTTCAGGCGCAATCCGAAGAATTAGAGGAACAAAAGAACCAGGAATACCTGGCGCGCCAGGAAGCGGATAAGGCAAACCAGGCTAAAAGCATTTTCCTGGCTACCATGAGCCATGAAATACGGACACCGATGAATGGAGTGATAGGAATGGCTTCTT
>Ga0206964_10266_pt1 | contig 14099 bp, 19 predicted proteins | sample Alteio_BWOrgHeat_25_FD_152980 | JGI IMG/M metagenome (GOLD analysis project Ga0206964, IMG submission 152980) | Enriched cells from forest soil in Barre Woods Harvard Forest LTER site, Petersham, Massachusetts, United States -... | ecosystem: Environmental > Terrestrial > Soil > Temperate forest >...
TTTCTTTTAAAGAAAATATTTCCGGACGATATATACAAAGCATTACTGAAGAGCATGCAAAACCCGGCAGCCAGCAGTTGTGCAGATGATTCTTTATTAAGGGTATTGCATAAATATGATCCTAAAAAAGAAGGATTTAGTTTGATAGAAACATTGCCAACCGGAACACTATTTAAAATTAAAGGTGGCAGGATATTTAAGAAAGAAGAAAAAATTAGAAAGCGTATTCGTTGCGTGGAAGTGAAGACTGGTAAAGTATATTTATTCAGCCCGGTTTATGAAGTAATGTTGATGAACAGTTAAAAGAATATTCAATAAAGCTATGCCGTTGAAGTGAGGATTATTCTTTCCTTTCACTGAAAGAAAAGAATAACAGAACAAGTTCACAACGATGCTAAATAGAATTACTAAAGCTTGTTTCAAAATCTTTTTTATTTTTTCTGCCCAAACTTGATGATGTTTCCATTATTATCAATGATAGAAAATTCTTTTGTTCCCCACGGTTTATCTTCCAGTTGGCGTTCTGGATTTATAATTTCTTTTGCTGAAAAACATGCATAGAGGTCTTCGATATTACTTACCATTAAATAGCAATTGCTTTTTCCAAACAGCGTTTTATCTTTTGTAAAATAAAAATGCAGCTCTACATTTTTGTAATGCAGCATTAAATAGTTGCCGTAATTGTAAGAAGTAAAGCCCAGTTTATACTCATAAAAATCAATCGTTTTATTAATGTTCAATGACGGAAGTAACGGAATGGCTTTCTGTAACATGGTATTAATTTTGTAGATTATGCAAAAGATAAATATAAATTATCTATTTTCGGAAACGAATTACTACAACCTGTCTTGGAACAACTGAAAAAATATAGCGAAGAAGAATTAGTGTACCTCCTGAGGCAACGCGACCAGCAGGCTTTCTCTTATTTATATGATAATTATGCGCCTGCGTTGAACGGGGTAATTTACCGGATGGTAGAAGATAAAACGTTGGCAGAAGACTTACTTCAGGAAGTGTTCGTTAAAATATGGAACAACTTCTCCAGCTACGATAACACCAAGGGCCGTTTGTTTACCTGGATGCTGAATTTAACAAAAAATCTTACGATCGATACGCTGCGCAGCAAGGGTTACAAAAAGCAGGCAAAAATCTCTACAGATGAAAATTCCGTAAGTAATTTATCCGATAGTAGTAATGGAATTGAGAAGTTTGACACGATTGGGTTAAGAAAAATGCTGGGGACTTTGAAGCCTGAACAACGCCAGTTGATAGACATGGCTTATTTCAACGGCTTTACGCAGGATGAAATAGCCAAACAAACGGGCATTCCTTTGGGCACTGTAAAGACAAGAATGCGATCGGCAATAATTGAACTAAGAAAAATATTACAACATACATAAATTGGAAGCACAGGAAATCATATCGTCAGGTTTATTGGAACTATATGTTGCCGGATTAACTTCAAAAGAAGAAACGGCACAGGTAGAGCAATGGATAAAACAATATCCTGAAGTGTCAGCTGAATTGGTTCAAATACAATTGGGCGTGGAAGAGTATGCGTTTGCAAATGCAGTGAAACCGGATGATTCAGTTAAACAAAAAATTCTATCACAAATCAATGCAGATGAAGGCGCCAAAATAGTTGCTATTAAAGGCGAAAGTAAATTATACAAAGTTGCCGGAAGTGTTGCTTACTGGAAATGGGCAGCGGCTGCATCAATATTATTATTGCTGGCGAGCCTTGCATTAAATGTAATGTTCTACGGAAAGTATGATACAGCAAGTAAGGATCTGCAACAAAGCCAGGAAGAATTAGCGGACGCTATGCAAAGCAATTCTTCGATGAAGCAGGACATGAATATTGTGCAAAGCAAATACAGTGAGCCGGTTTCATTGCATGGGATGAAAGTTGCACCAGATGCCGCCGCTAAAATATTCTGGATGAAAAACACCGGCGAAGTTTATGTTGATCCAAGTAACTTGCCAGATATCGCTCAAGGAAAACAATTTCAATTATGGGCAATTGTAGATGGAAAGCCGGTTGATGCGGGCATGATCCTCACATCAAAAAAAGGCGACAAATACCGCATACAAAAAATGAAAACATTTGGCACAGCTCAAGCCTTCGCGATCACGATAGAAAAAGAAGGCGGCAGCCCGACACCAACAATGGATCAAATGGTAGTAAGCAATCTATAAATTATCATACTCATAAAACTAAAAGCCTGTTGAATTTTCAGCAGGCTTTTTAATTAAAAATATTTTTTTGAAATAAGCTCAGGTAATTCTATTTAGCATCGTTGTGTCACTCACTTCATCGGCATACCATCAATCAACATTATAGACCAATTATAATTAGCAGAAATTAAATTGTAAAAATTTTAAGTAGTAATCGCAGAAATATTTTTCTTCTTATCCGTCTCAATAACGCCATCGCGTAGACGAATAATCCGATGCGCATAACCAGCAATATCTTCTTCATGCGTAACTAAAATAACAGTATTGCCAGCGCTATGTATCTCACCAAAAATATCCATTATCTCAACAGATGTTTTACTATCTAAATTACCAGTAGGCTCATCCGCCAAAATGATTGACGGTTTATTAATTAATGCTCTTGCAATTGCAACTCTTTGGCATTGTCCGCCGCTAAGTTCATTTGGTTTATGTGTGCTGCGGTCAGTTAATTTAACTTTCTCCAAAACCTGCATCGCACGTTCCGTTCTTTCTTTTTTATTAACGCCACTATAGATCAATGGCAATGCAACATTTTCGGCAGCAGTTAATCGTGGCAGTAAATTAAATTGTTGAAAAACAAAACCAATTTCTTTATTGCGTACTTCAGCCAGATCGTTGTCAGGCATGCGGCTCACATCTTTTCCATTCAATACATATCTGCCACTCGTAACCGAATCAAGACAACCTAAAATATTCATCAAAGTACTTTTTCCGCTACCGCTTGGTCCCATTAATGCAACATATTCATTCTTAAAAATATCAATATTAATACCTTTCAGCACAGGCAGTTCCTGCTTGCCGAGGTAATAACTCTTCCTGATATTTTCTAAATGAATGATCGAATCCATAATACTTATTTCTTAATTACTTTCGGCACTTTAAAAAATTGATCATCATGCATAGGAGCATTTTTTAGACCTTCTTTACGGCTGATGCTGCCTTTCACTTCATCATCTCTCAGCAGGTTGATATTGTCAGTCATGTGCAACAAAGGCTCAACGCCAGTAGTATCCAACTCATCCAATTTTTCAACAAACTGAATCATGCGTTGCAGATCTTTTTTAATAACAACTTTTTCGGCATCCGTAAAATGTAATCTTGCCAGGTTAGTTATTTTATCTACTATTTCGTCATTTACTTCCATAAAACAAAAGTAATTGAAAATCCACTATCGTCGGTCGTCAGTTGTCAGAGGTCGGTCGTCAATCATCCTAATTTATTATCTTCGCCATCCTTATGCATGCAAAGAAAGAAATAGTAATGAGTGGCATTCGCCCAACCGGGTTTTTGCATTTGGGCAATTACTTTGGAGCCATTAAAAATTATGTACGGATGCAGGAAGATTTTGATTGCTATTTTATGGTAGCTGATCTTCATTCTCTCACCACGCATCCAGATACAAAAGAGCTGAAAGCCAATGTTCATCGCGTTTTGGCAGAGAATATTGCTTGCGGTCTTGATCCTGAAAAAGTTGCATTGTATTGTCAAAGCCATATTCACGAAACGGCAGAATTGTATTTGTATTTAAATATGCTGGCATACAAAGGTGAGCTGGAAAAGACTGTTACTTTTAAAGAAAAAGTGCGACAGAATCCTGAAAATGTGAATGCCGGATTATTAACTTATCCTGTTTTACAAACGGCAGATATTATTTTACACCGCGCTAAATATGTTCCTGTTGGAAAAGATCAGGAGCAACATTTAGAAATGGCAAGAAATTTTGCCAATCGTTTTAATCATCGTTATGGTGAAGTTTTTCCCGAGCCAATTGCTTTTAATTATAATGATGAATTAGTGAAAGTGCCCAGCCTTGATGGTTCCGGTAAGATGAGCAAAAGCGAGAATCAAATGGTTACTTTGTATTTAGCGGATGATGATGAACTGATCCGTAAAAAAGTAATGAAAGCAAAAACGGATAGCGGACCAACAGAAAATAATTCTGCTAAGCCAGATTATATAGAAAATATTTTCGCTTTAATGAAATTAGTTTCCGGCGAAGCCGTGATAAAAAAATTTGAAGATGATTATAATAATTGCACCATCCGTTACGGCGATATGAAAAAGCAATTGGCTGAAGACATGGTTAATTTTATTACACCCATCCGTAATAAAACCAATGCAATTTTGCAGGATGAAAATTACCTGGAAAAAGTAATGAAAATGGGCGCTGCTAAAGCAAGGGCAAGTGCTGAGGCAACGATGAAATTAGTAAGAGAAGCGATCGGATTAAACTATTATTAAAAAATCCAAACAACAAAATCCGATTTCCAAAAAAGAATGTATATATTGAAATCAATTACATTGGATTTGATTCCTGGAATTTGAATTATTATGGCAAAAACAACCAAACCAAAGCATATAGCAGTAGCCGGAAATATCGGCGCAGGCAAAACCACCCTAACCGAAATGTTGAGCAAACATTACAAATGGATCCCACAATTTGAAGATGTAGATCACAATCCTTACCTGAATGATTTTTATGAGGATATGCCAAGGTGGAGCTTTAACCTGCAGATATATTTTTTAAACAGCCGCCTTAATCAATTGCTGGAAATACATCGTGGTACCGAAACCGTTATACAAGACAGAACGATCTATGAAGATGCCAACATATTCGCACCAAACCTGCACGACATGGGGCTTATGGGCAAAAGAGATTTTGATAATTACTACAAATTTTTTGAAACACTTAAGACAATGGTGCAGCCACCCGACTTGCTTATTTATTTAAAAGCATCGGTACCTACTTTAGTTGCACAAATACAAAAGCGCGGCAGGGAATATGAAGAAAATATTCGCCTTGACTACTTGAAAAAATTAAATGATTTTTATAACAATTGGATAGAAAATTATAAGGAAGGCCCATTATTAATCATCGATTCTGATAAGAACAAGTTTGCTGAAAATGAAGAGCATCTCGGGCAAATAATTACTAAGATAGACTCTACTTTGTTTGGGCTTTTTTAATTCCTGGAGCCAAGAATTAATCAATGAGCTGATTTTTCATTGCGTAGAAAACCAACCCCACACTATTCTTTACGCCAAAGCGTTCCATTAAACGGTCTTTAATTGCTTCCACCGTTCTTGCGCTGATATCCATTTTTTGCGCAATTTCTGTGGCTGTATATTCCATACAAACCAATGTCAACACTTCTTTTTCTCTTTCACTAATTACAATTTCCGATGTTAGTGAAGGATTGAATTTTTGTTTGCTGTAATTCTTTTTAATTAATACTTTATTTACAAATGGGTTTAAATAGAAACCAGTACTAATAACATCGGTGATCGCTTTTCTTATTTCAGATGGTTCTGTGCTTTTTAATAAATAACCTGCTGCGCCGCAATCCATCAGGTGGCCCACGAAGCGTTCATCTTCATACATGGTCAATATAATAACGCGGATATGAGGGAAATTTTTTACAACCTGTTTTGTAGTATCAATACCATCCCTGATGGGCATCTTGAGATCGCAAAGAATAACATCCGGTGAAGATTCAGGAATTTTTGCAAGCAGGTCATCGCCATTATCGGCTTCCATTACAAACTTAATATTGTTGTAAGGTTTCATAGAAAGGATGACCCCCTTTCGGAAGATCTTGTGGTCGTCAGCAATGGCGACTTTTATTTCATCTATGTTTACATCATTCATAAAATAAGGAAAGGGTTAAGTAAAAATACAAAAAGAATTCTGTATAACGCTTGCGATTTTGATCCTGTTTATAAAGATGCTTCTTTTGGGATCTCCAAAGTAACTTTATAATAAGTATGGCTCGGGTCAATTTCAAAAAAGATGCGGCCATTCAATACCTTCACACGGCTGGCAATATTTTTTAAGCCAAGCCCTGTTGATACATGGTTCAGTCGGTCAAATTCAGCCTGCACAATACCTTGTCCATCATGATGCAAACGTATGTAAGTATGTGTTGCATTGGCATTTTGTGTAAGGTGTATAAAGCCCGCGTTACTGTGTTTGATGATATTGTTTATTAATTCCTGCACAATGCGGAATATCAGTAATTCCTGCTCCAACTTAAGCCGGGTACGGTAATCGTGAAAACGAACACTGGCGCTTAATGTGCCGCTGCCATTAATTTTTTGAAACAGGTCGCTCATTGCACTTTCCAATCCAAAATTTTTCAGGGTAGGAGGCATCATGCTATGGCTGATGTTTCGTATCAGTTGTATAGAATCGTCGATAATTTGCTTAGCACTGAAAATAGATTGGACCAATGCTCCAGGCTCCAGGTTTACTAAATTTTCATTAAGATAAAGACGTGCGGTGGCAAGCAATGGGCCTACATCATCATGCAGGTCAGCAGCGATGCGGTTTCTTTCTTCTTCCTGGAATTTGATGGAGGCATTTAATAATATCTGTTGCTTATCGTCTTCCAGCCTTTTTAGCTGATCATTAAAACGGATGACCTTGCGCTGATGAAAAATTACAAAAAATACAATACCCAGCGTAAGCATTATCATAGCCAGTGTACCAAAAAGCATGATATAGTTAAACCCGGAAGCAGCGCTGGTATTTACTTGTAAAAAGATCATGTTCAGGTAGGGTTAATAGTTATTTTTAATTGGTTTAAAACCATCAAGATCAAAGCTAATTGGTATATTATAATGCACAGCTTCTTTTTCTCTATGGTTGTTCACAAAGATTGCAGTACATAGTAAAACATCTTTTATTATAGTAAAACTGTCATATATCACATTATACAGGTCCTTAAATTGAGGATCTGATGACATTGTTTTTGTATAGAGAAACAAAAAGAAATTTCCTGAAAAATAAACAAGGAAAGCTACAGATATCCAGAAATCAGGAGATTGATAAATGGGAGTGGTTACACTATATTGCATTTTTTCGTAGAAGTAATACAATATTACAAATAAGAAAAACAAACATTCTATAACTAAAGGGATATAACTAAAATCACTGCCTATGCTGATATAGTAATCGTAAATAGAATAAATAATAAAAAAAACGGCCGCGCAGATAAAGACAATTTTTTTATTTTTATTTTTTATGATATAAAAATAAAATAAACTAAGAAGTGAAAATTCAGTAACTATAATTCCTCTTATAACAAGAAGTGTAAAGGAAGACGATTTCAGGATATGGATAGAAAATAATAAAAGGAATAAGGAGAATATAAATAAAATTGTATAAACAAAAAAAACCTTTAATTCCTTTGTTATAATTTTTTTATGAAAAATTAAACAAAGAAAAAAAGGTAAGGTTTCAGCTAAGTCTGTGATATATACTAAATTTTGTACTATAGCAATTAGTTTTTCCAAAAATAACTAACTACCATCCATTATCAAAATTTACTTAGTCTTAGTCGTTTACTAGTAAGGAAACTCCTTCTTGTTTTGAAAACATGTGTGTAAGTTTTTAGGTTTAGTGTAAGATTGAGATGTAAACTTCACCCAAAAACTTATGGTAGACAACCGGCAAAACGGTGCATAAAATGTTATAAAATAACCAGAAATCAATGGGTAAAAGGGTTTCAAAAGAAAAAGAACGTAAAAAAACGTCTCAAACTTGGGCAAATATACGAAGTAATATAGTAAATTTACTATGGAGAAAATACGATTTTACTATAGATAGAATGGGACTTTTACATCGTATTACTACTATTTAGACAAAAATGGTTGACTAAAATCAACAAAGAGGCTACGAAGGTAACCTGTATTGAATGGATATATTATCAAAAAAATGATGTGTTAATAAGTTCTAATAACTTAGGTCAGGCAATTTGAAAATACCCTTGCATCAGTCAGTATTGGATTTTAAAACGGGATTTAAGGTAAAAGAGTTGATTGACACTGGAAACACAAGCACAAACATGGTTTTTCGGATATTGGTTACAATTAAGTGTTTTTCGGTTTATTCGGATATTTGGATAAAGCTGATAATAAACTTTTTAACCAATGTCAATCAACTGGTACAAAGGTATATCGACACTGTTTACTGTGAAAGAGCATAACTGCCCTTTTTTAGGCTTGTAATATTTACCTTCCGTGACGTATAAATGCAAAATGAATTCGTACAATAACGAATGATTTCAATAGGAAAACTACGCAGTATAAATACGCTATTGTTTATAAATATTAAAAAAGCGCCGGATAATTTAAAAACAAAAATTCAGTTGATACAATCATTTAAGTAAAAATGCGTTTTTAAAATGTTAGTTTTACTATAACTTTAGAAAATAAAATTCATTACTAGCTTAACCAAAACTTAAAAGAACTCTACACTGCTATGTCCACTTCTACCTCGCCAGACTATTTAATTAAAATTGCTATCGCAGACGATCATAAAATATTCAGAGATGGGATCAAGATGGCCTTATCCGGCAAACAAAACCTGAAAATGCTTTGGGAAGCTGAAGATGGTAAAGATATGATGCACAAGATATCGATCAAAAAACCAGAAGTATTATTGATGGATATCCGCATGCCTGAAATTGATGGGATCAATGGCATTCAACTTATTCGTAAAGAATATGAAGATATAAAGATCATCGTATTAACCATGTACGATGATCAGCAGATGATAAGTAAGATGATGGAAATGGGCGCGAATGCTTATTTAACTAAAACAACAGACCCGGAAGAAATTTATGAAGCCATCCTTACGTGCATGAATGATGATTTTTATTTTAATGAATTGGTGAATAAGGCCGTGATGGGTAAGCTAATGCAAAAGAAAAATGTCCGCCAGCATTACGGAACAAATACGCCAATACATTTTAATGAAAAAGAAATTAAGATATTGCAACTATTAGCAGAAGATAAAACAACGGAAGAGATTTCCAAGACGATCTTCCTTAGCCCAAGAACCATCGAAACGATCCGGCAAAACATGAAAACCAAGGTAAACGCAAAAACCATCGGTGGCTTGATCATGTACGGCATGCGTAATAAATTAATAGAGTAGATATAATATATCTTGATACCTGCCGTTTTAGTTAAGTAACTGTCCTTTGCGATATATCATAGTATATTTCCCATGTAAAAGAACAGGTAAATTCACTATACTGTACTATTTAAAAAAGCATCATCTTGCACTAAATAAATTATGGTCCAATTCCTAACGAATTAAAATAATCTCATGCAACCAAATTTAGAAAATTCAGAACCGATCAAAGTAATTATAGCCGACGATCACGTATTATACCGTGCCGGTGTAAAGACTGCTTTAAGTTCTAAAAAAGATATTAAAGTTATCGCCGAAGCTGATAATGGTGTTCACTTGCTAAACATGCTCAAAATGATCCAGCCGGATGTGATTTTGTTGGATATCCAGATGCCTATCATGGATGGTATTGGCGCATTACCCGAAATAAAAAAGAACTGGCCGCATATAAAAGTGATTATGCTCACTTTTATGGACGATCATAGTATGATAACTAAATTGATGGAACTGGGCGCTAACAGTTACCTGGCTAAAACCAGCGACAGCGAAATTATTTATGAAGCCATTAAAACCTGCTTTGAACAGGAGTACTATTTTAATTCGCTCACTAACAAAGCCTTGCTTACCAACCTGAAACAACGCACCAATATTGCTCCGCAAAAAATGATGCAACAAGATGCTAATTTGAACGAAAAAGAAATGACCATATTAAAGTTAATGTGCGATGAAAAAAGTACAAAAGAAATAGCCGATATGGTGGACTTGAGCCCACGGACAGTTGAAGCGATCCGCGATAAACTGAAAGTAAAGACCGGTGCAAAAACGACTGCAGGTTTAATTATGTATGCGATGAAAAATAAGATATTGGAAAATAATAATGAACTATAAAACTCTCTGACCCCTCAAAGGGAATTTAATATAAAGTACATTTGCCCGTTGTTTTTACAATGGGCAATTTTTTTAACTATAACGGAAAAATATATAAAGAAGGTACAGCGATTGTTAGTGCCGATAATCGCGGCTTGCGTTACGGCGATGGTTTATTTGAAACCATGAAATTAAAAAATGGTGAATTAATATTCGCTGATGAACATTTTCCCCGGCTATGGAAAGGCTTGAAGACACTGCAATTTGAACTTCCCAAACATTTTACACCAGAACTTTTGCAAGAACAAATACTTCTGTTGGCAAAGAAAAATGAAAATGAAAATTCAGCAAGGATACGCCTAAGTGTTTTCAGAAGTGATGGAGGTTTATATGATGCTAAAGATCATTTACCGAATTATATAATACAGTCATTGCCGTTATCCACTGACGCGGGAAAATGGAATGGCAATGGATTGATATTGGGTATTTATAATGATGTAAAAAAAAGCTGCGATATACTCAGTAACCTGAAACATAATAATTACCTGCCTTCAGTAATGGCGGCGTTGCATGCGAAAAAACAAAAGTGGAACGATGCCATAATTTTAAATGCTTACAACAGGATTTGTGAAAGTACGATTGCCAATATTTTTTTAATTAAAAATGATATTATTTATACTCCTGCATTAAGCGAAGGTTGCGTAGCTGGTATAATACGCGGTTACTTAATTAGTAAAATCTTTTCTTTGGGATTTAGTTTAGTAGAAAAAGAAATTACTATAGATGAACTAATGAATGCGGATGAAGTTTTTTTAACTAACTCTATTTATAATATCCGCTGGGTGCAGCAAATAGATAATAAGAAATATAGCAATGACCTTACACTGAAAATCTATTCAGCAGTTTTAGCTAACTAAGAAAAATAGCTTGTTCACTTATAATTGTATCATTTACTTTCCCGTAAACATCTGTTAGTTTTTTAATTGCTGATCTTCCTTCAGTTCCTAAATCAAGCGAATAATTATTTACATAAAGGTCAATATGCTTGCGCATTACATCTTCGCTCATTTCTTGTGAATGCTGACGGATGTAATCTGTTAGCTCGGGATAATTGCTGTAAGCGTATTCAATGCTTTTTTTAATAAGCGCATCTATCTTTTTTTGCAGGTCAATTGAATACTTTTTTCTTATTACAATTCCGCCAAGAGGAATTGGATTATGTGTTTCTTTCTCCCAATAATCACCAAGGTCAATAATTTTTTTCAATCCTTTTTGTTCATAAGTAAAGCGATTCTCGTGAATGATTACACCAAGCCCTTTATTTTCTACAACAAAATTTTCTATCTCATCGTAACGTAAAAAAAATTTCTTTTTTGCAGTTGGGTAAGCCAATGAAAAAAGCATGTGTGCCGTAGTATTCTCACCAGGAATTGCAATTAAGCAATCTTCAATTTTGGAATTTGTATTTTGGAATTTAAAATTTGAGATCAACAATGGTCCAACACCTTTTCCCAAAGCGCTGCCACTGTTCATTACTATATAATCATTTAATACTAACGGCAACACGCCGTAACTGAGTTTTGTAATATCCAACTTGCCTTGTATAGCCCAACTGTTAAGCGTTTGCACGTCTTCCAGTATCACATCAAATTCAAATCCTTCGGTGTTAATTTTATTATTAACCAATGCATCAAAAATAAAAGTATCATTTGGACAAGGAGAAAATCCTAATGTCAATTTTGTTGTTTCCAATTTTAATGATTTATCGATTCAATTAATTTACCCAGTTCTTTATTAAGATTGATAATAGCATCTTTCATTTTCCAATTCACTTTATCGCGTTCGCCAACGTAGTTGCTGATGCTTCTTATTTGTAAGAAAGGAATATTTTCCTGCAAACAAACATAATGAAATGCAGCGCCTTCCATACTTTCGACTTCAGCATCAAAATTTTTAATGAGTTGTTCTTTTTGTAGAAGGCTATCGCTCACTTTATTTACAGTAACAGCATTAACAGTTTTTAATAATGATTGTTTTAATAGTTCATTATTATTTTTAAGCAACCCATTTTCAAAAGGAAATTCGTTTTCATCCACAAAATCTGATTTGAAAATGGGAGAGAAATTGCTCTTTTCTTCTATTCCCAGGTCACCAAAAGCATCCTGGTTTATTAATACAACTTCTCCTAAATTCAATGCAGTAGTAAAGCTTCCACCGATGCCAGCCTGTATCACCAGGTCATAATCAAGCTGGTGCAATCTTTTTTGCAAATGATACATGGTGGAAGGCACGCCAACCCCGGTTATCAGCACATCATATTTTTCATGCTTCTGGTTGATAAACGATGATATCTCAAATTCTGTCGCGGCAATTAATAAGATCATGCTGCAAATTTCATCTTTTTTAAGAAACCTCGTTATAATTGTTGTTATAACACTAAATAGTAACTTTGCAAAAAATTGAAAGATGGTGTATTTAACAAGAGCGGAACATTTTAACGCCGCTCATAAATTATGGAACCAAAACTGGACTCCGGAAAAGAACAAAGAAGTGTTTGGCAAATGCGCTAATGAAAATTGGCACGGGCATAATTATGAATTGCATGTCACGATAAAAGGTGAGCCACAACTGGAAACCGGTTTTATTTTCAATGCAAAAAGATTGAGCGATATCATTGAAGAATATGTATCCAGCAAGATCGATCATAAGAACCTGAACATTGATGTGGAGTTTATGAAAGGCAAATTCACAACCGCCGAAAGCCTTACCATTGCTATCTGGGAACAACTGGAACCGGTTCTTGACAGGGAAGGAGTAAAATTGCATGCAGTAAAATTATTTGAAACGCCAAGGATCTTTGTAGAATACTTCGGTAAATAATTATTTATAAAATGCCGGAGTTTATTGAACAAATAATTCTCCTGTATGTTTTTTACTATCACAGAACTAATTAATTATGGGATACAAAAAGGAAGAACAGTACGATGATAAAGTTACATCAGGGCTGATTGAAAATTACCGCAAAACGATTGAATTGTTAGGCGAAGATCCTGAAAGAGAAGGCTTGCAAAAAACTCCTGAGCGTTTAGCCAAAGCAATGCAATTCCTCACACAAGGATATGACATGGATGCCAGTGCAGTTTTGAATTCTGCTAAATTCAAGGAAGATATAAAAGACATGGTGATCGTGAAAGATATAGAGCTCTACAGTATGTGCGAGCATCACATACTTCCATTTTATGGCAAAGCGCATATTGCGTATATCCCTAACGGTTATATCACCGGCTTAAGTAAATTGGCAAGAGTGGTGGATATATTCAGCCGCCGTTTACAAGTACAGGAAAGATTAACGGATCAGATTTTAAATTGTATAAAAGACGCGTTGGATCCGCTGGGTGTTGCCGTTGTAATTGAAGCTTCGCATTTGTGCATGATGATGAGAGGTGTGCAAAAACAAAATTCTGTCACTACTACTTCAGCTTTTTATGGCGAGTTTATGAAGAATACAACCAGGACTGAATTTTTAAAATTGATCAGTTCAAACCTGCATTAATTCATTTAAAACGAAATAGATTATTATCCCTCTTTTGAGGGATTTTTTATTTTCTTTGTGCTCTTAAAACAAAACGATCAATATGAAACACGCTTACATTTTTCCCGGGCAAGGTTCACAGTTCAGTGGCATGGGAAAAAATTTATACGAATCAAATTCAATAGCAAAAGACCTGTTTGAAAAAGCGAATGATATTTTAGATTTTCGCATTTCTGATATAATGTTTAGCGGAACTGATGAAGACTTGAAAAAAACAAACGTAACACAACCCGCCGTTTTTTTACATTCAATCATTGCTTACAAAACATTGGAAAATGCAAAGCCTGATATGGTAGCCGGTCATTCACTTGGCGAGTTCTCTGCATTGGTTGCCAACAATACATTGAGCTTTGAAGACGCACTGAAATTAGTTTCAATAAGAGCAAGCGCCATGCATAAAGCCTGTGAATTAAATCCTTCTACAATGGCTGCTGTACTGGCTTTGGACAATGCGAAAGTAGAAGAGGTTTGCGCAGCCGTACA
>Ga0206964_10241_pt2 | contig 14075 bp, 13 predicted proteins | sample Alteio_BWOrgHeat_25_FD_152980 | JGI IMG/M metagenome (GOLD analysis project Ga0206964, IMG submission 152980) | Enriched cells from forest soil in Barre Woods Harvard Forest LTER site, Petersham, Massachusetts, United States -... | ecosystem: Environmental > Terrestrial > Soil > Temperate forest >...
GAAGAAGCGGTGGCATAAATTATTCGGAGCGATGAGTAAGAGAAAAAATATCCCGGGGATCGAGGGGTTGGAGAATATTGTTCTTAAAAACGGTATGACAACCCCTTACGCTGAAATTTCTGCCTATACACCAGCGCCGGAAACCGTTATAAATACGTTCCTCGCTGACTCGTCTTCGGCAGACAATCCGCAAATCCTGATGCCCGGAACCGGTGGCCTGATGCAAAAATACGCTCGGAAGCCTACCCGTCCCCGGCATCGTTTTTAATATCGCATCATGTAGGAGAATTTTTATGGCTAAAAAAGCAGGTGGTGTCGCCACCGATCAATTGAAAAGCATCATCGGGCGCGTAGAAAAACTCGAAGAAGAAAAAGCCGGCATCAGCGCCGATATTCGCGATGTATTCGCCGAAGCCAAGGGCAACGGGTTCGACGTGCGCGCTATCCGTACTATCATCAAGATGCGCAAAATGGACGCCAGTGAACGCGAGGAACAGGAAACCATCCTCGACACCTACCTGCATGCGCTGGGTATGATCGAAGAACGCGAAGAGGATATGGAAGCGGCTTAAACCTGTCATCATCCCGGCACAGGCCAGGATCCATGTCAACCATCCGCACTGTCGCCTGGGAAAGGCATGGTTTCCGGCCTGCGCCGGGATGACGGGCTTTCCATATATTTTGCTATTCGTACAAACCGCGTAAACGCATACACTGCCGCGTAGACAAAACCTTTCCTGCCGCGAAAAATATAGCCGCGCAGGATATAATCCTTGAAAAATGCCACGGGGAATTCGCTGATCAGGCGCAGTGTGGGAAGTTTCATGCCTTTTTTGCGCAGATTTTCCGCCTGCATGCTGGTGTAATAGTTCATTTTCTCTAGCGCATGCGCGAGGTCGCGAAATGAACGGTGCATCGCCGGAGCGTTCAATATTACCGTTTCACCCTGTATCACCTGCACCGTATCATGTACCGGACTATCGGAAAAACGCGCCTTGTCGCGGTTATACAGGCGTAGCGCATAGTTGGTGTGGGCGAAGGGCACAAGTTTAGTTTCGCCGGGCAGCAGGTCGCGGATACGCAGTACATACCCGGCAAGTGTGGGTTCACCGTTGGCGAATAATGCTCGAATTTCCTGCGCCAGTTCCGGTGTCACTTCTTCATCGGCATCGAGGTTAAGCAGCCATCGGTTACGGCATTGTTCCTCGCCAAAACGTTTTTGCAAGCCGTAACCCTGCCAAGTATTAAATAGCACCCGGGTATCCAGCGACGCGGCGATCTTGACCGTATCGTCCGTACTGCCGCTGTCGATGGCGATAACTTCGTCTACCCAATCCCGCACACTGTTGATGGTCAGCGCAATACGGTCGGCCTCGTTATAGGTGATAATAAAGACAGAAACAGGAAGTTTTTCGCGCATATTACTACGATGATTCGATAATTCGATGATTAGTGGATTCGATCATTAAAGAAAAGGTTATATTGCAATAATCGAAACATCGAATAATCTAATCATCGAATCATCATAAGGAACCGCAGTGCATATCGCCAATATCATGTTCAGCGCCATTGCTGGCGGCATCGAGCAGGCATTCGTTGATTATTGCGAGGCGCTGCACATACGTGGTCACCGCGTTACCGCCATTACCCATCCCAAAGCCGCCATCAACCCGCAACTAAAGGCGCTCGGCATCGAACCCATCAGTTTACACAATATTGGCGAATGGGATATATTCGCCATGAGAAAATTGCGGCGCATTCTGCACAAATTGGCGCCCGACGTTGCCGTTACCCATACCCACCGCTCCTTTGCCCTAACACGCCGCGCCAATAACGGCATTTGCCCGCTGGTCGGCATCACCCATAATTATCACGAACGCGCCAAACGTATGCTCACCGCTGATGCTGTATTCACCACAACGCATGATCTCATCCGCTTCATGATGGAGAACGGCGTGGCGGAAGATCACATTTTTCATATCCCCAACATGGTGCGCTGCCATGCTCTGCCTTCGCGCGGCCCACGTCACGAACCGCTGGTCATTGGCGCCATGGGACGTTTTGTTAAGAAAAAGGGCTTTGAAGTGTTTATCGATGCGCTGGCATTGCTACGTCAGCGCGGCTATATGTTCAAGGCCATCCTCGGCGGTACGGGAGCGGAGGAAAAACACCTGAAACACCATGCGCATAAAAGCGGCATGGACGAAGTGTTATCATTTCCCGGATGGATCGAGGATAAAAAAACATTTTATTCCAGCCTCGACATATTCTGCCTGCCGTCGTTGCACGAACCATTTGGCATCGTGCTGCTGGAAGCGTTCGTATATGGCACACCGGTCGTCGCCACCAACAGCGAAGGCCCGCGCGACATCATCACCCCTAATTTCGACGCGCTGATCGTGCCAATGGGCAATGCCACCGAACTGGCCGCCGCCATCGCTAAACTGCTTGACAACCCGCAACTGGCTGCCGACCTCGCCGCCAATGCGTTCGCCAAAGCCAAGATGAACTATTCAATGGAAAGCGTGGCGGCGCAAATCGAAAAGGCGCTGCAGACAGTAGTGGAGCGGTGGAAAAAATAATGTCATCCCCGCCTTGCGCGGGGACCTTGAATCACAATCTCTGTCGGAGTTTATTACCCGAGATCCCCACATAAAGATCGGGGATGACAGGGTCAGGCTAACGACTCCCAAATCTCCCTCGCCGCTTTCGCCGGATCGGCAGCTTCCGTAATCGGCCGCCCGATTACCAAATAATCTGCGCTCTTTTGCAGCGCTTCTTTTGGTGTCAGCACGCGTTTCTGATCGCCCGTAGCACTCCCCGCAGGCCGGATGCCAGGGACGACCAGCGTAAAATCCTCGCCGCATTGTCGGCGCAGCAATTCGATCTCGTGTGGCGAGCAGACCACACCGTCCAGCCCTGACACTTGCGCCAGTTCCGCCAGCCGCTTTACCTGATCATTTAACGTATCACCCACACCCATCGACTGCATGTCCTGCTGGTCAAGGCTGGTCAGCACCGTTACGCCGACAATCTGCGGACGCTCTTTCCCCGTCGCTATTGCCAGTTCATCCGCGGCTCCGGCAGCGGCACGCAGCATGGCGCTCCCTCCGGCGGTGTGTACCGTCATCATGAAGGCATCGATACCGGCGGTCGCCTTGATGGCTCCCGCTACCGTATTGGGAATATCATGGAATTTAAGATCGAGGAAAATCGGCACATGCTGGCTGGCGATCTCACGCACGCCAGCCGCGCCGTTGGCGGTAAAAAACTCAAGCCCCAGCTTGAGCGCGCCAACACCGCCGGAAAGCTGTCCTGCGAGCGCTTTCGCCTGGGCGACATCCGTAGTGTCAACGGCGCAGATGATGGGGTTGGTGGTCATGTGCGAGGTTTCCGTTTTGGTTTGCGCTCAGAATTCTTGGGCGATCTCGTTGCTTCATCCATCGCCACGACATGATCCATAAACATCTTTCGCATGGCTTCTTGGAGAGAGGCTTTTCGCCCGGACGATGGAAAGCGCCCAACAGCTTCATGATTGGATGCCCGGCGGCTTGAGCGCTTATAAGTTCCTTTATCATCGCAATGGCTTTCTCAGGATTGCTTGCTAGATGTACGAATGCACTGCCGATTCTGGCAAAATACCGCTCGGCATCGGAAGATTCGTTCAGCAGAATCACATGCTTTTTTGCCTTGATGGCAAGCGCAATTTCGGATGCAGTGCCTGCGCCGCCTTCGCCGCAGGCAATGAGGACGTGACTCGAAAGCACATTGATGTTATTGCGGGCGTTGCCCATATCGGTGATGATGGGGATATCCACCGCGTCCGATATCATTTCTGTATTGCGCCTCGGCAGAATCCCCACAGTAAGCCCGCCCGCAGATTTCGCGCCCTTATTGACCGCATCCATGACACCGGCATTGCGGCCTCCGCTTAAAAGCACCCAACCCTGCTGCGCAATGTATTGGCCAAGCGTAAATGCGGTTTGCCTATCCACCTCACCCAATTGCTCACCGGATCCCATTACTCCAATAATAATGCACTTTGGCATAACTTATTCAGTACTCAACCGAAACACTGTCTCCCCGCCGACTACCGTCCTGATCGCCCGGCCTTTGACCGGCCAGTCGTCGAACGGTGAGTTGAGCGATTTGCTTACGAATTGCTTGGGGTCGAGCGTCCATTGTATATTGAGGTCGATCAGCGTCAGGTCGGCGCGCGCACCTTTTTGCAGGCGGCCGGATTTGACGTGGATGATGTCAGCGGGCTTGTAGGTCATCGCCGCCATAACGTCGCGCAGCGGCATAATGCCTTTGTGATAGAGCGACAGCGACAGCGGCAGCATGGTCTCCAGCCCCACGATACCGAACGCGGCAGACGACAGCGGTACGCGCTTGCTTTCCTGATCGTGCGGCGCATGATCAGTGGCGATGGCGTCGATGGTGCCGTCTTTGAGGCCTTCGATGACTGCCAGCCGGTCTTTTTCGGCACGCAGCGGCGGGTTCATCTTGCTGAAGGTACGGTATTCGAGCACGGCTTCGTCGGTCAGTGTGAAATGATGCGGCGCGGCTTCGGCGGTGACGCGCAAGCCTTTTTTCTTGGCGCGGCGCACGGCGTCGATGGCTTCGGCCGTCGAAATATGCAGCACATGGTATTGCCCACCGGTCAGCTCTGCGAGGATAATATCGCGTTCAACCATAACCGCTTCGGCGGCGTTGGGAATGCCCCCTACTCCGAGCTGCGCCGAGATTTTCCCCTCGTTCATGCAACCGCCACAAGACAGGTTCAGATCCTCGGCATGCTGCGCGATCGGCACGCCGAACTCACGTGAATAGGCCAGCGCCTTCCGCATCACTGCCGCATTCATCACCGGCAATCCATCATCGGTAAAGCCTACCACGCCCGCTTCAACCAGTAGTCCCATTTCGGTAATCTCATTGCCTTTCATGCCTTTGCTAATAGCGCCATACGTGCATACATTGACATAAGCGGTTTCGCGCGCGCGTTTATGGATAAAGGCAACAGTGGCAAGATCGTCGATGGGTGGCTTGGTGTTGGGCATGCAGGCAACGGTGGTTACACCGCCTGCCGCCGCTGATTTGCTGCCGGTGGCAATGGTTTCTTTATGCTCCTGCCCCGGCTCACGGAAATGTACCTGAATGTCGAGCAACCCCGGCGACAGCAGATGTCCGCCGCAATCAATCACTTCCGCACCTTCCGGTGTTTTTCCATCTTTGAACAATCCCGGCCCGAAATCAGCGATGCTGGCGCCCATTGTCAATAATGCGCCTTTGGCATCCAGCCCGGATTCGGCGTCATAGAGACGCGCATTGACATAGGCGACTTTGCGGTGGGCGTCGTTTGTATGGGTGGGCAGGGTAAAATGTGGTTTCATAGCGCTCTCGGTTTACTTTTCATCACGAAGTGGGAGCGAATGCAATGATTGTTTCAAGTACGCATCTTTCCAGCCATCATAAACGCCAAGATTGAAGGCGACAATTGTTTCCATACGCTCCCAGCTCCACAAAGGGCCGGAGGTAATAAAGTGCAGTTTTTCATAGTACTTCGCCAGGGTTTTATCCATGCTCTCGGTAGAACCGGTTTCAATGGCGTGCAGGTAGCCTTCGGGGATGTTACGTGGGAAATGGCCGATGCGCCAGTCATATGGATCCTTTACAGGAAGCCGGGCGAGCAGTGGATCGGTGAGGCCAAACCTATCCACTCCTGCCAATGCCGGCCCAGCAAAAAAGGCTTGCATCCCAACATTACTCAGAACCTTGGGCGCTGCCGATGGGTTGTTTTTCCATGTATGCCCAACCATTACCCATGGAACGCGCGTGTGTGTATGCCATGCAAAATCCCTTTTGCCAATCAGGCTGCCATCTAAATAATAAAGCCTTTCGTCAGCAATGCCCGCATTATGCCATACGTATGGCGTTTTGTTTCCTAGCTGAAGCGCACATAACGCCAATACGATGCCTATCCCATATGCCAGTGGCATGGAGCACGGCGCAAAGGCATAGAGCATCCAGACGGCAATAAATACGGGGAGCGAAAAAAACCGCCCCGACATAAAATCACCACCGACAGCCACGATATACAGACCATAGGCGGCTATCCCGAGTGTGAGAGAAAACAACAGAGCATTTTTCGCCGTTCCGGCATAGCGGCTACACCACGTGCCCAGCACGATCCCAGCCAGCAGCAGCGCACATGTCGGCTTATGGAACACTGCAAGGTCATACACATATTGCCAACCCTGTTGCCAGTAATCAATAACGGCGATGCCGGTATCCAGCTTGGCATAGGCCGTATTTGGCCACAGGAATCCATAGTAGAACAGGCTGAAGGCAAACCACGCTACAAGCGGCAGGAATCCCAGCATGATCTGGCGCAGAGGCAGGGTTTTCCTTTCCTGCCATGCCAGCCATACCAGCGGCGGAAAATAGATAAGCGCGGTATCGAGCCGATTGAGCAACGCCAGCGCAGTAACGATGCTTAGCCAGAACCACCGGCGTTTGTCATCCGCATGGAAAAATACCCAGCCGAAACAAGCGAAAAGCAGATAACTCAGGGGGTTTTCCAGCCCGGATACGGCAAAATCGACCCACGGGCGGGAAAAAATTAATGGCACCACGAGGCAAAAAGCCGTCGTGGCAGGCGACTTAGGAAAAGTCCGCACAACAATAGCCACACTTGCCAGTGTGCAGGCGAATGAAAGTATAAGCGTCAGGAAAAAAACTTTACGCCAGACATAATAAAACGGGATGTGCAGCATCATCCACAGCGGATTAGTGTAAGCCTGCACGCGTTCATTTACATTCCAACGCAGGCCGTAGCCATTGATAAAATTGTCAACGGTGCGGAAAGAAATATACGCGTCATCACCCACCCAGGCAGTAAACAACAACATCTCTATACCGACAAGACATGCCGCCGCCAGGATCAACCAACTTGTTATATCCCCCAGTTCCCACTGGAAAAACCGTTTGGCGGCGAGCGGTAATGGCGGCAATCTAGCAGGCGGTATCAATGCCATGCTTCCTTTGACGGCATATGCTGCACAAGGGGATATCGTTCATGCATGCCGTCCCAGCATCTCCAACACCGCCTGCCGCACGGCGACACCCATCTCGACTTGCTGCAGAATGACGCTGCGGTTGATGTCATCTGCAAGCTGGGTATCGATTTCAACGCCGCGGTTAATTGGCCCGGGATGCATGATCAGCGCATCGGGTTTGGCGTAGCCCAGCTTTTCGTTATCCAACCCGTAAAACTGGAAATATTCGCGAACACTGGGTACGAAATTACTTTCCATGCGCTCCATCTGCAGGCGCAGCATCATGATGATGTCGCAGCCTTTCAACCCCTTGCGCATATCGTAAAACGGCTCAACACCGAACGATTCCGGACATGGCGGCATCAGTGTCGGCGGCGCAATGATGCGCACTTTTGCGCCCAGCAGGTTCAAAAGTTTCATGTTCGAACGTGCGACGCGGCTATGCAGAATGTCGCCGCAGATGGCCACCTGCAGTCCTTCGATCTTGCCCTTATGCTGTAGGATGGTCAGCGCATCGAGCAATGCCTGTGTCGGGTGCTCGTGGCAGCCGTCGCCACCGTTGATGACCGAGCAATTTACTTTACGCGCCAGCAAATGCGGTGCGCCGGATTCGGGATGACGCACAGCGATGAAATCGGGATGCATGGCGTTGAGTGTCATAGCGGTGTCGATCAGCGTCTCGCCCTTTTTGGTGGAAGAGGTAGATACCGACATGTTGATAACGTCCGCGCCCAACCGTTTGCCCGCCAGCTCGAAGCTGGTGCGCGTGCGCGTTGAATTTTCGAAGAACAGGTTAATCAGCGTGCGGCCTTTGAGGATGGCGTGCTTCTTATCCGGCTCGCGGTTCTTGGCGATATAGTATTTGGCAAGCTCAAGAATGGCATAGACATCTTCGCGGGAAAGCCCGTCGATCCCCAGCAGATGCCGGTGGGGGAAGGGTTTCGGGCTCATGCTCTCGGTCATCATCGCCGCTCACCTTAATCACCGTTTGCGTTTTTGGCAAATAATACGTTATAAGGGGCTATGCGAACGTGTATTCCCATCATTTTGCTTCTTCTTACCGCCTGCCAGGGCGGATTTGCGCCAGCGGACGGGCAGAAGATCCTTTCCGGACTGGACGGCCCAAAAGTGCCAACCGTGCAGGACGCACTGACGGAAACGGCTATAAATGCTGAGAAAAACGGCGATTTCAAGCAGGCCATCCAGCTATACCAACAAATTCTTGAAAAACACCCGGATAATAAGAATGCCGCCCTGGCGCTGGCCGACTGTTACCGCCGCTCGGGCGACAGCGACCGGGCGCTTGCCATTTATAACGGCCTTCTGCAACAGGATGCGGGTAACCTTGCCGCCAAGGAGGGCAAAGGGCTGGCGCTGATGAGCAAGGGCGATTTCACTACGCCCACCGCCTTGTTTGAAGAAATCATGAAAAGCGATCCCAAGCGCTGGAAGACATTGAATGCGCTTGGTATTCTATTTACCACGCGCAATATGCAACCCGAGGCGCAGCAATATTTCAAAGAGGCGCTTAAAAACAACCCGGAAAACCCATCGATCCTCAATAATATCGGTCTGTCGCAGGCGCTTGACCGCCATAACACCGAGGCGATCACTACGCTGCTGCAAGCAGCAGCGCTGGCGCCTGCCGGTTCAATGCAACATAAACGCATCGACCTCAACATGGCGCTGGTCTACGCCATCTCCGGGAATCTGGACGAAGCACGCTCTATCGCCCAGAATTACTATTCAGGCGCGACGCTGGACAATAACATGGGCCTGTACGCTCATCTGGCCAAGGACGACCAGGCAGCTAAAGCCTACCTCAACATGGCGCTGACCGAGAGCACGGTCTTCTATCAGAAGGCATGGGATAACTTGAAAGACCTTGGCGGTGGCGAAACAGCTACCGATAGTCCCGCCAAACCACCAGCGGAAGAAGCGCCACCGCAACCGGCAAAGAAACCTGCATCTAAAAAATCCGGCAAACTCGCCGTAAAGACAGATCGCACAGAGCAGCCTGACGATGGCATTTCCAGCATCGTCGGTGCGACAGAGAAGAAAGAATCGGCTCTGCCACCATCGACTCCCATCGAGAAAAACAGCGAGACGGGAAGCTGGTAACACTTCCCCTTCTCCCTTACAGGGAGAAGGTCGGGATGAGAGCTCCATCCGTATCGCGACCAACCCTCACCCTAACCCTCTCCCTCTCAGGGAGAGGGGATAAGCAATTTTTGCCTTTTTGCTAAAAATAGGCTATAATTTCTGTAAATCTATACAGAAAGGATCCGCCATGACCAACGATTCTTCACCGGAAAAATCCGGCGGCGGCCATTGCAACTCATTTAACTACTGCCTGGTCGCCAAACTTCTGGTGGCAGTTCCCGTACTGCCTTTGATCGCCATCGTCGCCGCTTCGTATTTTACCCACCCGCTGGTGCAACTCGTCGCCGCGCTGCTCGCCGTGTCGCTGACCATCTATGCCGCCCGTCTGTTCGACCGGCTACCGATCTTTTCCAAACCGGTAGTAACGCGGAAGAAATAAAACGCTTTGCCATTTGAATTTGCTGCCTGCACAGGGTACATGCATCTCTATGCATGTACCTTTTACTATCAAGGCGAAAGACAAGCTCGCCCGCACCGGCGCATTACACACCGCCCACGGCATCATCCGCACGCCCGCCTTCATGCCGGTGGGAACGGCGGCGACGGTTAAAGCAATGACGCCGGAAGCGGTCAAATCCACCGGCGCCGACATCATTCTCGGCAATACCTATCACCTTATGCTGCGCCCGACAGCGGAGCGTATCGCGAAGCTGGGCGGGTTGCATAAATTCATGCATTGGGACGGGCCAATATTGACCGATTCCGGCGGATTCCAGGTAATGTCACTGGCCAAGCTGCGCACACTGAGCGAGCACGGCGTCACCTTCCAATCTCATCTCGATGGTGCCACCTATGAACTCACGCCCGAGCGCGCCATCGAGATCCAGCATCTGCTCGGCAGCGATATCACGATGGTGCTCGACGAATGCACGCCCTACCCTGCGACGAAAGAGCAAGCCGCCAACTCCATGCGGCTTTCCATGCGCTGGGCGGAACGCTCGAAACAGGCATTCACGCCGCGCAAGGGCTATGCACTGTTCGGCATCGTGCAAGGTAGCATCTACCCGGAACTTCGCGAAGAATCCTGCGATGCGCTCAAATCCATCGGCTTCGACGGCTATGCCATTGGCGGCCTTGCAGTCGGCGAAGGACAAGAGGCCATGCTGAGCGTATTGGATTATACTGTCCCGCTGCTGCCCGTTGGCAGCCCGCGCTATTTGATGGGAGTCGGCAAACCGGATGACATTATCGGCGCGGTAATGCGCGGCATCGATATGTTCGACTGCGTGATTCCTACCCGTGCCGGTCGCTTCGCCCGCGCTTATACCGATGAGGGCGAACGCAACATGCGCAACGCGCAATATGCCGACGATGCCGCCCCCTTGCAGGCAGGATGCCCCTGCCCGGCCTGCACGCATTACAGCCGCGCTTACCTGCATCATCTTTTCAAAGCGGAAGAAATGCTGGGGCCGATGTTGCTGACCTGGCACAATCTCACTTTTTACCAGCAACTGATGCAGGGCCTGCGCGACGCCATCACGGGTGGAAGGCTACAGGCTTTCGCGCAGGAATTTTTTGTGCGCTATCATACCCAGTCTTGTGATGGCGACGATAAAAGCTGAGCGAAGCATCGTAAACGGTTGACAAACCCATCCAAAACCTTATTGTCCCACCTTCTTAATGATCCGGTAGCTCAGTCGGTAGAGCACCTAACTTTTAATTTTATTGTCGCCTGTACGACAGATGATAATAAAGTTGAGATACGAGGTTGAAGTTGACGATAGAATTGATACGTTGTAACCGACGCCAACATATTGATTCTACATTGAGAATGATCTGGTAGCTCAGTCGGTAGAGCACCTGACTTTTAATCAGGTTGTCGCGGGTTCGATTCCCGCCCAGATCACCACTCAACACTCACAGGTACCACATAGGTACCAATTGAAATCACAAAGCATTGTAGTTGGTCGTAGATTGTGTCATCGCTTACACGTCCATGCGATGTAAACTAATCTTTGCATGTCGAGCAATATAACCATTGAAAGCATACTTGATTTCCAAGGTGTTATTTTCTCACCCGGCCTAAAAGGAATATCAAAGACTTATCCTGGATCCACATTTTATCCTAGGCAAATGCTCTTAAAGCCGATAACTTAAAAATAATTAAGAGCCAGTCACTGGCCGTTTTTGCTATATTCGGGGGAGCCTTATGGCCGAAGAAATCGCACAACTGGAAGGACTTTCCCGGCGGCTTGAGCCGCTGAAGACAGTTTTGGAGCCGCGAATACCAGGGCAAAGCGCGCTGCCGTTTGTTGCCGTATCCTTAGTCGAAAAAGGTGCCCATTGGCTGATACAATACCGACACTCCTTCATCCCAGAAAGTGAATACCGTACGGTTGAAGCGGCCGGTTTCCGCCAAGCATTTCAGCCTCTCTACCCGCGCCTACCACCCGTGGAACATCCCACCAAGGTGGATGTGGTTTTCATGGAAGATACCATAAACCCGCGCTCCAAATGGCCGTTCCATGGACTGCTTGTGGCAGCAATAGGCGCAGCTGCATGGGAGGCGCTGACCGGAGAACCGCATCTGCGGGGCATATTATACAACCGTATGCCCTATGAAGATACTATCGGGCCAGAGCGAAAGGCGTTGTTGGGACCGCCTGTACCAGACCACCTCAAGAAAGATCTGACCGAACCACATTTCAAAGCCTGGCTTAAAGGCGCCACCTATCATGTGGTCAGTACCAGCACCACGCACTCAAATGAGAACATTAAAAACCCTACTGACCGGGAAGCGGCAGAAAAGCGGTTAATGGAATATTTCGGTGAAAATACAATATTTGTTCAATCCGTGGACAATTATAATGTGTATGGGCCACGACGCCATACCGCCTATACGAATCATCCTGATACTCTTCTGGTTGGGGCGTGCCAAAGCACTCCGGCAAACGAATTGCCTGCTACACCGCGCCTGATGCACGCGGAATCCTACAACAGCTATGGCCCCGACCTGGTATGTGAGACGAGCCCGCTTTCCGCCCACTGCCTGAAGGACATGTTCCCAGGCACCACTACTTATGAAGCGGTGCAGGGTACTTCGTTTTCGACAGCGCAGGCTGCGGTCATGGTGCAGAAGCTGCTGGGGCGCTTTGCCGTAAGCCCGGAAAATCCGCAAAGCGTACTGACCAAAGATGACGTGGCGCTCGCCCTGCGCCAGACCGCCCAGCCCTTGCATGTGCGTGAATACGAGTCGGAAACCTTGAAATCTGAAAATAATAAGCAGCTGCTGGAGAATGTGCGTATAGGGGATCATTATGTCAACAAAGAAACAGGATGTGGCAGTATCGACATAGGCGCAGCCTGGCGGCAACTGGAACGAATGGAACAGGCGGTTAAATCCGGCAATGCGCGTGTGCAACCACGCCAGAACCCCAGCGCCGCACTAAATTTGCAATCGCCGGATCGAGATGCAGATGGTTATTATCATTACCAGGTCGAAATGAACGATGCCCTGCATGCTGACGTTATCTCAATCGACACCCAAGTACAAAACCACCTTCCGGATCAGTCGCCAGGCCGCATGTTTATCAAGGGGCCGCAAAGCAACCAGCTTGAGTTGTTTCCCAGCGATCATCTACAAATCCATTATCGCATCGCCCGAACTTCCGCCTTCCATGGGGTGCCGCTGAACGGCACATGGACGCTTTTGTCCACTGAACCTTTGGAGTTCGCAAAAATTCGCTTCAGCAAATCTATGGCGCCGGATCATGTCGCTGTCACCCACAAGCCCGATGAGAAAGCACGGTTTCGCGACCTATACCGGCAGGCTGATCTGAAAACCATTCCCTACGACGAGCTGGACCAGCGGCTGCTGCATGCACAAACCGGTAGCGCGCCCGCCATTGCCTGTCATGATTTTTCGGCTACCAGCTTTCCTCCCGGTTATCTGGAACTGCGCCTGCTGCAACTGGCCTCCGACCCGGTACATCACGAGCATGCGCTTGCTCTCGCCGCCAGCAATCATCCTTTGTTCAAGGCACAGGAAGCCATTTTGCAGGCGGCCATTCGCAAGGGTGACACAGTTGCTCTATTTGCCTTGCTTGCGCCCGATGAGAACGCCAAGATTGCATTGGTGGAACATGCATTCCATCAGCGCGACAATAAAGAAATATTGGCCGTATTGGCACAGCATGGCGCAACAACGATTACCTATGCTGACGGCATACCGTTCTTCAACCGTATAGTGCTGGAGGCACAGGAGCACATACTCTGGGAGCATGATAAACAGCTGGCCAGGCTGAAAACCGTGGTGGAAGTGATGCGCCAGAAGGGACAAAGCATTCTACAGCCCGATGCCGCGCGGCAAACAGTGCTGGACTATGGGGTGGATTACGATATCCATAACCTGTTGCAACAAGGAGTGGCAGACGAAAAACGTCTGGCCGAAATTAAATGCCGGGATGAACAATTTGCTAAGATTATCCAGGAATTTGTAGACAAAACAGGTGAAGATACAGCGCAACGCCAGAGTCTGCCGGTAACGCCTCCACAAATCCCTCAGCCAGTCATCCCCATTAAACCATCCGTGCCTATTGGTCGCTGACGGTGAGATCGGAAAATCTTTGACTTGGCTCGTCACTCTTATGAACCTATCCCGCTCCCAAATCAGTAAGCCCTTTTTACAACGCAGGCATTGGCATCGGCAAAGAAATTTGCTATAGATGATCCCCCGCAACTTCCAAAGGAGAATGCTTATGTCCGCCGCATTGAAGCCCAAAGCGAAAAATTCCTCTCAGGCGGTGGTCGCGCTGCTCAACCGCTCGCTGGCCGATACGCTCGATCTTAAGCTGCAGACCAAGCAGGCGCACTGGAACGTCAAAGGGGAAAATTTTATCGCGCTGCATGAGCTGT
>Ga0206964_10286_pt1 | contig 14043 bp, 12 predicted proteins | sample Alteio_BWOrgHeat_25_FD_152980 | JGI IMG/M metagenome (GOLD analysis project Ga0206964, IMG submission 152980) | Enriched cells from forest soil in Barre Woods Harvard Forest LTER site, Petersham, Massachusetts, United States -... | ecosystem: Environmental > Terrestrial > Soil > Temperate forest >...
CTTGCATCCGCCCAAAAACATCGTTGTCGATAAGACCAAACCTGCCACAACAGACAAGAACCCAGAGCGCATCATGTCTCTCTCCTTTTGACCCTTCAATTGCAAACAATCTACCCTCATCGATCCGCCTTCTGCAACTCAGGCTCCCCGCCCAAATTTCGCCCGAGTCGAGCCTCAGGAGCGGAGAAAAAAGAATTCCACAGCGTGGAACAAAGTTGAGTAACAGCCTCTTTGTTAGGATGCACAACTGCCCTGACAGGATAGTTTCGTCTCCTGTGGCTCATCCATGTCCGCAGAAGAGGTTCCACCGTTCGTCAGCCAATCCTGCTTCAACAAAGGAGAATCTGTTTTTAGAAAGCCGCGCGTTCCCTCCCGCGCGACAAGCCGGGAATGTCTCTGGATGCAGGTTGGTCTTCGTTACGGTAGAGCAAATTGGGATGTTGCGAATGACCCAAAAGTGTCACGAGCAATTAAGTAACAGAATCGCTAACCTCGGTTATTCTCCATCATGAGATGTTCTTTAGTTCTTCTACTAAGCTGTCTTCCAATCAAAGGGTGATTACCCTCCAACTGGATTCTGTAAGCAGGATGAATTCGATGCCCTTTCGGTCTTCTATATTCGACTTGCAATCTGGCAACTATTTTCGAGCACCGTCGAGTCTTTACGACTGCGATCTCCCCCTGGTCACTTTAACCTGTCGCACAGGCATCTACTTTTGAGTCAACCGAACCACTACCTTTCGGAGGAAACACCCATGATTGGCAATTATTCCGCCCGGCTGACGGGCTCTAAGCGAACTCTGCTAGCGGTGCTGGCTTCGAGCGTCATATTCTCCGCAGGCTGCGCGAATATGTCGACCACGGCCCCGGCAGCAAACCCATTCAGTACGTCCGCTGCGCTTAGCGGAAAGATTCACGGCGGTAATCAGCCGGTTGTCGGAGCATCCGTAACCCTTTGGTACGCCGGCCAGGGCTCGAGCAATCCGGCTGTCGCTGCAGCTACCACGACCACCGATAGCAATGGTTCGTTCACTTTCGTGAAAGACGCTACCAACGGCAACACGGACGGCGGCAACGAATACTCTTGTCCCGTAAACTCCGATCCTCTTACATACGTCGTTGGACAGGGCGGCAACTCCCAGAACAACGGTGGATCACAGAGCAACACCGCCGCGGTCTTCGTCGCTGTCTACGGTGATTGCAAGGAACTCACTGCTTCCAACTTCGTTAATATGACCGAGGTCACTACGGCCGCCACCATGGCTGCGATGCAGCAGTTCTTCGATCCCGTTCACGAGACGTTTAGCGCAGACGGTACAGGTCAGCAAAAGGTCATCGTTGACGGTCTCATCAAGACCATCGCGCTTCTGGCCAGTCCTTCCACAGGCTTGTCGGTGCCTTCTACGCAGCTTGGACCTGCGACCAATGGCCTGGCCAATCACAACATCAATATCAATCCTGCCGTTACCGTTACGGCCTTCCCTGAGTCCATCAAGCTCAACACAATCGCGAACATCATCTCCTCTTGCGTGAATGCCGCAACGTCGGCGGATCAGAACTGCTCCACACTCTTTACTGCGGCAGCTCATCCCATCCCGAATGTCACCTCCTACAATCCGAGTAGCTTCGCTGCGGCCACAGACACCCTGCAGGCTCTCTACTATATGTTCACCAACCCTGGCAGCGGAAGCACCTCCAATATGACTACGCTTCTGGGGCTCGCCGGCGGCCTTGGCGCACCCTATCAGCCAACGCTCGCTTCCGCTCCTTCGGACTGGTCCATCGGAATCTACTACACCAGCACCAGCACCTGCGGAACTCCGGCGGGTGGAGTTGGCCACTTCTTCAGCTCGCCGAGCGACGTTGCGATCGACGCCTTCGACAACGTTTGGGTTGCGAACTCAGAGACCGGCGGAAACCTGGTCGAGATCGCAGCCGGGGGCGCGCCTGCTACCTGCGTGAACCTCGATCCTGGCGCCGCTCAGTCGGTTGCGCTCGACTCCAACCAAGGCGTGTGGGTTGGTGCAGGGTCGACCCTGTATCGCTACAGCCCTGGCGGACTTGCCAACGGTGCCGGTCTCGCGGCAGGTACGCTCGCCATCCCGGCAGCCGGTACGCCTCTCGACGTCGCAGCCGATGGCGTAGGCAACGTGTACTTCACCAGCGTCGCCGGCAGCATCGGCTCACTCTATCAACTGTCGGGCGCGGCTTCCGCCACCAACCCTTCCGGGGTCAACGCTCTCCAGATCTCCAACACCGTTGGAGCCAGCCCGCTACGCATCATGCCTGCCTACAAGGGCTGCACCGGATCGCCGACCTGCGTTCCTAACCCCGTTGATATCTGGGCGTCCTCAGGAACAAATAGCGTTTCCCAGGTCACTCCCGGAACCGGCCCCGGCTCCCTCAACGGCTTCCTCACGAACTCCGTTACAACCTCAGGCAACTCCTACGGCATTACGACCAACCACGCAGCCAACGTATATGTTTCGGCGATCGATACCGGAGCAATTACCCAACTCACCTTCAACGGCGCGAACTATGTGCCAGTCAACGGCTGGCCGGTCTCGACTTCAGCCGCTGCCACCTCAATCGCAGTCGATGGCCGTGGCAACGTCTGGGTCCCGAACCTGACTAACGGCAGCGGAGTTGGCAGTCTCGTCGAAGTCAGCACCGATGCGACCCTCCTCTCCCCCTCCGGCACTGGAATTCAGAAGACTTCTAGTTATTTGAACTCCGGCCGCGCACTAGCAATCGACCAGGCGGGAAACGTCTGGATCGTTGGTGATGGCGACAGCTTCATCACGGAGCTCGTAGGCAGCTCTGTGCCGATCTTTACTCCCTACGCGGTTGGCCTGAAGAATCAACGCTTCGAGACCATCCCATAATCAATCTTCAAAAGAAGGCCCCGGAGGACATCTATCCTCCGGGGCCTTTTCTTGTCTCTCAATGTCTCCGTTGCCAATCCCAATCCTTGCTACTGCTCCTCCAGGCTGAACACCCTCTCCATCTCCATCCAGTATTGGCCCGCGGCAGCACCCGGTAACTGCTGCTGAAATCCGTGCATGATCGTCTCCCACTCCTGGACCTTCGCGTTTGCGAGATCCATCGCCGCCTTTGCCGACAACGAAAACGAGTCGTTCACATCCATGATCATGAATAACCTTGTCCCGAGCAGATAAATTTCCATCTCTTGGACGCCTGCGTCGAACAGGCTCTGCTTTACCTCCGGCCATATCTTCACGTGATATCTCTTGTACTCTGCAATCGCAGTCGCATCGTTCTTCAGGTCCAGAATTAAACAATGACGTGGCATCTTCTCTTCGCAACCTCCTAAGTTCACCCGGCGACATGCGCGCAAGGTGTTCATCCGAAGACTATCATCGCAGTCCCACTGGCCATCCGCAGACCAACTCAGCCTCGACGAATCCGATTTCCTCCAACCCGATACCGAAAGTGGCAGCGGGCTAAGCCTTATGAGATAAAGTTAGGAGCAGGTTCTCCAACCGCTTCGAGAACTCAGTCTCCACTTCATGGGTACGCCGAGCACTTCACCCCTCATCCGCACCATGCGCCCACTGCGCCGAACCGCGCTTCTGCTTGCTCTCGTCTCGTCACACATCGCGTTCCCCCAAACCTCCATTCAGACCTCCGCTCTCGCCGTCCCCCTGCTCCTGCCCTCTGCTATCGGCTTCGATGCCGTGGGCAACCTCTACCTCGCCGAGACGGCAAATCACGTCATCCGCAAGGTCGACACCTACGGCCACATCACTACCATCGCTGGCACTGCACTCCAGGGCTTCTCCGGAGACAATGGCCCTGCCACCGCCGCCGCTCTCGACTCTCCTCAAGGCCTGGCACTCGACTCCATCGGCAATCTCTATCTCGCGGACACCCACAACAATCGCATCCGCCGGATCGACGTCGCTACGGGCATCATCACCACCATCGCCGGCACCGGCACCGCCGGCTACTCCGGCGACAACTCCGTTGCGGCCACTGCCCAAATCACCCTTCCTACCGCTCTCGCCTTCGATCGCAACAACAACCTCTACGTCGCCGATACCGGCAACCATCGAATCCGCCGCATCGACGCCTCAACCCAGATCATCACCACCGTTGCCGGCACAGGCACACAGGGCTTCTCCGGCGACGCAGGCCCCGCTATTGCCGCCACCATCGACTCTCCAACTGGCCTGGCCTGCGATGCCTCCAGCAACCTCTACCTGGCCGACACCCACAATCACCTCATCCGCCGCATTGAGGCCACCACCGGCATCATCACCACCATCGCCGGCACCGGCGCCGCCGGTTACTCAGGAGACACCGCCGCCGCGACCGCAGCAAACCTGGCTCTTCCGCATGGCCTCACCATCGACCCCAACGGCAACCTCTACCTCGCCGACACCGCCAACCACCGCATCCGTCGCATCGACACCACCACCGGCATCATCACGACGATCGCCGGTGACGGCACCCAGACCTTCGCCGGCGACAACGCTCCCGCCGCAGCCGCCTCGCTCGACTCTCCCCGCAGTACCGCACTCTCTCCGGCTGCTCTCCTCACCCTCGCCGACACCAACAACCAACGCATCCGACAGCTCACCGCTGCGCCCGCCCCTGCCACATCTATCCAGACCATCGCCGGCATTGGTGTCACTTCTCCCGGAGCCCTCACCCTCACCGCCCCCTCCGTCATCGTCTACGGAACCGGCCAACTCACCGCCGCCTTGGTCTCGGCCACTCCCGCGACTGGCTTCGTCACCTTCTTCGACAACACCACCACACTCGGCACAGTTTTTCTGATTTCCAACACCGCCACTCTCCCCGCGGCTTCGCTCCCCGCCGGCACTCACACCATCACCGCCACCTACGCCGGAGACCAAACCCACCTAGCCGCCCAAACCACTACCTTCACTCTCACCATCGCTCCCGAGCAACTCACCGCGAACCTCGCACCGATCACCCTCCTCTACGGCCAAACTATCCCCAGCATCACCGCCACGCTCAACGGCGTCCTCCCGCAGGACACAAACAATCTCACCGCTGCCTTCACCACCACGGCCACGACGCTCTCACCTGCCGGAACCTATCCCATCACCGGCACCCTCACCGGTCCCGCAGCAGGGAACTACGCCCTCGCGCCCATCTCCACCAGCCTCATCATCAATCCTGCGCCCACGACCGTCACCTTAACCGATAACCTCATCGCCAACGCCACCAACGGCTCTCCAGTGACATTTACCGCCACAGTCACCAGCTCCACCGCCCCAAATCCCGCAGGCTCCATCACGCTCCTCGACAGCGGCGCTCCCATCTCCACTCAACCCCTCACCAGCGGAGCTGCGATCTTCACCATCTCCTCCATCGCTCAGGGCTCCCACTCCTTCACCGCCCTCTACGGCGGAGGCACCAACTTCGCCTCAAGCACCTCTAACCCTCAGCTCATCACCGTAACCAACGGCGGCCCCACACCCGACTTCACTCTCGCCCCCGCGGGCACAACCTCGCAGACCATCCTCTCCGGCAGTTCCGCGACTTTCACTTTCACCACCGCCTTTCAGGGCAACCTTTCGAGCCCGATCACGCTCGCCGCCACAGGCCTCCCCAACCTCGCGACTGCGTCCTTCAACCCGCCCATAATCCCGCCCGGATCCGTTGCCAATACCTTCACTCTCACGATCGCCACCCCCAACACCACGGCTCAAAACGCTCCGCCGAAATCCTGGACCATCGCCTGCGCATCTCTGCTCGCCGCTCTCGCTCTTCGCAAGCGCAAACCGGTTGCATCAAAAATCCTGGCCCTCGCTCTCCTGAGCCTCACCCTCGCATTCGCCGACGGCTGCGGAGACCGCATCAACAGCGCGGACGCACTCGCTCTCTCCGCCAAGCCTTACACCATCAGCGTAACCGGCACCACCACCACCGCAACTGGCAGCATCCTCCAGCACACCGCAACCGTGACCCTGATGCTCGAACAATCTCAGTGAGTTCGCGAGGTCTACCCCGGCCCCAGCATCCGAAGCAGAAAAAACATCACTACGCCCACAAAAAACACCAAGGCCATCCGAATACCCGGCTCGCGGTTTACCTCTGGCACAAGGTCCGTCGCCGCCACATAAATCGTTACGCCCGCCGAGACCGGCAGCCCAACCCGCACCCAGTTCGGCTCCAGATTAATCACCAACACACCCAGCACCGTCATGGCTCCCAGAAACAGCGCGGAGTTCAACGCCGCCGCGCGCCCCCGCCCCCCAGCGAGCATCACGCTAGCCATCGTAAAACCCTCGGGAATCTTATGCAGAAACACCGCAAAGAACAGCACCCACCCCAGCCAATGCGACAACACAAACCCCGACCCGATCGCGACGCCATCAAAAAAAGTATGCGTAGCCAGCCCAAGCAAAACCGAGTAGCTCGTCCTGGCCGAAAGAAACTCATGATCATGCGTCTCTTCGCCAAAATGAAAATGCGGCACCAGAGTATGCTCCAGCAGATGTACCCCGCAGTATCCCACCAGGATCAGCAGCGCCGCCCACCGCGGATTCACCTGTATCCCTTCCGGCACCATCTCCACAATCGCCGCCGCCAGCATAAAACCAGCGCCCAGGGCCACGAAATACCGTAGCGCCCTTGCCGAAGGCGACCGCTTCACCAGTAGAAATCCACCCAGAAAATCTGCCAGCCCCGCCACGAGTCCCAGCGTCAGGCTCAACCACAAAGCAGACATGGTTAGCCTCTCCGCCGCGACATCAACTCAGCGCTCGCAGTCTCACAAACACACAACTCTCCGCCGCGCGCCGAACCACTCACTCCACTCTTCATGGTCTAACGATTCTATCTGGCTTCGGCTCACCCGTCTCTGTCCACCAGCTCTCACGCGCGAGCACAAACACCACACCCAGCCCGCACGCCAGCACAAACCCCTCCAGGCGTTCCGACAATCGATGCAGCCGCTCAAAATCCGCACGCCCCGGATTCTCCAACGAAGCCGTCTCCACCTCGCCGCTCGCCAGTGCGCGGTCCACCTCCATCGCCGGCAGCACGCGAAATTGGGAGTAAGCCGTCACCACCAGCATCAGCCCCGTCAGCACCAGTTGCCGTCGAAAACCCACCCGCGCCGAATCGCCAGCCCGCATCCAAAGCCAACCGGTTCCAAAACAAAAAACCACGCCGCCGATCAGTCCAATCCAGTGCAGAACCCTCAGCGTCCCACCCACCACCAGTCCCGCCTGATGCGCGCTCGCCAAGCTGCCAAACGCCACCGGCGCCACTACAAAAGCAAAGAACGCCAGTCCGCCAACCCACGCCACCATCGCATACAACCGCACAGCCCGCACAAAAGTCTGCATCCTAGACGAAGTCCCTCCCAATCAACCGTCGTATCCGTTCTTTCATCGGAGGATGCGTCGAGAAAAGGCTCGCAATCCCTCCACTCCCCAGCAGCGGAGCAACAATAAACAGATGCGCATTCGATGGCGATGCCTGCATTGGAATCCGCTTCGAATAGGCGTCCAGCTTCTGCAGCGCCCGTGCCAGCGCATAAGGATTTCCAGTCGTCTTCGCGCCGGTAGCATCCGCCTCATATTCCCGTGAACGCGAGATCGCCAGTTGAATCAGCGAAGCCGCAATGGGCGCCACAATAATCATCAGCAGCGCGCTCAGCCCACCCCCACCGCGCTCGCGATCACGACCTCCGCCGCCGTATCCGCCAAACAATGAAGCCCAATACCCCATCCGCGCCACCATCGTAATCGCGCCCGCCAACGTGGCCGCGATTGAACTCGTCAGAATGTCGCGGTTTTTCACATGCCCCAGCTCATGCGCCAGCACTCCCTCCAACTCCTCATCATCCAGCAACTCCAGAATCCCGCGTGTCATAGCCACCGAAGCATGCTGCGGATTCCGTCCCGTCGCAAACGCATTCGGCGACTCCGTCGGCAGCACATACATCTTCGGCATCGGCAGCCCCTGCTTCGCCGTCAATCGTTCCACTGCCGCATACGCCCGTGGCAACTGCTCCCGCGTCACCGGCTGAGCGTTGTACATCTTCAGCGCAATCTTGTCGGAGAAGAAGTAAGTCCCAAAATTAAACGCAACCGAGATGAGAAACGCCAACACCATCCCGTTCCGCCCGCCGATGTAATCCCCAAGCAGGATCAGCAGCAGCGTCAGCCCCACCAGCAGCAAAGTCGATTTGAACGTATTCATCGCTTGCCCCCTAAATGAGCACTGGCGCTTGCAGTCTCTAAGTAGCCCTCAACCAGCCCGCCCCGCAACGTTAGACGTCCCCGTTGCAGATTCGCCGCGCTGCAACGCTCGCCGCAGCACAACCTCCAGCGCAGCCTTTTGCTCAACGTACTCGCTCTCCGTCAGTCTGCCCTGCAACCTGTCTGACTCCAATGCGAACAGCTCTTCCTTCATCGCAGCCAGCAGGGAATCTCCCCGCGGTATCGCAACCGGGCCACTGGTATAACCGCCAGTCGGAGAAGCAACCGCCACCGCCGGAGCTGGCGCATTCTTCAGCATGATCCCTGCGCCCACCGCCATCGCCAGTCCGAGACCACCTAGAATCCACCACTTATACTTCGCCCACGGATCATTCGTCCCCTCAGGATCAATCGGATTCCCCAGGCCCCCACCCGGCCGAGTATCCGTCGCAGCCGAACCCGTCGCCTGCTGCGCCGCAGCGCCAGCCGCTCCACCGTCGCCGGCCGTGGCAGCAGCACCCGCATCCCGCGGCAACTGCCCCGCACCGGAAACCGTAAAATCCAGCGCCTGCGACGGCTGCACATTTCGCGCCACATAAGTCTGAGCCGCCGTGTCCTCAGTCACCGCGTTATATGAGGACGACGGCCCCGCAGCAAACGTCATGCTCTTCGGCATCATGATCGCAATCGTGTCCGTAGTCGTCGTCAATCGCGGAGCAAACTTCAAGCTCCCGCTATAGGGCAGTCTGTAGGTAAGCTGAAACCGTGTCTCTCCTGGCCGTATCGGAAAAATAAACGCATAATGATTGGGGTCTCCCAGCGGCACCGGCGAAGCCTGCACCGGCATCCCACCAGGAGCCAGCGCCGCCGATCCCTCCACGACTGCACCCTGCGGTAGATAAAACTCAAACGGCCTGTCGCTGAACTGGGTCAATGGAGGATTCGACTCGTTCTTCACAAAAAAATTCTCAACAACATGCAGAGCCTTCCCGCTCTCATCCGTCTGCAGGCGCATTACATCGGCCTCGGTGCTCACGCCCTTCACCTTCGCCGCTGCGTTGAAGACATCAACCTCCACCGACTCCGTTCCGGGAGGCGCAGGCCGAAAATAATTCGCCTTGTCATGCGTCACCCGCACCAGGTGGAGCCCGTTATCACCCGCCGGAATCTCCAGCGTGAACCGCCCCCGCGCATCCGTCTTCGTCCGCGCCGCCTCCTGCATCCCCTGCTGCAGGCGAATCAGCACCACATCGTCCCCGCCCGCAGGCTTGTTCGTAGTCTTATTGGTAACGACGCCGGTAATCGAATCAGCAAAAGCAACGCCGGAACAAACCATCACCACAGCAGCAGCCAAAACAACACGTCGAAGAGAAAAAGGGAAGAGGCTCACCCTTCAAGTTTACGTCAAACCGTCAATTGGCTTTCTGCATTCAGGCTCTTGTTCGACCCACCACACCCCGAGCCTCCAGCGCCTCCATCTCCGCAATCACCCGCGCCGCTTCATCCTCCAGCCCCGCCCGCTGTTCTGCATAATCCTGCTCCGGATACTTTCCCGCCTGGTACTCGAAGTTCAAATCCCGCAGATTCTCATAGATGACATCCTTCCGCTCCCGCAGATAATCCACCCGAGTCTTATCCGCCTGCACAAAAGGATTCCTCTCCGGCCAAAACATATACGCGAAGACCGCCAGTGTCAGCACCAATCCTGCAATCATCCCCATCGTCAGTACTCCGTCTCCCGCCGAATCCTGTCGCGTAGCGAATCCTCAACCACCAACGGCCCCGAAGCACTAGCCGGCACCCGCCGCCGCGTCCACATCCGAATCAAAAATCCCACCCCTACTGTGGCCAGCAGAAAAGTAGCTATCGGCGCAATCCACGCGACGTTATCGAACCCACCACGAATGGGCGCCGCCAGCACCGTAGCTCCATACTTCGCTGCAAACCAATTCAAAATCGAGGTATCGGACCCGCCACCATCCATCAGCGTGTGCAATTCGCTAATCATGACCGGCGAAACCGGACATCCCACATGGTTGCACTCCAGCAGAACCTGGCCGCACCCGCACGTACAGATCATCTCGTGCCCAACCTTATTGAACCGCGCCGAAGGCTCCGCCCCCAGCATTACCACTGCCAGCACACAAACCAAACAAGCCTGTAACCACCGCCGGGCGTTAGGCATGATGAACCTCCGCCACTAAAACAGGCTCCGTTATCACAATCCGCACCGGAGCCCGCGTCAAACTAGGCACCAGCGCCAATCCAGTCCCGGCCACGACAATCAAAACCCCGATCCATATCCAGTTCATCAGGGGATTCAGAAACACCTTGATAATCGGCTTATCCGTATCCGGATTCTTCCCCTCATAAATCACATAAAGATCGCTCTCCAGCGTCGAGTGCAGCGCCACCATCGTAGAAGGCGTCTGGCTCGCCTGATAAAACCGCCGCTCCGGAGCAAGCTGCGTAATCTTCTTCCCGCCCTTATAAACATCCAGCAGCGCAAACTCCGTATCGTAGTTCTTATTCGAGTCCTGCGAGTAGCTCTGGCACACCAGCCTGTACTGCCCGAGCGTTATCGCGTCGCCAAACCCCATCTCCTGTTCACTCGATCGATTGAACGCCCCACCCGCAATCCCGATGAACATCACCACAATCCCGAAGTGCACAATATACCCGCCATACCGTCGAGTATTCCGCCGCACCAACAGCACCATCGAACTCAGCAGATTCTTCCCCGTCTGCGTAGCCACCACTGAAGCCCCACGTAGAAACTCCGACGCAATGGCCGTAATCACACCCGCCGCCAGCGTAAATGTCACCAGCGAAAATAGCGTCGACTGCCAATCATCGCCCGCCTTCCATGGCCGAACGCCAACCGCAACCAACACCACCAGCGCCACACCCATCGCAATTCCCGGCAGCACAAAGTTCCTTCGAATCGCACGCAGCGAAGTCGACCGCCACGCCAGCAACGGCCCGATCCCCGTCAGAAACAGCAGAAACAACCCAACCGGCAGCTCCACGCGGTTATAAAACGGAGCCCCCATCGTCACCTTCGTGCCCTGCACATACTCACTCAAAATCGGAAACAGCGTCCCCCACAGCACCGTGAAACAAGCCGCCAGCAAAATCAGGTTGTTGAACAGAAAACTAGACTCTCGGCTCACCAGCGACTCCAGCCGATTCTCACTCTTCAAGTGATCCCGCTGCCGGAAAAACGTAAACAAGCAAACCGCAAACACAATCAGGATGAACCCATAGAACCAGTCACCGATATTCGACTGAGCGAACGCATGCACCGAGCTCACAATCCCCGACCGCGTCAGCAGCGTCCCCAGAATCGTCAGCAGAAACGTCGAGAAGATAAGCCAGACATTCCAGCTCTTCATCATCCCGCGCTTCTCCTGCATCATCACCGAGTGCAGAAACGCAGTCCCCGTCAGCCAAGGCATCAACGAGGCATTCTCCACCGGGTCCCAACCCCAGTACCCACCCCATCCCAGCACGCTATAAGCCCAGTGCGCACCCAGAAAAATCCCGCAGGTCAGAAACAGCCACGTCACCATCGTCCATCGCCGCGTGATGTGGATCCACTTCTCTCCCGGATACCGCATCATCAGCGCACCCAGCGCAAACGCAAACGGCACCGAAAACCCAACGTAGCCCAAATAAAGCATGGGCGGATGAATCACCATCTCCGGATACTGCAGCAGCGGATTCAACCCAAATCCATCCAGCGCCACCGGCCCCGGCTGAATCGCAAACGGCGGAGCCGCAAAGTTCAGCAGCAGCAGAAAGAAAATCTGCACTCCCGCCAGAATCGTCGAAGCAAACGCCGTCAGCCGCACATCCACCTTGTGCCGCACCCGCAACACAAACCCATAAGCGCTCAGCAGCCACGCCCAAAGCAGCAGCGAACCCTCCTGCCCGCTCCACAGCGCAGAAAACTTGTAAGCGGTATTCAGATCACGGTTCGTGTGATGCAGAATGTAGGAAACCGAATAGTCATTCGTAAACGAAGCCCACACCAGCGCAAACGCCGCGCAACTCAGCGCCACAAAACTCGCGATCCCTGCCCGTCGCGCCGTCTCACCCAGCCGGCTTGCTGCGCCATCCGTCGCCCCACGTGTACGCCACAGCGCCACGCCACCCATCACTAACGTATAGACGCTCAGCGCCAAAGCAAGCAGCAGCGTAAAACTTCCAAACTCCGGCATGGGGTGCAATTGCATGAGTGAGCCTCTCCCCATTCTCTCAAGGGCAGGGCGTATCAGCAATCAAGCAGCGCTAATCGGACAACATCCAGACAGTCAAAATACCCACCGCGGTCTATCAAGGCTACTTCTCTAAATCACGTGTGCCGTTTTCATTCACCAGCCCGCGCACCGTCTCCAGCAGATTCTGCGGAAGCAACGGTTTCATCCGGAACGTCACATTCAGTGCAGAATACTCCTGCTCTGCCTCCGCCAGGCCGCTGATCACCAGCACCGGAAGCGCCGGATGTGTCCTGCGCAGCCGCCGCACAAACTCCGATCCGGACATCCCCGGCATCAGGTGGTCCGTAATTACAAGTTGAATCGGGGAAGGGAACTCCTGATCGCGAAGCTGTTCCAGCGCACGCGCCGGATTCAGAGCCGCAGTCACGAAATAGCCCGCCCGTCGAAGAATCGTTTGCCGCGTCGCCGCTTGCACAGCATTATCATCAATCAAAAGAAGATTAGCTGTCATTCGGGCAACCACAGGCTCCAAAGGAGAAAGTGCAACATTATTCATGGTGAAAACCTCTACATCTCTGTCGCGAACAGGCAATCCCAGCGGATTACTTACCTACGATGCCCTATTTTTCCTACACGTTGGCAACGTGGGTAATTTCTTTCCACTATTAGTTTCATCTTGCAACACAAGAATATCGTTTCCACTTCAACATGCAATCCGAATGCCACAAATCCCTCTTTGGTGCCATCTGGACTAGCAGCCGTCAAACAAGGTACAGTTTCCCCCAGTACCATAACGATTTAGCTCATTTCCCAGGGCAACACTAAAGGTAAACGTGAACCTCTCCCTCATCGACTGGCTGATCATGCTGGTCTACTTTATCTTTGTTCTGGGCATCGGATTCGCTCTCAAGCGCTACATGCGCACTTCCAACGACTTCTTCCTCGCAGGGCGCTCCATCCCGGCATGGGTCTGCGGCCTTGCCTTCATCTCCGCCAACCTCGGAGCCCAGGAAGTTATTGGCATGGCTGCCTCTGGCGCAAAATACGGCATCATCACCAGTCACTTCTATTGGATAGGCGCGATCCCCGCCATGCTCTTCGTTGGCATCTTCATGATGCCCTTCTACTACGGCTCCAAGGCCCGCAGCGTACCTGAGTATCTCCGACTCCGATTCGACGAAAAAACCCGCGCCGTCAACGCTTTCTCCTTCGCTTGCATGACTGTGCTCTCCTCAGGAATCTCCATGTACGCGATGGCCCTCCTCATCCAGACCCTTGGGCTCCTCCACGGCATCGTTCCAGACGCCTGGATCTTCCACGTCTCCGTCTTCCTCTCCGCCATTATCGTGCTGGGCTATATCTTCCTCGGCGGACTGACCAGCGCCATCTACAACGAAGTCCTCCAATTCTTTCTTATCGTTGCCGGTTTCGCCCCACTCGTCTGGCTTCGACGAACACGCTAGGCGTCGAGTGGTTCGGTCTGGTCATGGGCCTCGGCTTCGTCCTCTCCTTCGGCTACTGGTGCACTGATTTCCTAGTCATTCAGCGAGCCATGGCCGCCGACTCCGAGACTTCCGCCCGCAAAGTCCCCCTCATCGCCGCACTCCCGAAGA
>Ga0206964_10287_pt1 | contig 14017 bp, 16 predicted proteins | sample Alteio_BWOrgHeat_25_FD_152980 | JGI IMG/M metagenome (GOLD analysis project Ga0206964, IMG submission 152980) | Enriched cells from forest soil in Barre Woods Harvard Forest LTER site, Petersham, Massachusetts, United States -... | ecosystem: Environmental > Terrestrial > Soil > Temperate forest >...
CGAATCCACTCGTGCCGACCAAAGCCGAGACGGTTGCGCACCGCCGCCGCGAGCTGAAGTTTGCCCGCGCGTTGGGCATTGGCACGGGGATTTTTCTGATTATCTGGGGGCCGCTCAGCCTTTCGCGCTGGCTGGGCACCGGCCCGGCCTGGTCGCATATCGAAGGCGTGTTCGACATTCTTTTCGGCGTGTTGCTGGTGCTGCCCTATGCGCGCATTCGTTCGCAAAAACTTTGGAAGCGCCTGACCATTCTGCTGACGGCGATTTCCGTGCTTTTTGTGTTCGTGCTGGTGTTTGACGTGCTCTACATCGCGAACCTCTACGTCGAAAACGCCAACCCCCAAGCCGCGCCCGCGAGCGCGGAGAAATCGCTCTACGTTTATGACGACGACACCGGGCCGAAGCTGCCGTTTCCTGTATTGAACTGTGCGCTGGTGTTTCTCGCGCTGATGCAGGCGCCGGTCGTCTTCTTTTCGCGCTATCCCGAAAAGTTGGACTAAGCCGCCATGCGCTACCGGCATGTCATATGGGATTGGAATGGCACCTTGATGGACGACGCCTGGCTGTGCGTCAAAATTCTCAACGGCCTGATGCGCGAGGCGAATTTGCGTCCGCTGACGGTGGAGGAATACCGCGCGGACTTTGCCTTTCCCGTGGTAAAATTTTACGAGCGGCGCGGTTTTGATTTTAAAACGCACTCGTTCGATAAAGTCAGCGAGCGCTACATCACCGACTACAACCGCCGCCGGTTTGAATGCAAACTGCAACCGGGCACCGTCGAGGCGCTGGCAAAGTTGCAGAAGGCAGGCTTGGAGCAGTCGGTGCTCTCCGCCTACCACGAGACCACTCTACGCGAAGCGGTGGAGCATTATGGCCTGACGAAATTCTTCACGCGCCTGAGCGGGCTCGACAATATCCGCGCGGATGGAAAAGTGGATCGCGGCAAAGCGCACCTGCGCGCACTGGAATTGCACGAGGCTCCGCACACGGTCGTGCTCATCGGCGATACCGCGCACGACCACGAAGTGGCAGCGGCAATTGGTGCAGACTGTTTATTACTGCACCATGGCCACATGCACCCATCGCGACTGAGCGGACGCGGCGTGACTGTAGTGGCGAACCTGGCGGAAGCGGTGGAGTGGGTGCTGGGGGAAAGGGACTGAAGCGACAAAGGGGCCTGAGGCGACTGATGAAACACTGCCGACACCAAGGTAGAGCGCTCGATATTCAAGTAAGTGAGACACATTTTCTTTCTTCCTCAGTCGCCATTGTCGCTTCAGTGGCCTCTAGGCCTTTCTAACCACCGTGTCCTTCGCCTCCGGCAATTTCTCCGGATAATCCAATATATAATGCAGCCCGCGGCTTTCGTGGCGTTGCAGCGCGCATTCAATAATCAACCCGGCGATAAGCACGAGATTGCGCAGTTCGAGCAGGCGCGGCTCAACTTTGAAATCCCAATAATATTCTTCAACTTCGCGCGCGAGCACCTCGATCCGTGAGCGGGCGCGTTGCAGGCGCTTCGTCGTGCGCACGATGCCGACGTAGTCCCACATGGTTTGTTTCAACTCGGCGGAATTGTGGGTGAGTACGACGCGTTCGTCCGGGTTCTGGGCGGAGCCATCCACCCAGTCCGGCAAACCCGCGACAAATGGATGCGCGGTGGCGAGGTATTCACCGACGGCCTCGGCCCCGCGATGCGCGAGCACCACGGCCTCGAGTAGAGAATTGCTCGCGAGACGATTTGCGCCATGCAGGCCGGTGCAGGCGACTTCGCCGCAGGCGTAGAGCCCGGGCATGCTCGTTTCCGCCCGCAAATTGGTCTGCACGCCGCCGCAGAGATAGTGCGCGGCTGGCACAACGGGAATCATCTGCTTTTCGACATCGATGCCGTGGCGCGCGCAGGTCTGCACGATGTTCGGAAAATGTTCGCGAGCAGCCCCGGGGGCAAAATGCGTGAGGTCGAGCCACACGTGGCGGGCACCGGAGCGCTTCATCTCGGCGTCGATGGCGCGGGCGACAATATCGCGCGGCGCAAGGTCGGCGCGCGGATGGTATTTTATCATGAACGCATCCCCGGCGGCATTGCGCAACACCGCGCCCTCGCCGCGCACCGCTTCCGAGATAAGGAAGCGTTCGTTTTCGCGCGTGTAGAGCGCGGTGGGATGGAACTGGATAAATTCGAGGTCCGACACCGCCACACCTGCGCGATAAGCCATGGCGAGACCGTCGCCCGTGGCGATGTCGGGATTCGTCGAAAATTGGTAAACCTGGCCGACTCCGCCCGTGGCGAGCATCACGACCGGCGCGCGAAAGGTGCGCACTTTGCCGCACAAGACATCGAGCGCGTAGAGGCCAAGAACGTGGTTGGGGCCATCGGCGCGACCACGGTCGAGCCAATGGCGCGTGATGAGGTCGATGGCGAAAAAATGCTCGAGCGTGGTGATGTACGGCGAGGTGGCTGTGGCATGGAGCAAGGCTTCCTCGATGGCCCGACCGGTGACATCTTTGACGTGCAGGATGCGGCGGTTGGAGTGCCCGCCTTCGCGGCCAAGCGCGTAGCCGCCGCCCGCCTGCGTGGTAAACGCTACGCCGAGTTCCGCCAGTTCCTGGATGCGCGGCGGGGCGTCTTCCACAATCGCGCGCACGACATCTTCGCGGCACAGACCGTCGCCGCACTCAAGCGTGTCGCGCACATGGGAATTAAAATCGTCCGTGCGCGAAGTGACCGCCGCGATGCCGCCCTGGGCGTAATTGGTATTCGACTCGGCGCGATCTTTTTTGGTGAGAATCGCGACCCGGCGGCCCTGCTTGGCGACCTTGAGCGCAAAGCTCAGCCCGGCAATGCCGCTGCCCACGACAATGACATCGTAGTCGGTGCGCGGAGCGCATGGTTCGTTGGCGGGGGAAGGCAAGAGGGGCGATTATTGCGTTTGGGTGACGCAAAGCAATACTGCGACGATGGACAATTCCTGCGCCCCTATAGGGCGCAAAAAACTTATTTATAAAATTCCCGGGGTTTCCCCGGCTGCTGTCGGCTCAACCCCGGGCTATATTCCTTCGCCCTTTCAGGGCGATAGACCAGCGCCGCAAGACTGTGCCCCTATAAAGATAAGGACACCAATGGGCCGCCTTTTAGCGTTGCCGGACGCGGACAGAGTGTGCATGTTTTTTGCTCTGAACTTGGGAAACCCCCTCTACGCATTGTGAGCAGCAAAACCGCCACCCGGGCCACCGCCCTTAAACCTGAGCTGGAACCGCGTGCCATGGCCGCCCTGGCCAAGCACCCGGTCAACGCGCGTCTGAGCGCCGCCGACAAACTGCGCATCTACCGCGACATGGTGCGCATCCGCCGCTTTGAGGAACGCAGCGTCCAAGTTTATCAGAAGGGCAAGATCGGCGGGTTTCTCCATCTTTATATTGGGCAGGAAGCCGTTGCCATGGGCACGGTATCGTTGCTCGGCGAGCACGACCATATCATCACCGCCTACCGCGACCACGGCCATGCGCTGGCCGTCGGCATGAGCATGAACGAATGCATGGCGGAGTTGGAGGGCAAGGTCACCGGTTGCTCGAAAGGCAAAGGCGGCTCGATGCACTATTTTGCACCGGACAAACGCTACTGGGGCGGTCACGGTATTGTCGGCGGACAAATCCCGCTCGGTACTGGACTGGCCTTTGCGCTAAAATTTAAGGGACTCAAAGGCTGCTGTCTCGCATTCATGGGCGATGGCGCCGTAAATCAGGGCGCGGTGCATGAAGCGTACAACCTTGCCGCGCTGTGGAATCTGCCGGTGGTGTTTGTCATCGAAAATAACAAGTACTCGATGGGCACCAGTCAGGCGCGGTCGAGCGCAGGCGAGCCGCTGGCCAAGCGCGCCGAGGGCTACGACATGGCTTGGGACATGTGCAACGGCAACATCCTGTACGAAGTCCGCGAGAAAGCGGCCATCGCCATCAAGCGCGCGCACGAGGAATCGAAGCCCAATATAAAGATGGAGAAACCCGCCGATCTTGCCCTTCTGATAAACTTGGACGCTGCGTTACCGAGAGAACAAGGACCCGATTACACTTTTCCAAAAATGTTTGCAGGCCGAAAACGTCCTCGATGAGGCCACGATGGCAAAAATTGACGAAGAAGCCCGCGCCGAGGCCGACGCTGCCGCAAAATTTGCCGACGATTCGCCCTTCCCCACCCCGGAGTCCATCTTGCAGGACATTTATTGGGAGGAAGACAACCGCAGTGACAAAACCAATTCCGAAGGACGGATGTTTTTTGAAGAGTTGGACAAATAACTTTCACCGCCCAGACGCCCAGAAGAATTTTTGCCATGACCAAAGCACGCTACATTCATTGGAAACAGGATGATGCCTGGCTGGGCTATCTGGAGGAGTTTCCAGACTATTGGACTCAGGGAACTTCCCTGACCGAACTCAAAGAGAATCTGGCCGATATTTACCGTGAGCTTCACAGCGGACACATTCCCCATGTGCGTCGCGCAGCCCAACTTGTGGTCGCGTGAAAAAGCGCGCATTGGAAAAACAATTGCGCAAGCAGGGCTGTATTTTAATTCGGCACGGCGGAAACCATGATTGGTGGCAAAATCAACAAACTAAAATCTCCCAGCCAATTCCCCGCCATAACGAAATCAACGAACATCTTGCCAGACATATCCTTAAGATGTTAGAAAAACCAAAAGTTTAAACTATTTCGCCATGCCCGTCATCTCCTATAGCGACAAACACAAAGCCTGGCTTTCGGATGGAAACATCGATCCCAAAATGCCGTTGGTGAGCTACCGCGAGGCATTGCGCCATGCGATGGACGAGGAACTCGGCCGCGACCAGAACGTCGTCATCATGGGCGAGGAAGTCGCCCAGTTCAACGGTGCGTACAAAGTCACTGAAGGCTTGCTGGAAAAATACGGCCCCAAGCGCATCATCGATACGCCCATCAGCGAAGCGGGCTTTGTGGGCCTGGGCCTCGGTGCCTCGATGCTCGGCATCCGTCCGGTCATGGAGTTGATGTTCTGGTCTTTCAGTTACGTCGCGTTTGACCAGGTGTTTAATAACGCGGCGAGCATTCGCTACATGTCGGGTGGGCAAATCAATCTGCCCATCGTCATCCGCGGGCCAGCCAATGGCGGCACAGCGGTCGGCGCGACCCACTCGCACACCCCGGAAAATTTTATCGCGAACACGCCAGGGCTTAAAGTCGTCTGCCCCGCCACGCCGTATGATGCGAAGGGCTTGCTCAAAGCCGCCATCCGCGACAACGATCCGGTGTACGTCATGGAGAACACGATTCTTTATAACGACAAGGGCGAGGTACCGGCGGAAGATTACATCATTCCCCTGGGCAAGGCCGATGTGAAGCGCGAGGGCACGGACCTGACCATCATCGCGCACGGCCGCGCAGTGCTCACGGCGCTGAAGGCCGCGGAAATTTTGCAAGCCGAACACGATGTGTCCGTCGAGGTGGTAGACTTGCGCTCTATCCGTCCGCTGGATGTAGATACGATTTTGAAGTCAGTGGCAAAAACCCACCGCGTGTTGCTGGTGGAAGAAAACAAGCCCTTCTGCGGCGTGGGTGCGCAGCTTTCGCACCTCATCCAGTCCGAAGCGTTTGACGAACTTGATGCGCCCATCAAGCGCGTGTCGGCCCTCGACGCCCCGGCGATTTATTCGATGCCGCTCGAGAAACTGCAGTTGCCCGATCCGCAGCGTGTGGTGCGCGCGGCATTGAGTGTCGGCTAAAACTTATTGCGGAGCCTGTACGGTCGCTTTGAGCGGCGTGCGGTGCTCCACCTCGAAAAGTTTGTCCACGATTCCTGCGGCTGGGACGGCATGCGGGCCCTGGTCGTCCTCATAGATCACGCGTAGAGTTGATTTATCGCCCGCGCCGACGTCGAAGTAGAAAATGGCGTTGCCCTCGGTGTTCCACACAAACTTGTCCGTTTCCGGCCCGGTTTTGTTGCCTAAAATGTGGATGTGCAGCGCCGGGGCCGGGTCGCCTGTTTGCAAATCGCCCTGGATGTCCACAATCAAGGTGCCGCTGCCGTCATAAAACTCCAGTGCGACCGTGTTGGTGTCTTTCACCAGATAATATTGCAGGTCGGCAAACTCATTATACGGGACAAACTTGCCCGCGGCCTGAGCGGGGGCTGCGAGTGGCGGCGGGGTAATAACTGCCGCAGGCGTGGGAGTGGGCGAACTGGGCGCAGATACTATCGGCGTAGGTGCTGGAGTTGCAGGACTGGAGCAAGCGGCCACTGCGGCCAGCACCACACAGGGCACCAAATAAATTCCGGCCAAGCGCAAAAATTTCAGGTGGGGTAACATACACAAACCTCCGAGCAACTTACTGCGGCGGCGTATATACCCACTCCACCGCTGCTTTGGAACCGGGGCGCACACGCAGGCGTTCCGCATGGTAAATGGTCAGCAGGCGGTTCAAGTTGTCCTCGCGCGAAGTGCTGGGCAGCACATAGTCGAATTCTTTCCAGTGGGCGATTTCCTCGGCGGCCACCTTCAGGCGCTTTTCGATGTCGTCGGCGTTGTCCTGCGAGCGGCCCTGCAGGCGGCGGCGCAATTCCTCGACCGGCGGCGGCAGGACAAAAATGGTGACGAGGCGCCCTTCCAGCAGCGGTTCCGTCGCGGCGGTTTTGCGGATCGTCGCCGCGCCCTGGACATCGACGTTGAACACCACGTCCTGGCGCTGGTCGAGCAGCATGATGACATCGCGCCGGCGTGAACCGTAGTGGTTGCCATGGACGAGCGCGTGTTCGAAAAACTCCCCGGCGGCGAGCGCGGCATCAAATTGCGGCGAGGCCAGAAAACGATAATCAACGCCATCGACTTCACCGGGGCGCGGGGCGCGGCTGGTGGAGGTGACGAGGCGTTTGGCGCGGGGCACGGCGTCCAGCAACGCGTTGCACAGCGTGGTCTTGCCACTGCCGGAGGGACCGGAAAACACGAAGATCAGCCCGGGGCCATCGGGCATGGTCGGTAGCGTCGGCATTTCAGTACTTGTTATGATAAGATATCGCCAGTACCGCAAGCCCTATGCCATAGGCCGCGCAAAGAAAACCAAGGATTCGCGCGCGCGAACGCCGCGCAAACAGCCAGAGCAAAAAGTCCCGTGCCTGGTAGGGCAGGCTGCCGAAATAAATGGCTAGGGCAATGCCGAGGTAGACCACCGCGTTCAACCAGACCCGTGAGCCGGGCGGCGGGTAGTAAATGAGCGAGGCATCGAGCATCGGCCGCGCCACCAACAGCATCAAAATGGCCACACCGCGCACGGCGAGGAAATCGCGCGTCACAAAAAACGCCGCCACCCCCACCACGCCAAAAATCAGCACCAGGTAATTCCGGTAGTCGCCGAAATCCGCCGGACCGAGCTTGGTAATCAGGTAGACAAACCACACCGCAGAACCGCCGAATAAAATCAGTGAAGCCGCCTGCGATCTGGGCAAGGCCTTGAGCAGACGCTCGACTGCCGGGCTACTCCACAGCAGCGCAAGGCCCAGCAACAACAAAAAAATGGTGGCAAGCAGCGTGGCGGCAAAGAGGGTCATGAAGGCAAAACGTGAAGCATGAGGAATTTTAGACGCTTGTCACGACTTCCCCACTCAGGGCCGCGACCGTGGCGCTGGTGATGCGCACGTTGACCAACTCGCCCAGCAAACGCTCTGGAGCGTCAAAAAACACTTTGCGGTAACCGCGCGTGCGGCCTTGCAGCCGACCAGCCGGGCGCCGGGCGGTCTCCTGCGCCAGCACTTCCTGCGTCGTGCCGACGAGTTCCTCATGCCGGGCCATCGAGCGCTTCTCGAGCAGGGCAATCAACTCGGTGTGGCGGGCCTCCGAGACATCGGCGGGAACCTGGTCGGGCATTTCCGCGGCGGGCGTGCCGGTGCGCGTGGAGTATTTAAAGAGATAGGCCATGTCGAAGCCGACCGTGGTAAACAAATCGCGTGTAGCGGCAAAGTCTTCGTCCGTCTCGCCGGGGAAGCCGACGATGATGTCGGTGGAAATCCACATGCGCGGTTGGGCTTCGCGCAGGCGGTCGATGAGCCGAAGATAAACATCGCGCGTGTAGGGCCGGTTCATCGCGCGCAGGATGCGGTCGGACCCGCTTTGCACCGGCAGGTGGACGTATTCGCCGAGCTTCGGCAAATCGCGATACGCGGCGATGAGGTCGGCCTTGAATCCACTCGGATGCGGCGAAGTAAAACGAATGCGGTGCAGTTGCGGCAGCGCGTGCAATTTTTCGAGCAATTGCACAAAGGGCGTCTTGCCCTCCACCATCGGAAATTCACGGCGGCCATAGCTGGTGACGATTTGGCCGAGCAGCGTAATTTCACGCGTGCCATTGGCGATGAGCTCCTCCGCTTCGCGCAGAATATCGTCGATGGGCCGCGAACGTTCCTCGCCCCGCGTTTTGGGGACAATGCAAAACGTGCAGTGCATATTGCAGCCCTGCATGATGGAAACGTAGGCGGAAATCTGTGGCTCTTCGCCCGGACTGTCGTGTCCACGAATTTCGTTTTGTGAACCAGCCTCGGTATCGAGGTCCACCACTGTTGCCGGACGCGGGCCCTGGCCGCGAAAAGTCGCGAGCAGGTTATCCAAATGGTCGGGCACGCGATGAAATTTTTGTGTGCCGATGAGCAGGTCGAGATCCGGCAGACGGTCGAGCAAATCCGCTCCACGATTTTGGGCCATGCAGCCGAGAATGCCGATAATGAGCTTCGGCTGCTTGCGTTTGCGCTTATTGAGATGCGCAGCCTTGCCGATGGCCTTTTGCTCGGCGAGATCGCGCACCGCGCAAGTATTGAGCAAAATAATGTCGGCGTCGGCTTCCTCCACGATCGCATAACCGCGCGCGCGCAGGAGCGACGCGACCGCTTCGGAGTCGCGCTCGTTCATCTGGCAGCCATAGGTCTTGATGTAGACGCGGTTCACGGAAATGAATGAGGGGAATGGAATATCATAGCGAGTTGGCCAGACGGGCCAAGGAAAAATCCGGCTTGGGGGAAGCACTGGCAAGTGGCATAATAGTCTTATGGCACAGGAAACCGACTTGGCCGTTTTCGTTTACGGTTCGCTTCAGCCGGGCGGACGCAACTGGGCACGCTATTGCGAAGGCAACGTTGTCTCGCAGCAACGGGCACGCGTGAAGGGAAGATTATTCCGTTTGCGCGATTCGTTCCCGGCGGTGGTGCTGGACAATCGATTTTGGACCCATGGCTGGCGGCTGGTGTTGCGCGATGTCGACGCGTTGCACGGATTTGACGAACTCGAAAATTTCGACCCCGCGCGCCAGCCGGAGCAAAATGAATACCAGCGCGTGATGGCGGAATGTTTTGACGAAACAAAAAACAGCCCGGTGGAAATTCCACTCGGAAAAATATGGGTTTATGTAATGGCCCCCGAGCGTATTGCCACCGAGGGCGGCGAGGAAATTCCGACGGGCCATTGGACGGAACCGTGAGCAAACCCTGGCCCCAACCTGTTGGAAAACCGTTAGATTTTACGCCTTTTTAACGCACCCGAAGGTGGCGCGGCGGGGTTTAATCAACTATACTAATCGGACAGTGTATCCAGCTCCGTTGGGGCAGAATGGCAGAATCTAAACCGCCGGACACTGATTCGATGTTTTCACCCACCTCATCGAAAGATCATATTATGAAAATAAACCCGAAATTATTTGCCATTGGCCTGTTGCTGGCCGCAGCCGTCGGCGGCAGTTTTGTCGCCGCCCAAACCATTACCGGCACCACCGTGCCCACCGCACCCAGCGGCCCTCCCCCGGGTGCTGGTCGGGGTGGTATGCGCGGCGGCCAGCCGCACATGGAGCTGGCGTTGAATAGCCTCCGCGAAGCCCGCCGGGCACTGGAAACCGCTGCGCATGACAAAGGCGGCAACCGCGAAAAAGCCATCGCGAGCGTCGACAAGGCGATCGAAGATGTCAAAGCTGGCATCGAATACGCCCGGATCCACCCGGAGGAATTCGGTCGCGGTGGTCGCGGCCCGCGTGGCGAGCCGCCCGCCGGAACCTCGACTGCGCCGACTCCCGCCAGCACTTAATCAGGCCATACTTGATTAATCCGAAGCCGGACCGTTTTTGCGGCCCGGCTTCTTTTTTGCGCAAAATTTCCCCTCGCTGGCAAAAATTAACCGGAGAAAAATAATGCAAATCGTCTATTCCGCTACCACCGTGCCGGCGCCGCTGACGTCTTGAGAAACCTTCGCCGGGTGGCCGCGGTAGCGCACATCGCCCGCGCCGGAGACCGTGGCATTCAGCGATTCCGTGGCGGTAACTTGCGCATTGCCCGCGCCGGAAAGCTCCAGCTTCACGCTCTTGGCCGCCAGGTCAAAGGCATGGATTTTTGCCGCGCCGGAAACCTCGACCTCCAGTGCATCCACACTGCCCTGGAGATCCGCGTTGCCGGCGCCGGAAATATTGAGGGAAAAAGTTTTGGCCGCCAAACCGACTGCGTGCAGATTTACCGCACCGGAAACCGCAAAGCCTTCAACGGACGGCGCGACGATTTTGACTTTTAAACCCAGTGAGGAATCATAATTTTTCGTCGAGCCGATGCGCAGAGTGTCTCCATCAACCTTGGTTTCAATAATGGGGAGCAAATTGTCGTCGATCGTGATCTCGACCGACTGGACGGGCCCGACGGAAACCTCGACATCTGCACTGCCACTCAACTCAATGTGCGAAAACGGGCCGAGGGCCCGCGCCTCGGTCGTCGCATGGCCGGAACCCGGCACGCCATTTTGCATCAGGCAGCCCGCCAGGCCCAAGGCCGCCGCCACCAGCAGAAAGCCAACAAACCCTGCCCAAGTAGTCGAAGTCATGGCGGCATATTGACTGATACAGTCCATTCAAGGCGAGCGCTATCGAAAAGGTGTCCATCCGTTTATGCCCTCATGATTAATGTTTTTTCATTATACCGAGAGCGAATAACTGCAACTTAGTACGCCTTAAATGCGTTTGACAGCATACTAACGTAGCCTAAATTGGAGTCACCCCATGAGAAAACCCCTCTATTTCCTGTTTTTGTTGAGTAGCCTGAGCTTGACCGTTCCTACTGTCGACGCCGCCACCCCCGCCACGGCCACCCCCGCTCCTGATAAAGCCGTCCGCAAAGAGCGCCGCCGCGCCCGCCGGATTCGCCGCCGCGTTCGCGCCCGTTTACGCGCCCGCATCGCCCGCCTCAAGGCCCGGTTGCGGAAAATTCGCGTCCGTCAGCGCCGGCTCCGCGCCCGTCGGTAAAATTCCCATTCTCCCCCACGGGATGACGGCTTTTATGTATTTCCGGTCTTTTATTTTTACGGTTAGCCTGCTGGTGGCTTCGAACGCCCTTGCTCAAGTTGAATCGAAAGCGGTTGAACTAAAGAGCACCCCCAAGCCTGTGCAAAAGGCAGTGCAACTATGGCTGGCCGGGGGCACCCTGGATAGCATCGACCAAGTGCAGGAAAAAGGCCGCGTTACCTTCGAAGTTGATTTTACCAATAAAGACGACAAGGACCGGGACTTTACCCTCGCGGCGAATGGCACGCTTCTAAGTCTGGAAATCGCGCTGGCCGACGCCCCGGCGCCAGTGCAAAAAGCCATCAAAACCGAAGTCGGTACCAGCACGCTCGACAGTATTGAGAAAAACCTCGACGCAGAAGACCCCACCTACGATATCGCCATCGTTACTAAAGAGGGCCAGGACCGCGATTTTACCTTGGACGAGGACGGCAAAGTCGTCAGCCGACAGGTTGACCTCGCCGAGGTGCCCGCAGCGGTTGAGCACAATATCAAAGCCCAGGCTGGCTCGAATACCATCGACGACGTCGAAAAGATTTTCCACTCGGACAACACGGTCAGCTACCAAGTGGGATTAACCACCAAGGACGGGCTGCCGCGCAGCTTTACTGTTGCAGGGGCAGACGGCCAATTGGAAAGCATGGAAATCGGCCTGACTGAAGCCCCAGCGCCAGTGCAACAAGCCATCACCAAAGAAATTGGCAACGGCCAGTTTGAAAGTCTCGATAAAATTTTAGACCCGGACGGCGCCATCTATGATGCGTCCTATTATACCAAAGCCGGGCGCGAACGGTCCTTTACCGTCGGCGCAGACGGCAAGGTCAATAGCCGGGAAGTCGACCTGTCCAGCGCCCCCCAGCCAGTCCAGCAGACCATCAAACAACAAGTGGGCGATGGCAAGGTGCAGCGCATTGACCACTCGTTTACGGAAAAAGAAGACGGAGCGTTCCCGTTTGAGGTGCAGGCGGAAAAGGACGGCAAGCCCTTCGATTTCAGCGTCAGCCCCAAGGGCAAATTTTTGGGCATGGATGATTGAGCCGCCTGCCATGGATTATCTCCGCCGGGTAATGAGCGATATAGAACAGGCTAATAAGGCGCTGGGCGGGGTATTTCGCATTGAGGAAGCGGTGTATTGTACATATACAGATACTCGTCGTGTTGCTCCACACGATCAGTTTTCTAATTGTCCATGAGTGAGACCCCTACAGCGCGGATACCCTCGCTGGTTAAAAAATTTCTGATGGCGGCCACCGGTCTGGTGCTCGCGCTGTTTGTGCTTGGCCATATGCTGGGCAACCTGCAGGTGTTTGCCGGCAACCCCGGCCCGCTCAATCGTTACGCGCATTTCCTCCAGTCATTGGGCGAGCTGCTTTGGCTGGTGCGGATTTTCCTCCTCACCTGCGTGGTTGTGCACATTTGGATGGCGGTGCTCTTGACCCTCGAAAACCGCCGCGCCCGGCCCATCGGCTACGTCAAAGAAGCCACGGTACAGGCCAGCTATGCCTCGCGCACAATGTTTTGGAGCGGTCTCATCGTGCTTGCGTTTATTGTTTTCCACCTCGCGCACTACACGATTCAGATCATCCACCCGATTTTTAAATCGATGGAATACGTCGATGACGGCCACCGCATCCACGACGTGTATGGCATGGTCATGGTCGGCTTTTCCTACCCGGCGGTCGTGGCATTTTATGTCGTCGCCATCGGTCTGCTGTGTTTCCACCTGTCGCATGGCGTAAGCAGCCTATTCCAGAGTCTCGGCGTCCGAAACGACAAATGGCGCGGGCGGCTTAACACCATCGCACTGGCCTACGCATGGATTATTTTTCTCGGATTCGCCATCGTGCCAATCGCGGTGCAATGGTCGCTGCACTCCGCCAATCCCATGTTGCCGGTCCAGTCGGTGCTCAACCAAGTCCAGCAGGCCAATGCGGCATGGAACCCCGACCAGCCCACCCCTGTCGTCGTAAATTACAATCTGCCCGCGCCGGAAGCGAGCGCGGCGAAAAACCCGTAATCCAACTTTATTTCGCCGCATGAAACTTGACGCCAAAATTCCCGCCGGGCCCCTGGCCCAGAAATGGGACCTGCATAAGGCGAACCTCAAGCTCGTCAACCCGGCGAACCGGCGCAAATACCGCGTGCTCGTCGTGGGCTCGGGGCTGGCGGGAGCTTCAGCCGCGGCCAGTCTGGCCGAGCAGGGCTACCAAGTTTCGTGCTTTTGTTATCAAGACAGTCCGCGGCGCGCGCACTCCATCGCAGCGCAAGGCGGCATCAATGCGGCCAAGAATTACCAGAATGACGGCGACAGCGTGTACCGCCTGTTCTACGACACCATCAAGGGTGGCGACTTCCGCGCACGCGAAGGCAATGTCTACCGCCTCGCGCAGGTGAGCGTGGACATCATCGACCAATGCGTGGCGCAGGGCGTGCCGTTTGCACGCGAATATGGCGGCCTGCTCGACAATCGCTCCTTTGGTGGCGCCCAGGTTTCGCGCACCTTTTATGCACGCGGGCAAACCGGCCAGCAATTATTGCTCGGCGCGTACTCGGCGCTGTCGCGGCAAATTGGTCTCGGCCAGGTGAAAATGTACAACCGGCACGAGATGCTCGACCTCGTCATGGTGCCGGACTCCTCCGGCGAACCGCATGCAAAAGGCATCATCGCGCGCAACCTCGTCACCGGCGCGATTG
>Ga0206964_10288_pt1 | contig 13994 bp, 9 predicted proteins | sample Alteio_BWOrgHeat_25_FD_152980 | JGI IMG/M metagenome (GOLD analysis project Ga0206964, IMG submission 152980) | Enriched cells from forest soil in Barre Woods Harvard Forest LTER site, Petersham, Massachusetts, United States -... | ecosystem: Environmental > Terrestrial > Soil > Temperate forest >...
TTCCCGACGGCACGTTTTTGACCGGAGGCATTCGTCTCCTCAGCAACGTCGATTTGCATTTGTCAGATAACGCCAAGCTGCAATTCTTTCCCGACCTCTCCAAATACCCCCAGGTCACCATTCGCTACGAAGGCGTCGAGCGCCAGAATTTCGCCCCGCCGATTTACGCACTGGACCAGGAAAATATCGGGGTCACCGGCAAGGGCACCATCGACGGCGGTGGCGAGGGCAACTGGCAGGCCGTCTTGCGCCCCGCTGGTGGCATGCGGCCCAATTTCGTCGTACCCTTCCATTGCAAAAACGTCTTGATCGAAGGCCTCACGATTCATAATTCGCCGATGTGGGAAATCAACCCCGTGTATTGCACCAATGTTATTGTGCGCAATCTCAACATCGACAGCCACGACGCCAACAACGACGGCTGCGACCCCGATTCCTGCCGCTATGTTTTGATCGATAACTGCACCTTTAATACCGGCGACGATTGCATCGCCATCAAGTGCGGCAAGGACGACGATGGCCGCCGCGTCAATCTCCCCACCGAGTTTGTCGTCGTGCGCAACAGCACCATGAAGGACGGCCACGGCGGAGTCACCCTCGGCAGCGAATGCACGCCCGCCATCCGCAACGTCTTCATTGAAAACTGCCACATGGACAGCCCGAACCTCAACGCCTTCATCCGCTTCAAGGACAGCCCGAACCGCGGCGGCATCATCGAAAACGTTTACATGCGTAATGTCGACGTAGGCGCGGTTGCCGTCAAGGGCGCGGGCTTCCTCGTGGAATACACCTACCAAGGCAGCCAGGGTCCCTACATTCCAATTCTGCGCAACGTCAGCATCGCCAATGTCAAAGGCGCGAACATTCCCCGCCTCGTAAAAGTGACAACGGGTGCCACCGCCGTGTTTGAAAACATTCAGATCAAGGACTGCGTTTTCGCCGGACCGGATCCCGCCGAGCTCACCCAATATAATGGTCGCATCACTTTTACGAACGTCACCATCCAGTCAAAAGGTGGAGCACCCGCCGCGGCAGCAGTCCCTGCCGGTACCGCCAGCCAATAGATAAAATTCAAGCCGATGCCTTCGTTCGCTGCTTTTCGTTGGAATATTGGCTCCCTGAGCGCAGTTGTTTTGCTGGCAGCTTTGTTGCCGGGTTGTGCAACTTTGTCGCCGACGGCCAGTTGGAATGCCGAGCCGGCCATCCTTGCGCGGATCCATGCACCGGAGTTTCCCCATAAGGATTTTTTAATCACCGACTACGGCGCCGTGGCCGGTGGCACACAGGATTGTACTGCTGCCATTAACCAGGCCATCGCCGTCTGCTCGGCTGCGGACGGTGGCCGCGTGGTCGTGCCAAAGGGCGTATTCCTTACCGGAGCAATACGCCTGCTCAGCAACGTCAATCTACACCTTAACGACGACTCCACGCTCAAGTTTAGCCCCGACCCCGCGAAATATCTGCCCCTGGTCTTGACGCGTTTCGAGAGCACCGAGTGCATGAATTACTCGCCATTCATCTACGCTTTCCAGCAGGAAAATATCGCCATCACCGGCACTGGCACGCTCGATGGCTCGGCAGGCGAAAATGTTTGGTGGGATTGGACCGGCCCCGGTAAACCAGCCGGACCTGATTCCCGCAAACTTGTGGCGATGAGCGACCAGGGTATTCCGCCTGAAAAACGCATCATGGGCGGCGCCTACCATCTGCGTCCGAATTTTATTCAACCCAATCGCTGCCAGAACGTCCTCATCGAGGGCGTGCATATCCGCAATTCGCCAATGTGGGAGGTCAATCCTGTCCTGTGTAACAACGTCATCGTGCGCGGCCTTGACATCCTCAGCCTCGGCCCCAACAACGACGGCTGCGACCCGGAATCGTGTAAGGACGTGTTGATCGAAAACTGTATTTTCCAGACGGGCGACGATTGCATTGCGATTAAATCAGGTCGTAACGACGACGGTCGCCGCATCGGCGTGGCGACGGACGGCGTCATCATCCGCAATTGCTCGATGAAGGACGGCCATGCGGGTGTGGCGATTGGCAGCGAAATTTCCGGCGGTTGCCGCAACGTCTTCATCGAAAACTGCCAGATGAGCAGCCCGAATCTCGAACGCGCCCTGCGTTTCAAGAACAACGCCCAGCGCGGCGGCCTGCTCGAAAATTTCTTCATGCGCAACGTCACCATCGGCCAGGTCAAGGAAGCCGTGGTCACCATCGATTTCCTTTATCAAGAAGGCGCCAATGGCCACTACCAGGCGACCTTGCGCAACGTGCAGTTGGAAAATGTCACCTGCCAGTCCAGCCCGCGCGTCATGTACGTGCTCGGCTATCCCAAGGCAGTGATTGACCAGATTTCCTTCAAGGATTGCACCTTTAAGGGCGTCACTTCCCCGGAACTGCTCATTGACGCCGGCGCCGTCCTTCTGCAAAACACTCGTATCGAACCGCAAGAAATCCCCCGCAGTCTCAGCACCCAACCCAACCCCTCCGCTCCATGACTTCGACTTCCGCTCCCGCTACCAGCAAGTACCGCTGGATTATCTGCTTGATGCTTTTTTGGGTGACCACCGCCAATTATATCGACCGCGGCGTCTTCAGTAACCTCGCGCCGGAACTGCAAAAAAACCAGTTCCATTGGACGGATGGCCAGTACTGGTACATGAACATGGCCTTCAGTGCTGCTTATGCCATCAGTCTGTTGCTGGTGGGCCGCTTGATAGACGTCATCGGCCTGCGCTGGGGTTTTGTATTCGCCTGCGCCTTTTGGGGCCTGGCGTCGATGAGTCACGCGCTGGTCACTTCAGTGACGGGGTTTTTCATCGTGCGCATTTTGCTCGGCTTTGGCGAAGGCGGTAACTTTCCCGCGGCCATTAAAACGGTCGCCGAGTGGTTCCCCAAGCGCGAGCGAGCCTTGGCCACCGGTTTGTTTAATTCGGGGTCGAATGTCGGCGGCGTGTTGGTGCCGGTCTTATTGCCCTTGGTCATTCCGTTTTTGAATGGTCTCACCATTGCGGGTCACACTATCGGCTGGCGCGGGGCCTTTTTGATGACCGGCCTCTTTGACCTGGCCTGGATTGTCGTCTGGCTCAAAGTTTATCGCAAACCCTCCGAGCACCCGAGCGTTTCCGCTTCCGAGCTGGCCTTCATCCAGAGCGAACCGCCGGACCCCACGGTCAAAGTGCCATGGCGCAAGTTATTTCAATACCGCCAGGCCTGGGCCTTTGTCGCGGGCAAGTTCATGACCGATTGCTTCTGGTGGTTTTATCTTTTCGTGCTTCCCATATTTTTCCAGGAGCACTTCGGCCTCGATCCCAAGCATCGTCTCGGCCCCATCGCCATTATTTATGCGCTCGCATCCGTGGGTAGCGTGGCGGGTGGCTGGCTTTCGGGTAATTTCATGAAAATGGGCTGGAGCACCAACAAGGCGCGCAAGGTCACCCTGTTGATTTGCGCCTGCCTCATCGGGCCGGTGTTTATTGCAGAATTAACCGAGAGCAAATGGGTGGCCGTGGCCCTCATCGCCATTGCCGCTTCTGCGCACCAGGCCTGGTCGGCCAACTTGTTCAGCCTGACGTCCGACATGTTCCCGCGCCGCATGGTCGGCTCGGTCACGGGTCTCGGCGGCATGGTCGGCTCGGTCGGCGGCATCCTGCTCAATTACGGCACCGGCGTCTTGAAAGACCATAGCTTCAGCTACCTGCCGGTGTTTATCGCCGCCAGCGTGTCCTATCTGCTGGCGCTGCTCTTCATCCATTTGCTCGTACCGAATATGGAACCGGCGAAGATTGAAGATTTGCCAGTGGCTTGATTATCTGCGCCATGAATCCACGCCGTCTTTTTTGTGGGTTGGTTGGACTTTTGCTTGCGGCGTCTCTGCGTCTGGCCTCCGGCGCAGAGACTTCTGCGGCGGCGTGGTCGCCAGATTTGGGTGATGGTACTTACAAGAACCCAATTCTCTTCGCCGATTATTCCGACCCCGATGTCGTGCGCGTTGGCAGCGATTATTATCTGGTGTCGTCGAGTTTCACCTGCGTGCCGGGGCTGCCGATTCTCCATTCCAAGGATTTGGTGAACTGGACGCTCATCGGCCATGCGCTGATGACGCAGGTGCCCGCCGAACATTACAATGTGGTCCTGAGCGGCAATGGCGTCTGGGCGCCGTCCATTCGTTTTCACGACGGCAAGTTTTATATTTTTTATCCTGACCCGGATTACGGCATCTACATGGTCACGGCCACCGACCCGGCCGGGGAGTGGAGCACGCCCATTCTCGTCAAGGCTGGTCGCGGACTGGAAGACCCGTGTCCGCTGTGGGACGACGATGGCAAGGTTTACCTCGTGCACGGCCTCGTTGGCTCGCGCATAGGCCGCAACAACGCGCTCGTGCTCAACCAGCTCAGTCCCGACGCCACCAAGACGATTGACGAAGGCCACGACATTGTGGCGGGCAAGGATTACAATGTCACCGCGCTCGAAGGCCCCAAGTTTTATAAAATGAACGGCTACTACTGGATTTTCGCGCCGGTCAATGGAGTGGGGCCCGGTTCACAGGCGGTGTTCCGCGCGAAAAACATCGATGGTCCCTATGAAATGCACCTCGTGCTTTCGCAGGGCGGCACGAAGATCAATGGCCCTCACCAGGGCGGACTCGTAGATACGCCCGATGGCAAGGAATGGTGGTTTATTCATTTTCAGGACATGGCCGTTCAAAAAGGCGCGGAAGGCCGCGTCGATCATCTCGAGCCCGTCGTGTGGAATAGCGACGGCTGGCCGGTAATGGGCAACGACCCGAACCACACTGGCACCGGCGAACCCGTCACCGTTTTTAAGAAACCCAACGTCGGCCAAACTTATCCCGCCGCCGTGCCGCAGACCTCCGACGATTTCGCTTCGCCAAAACTCGGACTGCAATGGCAGTGGCTGGCGAATCCGCAGCCCGGCTGGTATTCACTCACGGCCAATCCGCAACACCTGCGCCTGTTCGTCCAACCCGTCAACGCCAGTCTCGTGCGCCAGCCGAATTTGCTCCTGCAAAAAATTCCCGCGCCCGCCTTTAGCGCCACCACCAAGTTGGAACTTTCTTCCACTGCTGCGGAAGGCGACCGCGCTGGTTTGATTATCTACGGCACGCCCTGCGCGTGGATCGGCCTCGTCAGAACCGCCTCCGGCCTGCGCGTGAGCCAGGTCACCAGCCGCGTCGGTGCTGGTGCCAACGTCGCAGACACCGCCACCGAATCAGCCGGAGCAGATGTAAAATCAAATTCCATCTACCTCGCTTTCGCGATGACCGCCGATTCCCGCGCGCAATTCAGTTACAGTTTGGACGGCATAACCTACGCGACCCTCGGCCAGCCGATAACCGTTGCTGCCATCCGCGGGAGTTGGATCGGGGCGAAGTTTGGATTGTTTGCCTTGGGCGCTGCCTCAAGTAGCGGAGTGAGCACAACACCCGCGTATGCGGACTTCGACTGGATTCATGTGAGTCCAGCGGCTGGGCAGTAATTTGCTTACCAATAAACTTCTTTTAGCCTTGGAACATCTCTTTTCAATTAATAGCGAAGGTGGTCCATTACTGTGTGTTGATGCAACCGCAGCCGCAAACTGGAATACTGATCCAAGTGGAAGTGACTACTATAATTTATGTGCCAGTTTTGAAGCTTCGCCTGGATCCGAGGCGGTATTAATTACAATTGCAGCGCGAGCGGCAATTGCATGGGAAATGGCGGGTGCTGGAACAGCGGATGTTTTTCGCGATATTGATGGCACCATGCGAATAATACGTGCGTGGGTAAATGATGATTCGTCAGAAGAAATTGAACGATTGGCAAATGCTCGCTCGCCTAATCAAACTAGGATTGGAGAAATCGATATTCCAAGTGGACGTCTTGCGGTACTGTGGGCACCAGAGACCGGTAAGTCGATTTCGGCATACACCGATGCGATTGCTCAGGAGGTTAAAGGCACATCAATGGATGGCACGTACTATATTTTAAAGGTCGCTTGCGGCAAATATTCATGCGTGCATGATGAAGTTAAACTTGGCGAATCAGAGGTACGAAGGCTAACTCTTACACTGCTCTGAATTTTTGCCGTGTAGTGGCTAAATTCAATCCTCGCTGCACGAAGATTGAATTAAATACCGCATTGAAATGAAATCCTAAGCGCGGCGGGTCGAGGACGCACCGCCCTACCTTCAATGTCCATAAGTCAACGCGCCAGCGGGTAGGGCGGGGCGTCCTCGACCCGCCGTCTTTTTGCCGAATACCTCATTGCGCCTTCTTGCGGCAAAACATCTTCCTCAATTCGTCCCCGCACTCGGTGCCGCTGCCGGTACTGCCGTTACCGTCGCCGGTGGCAATTCCCCGCCCGCGAGCACGTACACTTCGCTGCCCGCCAATAAAAACGCCCCTACGCCGTACGGCGTGGTGCTGTTTTCATCAAAGCCATTCGGGTGGTCGCCCACGGGTTGCACGTGAATCAATTTGCCGTCGGACAGCACGCATTGCGTCAATGCGCTCCAGGCCTTGAACACCACCGGCGCGTAGGTCACGCGGTCGAGCAAGCCATTGTTCACGCCCCACGCCAGCGCATAGGTGATTAAACCCGTGCCGCTCGTTTCCGGCTGCGGATGATCCGCAGGGTCGAGTAAACTCGTGCGCCAGAGACCGTCGGCTTGCTGCAAGGACTTTAATTTCTCCGCCATTTCCAAAAACTGTCCGGCAAATTTTCCGCGGTCCACATAATCGGCGGGCATATTGGCCAGTACCCGTGCCAGGCCGGCCAGCACCCAGCCGTTGCCGCGCGACCAGAAAATCTTTTGTCCGTTCGTCTCACGCTGGTTCAGGAAGCGGCTGTCGCGGTAGTACAGGTGCTCGTCTTTGTCGTAGAGGAAATCGGAAGTCACCCACCAGCGCCGGTCGGCGGAGTCGAGGAATTTTTGATCGCCGGTCGCCTTGGCCAGCATGGTCCACGCCGGCGGATCCATATACAGCGCGTCGCACCATGACCAGCGGTCGGAGTGGCCGTTGCGGGTGAAGTCGAGAATGTCGTCCTTCGGAAAATCCATCACATAGGCGAAGCGTTGCTTGGTGGGTTCAATCATCTCGGGCTGTTGTTTCAGCGCGTATAAATCAAGATAGAGCTGGCTGATCGCATGGTGGTCCGCATCGTAAAGATTGTTGTCCAACTGCCAGCGGAGCGCGGCGCCCTGCTTCATCATCAAGTCAAGGTATTTGGAATCCTTCTCGAGGCGGCCCAGGGCGACAACCCCCGAATAAAACGGCGCGTATATCCAGCCGTTTTTGGCGTCGGTCGTAGGATTGTCCAACTGCCAGTCCGCCACAAAATGCATGAGGTCGATAACCGAGTTCGGATTAGGCGCGTTGAGGGAGCCTTGGATTTGGCGTGAAATTTTGGTGGCTGCAGCAGTAGGCTTGGTGGGTGCGGTTGGGGTCGGCTCTGATGGCAGCTCCAGTTGCCGGCGGTCATAGGTCGGGATCGTTTGCGGCGGCAATTCGTCGTGCGAGCAACCCGCGCCAGCCAGAACCGCGATTAACAACGTTAGGCCGGTCAGGTACTGTCCGGGCAGCTTCTGGAGTTCCTGCATATAGTGGGAGCGCATTGAAAAGGAGTCAGACAGTATGACAGTGGCAGGTTCCCCTGTGCAAGAAAACTAATGTCCGGCCACATCTAATTGTCGTTCTGCAATTTGTAACTTTGCCGATAGCCACCTGTCACACGTCCCCCGAATCAACTTGAGTTAGGAACGGATAGGCCGTAGGCTTATTCTCCCATTTTTGCCTAAATGGGGCTTTGCCATGCCCACGCTCATCATTGCCGTGATTATCACGGTCCTCGTCTCAGCCTTGTGCTCGACGATCGAGGCCATGCTTTTGAGCACCACCATGGGCGAGATTGAGGTCCTCAAGGCCCAGTCCCCCCGGGCTGGCCTGCTCCTGGCCCAGTGCCGCGACCGGCTGGACGAAAGCATCTCGGCCATCCTAACCTTTAACACCATCGCCAACACCCTCGGTTCCTTCGTTTGCGGTGCCCTCGCCGAACGGTTGTTCTCCCAATGGCAATACGCCTTTGCCGTGGGCATGACGACCGGTCTGCTCATTTTCGGCGAAATCCTGCCCAAAAATATTGGCGTGCTGCACCGCGCCCGCTTGCGCCCGGTGCTCGTCTGGGTCCTCTATGGCATGCGGCTGGCCACCCGCCCGCTCCTGTGGTTGATGCGCCCGCTTATCCAGAAACTCCTCGGCAAGACCAAGGTCGACGGCGACGCCTCCCAGGAAATCGCCTTTCTCGCCGTTCGCGAAGCCCAGCAGGGCAACCTCACCCAGCAGGAAAGCAAGCTCATCGCCAACGCCCTCAAGCTCGATATCGTGCACATTCGCGACATTATGACTCCACGGGTGGTGGTCACCATGATCGAAAAGTCGCGCACCATGGGCGAGGTTTTCCGCGAGATGCCGAACATCCCCTTTGCCCGCCTGCCGGTCTATGAGAACAAGATGGACAACATCGTTGGCATGGTGCGCCGCCGCGACTTGCTCAAGGCCAAAGCCGCTGACCAGGACCACGTGACCGTCGGTGCACTAATGCAGTCCGTCCTCTTTGTGCCCGAGACAGCCACTGCCGCGACCTCGCTCCAGCAATTCCTCAAAAACCACCAGCAAATCGCCGTGGTGGTGGACGAATATGGCTCCTTGGCCGGGGTGGTTTCTATGGAGGATATTTTTGAGCATCTCCTTGGTGCTGAGTTCTTTGAGAAAGACGACGTGGCAGTCGACATGCGCGAATTGGCCCGCCGCCGCCAGCGCCCGGCCCCGGCGGTCTCCGTAGTGCCCAGCCCGTCGCCCGCTCCTGAAAATGCCCGCAAAACGGGCTAAATAATAAGCCTTGCTTCTGACCTACCATGGGGTATTATGGTCTCTTACTTGATTGAGTTAGTTAGTAGCGCGATATGGTGGGTTGCCAAGCGGGCCGCAGGCCTGGTGGTGGTCCGAAACCCGGTGATCGGGAACAGTCCGTGAGCTATCCCGAGATCAAAGTATTATTACAATGGGTTCTAAACTATACGTCGGAAATCTCGACTTCAATACCAGTGAGGGCGAGTTGCGCGACATCTTTGCCGCTCACGGCAATGTTCAAGAAGTGTTCATGGCTATGGACAAATTCACGGGCCGCCCTCGCGGTTTCGCGTTTGTCACCATGGGTTCGGACGCCGAAGCGCAAGCTGCGACGGCCGCCATCCATGGCACCAAGGTAGGCTCCCGCGAGCTGACCGTTAACGAAGCTCGTCCCCGCGAAGAACGCCCCGAAGGCGGTCGTTCCTTTGGTGGTGGCGGCGGCGGCGGCGGTCGTGGTGGTTACTCCGGTGGTGGCGGCGGCGGCGGTGGCCGTGGCGGTTACTCCGGTGGTGGTGGCGGTGGCGGCGGCGAACGCCGCGAGCGTCGTTACTAATCACACCAACCTTCACGGTTAGTGTTCAAGGCGAAGTCCACAAGACTTCGCCTTTTTGTTTGCCCAAATTGGACCACTTCCGCCGCATCGCCTTAGGCCTTGACCGCAATTTTACTAAGGCAAGAATGTAGCAACCCCTTTCGACAAATACCCCCATGACCCCTCATCATCCCAGCCGTCGCGAAATTCTCAAAGGCGCTGCCATTGCCAGTGCCGCCACGCTTTTGTCGTCCCGTTGGGTTAAAGCCGCCGCCGAGGCCGCCGCCGCGCCGCGCGCCAATCTCGCCCTTGTTGCCACTGCTTCAAGTTCCTTTACCTCGGGCGACACTTCGCTCGCCGCGTTGAACGACGGCTACACTCCGCGCACTTCGCGCGACACCAGCCATGGCACCTATGGCAACTGGAACCACACCGGTATCCAATGGGTGGACTACGTGTGGACCCAGCCCATCAGCACCAACCAGGTCGAAATTTATTGGTGGAACGATGGCGCGGGCATCGGCTTCCCGAGTTCTTACCGGCTGTTTTATTTGGCCGACAACGAATGGAAGCTTGTCACCAATGCCGTCGGCTTCGGCCTCGAGGGCAATCAATTCAACGTCACGACATTTGACGAGGTCACGACAACGCGCCTGCGCCTCGAGATGGTGTCGAGTGGCAGCGATACCGCAACCGGCATTTCCACGGGCATCATCGAATACCGCGTCATCGACTCGGGCAAATCACCCGCGTTTCCACCGTCCGTCACGGCGGGTGTTGATCGCGACGTTGTCATCGGCGGCAAAACTTACTTGAACGGCAAGGTCAAGGCCCTCGTCGGTGGTGCGGCGACGACCAATCTTCTTTCGTGGAGCAAAGCCTCCGGCCCGGGTCCGGTTACTTTTGCCGATGAGCATTCCGCTGTCACCACCGCCAAATTTTCCGTCCCCGGCGACTACGTTTTAAAATTGTCCGCAGGGGAGGGCAGCCTGGTTTCCGCGGATTCGCTCAGCGTCCGCGTCGTCGAGCCTCCACCTGCGCAACGCTGGGAGCCAGTATACATGTCGACCTACAAAATCGACAATCCGGTCCTCAAGAGCCGACTCAAGACTCTCATCACCGCGTGGATTCCGCATTGCCTCGACAAACTTTCCGACCTGAACCTCCGCGAAGGTGGCATCAATAATTTCATTCAGGCAGGCAACAAGCTCGCGGGCCAGCCCGCTGGCCGCCACGTCGGCTATCCGTTCGCCAATGCCTACGTGCACAATGCCATCGAGTCCATGTCTGTTGCGCTCCTCGCCGATGCGCAGGGCGACGCGGAAATTCTCGCGGCCCAGGCTACCATGCGCGCCAAGCTCGACGAATGGATCCCCATCATCCTCGCCGCGCAGGAACCCGACGGCTATTTGCAGACGCGCTTTACGCTCAACGGCGGCACGCATTGGAGTCCCCGCACGCGCACCGAGCACGAGGGCTACACCGCCGGATATTTCCTTGAGGCCTCCATCGCCCACTACCAGATGACGGGCAAGAAGGATGCGCGCCTTTACGATGCTGCGAAAAAATTGGCCGATTGCTGGGTGGCGAATCTCGGTCCCACGCCAAAAAAGCCGTGGTACGATGGCCATGAGGAAATGGAGCAGGCGCTCGTGCGCTTCGGCCGTTTCGTCAACGACAACGAGGGCGCTGGCAAGGGCGACGCCTACATCAAGCTCGCACAGTGGCTGCTTGATTGCCGCGGCGGCGGCGGCGAATACGACCAGTCGCACCTGCCGGTAGTCCAGCAATACGAGGCCGTGGGCCACGCCGTCCGCGCAACCTACCTTTATTCGGGCATGGCCGACATCGCCCTCGAAACGCACGACCCCGATTACCAAAGCGCCGTGCTCTCGCTGTGGGACGACATGGTGAACAAGAAATATTACCTCACCGGTGGCATCGGCAGCGGCGAAACGTCCGAAGGCTTTGGCAAAAACTTTTCCCTGCGCAATAACGCCTATTGCGAATCCTGCTCCAACTGCGGCGTGCTGTTTCTCCAGCACAAGATGAACCTCACCTACCAGGACGCCAAATTCGCCGACCTGATCGAGGACACTTATTACAACGCCATCCTCGGCGATTTCGACCTCACCGGCAAATATTTCAACTACACGAACCCGCTCGACGACCAGGGTCGCGTCGGCCTTATCCAGGGCCGCGGCCTCGTGCGCTACGAGTGGAGCGCCTGCCCGTGTTGCGTGGGCAATTTCCCGCGCGTGCTGCTCATGTCGCCCACGTGGATGTACGCCAAGAGCCCCGATGGTCTTGTGGTAAATCTATTCTCAGGCAGCACCGTCAACATCGCGGGCGTCGCCGGTACCGACGTGCAGGTCGTGCAAAAAACCGATTACCCGTGGAACGGCGCCGTCAACCTGACGCTCAATCCCGCCACGGCGAAACAATTCACGCTCCGCATTCGTGTGCCCAGCCACAACGTCAGCACGCTCTACAGCGCGGCGCCTGCCGTCGGTGGACTCACTTCGCTCGCCATCAATGGCGAAACCATCCAGCCCGTCATCCAAAACGGCTATGCCGTCATCACCCGCACGTGGAAACCCGGTGACCAGATCGACCTCGCCGTGCCTCTCGCCGTCCAGCGCATGAAGGCCGACCCCCGCGTCGCCGCTGACAAAGACCGCGTCGCCCTCCGCTACGGCCCCTTGGTGTACAATATCGAAAGCGTCGACGGCAGCGTGGACCGAATTCTTCCTGCTAGCGCCGTTCTGACCAGCGAGTGGCAGGCCGATTTACTTGGTGGCGTGCGCACCATTAAAGGCACCTTCGCCGACGGCAGCGAATTGAAGGCCATCCCCAATTACGTCCGCCTCAACCGCGGCGGCCGCTCCATCGTATGGCTGCGGGATGCGTGAGTTTGGTTGACTGGTGAGAGGCTAGGCATTTTTTGCCGGTTGCAAATTCGTATTGCACGCCGATTGGTGGGGTGTCGTTTGCGACGGGCCTTTTCGTCAAACCGCCTCGCGTAGCGAGACTCCGGTAATAGCGGTGTGGTTATGCTCCCATTTTGCCATCTCCATTTTCGTGTTACGCGCCTACCGTCGCGTAGCGATGGAATGAGAATAGCCGTGGACTTCAGTCCACGGTATATGATGAATGAAAGTCCTGCGTCGCGCAGCGACGCTTGAAGGCGCGGTAAAGTTCAGGCGTCGCTACGCGACGCAACATGCCAGGTCGTACCTATTCCGTGGGTTAAAACCCACGGCTATTTTCATTTCCTCGCTACGCGAGCAGAATCAGCAACCCATTGCGGCAGCAATTTGCGAACTTCCTCAATGGGCATCCCTTCGCCGCGTTCGGCTTGTTTCCTTCCTTCCTGCACTCCAGCCACAAACTCAATTTTTTGCACAATCTCCATCAACGGCGTGTCCTCGGGAAGCCGCGTGACCAACTCAATGACGAGTTCCCGGTTGTTCATGGAGATAAAATGGCTAAAAAATAACCGATGAAGGATGGAGTAGGCTTCACGGTTGGCATTCCAGGCAAAATCCAAAAAGCTTCCATCTGGTTTTTATGCCGAAGCGTTGGGCGTCTTGAGCAGGATGGGGCGTTTTTGCTCGGGCAGCATTTGAAAAAGCAGAATAAGCGGCCCAAACAGCAGCCAGCCAAAATTGGTTCTTGTTTGCGCTAACCGGTTGGATAGCGGCGTACGAATAGTTCTGCCCTGCAAAGCTGCTGGGTAGGGTTTTTTGGAAAAGGTGGTCCGCCGCCTCACTTCCCATAGACTTGCCATGGTCGGAAAGGGCGCCAGCCTGATTTCTGCGGGTACGGGGGGCGGCTCCGTCGCCCGCCTCCACTTTGCAAGAAGGATGGACGCGAAGCCAAAGGGTATGGCTAGTAAAAATAGCTGCGTGCCCCAGCCGACTTTCCAGGCGAGAACTAAAAATAGCGCAAAAAGAATTGCGGCAATGGCATGCCGTAGCCTCCACCGGCAGACCCGGCGACCGTATGTAATTTCACTGTCAGACTTGAGTAGCAATTGAATGCGGCACAGGGCATCCCACGCTGTTTTGTTGCCTCTAATCAGGTGATCGGTGATGTCGTCGTAAAAAAACCATAAGGCAAAGCGTAGCTCATGGACGGTTTTATCCTTGGTCACTTCGTTCGCCTTGTCCAGCGCCTCATCAAATTGAAACGCCGTAATCTTTTCCTCCAGAAAATTCTGGATTGCGGCCACCATTCGGTCTCTGGCTACACGGTCAACCATCAAGGGCTTTAGTCTGTTCTTAGATCATACTTCTGCAATCAGAAATTCAGTCCCTTCACACCTCTTCCGCCGCGTCCACGATCGTAAACATCAATTCCGCCGACGACACGACTTTGCCTTCGACTTTGCAGGTGCCTTCCGCGACCCCGATTTTTTCTCCGCGACTCTTCGTCAGCTTCACATGGATTTCCAACTGGTCGCCGGGCACCACGGCCTGGCGGAACTTGATTTTGTCCGCGCTCATGAAAAACGCAATTTTCCCCTCGGACGACACGCGCCG
>Ga0206964_10289_pt1 | contig 13915 bp, 4 predicted proteins | sample Alteio_BWOrgHeat_25_FD_152980 | JGI IMG/M metagenome (GOLD analysis project Ga0206964, IMG submission 152980) | Enriched cells from forest soil in Barre Woods Harvard Forest LTER site, Petersham, Massachusetts, United States -... | ecosystem: Environmental > Terrestrial > Soil > Temperate forest >...
ACTGTTGATTTAAGCCACCAAAAAATTTAGGGCGTGTATTCCCAATAACTGTTTCTTCTGAAGATATAGGGCCAACGTTTCCTGTGCCAGCTATGTCTTTATATTTCGGACTGCCAGGCATTGGTGCACCGCCGCCAATTGAACTTGAAACTACCCCGCTTTTTAATGTGTATAAATAAGGCAATGGTGAGCCTGGAGGTGCTTGTGTTATATTAAAATCGTTTGTAGTATAATATCCATCATTAACCAATCCGAATATCTGGCCTAAAGGTTTATGCGCTTGTATCAGGAAGTCTGGAGTAGTAGTTTCCCAGCCGGAAATAGCTTCAATGCTATCAAGGCCACCTCCCAATGATAAAACTTCATTATGATTAAATGAAATATTGAAAGTGGCATTCCAGTTAAAATCTTTATGCTGTATAATAGAAGCAGATAATTGTAATTCTAAACCGGTATTTCTTGTAGAACCAATATTCTGATCTTGAAAAGTATATCCCAAATAAGAAGGAACCGGAACGGCAATCAGCAAATCCCTGGTATCATTTTGGTAGTAATCCATCGTTAATTGTATCCTGTTTTTAAAGAATCCCAAATCCAAACCCAGGTTTTTTGAAACTGTTGTTTCCCATTTTAAGTTCGTATTAGCAAGGTCCTGAGGTGCAAAACCAGATACATTTTGGTTATTAAACCCATACACAACAGAAGTCAATGAAGAAGTAGAAGCATTAGGGCTGGGTGCCTGGGTTCCAAAATTGGTCAGATAAGAAAAAGGTGGAATACGGTCGTTACCTGCCGTACCATAGCTAACCCGCAGTTTAGCATCAGAGATGAAATTTATCTTTTTGAAGAAATCCTCATCCGATATTTTCCACGCTGCAGATGCCGCAGGGAAATACCCCCACCTGTCTGCAAATATGCTTGTACCATCTGAACGGAAGGTCAGCGTAAGCAAGTATTTTTTGTTATACGCATAATTTACCCTTGAGAAAAATGATAACTGATTAACAGGCTCATCTAATGTTGAACCATTGCTTACCGGTACAGGTTCGGTGGCAGTTGTAGAAATAAGGGAAGGTGAAGCAAGGCTTAAATTATTTAATGCCTTTATAGCTGATGTACCATGTGGAAAATACTTTTCAGTAATATCCAATTCTGTTTGTGTTGTTTGGTAAGTTTCTTCCCCAACTATAACTGAAAGATCGTTATGGTCTTTAAATTTACCATGGCCTTTTGCATTGGAATAGGTAAATACATTAGAATTATTCAATGTAGTTATTGCGACTTTATCAATTTCCGCAATAGGATAACGTGCTCCATTCAATTGGGAAGTATAAGTTAATGAGTCATTATAGGTGTTGGTAATCGCATTATTTGTGTTATACCCTAATGTAGTTTTAAAGGAAAAATAATCATTGAACGTATAATTGATATTTCCACTTAGATTAACTACAGTTGTTGGTACATTTTTATATTGGTTTTGCAATAATAAAAGAGGATTAACCAGGAACAATCCATTTCCTGATGGGTCAATATTTGCAGGATCCTGCGCCTGCTCTGTTGTTAGCAAAGGATGGTATTTAATTATTTGGCGCAGGCCGTTTGCTGCAGCAGAGCCTTGATCAGATGTCCCTGGTCCATTTACTACCTGTTCATTATAGCGTGCATTAAACCCAAATTTTAATTTATCATTTGCAATGTGGTCAAATTTAAAATTTACTATTTTCCTGTCAAATTCGGATGTAAGTTGTAACCCTTGTTCCTGGTTGTCAGTAAGGCTAAGGTTGTATTGCGTTTTATCATCCCCTCCTGAAAGGCTTACATTATGTGTTTGCATCAGAGCCTTTCTGCCAAAAACCTGCTTTTGCCAATCCTGCGGCACACTGTCTTTATAGCTTTGTATTTTACCCCAACCAAGGTTTAAAGGATCATAAGAAGACCTGAACGTAGAACTGTCAGAACTAAAATTATCGACTTCATATTGCGCGGTTACAAAGTCTTCCGGGCCCATTACCGGTATTTCTTTTGGCAATTCCCTAAAGCCCACAAAACCATTATAAGTCACGGTCGTTTTCCCTTTGGCATTTTTTCCGCCTTTGGTAGTTACGATGATAACCCCATTAGCTCCCCTCGCACCATAAATTGCTGTTGCTGCTGCATCTTTTAATACATTGATAGATTCTATATCCTGTGGAGCAATATCCGTTAGGCCATTGGCTACTTCTATTCCATCAATTACATATAACGGAGAATTATCCTGCGTGATAGAACCTCCTCCACGTACCAAAATATTGAACGACGAACCGGGAACACCTTCATCTGTTGTAATTTGTACCCCTGCTAATCTACCGGTGAGTGCTTCTGTAGTAGAGTTAACCGGTACGTCTTTTATTTGCTTGGCATTTAAACTGGTTACCGCTCCTGTCAGGTCTTTTACCTTTACAGATTGGTAACCTATTATCACTACTTCATCCTGGGTAGTTACTGCACGTTTTAATGTAACGCTTAATGGCTGGCTGCCATCTGTCTTAACAGTTTTTGATTCAAATTCTTTGGAAGAAATATTGAGGGAATAAGGAGCAACACCTGTAACAATAAGAGAAAAATCTCCATTTTTGTCAGTCTTGGTTCCACCCTTTTTAGCACTTTTAGTAGTAATGCTTACATCAGCAGCAGGGTTGCCTTTTTCATCAACAATATTACCCGTAATGGTTTTTTGAGCTAATAAACTAAAAGGGACACAAAAGAAGATAGTAAATACAAATAGCAGTTTTCTCATACAGCGTTTTTTAAGCTAAAATTTAAAAATCTATTAATCTATTATAAATCAATCGTTATAAAAAGATTTCGAAATTACAACTTATTTAAATATTCAGTGCAAAATCGAACCCAATGCTACCGAGTTTTTTCAACAACAACCGTTAAAAGAATTACTTTTTTTACGCAAACGATACCGGTATCGTTTGCAATTTTCAGCACTTTACTTATTTAAAAGCACTTGATAAAAAAGTTTATCTTTGAGATGCCATAAAATATATAATTACATATTTATTGAGAAAATGATTTCTCGATAATAGAAAACCGGGTAGCAATATACAATGTACGAAGCCATCACTATTAAAGACATTGCAAAAGCACTAAGTCTTTCTACTTCAACTGTTTCAAGAGCATTAAGAGGCAGTTATGAAATAAGCCCAGAAACAAAAAAACTCGTATTGGAATATGCGGAAAAATTCAACTACCGCCCCAATCCTATTGCACTTAGTTTAAAGGAAAGAAAAAGCAGGTCTATTGGTGTGGTAGTAAGTGAGATTGCCAATCATTTTTTTTCGGAAGCAATTAATGGTATTGAATCCATCGCTTATAACAGAGGTTATCATGTTATCATTTCTCAAAGCCACGAATCGTATGAAAGAGAGGTGGTGAATGTAAAACATTTGTCTTCCCGTTCGGTAGATGGATTATTAATTTCCCTTTCTACAGAAACAACTGATATCGGGCATTTTAAAGAACTGCATGATAAAGGTTTGCCATTGGTTTTCTTCGATCGTGTTACAGATGAAATTGATACACATAAAGTAATCGCCAATAATTATAAGGGTGCGTATGATGCCACCGATCATCTTATAAAATCAGGATTTAAAAAAATAGCGCACATCACCAGCTCTGCTCATTTATCTATTACTAAAGAAAGATTGGCTGGTTATAAAGCTGCTTTGGAAGAACATAAGATACCATTAAATGAATCTTATATTAAATACTGCAATCACGGAGGTAAAGTTTTAAAAGAAATAGAAGACGCGATCAGTGACCTGATGAAATTAAAACAAAAGCCCGATGCTATTTTTGCAGCAAGCGACCGCCTTACCACCAGCAGCCTCAGTACACTTAAAACATTGGGATTAAAAATTCCGGATGATGTTGCTTTTGTTGGCTTTACCAACTATGGATTGGTAGAACTGTTAAACCCTCCTCTTTCTTCCGTTAACCAGCCTGCATTTGAAATGGGACAGGTTGCTACCGAATTGCTGATACAATTAATAGAAAGCAAGCGGCCTGTAACAACATTTGAAACACGTGTATTACAAACACAGCTTTGCGTCAGAGATTCTTCTGTTAAACATAAACAAAAATCAGCAGAGAAAAAGAGCTGATTGATTACGTGCTAAAATAAAAGCAGTTTGATTAATTTAACTACTATGGAATTATTCAAAACTACTAACTTCTACATCATTCTTCCGGGGCTAATAACTCTCCTATCTTATTTAAAATAATTTTCAGCTCAAAAGGTTTTTCGATAATAGTGTCTGCTTCACATTGCTCATAATTTTCTAAAAGCTTAGCATTGGCAGAGATCAAAATTATTTTGATGCCCTTGTTGGTTTTTTTTATTTCTTTACAAATATCCCTCCCATCTTCTTTCCCAAGCATTATATCTAATAAGATCAATTGAGGCTTTAATAAATCTAATTGAAGAAATGTTTCCTCTCCTGAACTTGCCTTTCCTACATGATGATTATTCTTTTCAAGCAAAATAGAAATGAGCTCTGTCAGTTCAACATTATCTTCAACGATTAATATCTTAGCCATAAAATTAAAAATGGCGATAAAGTTAACATATTATCCAACTTTATCAATTAATTACAAGTTAATGGGATAAAAAGAAGGTGTGAAGTTGCCGATCTATGACTAGAATCAGTGTTTAATTTATAGTTAATAATTATCCTTGCAATAATCCTAAAACGTCGTGACGTCCACGTTTTAGTTTTAACCCTTCTTTTTCGGAAGGGTTTTTCATGATTAACTACAGGTTTGTTTCAAGGGGGCAGAATTTACGCTTGATCTCTACTTCATTTATTAGTACTCTTATCTATTTTTAAGATTTTGAAATTTTAAAACAAAAAAAGACCTTTTACTTCTCAGTAAAAAGTCTGGTGTATAAAAGTTCAGTTTTAATATCCAAACTAATTCTGATACTTTTAATATGTCAATTATCAAACGAACTTTTAATATGAATATTGTTAAAAGTTGACTTTTATTGCAACTAGTTCCAAGTATTAACCTTTGGCAGAAGTTGGAGGCTTTGCCAAATAATATTGCTTTTTTAATTTCCTTTGGAGTGATAGCATTAGTTTTTTATTATCTTACTTATTAATTATTTATAATTCATTCAAGGATAGTTATAAGAGTCCGTTATCATTTCATCCGGATCAAGTCCACTAATTGGCGGACTTGATCCGGACAAGGTTGCAATAAAACAACACACTATTCTTTATAAAATGCTGTTATACAATAGCAGTTATGGCACGTCAGACGTCTACATGTATCCAGTACTTTTGGTAATGTTATTTATTACCAGTGACGCGATATGTACCTTATCCGATCCAAGCCTGGCAAGATAAAACAAACGGCAGCTACCAAAGCAAACGCTGTGATATTTGGAAGAGCCGTAAAAACAGCTTCCATATTGCGCAAGCAACTGGCGCCAGTTATTCCTTATAATAATAAGGAGATGCAAAACCGTTTTCAAAGCTTTGTATATAAAATATTAATCAACACATTAAATAATACTTCGGAGAAGATAGATCCATCCCTTATCGATAATTTCAGGTTCAATACCAACGCTAACTGATTTTAGTGTGCCACCCAATGCAGGCATAATACAGTTTAGCCTGGCTTTTACCAGTTGCAATTTGCAAAATACGGAGACGGTCTCCAATCCTGTAACCCAATGGAATGTGCTTTGTACAAATGAAGTACAAGCCGGGCACCAAATGATATTGCCTTTTACTATACAGCCGGGCTCTGTCAATATGATGGTATTATCTTTAAAGTACTTACCGGTAATCCTGGTGCTGCATGCGAAGTTTGTCGCGAGGCATATTTACCTGCTGAAGTGATAGCGGTGAACATCTGAAGGCTGTTCAAGAGCACAGAACATAACAATTATGAATTAAACCGAAATAAAAAGATTTTAGGTTTGTGCCCGTGGTTATGACTACCGGGCTTTTTACTAATTTATAACAAGAAGATTTCGGGAACGTTTGCATAGAAAATTACCTACTTTAAAACAGCGAAAATAAGAAAAGGCATATCTTTCTACCTTGATTAGGCAACATTTATGCCTATTAAAGAATCATTAACAAACTTAAGTGTAGTTAAACTTAAGTAAATTGCTTGTTTTTTGGTATTGAATTCAAATTTGATAGTTGCACAAAGCTTATTTAAAGCGTTTTTTGCCACTATTAATGGATCATCTTATAAAACCTGCAAATCCTTTTTATCCTATAAAAAACATTTGTCTTTATCTATAATAAATTTGATATAAAATACTGTTGAATTTTTACAGAGATAAAATAAGCGATATAAATGATACTAACGGCCACGCCAATCTTTGTTTTATGCAGATCACTTTTTATCATTAAACACCACCAAACAGGAAAAGAATAAAAATATAATACTACTATAACCCATATTTTTAAAATTGTAATTGTCTATATGAAAAAAAGAATCTACAAACTACTGTTACCTGCTTGTAAGTTTTCAGTTATTTTGTTGTTAGCCTTGTTTTTGGTTCCACATGTAAAAGCCCAAATTATCAATGAAGGTTTTGAAGAAGCTGAGTGGTCAGCGGCGCTTAATGCAAGTAGCGCCAGTGGACAAGTAGTTATCACCAGGACTGCAGCAACCAGTACAATGACATACTATACAGGCGCTAATTCTACAGGGACTACTGCAATTAATACAGATCCTAATTCCGGCACGTGGTGGTATTCAAAAGCCGGCACCAATACAAATACTAAATTAAGCAAAGTACATTCGGCAACCTTTGCTCCCAAATTAAGTTCGAGCGGTTACATAATAACCCCTCTTACATCTTCTGCAATTGTCAGCGTTACTTTTTGGGCTCAGACAGGTACGCCCTTGTTAGTAGGACTTGCAACAGATCCTAACATTCTTCAACCTACTTATTCAAGTACCAACCCTATTCCGGGAGGCTTTTCGAATTTTTCAACATCATTCCCTGCAAATGCAGTACTTACATCATATAGTATTTCTTATACCGGAGTAACCGGGCCTGTGCGTATAGGTTTTTTTAACCAGGGAGGCAGTAGTACTTACATCGATGATATCATTGTAACGCAACCGACAGGTACTCCGCCATCTGTTATTACTGACAATATTGTTCCGGGTATTACAGATACAAAAGCTAGTGGTACCGTTACACCCGGCACTTTACCTCTTCTGGCAAGCGGAATTATCTGGAGTACTACTCCCTTGACCAGGAGCGCTACAGATACAGCCACATCATCAAAAACATTTGACAGACCTTCTGCTACCAGCAGCTTTACTGATAAGATCAGCCCTTTAGCCGCATCTACAACTTATTATGAAGAAGCATACGTTGTCGGCCTCGATAACAGTGTATATTTTGGAGTCGTGAAAAACTTTACTACCAAACCTTTAGGCGTTCCTACTGTTAGCATCAACTTAAACACAATTTATTCCAATAAAGCCGCAGTAACAGGTAACGTTGTTGATAGCGGTGGTTTAATAATTTCAGAAAAAGGTTTTATATGGACAAAAAATGGACAGGCGCCTACACTCAACAATAACATAGGCAAACAATATGAAGGTAGTGGAACTGCTTCTTTCACTGATTTTGTGAAAGGATTAGCTCCTAATACAAACTATTGTGTAAGTGCTTATGCAATTAATTCAAAAGGCTCAAGTGTCAGTCCTGATACCTGTTTTACTACAGGACCGCCTGTTCCAACTTTAACGGCTGTACCGGGTGTTCTGGACTTTGGTTCTGAATTCTACCAGGATAACGCTATTATTCTTAGCTATACACTAACCGGATCTATGCTTGATGGCTCACCTATTACAATTAAAGCGCCGACTGGGTTCATAATTGCAACAACTCCTGCAGGTTTAGCTACTGTTCCAGGTTCAGGAAACACCATTACGCTTACTACTGCCAGTACTCCTACTTATAGCGGAGGCACACTTAGCCAAACGCCCATTTATGTGGAAATGTTAACCAGTGCTTACGGTACTTTTACAGGTAGCAATATCATACATTCCGGCGGTAATGTTTCAGCTACCAATGCAGATATCGTTACATTAACCGGTACTGTAGTTCAATCGCCGGTAAATATATCAAACAGCGGTAGTGATTTTTGGTTAGGCTTTGGTTACGAGGAAAAAATGAGCGAAAAATCAGGGGATGCTGATGAATGCAGGCTAAGCGTATATGTTACAACAGGCGCACAGGCTGCCACTGTTCATGTTGTGTTAAATAGCGGCGGTTACTCTCAAACCCAAACGATTCCAGCCAATAGTGTTGGTATATTTGGTACAACCGCCATTCCTTTTCCAACCGGAGACCCCGGAAATAATACAGATGCAGGGGGATTACCTGATGCAAGGCTGTATTCAACAGGCGTAAGCAATAAAGCAATACATGTATATTCAGACAATAGTGTACCGGTTTCTGTATTTTATCATTCATATACACATGGGAATTCTGCCGCCGGAGCAATGATATTCCCTAGCAATACCTGGAATTCATCTTATACTGTTCAGGCATTTGGTGGAACCAGCAATAACTCAAATCCTAATTCGTTCTTTTTTGTAATTGCTGATCAGGATAATACAGTAGTTACTTTTACTCCTACACAGCCTATATTAGATGCAAGCGCGGCTTCACTTTTCAATCAAACTGCAAGCGATCCTATAATGTATCCGGCTAACGGCACTTACCAAGTCACTTTAAATGCAGGACAGGTTTTTAATGCAATGGGAGGCTTTAATCCTGATGGTAATGGTTTAGACTTAAGTGGCACTAAAGTTTCAACAACCTGTGATAAGAAAATAACTGTTTTTGGAGGCAATGGCCGTTGTTTGGTTGATGGTTTGACTTGTACTGACAATAGTGGCTCTGATCACTTAATTCAACAAATGTTTCCGTCTGTTGCCTGGGGTACAACCTATTTGACAGCGCCAACACAGGGTGAAACACTAAACTATTTTCGCATTTATGTTCAGGATCCTGCAACTAAAGTAAACATAAATGGGGCTCCCGTTACTACTGCTTTAGTCAAAAACCTATATTATGAGTATCAAACTGCTCAACCAGCATTAATTACCAGTGACCTACCTATAAATGTAACCCAGTTCATGTTAACTCCAACCTGTTCTCCTGGAGCAGTTGATGGAGGGCCGGAAATGATAATATTAAGCCCGGTTGAACAAGCTATTTCAAATGTTACATTTTATTCTCCAACATCCGGAAAAGTTATTATTGATGGTTCAGGTGGCGGATATACCAGTTATATGAACGTAATTATTCCTACTACAAAAGCTGCCACCTTTAAATTGGATGGAGCAACTCCAGCTGCAGGTAGTTTTAAAGTTCATCCACAAAATCCAGGCTATTCATATGCTACACTCCAGGTTACTTCTCAATCCTTACATAAGCTTAGTGCAGATACAGGTTTTGTAGCAATTGCTTATGGTGTGGGAGATGGTGAAAGTTATGGATTTAATGCAGGTACAGCTGTTAAAAACCTCTCTTCTGTTCAGTTTACTGAGAACCCTTATGGTGTGGATTCAAGTGGTTCAGCAGTAAGAACCTGCGTTAATAATCCCGTAAAATTGAGAATAGCGCTTCCGTATAACCCTGCATTAGTAAACAAAATAACATGGAACCCTCAACTAGATCCAAGAATAACTCCTAATGATTCTTTGCCAGGTGCTATGAATGGCAGTTCTGCTAAATATGATAGTATTATCCAGGTGAATGGGCGCCCCTTTTATGTTTACACTTCACCTGTTGCATATACTTTCTTACAAAACGGTACCTACCGTTTTCCTGTACAGGTTTATGGAACATTTAAAAGTGATTGTCCGGGAGAAGATATTGAGAACATGTTGATAATAGTTGGGCATGACCAGGCTAATCTTGCCTTCACTTCCAGCTGTGGTAACCCTACTGTTGCTTTTACTGCTGATACCATTGCAATGGCGGGTACTTATATCACTAAAACGATCTTTAATTTTGGTGATAATGATTCTACTATAAATGGCGCTCTTAATACATCACATACCTATCCTCTCAACCAGGTTTATACAGCAAAATTAACAACATATAATAGTGTTGGCTGCGTATCGGTTGATAGTACACTGGTTGATTTTTCCGGCGGTTTAAAAGCAGACTTTACTAAATCATCCGGAGCCGTTTGTTCGGGCAGCAGCATTACTTTTACAGATAATACAGTTGCTTCCGGTATCTCCGGTACTCCCAATAAATGGATATGGGATTTTGGTGATAAAACCAATAAAGATAGCAGTGGCCCTGTTGTTTCGCATCCTTATCTGACAGCAGGTAAATATGCAGTTACACTAACTGTCAGGACAACGGCTGGCTGTATCGACATATTCACAGATTCAGTAACTATAGAAAGTACGCCGGTAGCAGCCTTTACTGCAGCAGAAGCTTGTCTTGGAAACAGTACAATATTTACTGATGCAAGCACCGTACCCGGCGGACTTGGTATAGTTGATAGTTCTTTCTATGATTTTGGAGATGGAACTATACACGATTCCCTTACCGCATCTACGCTAACACACACATACGCTAATGCAGGAACATATAAAGTGAAGCTGTACGTAAAATCAGATGGAGGTTGTACTTCACTGGTAGATTCAGCAAATGTTACTGTTGACTCATTGCCAACCGCTGGTTTTACTATTTCTCCTAACTGCGTTACTGATGTGGTTACATTTACTGATACATCACATGCAAATGGTGGTACAATAGTAAAAGAGGATTGGAACTTTGGCGATGGTGGCCCGGATACTACGGTTACAACGCCTGGTGTACCATTTCAGCATCCATATCCAAATGGTAATGGAAAATCATTTACCATAACACTTACAATAACAACAAAAACAGGTTGTACAAGTACGGCGCTACCTCAAACATTTGGTATTGGCGCCTCGCCTGCTGCAAGCTTTACTGTAACGCCAGGTACTTTCTGTGCTCCTAATGCTTCAGTTACTTTCAATAATACTTCAACTATTTCAGATGGTACAACTAACCAAATGGGATATGTATGGAATTTTGGCGATAACACTGCAGATTCAACAATATCTGCACCACCTGCTCCGGGCGCGCCTCCAGGCCCTGTTACCCATACATTTACAGGTGCTGCAACTACTTATACAGTAACATTGATTGCACAAAGTAATAAAGGATGTACAAGCACTCCATTTGCATCGCCTGTGACTATTAATCCACAGCCGTTAGCCGTTATCAGCCCTAACCCTGCTTCAACTTGCTTAAATGATAGTTTGCAATTATCAGGTTCAGGTACAGGCGCTGCTCAATACAATTGGAATTTTGGAGATGCTTCTCCGGCTACTGCTGCAAATGCTGTTCAAAATCCTAAATATAAATGGGCTGCTCCTGGTAAATATGGAGTAAGCTTAGTTACTACTTCTACATTAGGTTGCATATCTGATTCTGCAATTGATTCAGTAACGGTAAATGATCTGCCGGTTGCAAACTTCACTGTTCAAAATGGCGGACTTTGTGCTGCCAGCAGCATCAGCTTTACAGATGCTTCTGCTGCACCAACAGGTTCTACCATTTCACAATGGCATTGGGACTTTGGTGATGGTTCTGCCGCTAATACGCAACAAAATCCTACACACGCTTATGCTGCTGCAGGAACTTATAAGATCAAATATTGGGTAAGTAATGGATGTACCAGCCTTACAGATAGTGCAACATCTGTTACTATCCACCCATTACCGAATGCGAATTTTAGCGTAGGTTCTATTTGCCTCCCAGGCGCTGCACAATTCACTGACTTAAGTACTGTTTCAGATGGTACCGGCATTGGTACATGGGCATGGGATTTTGGCGATGGTACAGGCACCAGTACATTACAAAACCCTTCTTATCAATATGGAGTGGGTGGTATTTACCCTGTTAAATTAACTGTTACTTCAGGTTATGGTTGCCAGAATGATACAACTATAAAAGATACAGCTAATAGTATCCCTGTTGCGCAAGACAGTATTATTAATGATACTTCTCTATGTAGCAATAAGCCTGTTATCCTGCTTGACCAGTCATCGGTAAGCACCGGCAGCATTACTAAAATTGATATTACATGGGGGGATAATTCATCCGATTCTATTGTTAATAATCCAACGGCAAATAGTCAGTATCCTCATAAATATGCTCCCGTTTCGCCCGTAGATCAGGATCATGTTTACACTGTAACCCTAACTGCTTACAGTGGCAATGGCTGCCCACCCAATGTCACCGCTCCTTTCCCGATCACCGTGCATGGTTCGCCCAATGCACAGTTTACATTGGATACCACAGCTGTTTGCCAGGAAAAAGCGGCCTTTAACTTAAGTGGCGGAAGTGACCTTAATGACTTACCGGGTACCGGCAGTTACAGCGGCCCTGGCGTAGTTGGCGATACCGCTTTTTGGGCGCATCAGGCAGGACCAGGTGGGCCTTACTCCATTGTTTATACCTTTAATACCATACATGGATGTTCGGATACCGCTTCGCAAGCCATTACCGTTTACCCGACACCATCGGTTAATTATGGTGGTACCCAATCGGTACTTGATGGTGATTCGCTGACCTTAAACCCTGTCGGTAAACCTGACTCAACACTTGCATATATATGGTCACCGTCTCTTTACCTTAACAGCGATACGTTGATAGCGCCGCTGTGCAAGCCTGTAGATGATATTACTTATAGTATTACTGTTACTTCGCCAGGCAGGTGCCAATCCACAGCTACACTGCTGGTGCTGGTATTGAAGGATTTTGTTGTGCCAAATACATTTACGCCAAACAATGATGGAATTAATGATAAATGGGTAATCGCACAACTTCCTAAATACCCTATTCAATGGGTACAGATATTTGACCGCTACGGACAGATATTATTTGAAAGCCATGGCTATAATCAGCCATGGGATGGAACTTACAATGGCAAACCATTACCATCAGGTACTTATTATTATATTATCGAAGTAAATGGTTTAAGGTCTCCTAAAACTGGCTATGTAACCATATTGAGATAAGAAAAATAATATAGAGGCCTTTCAACTATTTAACACGGAAAGAATATATTTTTGATTATGAATAAGTTTAAATTGGTTATTGTTCTTTTAATGAGCTGCAGCCTGTTGGGCAAAGCGCAGCAGAAGCCATATTATACACAGTACATCCTGAACAACTATATCCTCAATCCGGCCCTGTCGGGGATTGAGAACTATACGGATGTAAAACTTAGCTACCGCAATCAATGGTCGGGTATTGACGGCGCGCCCGTTACCATGTACTTCAGTGTGCAGGGCCCTATTAATAAAAGCGATACCCGCACTACCGCTACTTCCTTCCAGATACCCGGCACCAACCCGCGGGGTGAAGCTTACTGGGAAGATTATACTGCCCCCCAGCCGCACAGCGGTATTGGGTTGATCGGTATAGACGACAAGACCGGTTATATTGACCGGACATCGGTTTACGGTACTTACGCTTACCACACTCCTTTAAGCGCACATACTTCATTGGCACTCGGGTTCCAGGCTGGCTTTACCAATGTTAGCCTGGACAGAACCAAGATCAACTGGGCCCAAACCGATCCTAATGATCCTGCTGTAGGATACAATAATGGCGAGCTTAAAAAATTAACTCCCGAAATTGGTGCGGGCCTCTGGATGTATTCCAGGGATTATTTTATTGGTACCTCAGTTTTAAATATTGTTCCCGGAAAGGCAAATTTCTCACAGACCGATACCTATGGCAATATCTTCTCTCCTCAGTATTTTCTTACGGGTGGCTACCGTATACTGCTTGATGGCGACATGTCTATAC
>Ga0206964_10291_pt1 | contig 13873 bp, 10 predicted proteins | sample Alteio_BWOrgHeat_25_FD_152980 | JGI IMG/M metagenome (GOLD analysis project Ga0206964, IMG submission 152980) | Enriched cells from forest soil in Barre Woods Harvard Forest LTER site, Petersham, Massachusetts, United States -... | ecosystem: Environmental > Terrestrial > Soil > Temperate forest >...
GGTAACGATTGAATAACGCGACAGATCATATTTCACATTGATCACATCAGTAACAGGTACCGGAAATACCTGGACGTTATTTAACAATTTATCGTCCGATTTGTATACGTTAACTTTTTGGGTTGATATAACTGCCGGTTTCAGCGGTGGCAATACTAAATGCAATGCATTTTTAGTTTGTTTTGGCTTTAGCAGGTGCACATAAGTAGTGTCTGCCTGGGAGTAGACGAGATTACTGACAAAGGCGAAATTCATGAATATCGCCGCAGCAAATATTTTGACCCATGAATTTTTCAAAGTAGATTTTCGCCTCATATTTAGATATTATTTACAAAAGTATAAATAAAGAAATCATGAAGATACATTCAAGTGCCTTTATAAAAACTTTTTAACAAATTTTAACAAAATACGGTTTTAACGGTTATCATTTTACGAATTTCATAAAAAAAGTTTTTTGGGAATATTTAGGCGCATTTTTTAATACTTTTGAATTTTGAAATAAAAAGTGTCAAATCATAAAGATCTTCAAAGGCTAACCGCCGCCGGTTTACTCATCAGTCTTGGAATAATATACGGCGATATCGGCACCTCTCCTTTGTATGTGTTTAAGGCAATTGTCGACTCCCAAAGAGTTGGCCATGCACTGCCAATCATAACCGAATCGGTGATATTAGGAGGTGTGTCTTGTATCTTCTGGACGCTCACCCTACAAACCACTCTAAAATACGTGGTTATCACCCTTCGGGCTGATAACAAAGGGGAAGGCGGCATTTTCTCACTCTTTTCATTAGTACGTCGCCGGGCAAAATGGCTTATTGTGCCCGCTGTTATAGGTGGTTGCGCATTGCTGGCTGATGGCATTATCACACCGCCCATATCCGTTTCGTCGGCCATTGAGGGATTGGAAGCGAAAATACCCCATTTGCATACCGTACCTATCGTAATCGTTATCTTAACCGTACTGTTCATCATCCAAAAATTTGGCACATCACTAGTGGGTAAAGCATTTGGCCCAATGATGTTTATATGGTTTACCATGATGGGCGTGCTGGGTGTTGTTTTTATAGTGCAGATGCCGATGATCATTAAGGCTTTAAATCCTTATTACGCGTACGTTATCCTTACAACTAACCCAAGCGCATTTGTAATTTTAGGCGCAGTATTTTTGTGTACTACAGGCGCCGAAGCCCTTTACTCAGATCTTGGGCACTGCGGTCGCAAAAACATTCAAATAAGCTGGATCTACGTAAAAACAAGCCTGGTGATCAATTATTTGGGGCAGGCCGTTTGGCTGCTTCAGCATAAAGGTCAGGCGATTGACCTTAATTTACACAACCCCTTTTACGAGTTGATGCCCTCGTGGTTTCTGCTTTATGGCATCGGCATTGCCACCGTGGCCACCATTATCGCCAGCCAGGCGCTTATTTCGGGATCGTTTACGCTGATTGCCGAAGCGGTACGGCTAAACTTATGGCCAAAAGTCCGCATCAATTATCCATCTATTCAAAAAGGGCAATTGTATGTGCCAAGCGTTAACTGGCTGCTTTGGGCAGGCTGCGTGGGGGTAGTGCTATTGTTTGAACACTCCGACCGGATGGAAGCTGCCTATGGTTTGAGTATTACCGTTGCAATGCTGATGACCACCATCCTGGTATCCAACTTTCTTCGTCGTAAAAAACTGCCCAGTTATATTATCTATATATTTTTAGCAGTTTATTTAGTAATTGAAGGGTCGTTTTTAGCTGGTAACCTGTTCAAATTTGTACACGGCGGATGGTTTACGCTTTCGGTTGGTTTAGTGCTGTTCTTCATTATGTGGACCTGGCATACCGCTCGTAAGATCAGGAACCGTTACGTTAAATTTATCAATATTGAGGACTACTACAGTATTCTAAAGGAATTGAGCGAGGATGAAACGGTGCCTAAATATGCCTCGCAACTGGTATATTTAACCAGCGCTAACTTCGATTCGGAAATTGAATCGAAGATCATCTATTCCATCCTGCAAAAACAGCCTAAGCGGGCCGATGTCTACTGGCTGGTGCACGTTGACGTTGTGGACGAACCTTACAAAAAGGAATATGAAGTACAATTTTTAGTGCCTAATAAATTGATAAGGGTTGATTTTAGCCTGGGGTTCAGGGTCGAACAGCAGATAAACCTGCTTTTCAGGCGGGTAGTTGAAGACCTGGTTAAAAAAGGCGAAGTTGATATTACCAGCACCTATAAATCATTAAACAAGCATAAGATCGTCGGTGACTTCAGGTTTGTAGTTATTGAAAAAGTGCTTTCGCGTTCACATGATCTTTCCCTGTTTGAAAGGCTTGTGATGGGTTTTTATGTTTACCTCAAAAAAGTAAGTTTATCGGAAGAGCGCGGTTTCGGTCTCGACCTGAGCTTTGTTACCATAGAAAAAGTCCCGCTAATGTTATCTTCTCCGGATATGGTAGAAATACACCGGGTGAACTAAATTCAGAATTACAACAGAATGTTATTGTATTATTACGTCAATGTTAACATCTTGACCAAAAGTGTAAACAATCGTAACAAAATGTTGTTGAACTGAAAAATTCGCCGTCCATTGAAAAACGTAATATTAGCTATACTTTGTATTATTACATTGAGTGTTAGCGCACAAGTAACTGATACAGCCAAAAAAAAACTCGGGGATACTATAAAAAAAGACTTATTGACCGCCCCCGACACGGTTAAAAAGCTTCATAGCAATCCGCTGTCGCTTATCCCGCCCGCAGCTTTAATTGGGTATGGCGCTTTGTCTTTTTCTGTTCATCCCATTCGTAATTTCGACTACTATATACACGGGCGAATCGAAAGAAGCGCACCCACATTTAGTAGCAAAGCTGAAAGTTACTTTCTTTTTGGCCCTATTGCCATGGTTTACGGCTTAAACCTGGTGGGCGTCTCCGGTAAAAACACGTTTATTGACCGAACGGCTCTCCTGGGACTATCCGGAGGGATTTTAGGAGTTGCCGAATTAGGTTTAAAACACGCTACTCACCGTTTGCGGCCGAATGGCGTCGATTATTATTCCTTTCCTTCCGGGCATACCGGGGCCGCATTCCTCGGGGCCGAATTTTTGGCACAGGAGTATTCCGAAAAATCACCGGTATACACCGTGATAGGCTATACATTTGCCGTTACTACCGGTATTTTCCGCATGTATAACCGCGATCATTGGTTTAGTGATGTGGTTGCCGGCGCCGGTTTCGGCATCCTGTCGACCAAGGCGGCTTATTTGGTTTATCCCTACATTCGTAATGCGCTTACTCATAGGGACAAGGACGGCAGAAAAACAATGGTAATGCCCACCTACCAGGATGGGAAGCCAGGGCTGTCATTTGCCATGCAGCTGTGAGGAGGTTAAAAAGGTTGTAAGGGTTGAAAGGGTTATAGGTTAAACGATATTTCAACTTCTACAACAATTCCAACTTGTTTTAACTTACTTATACCTTATCTTATAGATCAAAATAATACTGGCAAACACAAACGTTACTGCGTTGGCTACGGCAACAGGCAGGCTGCCGCTTAAGACGCCGTAAGTGAGCCACAACAGCGTTCCAAGCGTAAAAAGGGCATACATAGGCAACGAAATTCCAGAAGTATCCTTTGTTTGAATAGTTTTAACAGCTTGTGGTAAAAAGGAAATGGTAGTGCCAAAAGCAGCCAGGTATCCGATTGCAGAAATAGTGTTCATACAGGTAATGTAAGATGTAAGTAACGGACAAACGAATTCCTATTACACGATTTTAATCCTTTAAGCCTTTTTTGCTTCTTTGCCAAGCACGCTGTGTTTATAGCCGTAGGTAATGTATATCACCAGGCCTACCACCAGCCATATTAAAAACCGCAGCCAGTTGGTGTACCCAAGCTCAGTCATCAGGTAAAAACAACTCAATAAACCCAGCACCGGTATTAACGACAGGTTTTTAACAAAGCAAAGTACTGTCAACACAGTCGACAAGATGATGAAAAGAAAAAATGGAAGATCATCCTTGTTATGCGCGCCGTCGAATAATCCGACGATGCCGTTCCTGAATACATAGCCGCAAATTATAAACAACACAGGCACAATGTATTTTGAGTTGATATAAGGCAAATGAAAACGGCCAGCTTTCGCTGCTTCGCGCGGCAGCAAGAGCACTCCGCCGCAAACCAACACGAACGCGAATAGGGTGCCAATACTCGTGAGGTCAGTGACTATGGTAAGATTTAGAAACAGTGCGGGTATGCCTACCACAAAACCAGTCACAACCGTTGCGAATGACGGTGTGTGAAACTTTGGATGGATCCGTGAAAATATTTTTGGCAATAGGCCATCCCGGCTCATGCTCATCCAGATGCGGGGCTGGCCCAGCTGAAATATCAATAGCACGCTTGCTGTTGCTATCACTGCACTAAACGAAATTATCCCGCTGATCTTGGTTAGATGCACCTGGTTGAACACATAAGCCAATGGGTCGCCCACGGCAAGTTTTTTATAGCTTACCATACCCGTTAGTACCAGGGCTATCAAAATATAAAGCACCGTACAAATAATCAGCGAATAGATCATCCCACGCGGCAGGTCGCGTTGCGGATCGCGGCATTCTTCGGCTGTGGTTGATATGGCATCAAAACCAATATAGGCAAAAAACACCCCCGATACCCCTTTCATCACCCCGCCAAAACCGTTAGGCATAAATGGGTGCCAATTGGCTGGTGTAACATAAAAAAAGCCGATGGCAATTACTGCAATTACAATGGCGATCTTTAATATTACCATTGCGTTTGTGGCCTTCTTCGTCTCGCGGATCCCGATATAAACCAAATAAGTAATAATGATGACAATAAGCAGGGCTGGGATATTGGCGATCAATTTAAATCCGCCAAAACCCGGGGCGCTATCCCATGCTATTGCCCCTTGCTTAAGCGTATCGGTTATTGCCGAAAGGTGATGGCTTTTCGTCAGCTCCTGCACCTGGTCATTGGCGGTAAACGCGGAATAATAATCCATCGTCAGATACACTGGTATGTGGATGCCAAAACCTTCCATTAGGTTAACAAAATAGGTGCTCCATGATACCGCTACCGCAATATTACCGATGGCATATTCCATTAAAAGGTCCCATCCGATGATCCAGGCAATTAATTCGCCGAACGACGCGTAGGCATAAGTATAGGCGCTGCCTGCAACCGGAATGCGCGAAGCAAATTCAGCATAACAAAGTGCCGAAAATCCGCAGGTTATAGCTGTAAGTACAAACAGTATGGTTACGCCCGGGCCGCCATTAAATGAAGCGAGGCCGATAGTTGAAAATATACCGGCCCCCACTACTGCTGCGATACCCATCAGGGTAAGGTCTTTTACGTTTAATTCTTTTTTTAAATGCCCGCCCGAATGTTCAGCATCGCTGAAACCACTTGCACAATCATCTAATATTTTTGTTATAGATTTTTTACGGAATATACTATTCGACATCAATTTGATAATTTAATCAGCCGGGTAAACATAACCATTTTTTTGCAGTCAATAAGTATATGCTTATTTTGCACGATGAATATAAGTATAAAAGATGTTTTACAACGAATCAGGCCATTTTTTATCCTTTACCTTATCCTTTTATGCGGATGTTTTATTATCAAACTGATTTATACAAAGGACGATATCTACTTTGCTGTTAATACCCGCCATACCGATTTCCTGGACACCATCGAACCCTACATAACCGACCTGGGCAACGGCTGGACCATAGTCATCCTATCGGCCTTGCTATGCTTATATAATTACCGCATCGCCTTTTTAATGGTGACAACGTTTCTGTTAACATCATTGGCCGTGCAAATAGTAAAATTTATTTTCGACGCGCCGCGGCCGAAATTATATTTTAAGGATCAGTTGAGTAAACTGCATTTTGCAAAAGGCGTTGAAATATTAAGTAATCACAGTTTCCCATCAGGACACACGTTAACGGCATTCGGCACGGGTGTGTTGGTCACTTACCTGGTGAAGAATAAAAATTGGGCCTACCTGCTGGTTTTCTACGGAGTAATGGTCGGCTTTTCGCGCATGTACCTGAGCGAGCATTTTTTTGAAGACGTTATCGGGGGATCGATGCTTGGCGTAGCATTAACCATCATTTGGATAAGGTTTATCGATAGCAAAAAATTCATCAACTCGCCTAAATGGAACAGGGGTATTTTATGGCCCGCTAATCAGAAACTAAATAATGATTAATCGCTTTTAATTCGCAGCAAGTTTTAACTATATTGGACTTGAAAAGCTTCACTAAAAAATTTTGAACAATCTATTCCCAAACCGATCGAGTGCCCGTTTATCGGGCCTCAGGCAATTATTCCTTTTTTATTGTTTGACAGTATTTTGTTGCATTTGTATCATTCCGCAGGCATTGGCGCAAAATTCAGAGCTGCTGGCTGCACAAAAGCAGCCTGATACGGCTTGGATTACTTTCACTAACGACACCGCAGCCTTTAGTGTAAAGTTTCCGACCAAACCATTTTCGATGAAAAAACAAGTGCCCGCAAAAATTGGAAAGGACTCGGTTAAGTTTTTATTGAATTTGTATGCAAGCGCCGATTCGTTAACGGGGTTAACATATGTTGTAAGATATAATGACTACCCGGCTGGTACCTTTTTAAGTGACCATAGCAAGTTACTGGAAAGTTTCGAGAAGGAATTTGCAGCAAAAGGCAAGATTGCGAAATCACCACGAAAAGTTAGTGTCGACGGAATTGATGGTTGGGAGCTGGGTATAACCTATGACCTGGGTTTTAATGGAATAGTGAGGATTTTTGTGCGTGGAAACCGGGTTTATGTGTTGCTTGAACAAGTGCAAGAATTTGTGAATGGCGATAACAAGGCGGATATTTTTTTCAACTCCTTCCATTTACGCCCTTTTATTGAGCCGGCCTACTATACCTTTCGTTCCGCAAAACGGGGTTTTAGTATAAAGCTGCCTGAAAAGCCTGTTGTCAAACAGGAGAATGTCACGAGTTACTCGAGTTACCTTACAGGCGAAGAGTTATATCTTTCAACTAACCCCAATTCAGGTGCTTCTTATAGCTTTGCAGCTTCGCGACTAAGCCCTTATTATCGTGCGGACAATATCGACTCCGTGTTTAAAGAATCAATAAAACTAATCATTGGGTATCGGGATAGTCTGTTTAAGCTGGATACCATCAAAATAAATGGAGTTAGCGGGAGGGAGTTTATTACGATTGACAGGTTCACCAAAGCCAAAAAACGGTCGAGAATTTTTATAGATTGGGGAGACTTTTTCTATTTAACTGCGATGGCGGATGAATCGGAGCTATTTGGTAAAACCAGTGGCATTTTTTTCAATTCACTGATATTGACCAAGCCTTCCCATAGTTTTGATTTTTCCTCATCCAAGGCGGCAAAAATTTGCGCCGATATTTCTTCGCCCGACACGCTGGTTTCGAAGCGCGCAGCCGGGGCGATTCATTATTATCACTTTAAACCAGATGAACTGCCGTTGGTTTATGCAGCGCTTATGAAAAATTATCCGGATGACACGACTGAGGACGGCGTCAGGATAAAGCTGATTAACAAACTCCGTCATGAAGGCAACGACTCTACGGTCACTTTTCTTGTAAATTTATACCCGCAATTAACGGGCAAAGATGATGTTAAGGCAACAATTTTAAATGTCCTTCCTTTTCTTAACCCCAAGAAAAGCTATTCCGAATATTTAAGGCTCCTTTCTACTGATCCGCCGTATAATACCCGAAATATTTATAGAGTTATGGCGGGACTTACCGATTCAATCAGCTTTGCCGAAAAAAATTTCGTATCGGTAGTTCCGTTAATACGGTATGATAATTTTCGTCCTAAGTTGCTTTCGATCGCAAACCAGGTGGCAGAAATTGATTCACCGGCCTACAAAAAAGTAATAAGCAGCAATTATAATGCATTAATGAGGTATGCTGATGCTGATATAAAAGATTATTTGAAAAAGAAGGACAGCGTAGGCAACGAATATTCGGCCGTTATTTACGAGTATATGCGGATAATGGCTCAAATTAAAGATGTTGACCTTACCAAACAACTGACGGATACATACTTACAAGCAAGGCCAAAAGGCACCTATGCAGTCGACGCTATAGTAGCGCGTATAGCAAATGGCTTGCCCAATGACGAAACCTTAATAAAGTTTTATATGGATAGCCTGGATACAAGGTACGACTTGATAAAGGCTTATTACAAACACAACGAACCAGGTAAGATCCCCAAATTATATCTTCAACAGGACGAATTCGCAAAACTATGCTTGTATAAATACGTGACAGCAGATGAAGACCGGGGCAGCCCATCTAACCTGTTGCTCCTTGGAACTGTTACCGATAGTGGTAAAATTTATTTTGTCTTCAAATTTTCAATTGCGGACGATACCGATAATAAAGAGTTAATTGGCATAGCAGGACCATCTACGCCTGGCGCGACCACATTGAATTTTGATAATTATCATGCCTTTAGTAGCTATGACAATTTAAACGACGATTGGCATTTACAGGCTCAGCAAATGATAAAACCACTCACGGACCAATATAAATAGCAATTTTGATTTGTAGAAATGGTTTAGCGCCGGCCGCATTGCGGATCAATGCTTGGGGTCATATTGACTATCATTTGGATAAGGTTTTATCGAAAGCAAAAAATTCATCAACTCGCCTAATGGAACAGAGGTTTGTTGAGGAAGTCCGGAGTCTTAGTCAGGCATTCTGCGCGACATAAGACTTTTGACTCCGGACTTTCGAATTAACCTAAAACGGGCTGTCTCTTTTTTCTTACAATCATCACAATTATAAAGATCAAAACCAAACCGCCGCCACCAAATATCTCAATCTTATTAATCTGAGAAAGTCCTTTCGCATTTGATATATACTGATCGTTGCGCTGCAGTTCAGGCGAAAGCGTGATCGAGGAAATAAAAGATTTATACTCGGCTTTTACCATATCCGCCCTATTGTCCGGGTAAACGAATTCGAATGTATAGGTTACATCCTGGGTGTACAGTAATACAAAATTACGGTAAGTAATAGAGCCGGCCCCATCACCGTTTTGCAGGGTAAAGGTTTTAGCCTTCAACCTTTTACCTATCACCGTATCGCGCACATTCAAGGCAGCACTGGCGCCCGATTGGGTTTTTATCCCCTGGATATAAGTTTTTAATACCTTGTTAAGGTCGCTTTCCTTTTTTAACGGAGTGTTATTTTTTGCATTCGCCTCGCGTATAGCTATCATATAGCCATAAGCACCGTTCGCGGAAAAAATCCGCTCGCCCATTGTATCTTTTACCTGGTAACCTGCCGGAAGCGTAATTGACACCAGGCTATCCAATTTTACCGGCTTGCTCCCCTGGCTATATCCTGCTATTGCTAATAATAACAGCGAAATACTTAAAATTATCTTTTTCATACTTAATTAAACTCCGTAAACTTCAAATAGTTTGAAATATCGGGCTCATCATAAGCACCAAATGATGTATTTATGACATAATATGTTATTTTACAGTAACTTATAAATACAACAAAGTTGAAATAAAATATAATTAACAGTGCATAATATTTGTTCGTCTTGCGGTTGGGCGGTTATAACTTATCCATCTCCGACTTCACAAATTCAGCCAGTTCTTTCACGTACGCCGCGCTGAAATCAAACTTAATGCCTGCTGTATTATAAATTTCTTTAATGGTTTTGGTATAACCAAGTTTTAAGGCATCCAGGTATTGCTGCAAACCTTTCTCAGGATTTTCCTTGTAGTTTTTCCAAACTGCAATGGCGCCCAATTGGGCCATGCCATATTCTATATAATAAAACGGCACTTCAAATATATGCAGTTGTTTTTGCCACAGGTTGGCTTCAGCTTCGGGGCGCCCGCTCCAGTCGGCAAAACCGGCGCCGAAAGGTTCGTATATTTCTATCCATGCTTTGGTACGGTCGGCATCGGTATGGTTGGGGTTAGTGTAGATCCAGTGCTGAAACTGGTCGACTACAGCTACCCATGGCAATGTTTTCAACACGTCAAAAAGCTGATCGCGTTTGGCGCGTTTCAAATCCTCTTCATTATCAAAATAAACATCCCAATTATCCATCGAGATCAACTCCATCGACATAGAAGCCAGTTCCGCTACTTCGCTGGGGCAATGTTTAAAATCGTTCAGCTCCAGATCAGCCGTTAAAAAGGTATGCACCGCATGGCCACCTTCGTGTACCATGGTGGTCAGGTCGCGGAAGGTATTGGCTGAGTTCATGAAAATAAACGGCGCACCGGTTTCTGATAATGGGTAGTTGTACCCACCCGGCGCTTTTCCCTTGCGGCTCTCTACATCAAAAAGGCCGTTATCCTTCATGATTTCCAGCCGTTCGCCCAGGTACCTGTTAATGTTGCTGAAACACTGGATAGATTTCTCGATCAGCTCCCCACCGCTGTTGAAAGGTTTTAAAGCTGGTTTACCCGAAATATCCACATCCATATCCCAGGGCTTTAGCGTACCCACGTCAAGCGCAGCTTTGCGCTTTTTAGCCTGTTCGCGCAGTATCGGTACGATCTCTTTTTCTATCGCTTCATGAAAAGCGTAACAATCCTGCGGGGTATAATCAAAACGGCCCAAAGCCTGGAACATGTAGTCCCTGAAGTTTTCAAACTCAGCATTTAAAGCCACTTTATGGCGAAGGGCACGCAAATGGTCAAACAACTCATCCAGTTGGTCTTTATCCTGCAGTCGGCGGGCGGTTATCTTTTCCCAAACCTCCTGCCTTTTGGTGCGGTCGGTGCCCTTTAAAAATACCGATGCCTGCTCCAAAGTAAATTCCTTATCGTCAATATGTACCGACATGGAACCGGTGATGCCCTGGTATTTTTGCTGTTCAACCTGTATTTCCGTTTGCAGCGGGATATTCTCTTCCCTGAACAATTCCAGCGCCTTTTTTACCCCCCGCAGGTAGATAAAATATTTTTGGTGATCCAGTTTATCAACCCATTTGCTGCCCACCAGTTTTTTGTTCAGTTCATTGCCGTATGGCGCTATTTTGGGTTCTATTTCTGTTGCGAAGTACTGGAATTTTTGAAGCAACGCCTCGTCGGTCGTATCGCAAGTCATCCGGATATAGCGCCAGGCAAAATCCTCCTCCAGCGCGGCCTCCAGTTCGCTGCGGTCATGCAGCCATTTTTCAAGTTCAGTAACCGAGTTTATCGGGCGTTCGGTTAATTCTTTATACAAAGGTTCCAGGTTTTCCCATTTAATCTCAAGGGTTGCCGGGATATATGTTCTTGTTTTTTTGTGGATCATGATCGAATAATTTGCAGATGTGCAAATGTGCGAATTTAGTCCGAAAGACCGAAACCTGCCTGCCGGCAGGCAGATTTCAGACTAAACCTTCTTATACACCGTCTCCGACATCAGCTTAATCCCCTCTTCATAACTCGCCGGCCTTATATTAAACGCCTTTTCAAATTTAGTTGAGTCGAAGATATAATCGTGGTTATATTGATAGTACATCTCAACCGTACCGGCCACCACCTTAACAAATAAGCCATAGCTCCAAAGCATAAATTTATTTATCGCAAAAACCTTGGGCTCAACTTTATAAATTTTAGCGGCCATATCAATAAATTGCTTGCCGGTTAAAGGTTTGGCGGTGGGCATATGCCAGATCTGGTTATCGCTCTCCGGATTTTGTCCCAGGAGGTACAGGCCTTTTCCCATATCCGGGATGTAACTAAAATTGTGCAGTTTATCCAATTTGCCCAGCCATTGCGCTTTTGCCCCTTTGGCATAATTATCCAGCACCATCATATCTACAAAACTGTTTTTATTTTCGGTGCCATAAAAATCAGCGGCACGGGCAATGCTTGCTTTAATGTTGCCGGCTTTTGCCTCGTCCATTAGCTGGGTGGCTATTTTGGCGCGTACTTCGCCTTTTGCGCTGCGGGGGTTATAAGGTGTATCTTCCGTCATGGGGCCGTCAACCAGGCCGTACATGTACACATTGTCAAAAAAAATCAGCCTTGCACCGGTTTCTTTGGCTGCATTGATGGCGTTTTGCATTACCACGGGCCATTGCGCGCGCCAAACATTTTTATCATAAACCAGGCCGGCTGTTAAATAAATTATGGTTGAACCCTTAGCAGCACTCAGCACTTCGGCATAATTCAGCAGGTCGGCTTTTTGCCAGGTAACGTTTTTGGCGGCATTGACAATTGGCTTGCGGCTTACCAGCCTGATGGTTTCATTATTGTTGATCAATTCGCGGGTAAGTGCGTTTGCTACTGCCCCGCCGGCTCCTAATATGGTATGCATTGTTTTATCGTTTTTGATTTAGTCAAAGGTATAGCGGGCGCTTCGCTTAGAACGTTAACAAAAGATAAGATTTTTTGATGTCGGACTTCGGATGTTCGATTTCGGAATTAGGAAGGTTTATATGGTTTGGCCTTGCCAGTTCATAGCCCAACAGAGAAATAAAATAATTCCGAAATCGAACATCCGAATTCCGAAATTATCAAGCTGCTCTCATGATCCGCCTTCTTATCCGCGAAAGCGAAACCGGGGTGATGCCTAAAAAATGCGCGATGTAATGTTGTGGCATGCGCTGGATGATCTCGCGGCCGGTATTTAGCAGGTCGAGATAGCGCTCTTCGGGCGTTTTGGTAATGAAAGATGACATGCGTTCCTCGTAGCATATCAGGTAATATTCAGCTGCCAATCGTCCAAAGCGTTCCATTTTATAAGCCAGCATAGGATGTGCTAGCATGGCCTGCATGTTTTTATAGCTGATGATAACCAGTTGGGTATCCTCGAGTGCCTGTATATAATTGAGGCTTGGTTCGCGTGTTAAAAAGCTGCGATACGAGCTAACCAATTCATTTTCGAAACTAAAATACCCGGTGATCTCTTCACCATCCTTAACATTAAAATATCGAACCGAACCGGTAGCAATAAAACCGATCTCGCTGCATACTACGCCTGGCTCGGCAAAAAAACCTTTTTTCCTTAGTTTTTTAAGATCAAGGTGCTGGCAAACGAGACTCCATTCTACCTCGTTAAATTCGATGAATTTACTTATGCCTTTTCTAAAAACAGCTAAAGCTTCCTGGCCTTCCATGATAACGAAATTAAAAAATTCCGTGTGTAATTAAAACCCTGTCTAGCAGAAAAAGGCTTGCAAAAACTACACTGGCGATGCCGTTGGTAGTCATGAAGGCGAAGTTAACTCTGCTCAGGTCATTCGGTTTTACCAACAGGTGCTGGTAAATCAACATGCAGCAGAAAAACACGATACCTACGTAGTAAAGCACACTTACGTGTGTATAAAATACCGGCATTACCACGAAGGCTGCCGAAAGAATATGCAAAAAGGTGGATAATCGTAAGGCGTTTACCTTTCCCAGATAGGCAGGGATGGAGTGCAACATTTCATTACGGTCGAAATCCTCATCCTGCAGGGCATATATGATATCAAAACCACTTACCCAACACAGCACCGCGAACGAAAAAAACAGCGGAGTTAAGGCAAATGAACCCGTTACCACCAGGTAAGCTCCTATAGGGGCCAGGGATAAACCCAAACCTAATACCAAATGGCAAAGCGCCGTAAACCTTTTGGTAGCGCTATAGCCCAATACTACCAGTAAAGCTACCGGCGACAAGTAAAAGCACAAGCGGTTAATAAACCAGGTAGTCGCTACAAATAACAGGCAATTGATGATAGTAAAAGTTAAAGCCGAAGTCGCGCTGATGCGTCCGGATGGAATATCTCTTTTTTGTGTGCGGGGATTTTTTGAATCGATATCCCTGTCGAGGTAGCGGTTAAAGGCCATGGCCGAGTTACGTG
>Ga0206964_10292_pt1 | contig 13783 bp, 8 predicted proteins | sample Alteio_BWOrgHeat_25_FD_152980 | JGI IMG/M metagenome (GOLD analysis project Ga0206964, IMG submission 152980) | Enriched cells from forest soil in Barre Woods Harvard Forest LTER site, Petersham, Massachusetts, United States -... | ecosystem: Environmental > Terrestrial > Soil > Temperate forest >...
GGAGTGGCCATCGATCTCCCTTCGCAAGAGAGATTGTTTGGGTGAGAGAGTAGTCCACGGAGTCGTTCTGACCTGGGTGGAGGGTGGTGCCGCGTTGAGTGGTATTCCATGCGTAGGAGTCCAAGACGCTTATCTGCGTGTTCTTGCTCTTGGTGAGATAGACGGTCGCGCCTGTTTGCCAGGAGTTTGTCCAGTAGCCAGTGGAGACGTTGTCCGACGCGCCGACGACGTAGCGGCCCGTGGGGATCGCGACAACATAACCTGTCTGGAGGTCTACCCATTTGAAGTGCCATCCGAGGTCCAAGGGCATAACGTTGGTGTTGGTCAGACCGACGGCGGTGCCGCTTTGGCTGGGAAGTCCCGACAAGGGATCGCTCGCATTGAAGGCTCCGTTCGACAGGACAATATCCACTGAGAATTCAAGGTTGGCATGGAGTAATTTGAACTTTGGAACGTAGATAACGCTGTTGTTGTCGTATAGAAAGTTGACGGAACCCTGGATGGGAAGTACGTTGCCTTGCGGGCCTATTAGTTTGTCGGCGGAGACGTACCAGATCTGGTTGTCGTAGGAGAAACCAGGGTCAGAGACGGTACCGCCGTAGGTGAGGATCGATCCCGGGGAGTAAGAGCCACGGACTTGAGGAGAGCCGGGGATTGCGAGAAGAAACAAGGTGGGCAGCGTTATTGGAATGAGGCACGACACTCCGGAAGGGCTTCTCATTCTGCGATTCTCCATTGCAGACAGCAAACCACAGTGCGGGAATTAAAGCATGCCAGTGGGTGTCGGGTTTTCGGGTTTATTCGGAGTCTTTGGGGCGGGTGGATTCGCGCAGGGCCGTCAGTTGCGGGTGGAGGAGCTTGGCGGTGAGACTGCGGGTGAGGGCTTCGACGGCTTCGCGTTGTTCAGGCGTGAGCGCTGCGAGTTTCGATTGAGAGCGTCGCAGTTCTGCTTTGCGTAGTTCTTCGGCCTGCTGCTGGAGGGCCTTGATGGCGGGCACGGCGTCGCGGGATTGGAGACGCTCGTGGTATTTGTCGACTTCTCTGCTGACGATGGACTCGGCTGCCTGGGCTTCGCGGCTGCGATCGGCGAGGTTGGCTGCGGCGACCTGCTGAAGATCGTCGATGTCGTAGACGAAGCAACCTTCTACTTCGTTCATCCGTGGGTCGACGTCGCGGGGGACGGCGATGTCGATGAAAAACATTGGGCGGTTGCGGCGGCTGTGAAGGAAATGCTGACCGTGGGAGCGGCCGAATATCTTTTGCGGCGCTCCGGTGGAAGTGATGACGATGTCGGCACGCGGCGCCTCGGCGTAGAGGTCATCGAAGGACAGGGCTTCGGTATGGACAGTGGGACTGGCAAAGTCAGCCGCGATTTTCTCAGCGCGCGATTGAGTGCGGTTGGTGACGAGAATGGCAGAGGCGCCGTGCTCGATTAGGTGGCGCGCGGCGAGTTCTGACATTTTGCCCGCACCCACGAGGAGCACGGTTTTGCCATAGAGCGAGCCAAAGATCTTTCGCGCGAGGTCGACTGCGACGGAGGCGATGGACACGGAGCTTGAGCCGATCTGGGTCTCGCTGCGGATTTTTTTTGCGACGGTGAAAGTACGCTGAAGGAGAGCTTCAAGGTGTGTAGAGACAGCGCCGGCTTCGCGGGCGATGGTGTAAGCCTCTTTGACCTGGCCGAGGATCTGGGGCTCGCCGACGACCATACTATCGAGAGAGCTGGCGACACGAAAGAGATGCCGGATAGCCTCGCGCTCGCGGAATTCGTAGAGATGGGGCTGGAGGTCGGTGGCAGGAACGGCGAAGTATTCATAAAGGAAACGAAGAAGAGTCGTTTGGGTTTGCGACTGCTCCGTTTCAGTGATTATTTCGGCTTCGTCCTGAAGGGTAAGGAGCTCGACGCGGTTGCAGGTGGAGAGGATCAGGCCTTCGCGGACTCCGGGCTGGTGGAGGAGCGTTCGGGTGGCGTCGGCGAGGCGGGAGGCGGGGATGGCGAGGCGCTCGCGAACCTCGATGGGCGCGGTGTTGTGGTTAATGCCGAGGAGGACGAGACGTCCCTGGGGTGTCGGACTCATGGCGCGGTGAACCTATGGACAGAAGAGAACTGGTTGGCAGCCCAGACGGCTAGAACGACGAGAAAGACGAAGCTGGAGAGATAGACGGCACGGCGTCCGCGCAAGCCGGCGTTCCGGCGGATGTAGATCATCAGGACATAAACGAGCCACATGGCGAAGGCGAGAAGGATCTTCGGATCGCGGAAGTAGGACGGGCCGACGGTAGCCTGGGCAATGAGTGAGCCAATGAGCAGGCCGGCGGTCATACAGGGCAGGCCGAAGAGGAGTGCCTTGAGGGCGATCTGGTCGGTTGTTTCCAACGATGGGAGCGAAGGAAGCATCGGGGATTTTTGTTTGAGGCGCCGCTCCTGAATGAGATAGAGGAGCGAGGCGAGAAGCGAGAGCAGAAGTGCGGCGTAGGCGGCGAGAAGAAGCGCCACGTGGAGAAATATCCACCAGATGTGGATCATGGGAAAGGCGGTGCTCTCCTGGCCGGGGTGGAAGGCAGGGACGAGGCCGAGGAGGAAGCAGATGGGGAGGAGGAAGATGCCGAGTGAGACTGTCTTGTAGCGCCAGTAAACGAAGAGGAAGGCCAAGGCAAGGAGGAGTCCGAGGAGGGTCTGGGTCTCGTGGGTGTCGACCGGAAGACGGTGGTGCGCGGCGTTGAGCATCTCTGCGAGCGAGACGAAGTGAAAGAAGACTGCGGCGACGGTGGCGGGAATGGCAATGTGACGCCAGCGGGGGCGGTCGTAGAGAGCCGCGGGAAGAACTGTAAGGGCGGCGACACCGTAGAGGACGACTGCGACTTTGAGCCAGAGGAGGGACATTGATAAGCGCTTCGCCAGCGGCTAAACTCGCGAATCTTCAGTATATCGGGTCTGGTGGCGGGTGTGACCAGATGTGCGGAACTTTGCATATCGGCTCGTTAACGGGCGCGGTCGATATAGGACCAAGCGCCCGTTTCGAGTGAAGGCTTCGACTAACTGGCTTTGGCGAGAGTTGCGATCAGGGTTTCGCTGAATGCAGGTATGTCTTCCGGCTTGCGGCTGGTGATGAGGTTTCCGTCCTGCACAACTTCTTTGTCAACCCAGTTAGCCCCCGCGTTTTTCAGGTCGGTGTGGATGGAGGGCCAGGACGTTACGGTTTTTCCGTTGACTACGTCTGCCTCGACCAGGCCCCAGGGCCCGTGGCAGATGGCCGCGACGGGCTTTCCTGATTCGACGAACTGTTTGATGAAGGCGACGGCGTTTTTGTCGGTGCGGAGTTGGTCGGGATTGATCTGGCCGCCGGGAAGGACGAGCGCATCGTAGTCGGCTGGCTTGACTTCGTTGACGAGGTGATCGACTTTTACGGATTTGCCCCAGTCGGTATGGTCCCAGCCCTTGATCTCACCTTTTTTGATGGAGATCACGTCGACTTTGGCTCCGGCTTTCTCGAGATTCTTCCTGGGATCGGTGAGTTCGACCTGCTCATAGCCGTCGGTGGCAAGGATTGCTACTTTTTTGCCGTTGATTTGTTTGGACATTCGGTTCTCCTGGGTTGTTCGACGCGGGTTTGCGTGCGGGAATAACGGACTTCCCAGTTATTGAGACGCGGTTTAGCAGGCTACGTTGCCACCGGTTTTGAACAGGAGGTGGACCCGGATGGGGACGGGTACGGTATTCTGCGGTTCTGCGATGGCAAATGAGACGGCAGTGAGTTTAGCGGGGGAGTCGGCGAATTTGACGCCGGTGATGCGACAGTACTTCGCGGCGAAGGAGCAGTATCCGGATTGCCTGATGTTCTGCCGGATCGGGGACTTCTACGAGCTGTTTTATGATGACGCGATCCTGGTGTCGCGGGAGTTGCAGCTTACGCTGACGGCTCGGGACAGAGAGAAAAAGCAGCCGATGTGCGGGGTTCCGTATCACGCGGCTGAGGCCTATGTGCAAAGGCTGCTGCGCAAGGGTTACAAGATCGCCCTGTGCGAGCAGATGGAAGACCCGAAGACGACGAAGACGATCGTGCGACGGGAGGTGACGCGGGTACTGACACCGGGGACTGCACTGGATCCGGCGATGGGAGCGGAGCAGAGCAACTATCTGGCGAGCGTTTCGATTTCCGGCAGTGGGGCGGCTGTTGTTTGTGGGTTGGCTCTGTTGGATATTTCTACCGGGGAGTTTCGCGCAACGGAGTTTGTGGGCGCGAACGCCTGGGATTTGGTGGTGGATGAGCTGGGAAGGGTAAGACCGGCGGAGTTGTTGTACGGGCATGGATTGCTGGGTGGTACGAATTTGGCGGGAGAGAATTCGGCTGAATCGGCGTCGGGGTTAGATGCGATTCGGACAAAGACGGCGGTCGAGGAGTGGGTCTTTACAACTGAATACGCGGTGCCGCTGGTACGCACTCATTTTAAGGTTCACTCGCTGGACGGGATGGGGTTGGGTGGTCATGAGCTGGCGGCGACGGCGGCGGGTGCGCTATTGCATTACATGCGACAGACCAAGCAAGGCGGCCTGGAGCATGTGGATGGGTTGCGTTTTTATGAGCGGTCTTCGTCTCTGGAACTGGATGCAGTGAGCGTCCGGAACCTGGAACTCGTGGAGCCGCTTTTCTCCGGGGAGTCGGCGCAGACTACCTTGTTTTACACGATGGATGCGTGCTGTACCCCGATGGGAAAGCGCTTGCTGCGGGCTTCCCTGCTTCGGCCGTTCAGCGGAGTGGTGGAGATTGAGTCGCGGCTCGAGGCAGTTGGTGAGGCTGCGGGAGATCTGCGACGGCGCGAAGGCTTGCGACGGTCGATGGACGGGGTGTTGGACCTAGAGAGATTGTTGGGCAGGGTTGCGCTTGATTCCGCCGGGCCGCGTGAGGTGATGGCGCTGGCTAAGACGCTGGGTTGCCTACCCGGAGTGGTCGGCGCGGTCAGGATGTTTGAGGCGCCGAAGTGGCGCGAACTGGGCGCGAGCGTTGATCCGCTTGAGGACCTGCACGAGATGATCGTGCGGACGATCACGGAGGAGCCGCCGGCGTCTCTGGGAGATGGCGGGGTTATCCGCGAAGGTGTCGACGCGGAGTTGGATGAATTGAGGGAGTTGAGCCGTAGCGGGCGGCAGGCGCTGGCCTCGATTGAAGAGCGTGAACGAGCACGAACGGGGATTGGCTCGTTGAAGGTACGATTCAACTCGGTGTTTGGGTATTACCTTGAGGTGACTAAGGCGAATGCGAAGTCAGTGCCGGCAGACTATGAGCGGAAGCAGACGCTGGTGAACGCGGAGCGGTTTACGACGCCGGAGCTGAAGGAGTATGAGACGAAGATTTTGACTGCGCAGGAGCGCAGTGGCGAGATTGAGCGGAGAATCTTTGCGGAGCTGAGAAGGCAATTGCTCGAGGCTGCGGGAAGGATGCGGGAGACTGCACGCAAGGTAGCGGAGATCGATCTGCTCGCTTGTTTCGCTCACCTGACGGCTCTGCGGGGGTGGGTTAAGCCACAGGTGGAGGAGTCTGGCGTGCTGGAGTTTGTACAGGCGCGACATCCAGTGGTCGAGAGGCGATTGGAGGAGTCCGGGGGCGGGCGCTTTGTTCCGAACTCAGCACATCTGAATGCCGATGTGGGACCGGCGGTGCTGTTGATTACTGGACCAAATATGGGAGGCAAGAGCACGTATCTGCGGATGGCGGCGCTACTGGTGGTGATGGCGCAGATGGGCTGCTTCGTCCCTGCGGAGAGAATGCGCCTTGGATTAGTGGATAGGATCTATACAAGAATTGGGGCGAGCGATAACGTGGCACGGGGGCGTTCTACGTTCATGGTGGAGATGACGGAGACGGCAGCGATTTTGAATACGGCGACGAGCCGGTCGCTGGTGTTGCTGGACGAGATGGGGCGCGGGACAGCTACTTACGATGGATTGAGTCTTGCCTGGGCTACGGTGGAGTATCTGCACGACAGGATTGGAGCACGCACTTTGTTCGCAACGCACTACCACGAGCTGACGTTGCTCGCGGATCGGCTGGCGCGACTGACAAATCTGCGTGTGACTGTGAAAGAGAGTTCAAGCGGGATTGTGTTTCTGCATACGGTAGAGCCTGGGCCCGCGAGCAAGAGCTACGGGATTGAAGTGGCCAAGCTGGCTGGGTTGCCGACGGGGGTAATCGCCCGGGCGCGCGAAGTATTGAAGTTGCACGAACGGGCCGAGACGCAGCAGGTGCGTGAGGCTTCGCCTGCGGCACAGCAGATGCAGATGACGATGTTTACACCTTTGTCCCAGCGGATCGTGGACAGGCTGGCCGAGGCGGATGTGGATGGACTGACTCCGCGCGAGGCGCTGAATTTGCTTGCGGAGCTGCAACGGGAGCTAAAGGGATGACGAAGAGCATGGTGGTGGCCGGGGTGATGAGTGGAACCTCGGCGGATGGGGTGGATGTTGCAGTGTGCCGGATATCGCCTGCACGAGCAAAGAATGGAACGCCCGCGATCAAACTGCTAGGCCATGTGGGGGTTCCTTATCCGAAGGTGGTGAGAGCGGCGGTGTTGGGCGCAATGGATGCGAATGCTATTTCGGTGGCAGATCTGGCGCGTTTGAGCTGGCGCCTGGGCGAGGTATACGCGGACGCCATCGAGAAGGCGCAAGAGACGATGGGACTGAAAGCTGAGTTAGTGGGGTGTCATGGTCAGACGGTCTATCACCAGGGAGCCGCGGAGAAGTATTTGGGCAAGGAGTTGCGAACCACCTGGCAGATGGGTGAGGCCGCGGTGATTGCAGAACGGCTGCGCGTGCCGGTCGTGAGCGATTTTCGACCGGCGGATGTTGCTGCGGAAGGACAGGGAGCTCCCCTGGTACCGATGTTGGATTACATTATGTTTCGATCGGTGAAGGTGAACCGCGTGCTACTGAACCTGGGAGGCATCGCGAACCTAACGGCGATCCCGGCTGCGGCGCTAATCGGCAAGGTGATGGCATTTGATACTGGACCGGGCAACATGGTGATCGATGGATGCATGCGGAGGCTATACGAGCGCGAGTATGACCGGGGCGGGTCGGTGGCGAAGACCGGGCGGGTTCTGCAGGCGGTGGTAGACGAGATTTTGAAGGACAAGTACATCTCTGCCCCGCCGCCGAAATCTTGCGGGCGCGAGCAATTTGGCGATGTGTTTGTTTCGCAGTTTATTGCCAGGTGCCGGCAGGCTGGCGGACAGGAAGACCGGGACGAAGATATCGTCGCTACCGCTACGGCTTTGACAGCAGCTTCCGTGTTCGATGCTTACCAACGCTTTGTTTCGCCGCATCTTGCGTCTGCGGCGTCGTCGACGCCAGTGGAGCTCGTGGTGGCTGGAGGCGGAGTGAATAACGATGCGTTAATGAGTATGTTGCGGAACTCATTGGAACCGCTAAAGGTAAAAGTTCGGTTGATGGAGGAGCTCGGAGTTCCAGCTGAAGCAAAGGAGGCGCTGGCATTTGCTCTGCTTGCCTGGTTGAGTTGGCACGGGCTGCCTGGGAACGTCCCCACGGCTACGGGTGCGTCGAGACCGGTGATATTGGGAAAGATAAGCCGCGGATGAGGAGCACGCGTCAGTCATCTGGGCGAGCGTGCGCTGCACTTGGCTCGCGAATCTTGAGCGCCGTTGCCTTCTTGTCTTGTCTAGGTTCTATTGGGTGTCGGACACAAATGCGCGGGCCGGGATCGGTGGTGATGATTATTGAGAGCAGCCCGAACAATCTCGATCTCCGGCAGGGGACGGATGCTCAGTCAGAGCGAGTTGGTGGGCTGATCTTCGATGCTCTGGTAAAGAAGGATGAACACTATGAACTACAGCCCTGGCTTGCTACAAGCTGGGAGCAACCGGATGCATCGACGTGGGTATTTCATCTGCACGATGGAGTCCGGTTTCATGACGGCCGTCCGCTCGAGGCAGAGGATGTGGCATATACCATCAGAAGTCTGATCGATGGATCGCTCGCCTCCGCCAAGGGCGGTAGTTTTATCGCGGTCGACAAAGTAGAAGTTCGAGACAGGCTGACCGTAGTGGTGCATACAAAACATCCGGATGCCGGGTTGCTCTTCAACATGAGCGATGGATTGTTTGGCGTGGTGCCGAGGGGATCGGGGAGAGACTTTGGGCTGCATCCGATTGGCTCGGGCCCTTTCCGTTTTGTGAGCGCGGTGCAGGATAAAGAAGTGATCGTCGAACGGAACCACGATTACTGGGCAGGAATGCCGGAGGTTTTGACAGGTGCGCATAGAGTCGAGCGGATAACGTTCCAGGTGGTGCCCGATACCATCACGAGCGCACTTGAGTTGGAGAAGGGGTCGGCGGACTTGGCGAGCAATGTTGTGACGCTTGACATGGTGCATACGCTGGAGATGAAGCGGAACATCGAAGTTGCGTCGGGGCCTGGGTCTCCGGTGGTTTATTTCACCTTCAATGTAACCGACCCGCTGCTCCGAGATAAACGCGTGCGACAGGCTGTGGCGTCTGCGATCGACCGGCAGGCAATTGTGGAGGCGATATGGCGGGGGCAGGCTCGCTTGGCGAATACTTTGCTGCCTGTCGGACACTGGGCTGCGGCGAACGATGCACAGATGGCGCTGTATCCCCACAATGTGTCGCGAGCGCAGAGGTTGCTGGATGAAGCTGGCTTTCCTGCCGGGAAGGATGGCGTGCGTATACGCCTGACGATGAAGACCAGCACAGACGAGAGCACGAGATTGATGGCGGCGGTTTTGCAACAGCAGTTGAGAACAGCTGGGATTCGCCTGGATATCCGTTCGGCTGAGTTTGGGACGTTCTATGCCGATGTTACGAAGGGAGCATTTCAGATTTACGCACTTCGATGGATCGGCAGCAATGAAGACCCTGACATCTTTCGATATGCCTATGGGACGGGAAGTTTTCCGCCAAAGGGTGGCAATCGTGGCCGCTACTCCAACCCGCGGGTGGATGCTTTGCTGGCAGAGGCAGCAGCATCTGAGGACCGAGCGGTGAGAAGAGCGGATTATGTCGAGGTACAACGAATTCTGGCTGATGAACTGCCCTCGATTCCGATGTGGTATCCGAATAACGAGGTAGTGCACACGCTGCGAATTACAAATGTGCGGCCGCGGGCCTCCGGCAACTTCGACTTTCTTCGAGAGGCCGAGGTCACCGGAGACGTGGCACGGTAGGTTACGGCTTCTTCTGGACATATGAGCGTTCTAAGCTGCTGAGGAGACTGTCTGTGTCGCGCTGTCTCTCGACGAGAAAGCAACGCGGAGTGTTTGAGAGAGGGTTGTGTCGACACGTCGTCACAAGAGTGGCGGTGCCGACATGCGATTCTGTACTTTGAAGAGTCTTCGCACGAAACTGACCCCGCGAAATTTTCAACGTTGTACTTAAGCGCGCGCGTTTTCAATCACTTCCTGTCACACGCGCTTTGCCTACCATTTTGGCATCAGACCTGCCTCAACGGTGTCGGAGACAAGCTTTCAGGGCTCACGAAGACAATTGTGTGACTGGCCGGTCGAGGTGATCACGGATGAGCCCAAAAACGATTCTCTGCGCGCTTATGACGGCTCGTGAATGAAACCCGTTGATGTCAGGAGATCGCCTATGTGATGTGCAAGTGGTCCTTATGGTGGTTTCAGCAAAGTTGGAGGTTTACAAGATGTATACCGTCGGAAGCTATCTGGCCGCACGCCTTTCACAGATAGGTTTGAAGCATCATTTCGCGGTTGCAGGTGACTTTAACCTGGTTTTGCTTGATGAACTGTTGAAGAACAAGGAACTGGAGCAGGTCTATTGCTGCAATGAATTGAATTGCGGTTATGCAGCGGAGGGCTATGCTCGCGTGTGTGGCGCCGCCGCTGCAGTTGTGACTTTCAGCGTCGGTGGGCTTTCCGCCATTAACGCGATCGCCGGTGCTTATGCTGAAAATTTGCCGGTAATCCTGGTGTCCGGTGCGCCCAACACTAACGACCGCACCGCGGAACACCTCATCCACCATACCCTCGCAACCCACGACTTTTCGTATCAGTTGGAGATTGCCAAGCGACTTACCGCTGCGGCTGTGGCTATCACATCCGCCATCGACGCACCTCACCAGATCGACTATGCAATCCGTACCGCCCTTCGCGAGAAGAAGCCGACCTATATCGAGATTGCATGCAACATCGCCTCCGCCCCTTGTGCCGTTCCGGGACCGATCAGCAACGTCGTCGCAGGGCAACCAAGCGATCCAGAGTCTCTCGATGCCGCCATCGCGACTGTAGCCGAGTTTTTGAGGAGCAAACGCAAGCCCGTACTGCTGATCGGCAGCAAATTGCGGGCGGCCGGCGCGGCAAAACAGGCGATCGACCTCGCCGAGGCGCTCGGCTGCGCGGTCACCGTTATGGCCGCGGCGAAAAGTTTCTTTCCCGAAGATCATCCTCAGTTCGCTGGTATCTACTGGGGCGAAGTGAGCACTCACCAGGCGCGAGAGATCGTCGACTGGTCTGACACCGTCCTCTGTATCGGCACCATTTTCAATGACTATTCCACCGTCGGCTGGACCGCGATGCCCACGGGCAGCATCCTAATAGCGGATGACGAGCGTGTGTATCTTGACGGCCACGATTTCGCTCGCGTCCGTCTCTGCGATTTCCTTTCCGGACTCGCCCGCAAGGCAGAAAAGCGGGAGGCAACGATGGTCGAGTACAAGCGCATCCATTCAGAGCCGCGCGTCGAGTCCCCGGCTGCGCCTGACTCGAAGCTGACTCGGGCAGAGATGGTGCGGCAGCTCCAGGGCCTTGTGACTTCTGACTGCACTATTTTCGCCGAGACCGGAGACTCATGGTTCAACGGAATCAGGCTCAAGCTGCCCACTGGTGCGCGTTTCGAGATTGAGATGCAGTGGGGCTCGATCGGATGGTCTGTGCCGGCCACCTTCGGATACTCGGTGGGTGCACGGAATCGGCGGATCATCGCTATGATTGGCGACGGCTCGTTTCAACTCACGGCCCAGGAAGTAGCGCAGATGATCCGGCGGAAGCTGCCGGTGATTATTTTTCTTATTAACAACCATGGATACACCATCGAGGTCGAGATTCATGATGGCCCTTACAACAACATCAAGAACTGGGACTACGCCGGACTCATCCAGGCATTCAACGCCGAGGACGGTCGCGGACTTGGCATGCGTGTTTCCAATGGTGGAGAGCTAGCTGGCGCCATCGAGGCGGCATTGGCTAATCACGATGGCCCAACGCTGATCGAATGCATCATTGATCGCGATGACTGCTCGCCCGAACTCATCTCATGGGGCCGTCTGGTAGCGCGGGCGAATGCTCGTCCGCCGAGCCCACAGTAAGAAAACGGAATGATGAAAGACAACGTTCATGCAAACCAAGGAGAAGAAAGATGACGGACATTCGCAAAGAGACCGACAGTCTCGGTGAAGTAGATGTTCCTGCTGACAAGCTCTGGGGCGCTCAGACGCAACGCTCGCTTGAGCACTTCAGCATAGGACAGGATTTGATCCCGCGCGAGATGATTGCAGCGTATGCGACTTTGAAGAAGGCCGCCGCAAATGCCAACCATGCCGATAAGCGGCTCGACGACCGGCGCCACGGGTTAATCGTTCAAGTGTGCGACGAGATTCTCGCGGGCCAGCATCACGACATGTTTCCTCTGCACGTCTGGATGACGGGAAGTGGAACGCAATTCAACATGAACGTGAATGAGGTGATCTCTAACCGCTGCTGTCAGATCGCGGGCACGGCGCTCGGGAGCAAGGCGCCAGTTCACCCCAACGATCACGTCAACATGGCCCAGTCGTCCAACGACACGTTTCCCTCGGCAATGAACATCGCGGCGGCAGTCAATGTAAAGCAGCGATTGATCCCGGCGGTGAGAGCGCTGCACGACGCAATTGCTGCGAAAGTTGACGAGTGGAAGGACATCGTCAAGATCGGCCGCACGCATATGCAGGACGCAACGCCGCTCACTCTAGGTCAAGAATGGTCCGGGTATGAGGGCGTTCTGGCGGACGATCTCGAGCGAATTGAGGATGCGCTGAAAGGTGTCTATCGCCTTGCGCTCGGGGGCACAGCGGTGGGCACCGGAATCAATTCGGCGCCGGGCTTCGGCGAGGCCGCCGCAGCCGAGATTGCAAAGCTCACCGGCCTGCCGTTCGTTAGCGCGTCGAACAAGTTCACCGTGCAGGGCGCTCACGATGCTCTGGTACAGCTTTCCGGCACAATGCGGACGCTGGCTGTTTCACTTTACAAGATTGCCAATGACATCCGACTGATGTCCTGCGGTCCGCGAGCCGGCTTTGCCGAGTTGCTGATACCTGAGAACGAGCCGGGTTCATCGATCATGCCGGGCAAAGTCAACCCAACCCAGGCTGAGGCGCTGACCATGATCGCTGTGCAGGTGATGGCTAACGATGTGGCCGTGGGGTTCGGCGGTGCGGGCGGCTATCTGGAGATGAACGTCTACAAGCCTCTCATCATCTTCAACGTGACTCACTCCATCACAATCATGACCGACGGATGCATCAACTTCCGGAGATTCCTGATCGAAGGGGCGAAGCCGAATCTAAAGAAGATTAAGGAGTATGTGGATCGTTCCCTGATGCTGGTGACTGCGCTCTCGCCGGTCATTGGCTACGACAAGGCATCGAAGATTGCGCACTACGCGATGGACAATGACCTCACGCTGAAGGCCGCGGCGCTGAAACTCGGCTTTGTTAGCGAAGAAGAGTTCGACCGCGTAGTTGATCCGAAGAAAATGGTTACGCCGTATGTGGCAGCAGCCAACTGACCGACGGGAGAGGAATCCTATGGCAACATTCACAAGCTATCCTGATGTCGTTCTTGTCGGTGCGGGCATCATGAGCGCTACGCTGGCGGTGATCCTGAAAGAACTTGATCCCAGCCTGAAGATAGAGATCTACGAGGTCCTGGGCAGCGAGGCGCAGGAAAGCTCGAACGCATGGAACAACGCGGGCACCGGCCATGCAGCGCTCTGTGAGTTGAACTACACCCCCGAGAAGAGTGATGGCACCATTGACATTTCCAAGGCACTGGACGTTAACATCGAGTTCGATCTTTCCCGTCAGTTCTGGGCCTATTTGGTGAAAAAGGGAGCGATCAAAGATCCTCAGTCATTTATTCACCCCGTACCTCACTGCAGTTTTGTGCGTGGATCGGAGAATGTCGCGTTTCTAAAGAAACGCTTCGAGGCGCTCTCTGCTCATCATCTCTATCATGGGATGGAATATTCGGATGACAAGAAGCAGATGGAGAATTGGTTCCCGTTGGTGATGGAAGGCCGTGATGCAAGCGAGGAAGTCGCGGCAACGCGAATGCGAACCGGTACTGACGTGGATTATGGTGCTCTCACGAAGGATCTTCTTGATTCCCTGAGCGACAAGGAAGGATTCTCAATTTACTTTTTCCAGCGAGTGCAAGATTTGCGCCGTGATGGCGATCGGTGGAGTGTGCAGATAAGGGACGAAAAGAGTGGTGCGAGCTGGGATGTCCGAGCCAAGTTCGTCTTCCTCGGTGCTGGCGGTGGATCGCTGCGATTGTTGCAGAAATCCGGAATTCCTGAAGGGCGAGGCTACGCTGGATTTCCGGTGAGTGGAGTCTGGCTGCGCTGCGACAATCCTGAGGTCTCTTCCCGCCACGATGCCAAGGTGTACGGTAAAGCCTCGGTGGGATCCCCTCCGATGTCTGTACCACATCTCGATACACGCCACGTCGAAGGAAAGGTCTCTCTGCTGTTC
>Ga0206964_10293_pt1 | contig 13733 bp, 11 predicted proteins | sample Alteio_BWOrgHeat_25_FD_152980 | JGI IMG/M metagenome (GOLD analysis project Ga0206964, IMG submission 152980) | Enriched cells from forest soil in Barre Woods Harvard Forest LTER site, Petersham, Massachusetts, United States -... | ecosystem: Environmental > Terrestrial > Soil > Temperate forest >...
AGATAAATACGAACGTGTTGACGGCGACGACTTTTAGATTGAACAGATGGTGTCTGTAGATGCTGTATGAGACAAGTGCAATGAAAGGCAAAAGGAAGATCGCCGAATACGGCAAATAGCGCAGGTCGCCGAAGATGACGGGGAGCAGGAGACTGAATGAGAGAATGAGGATCGCGGTCAGCGCCATTCCTATGAGCACGTAGCGCAGTTGATAACGCAGGCCATCAGTCGACCGCTTGAATTTTTGATAGAGAAGCCACAGGCCGGCGCCCAGGAGTCCAAAAGTGACAATGCTGAAGATAGCGATGCCGAAGCCGCGCGAGGGGTTCGTGACATGGCCAGCGGGAGCAAGATGATCGATGCCGGAGAATACGAGCGGCGTGAGAGTAAGAAGTGAGGTGACTGCCACGAGCGGAACGATACCGAGGTAGTACCAGCGGGGATATTTCACCTCGTCCTCCGGGAAAACGAACGAAAGCTGGAAAAAACTGAATGCGTGCCATGTGGCGATGAAAAGATCGAAGCGCATGGCGTAGAGCGTGGCATTTGTAGTGGAGAATTGGTACTGGAGATAATTCGCGAGATTCCACATGATGGTCAGGAGCGCGAACGCAAAAAAGCTTTGCGCCGTGACGCTCTTTTTGTCGTTGAGATAAACGATGAACCCGAGCAGAGCGATCGCCGAGGTAGCAATACCTACGATGAGAAAATCAACATTCGTTATGGTGGGAATAGTCGTCATGTGATCTCTGTTACGACCGAATCGACCGGCCGGCGGATCGAATGTGCGGAAGGAGCAGGCCCGAGCCCGATGCGGAACATAAAGTACGTGAGTGAGTCGTTGAGGCGAAACGTGTCGCGCACGGTCGCATCGCACTCTTGAATGCGGGAGATCTGGTCCTTTGTGAAGTGCTTCGTCTCCCCTGCCTTGACCGCAAGCGCCAGAAAGAGAACGCCTGCCATCGGTTGCACAGAAAGCCCGAGGCGCGTGGCTTCGAGCCAGATGCGCTGCAACGTGCGGCCTGCCTCTATGGCACTGAGCGGAGATTCACTCTTCGAGACGATTGCCCCGAATGCGCCGCATTGCTCGTAGATCGCGGCGTTTTGACTTGCGGCGATCTTATTGAAGCCAAGCATGTTGAGGAATTTGGCTCGGCTCCAGCTGCTCATGACCCTGAAGCCGACCTTTGCGGGCGGAGGGAGTTCGAGCGTGTCTATATAAAAGCCGACCATTTTTCTCATATCTTCCTCTTTGGTCCAGTTCACGTGAGAGAAAAAGAATTCGTGCATGATCGGATTGGCAAGCATGAGCATCTCGTTTGTGCTGCCGACAGCTGCAAGGTGCGAACGATCTTCCTTTGAATCCGCGAATCGCAAGTCTCCACCGCTCCTGCGCGCTTCGTCCTGCAGTGAGATACGTTGTTGTTGCGTGAGGTTCGAATTGCTGTAGGGCTTGCGATTCGTCACGCGATCAAAAATATGATCTGAGAGCGGATCTTTTTGGCCATTCGTCATGGTAAGCCTGATGCGCGCGACAAGTTCGAGATCTTGATGCACGGGAAGAGAATGGATGTGCGATGAGAATCCGACGCTCGGCGCGAAGATGTGGATGTTCTCTATGGCTGCCCCCAGTGCGACGTATGATGCACGGTCACCCCAGCTGTAAAGCGATCGCTCTCTGTCTTTTGAGAGTCGCACCTCTATTTCTGTGTCTCGGCCACGACCTCGTACAACAAAATGCCACGGCTGCGCATTCTCACCAGAAGGTGCGCGCACAGCAGCATCCAGGATCTTCCTGACGGCATCGTCCATATGCCTATTGTAACGCTTTACAGGCCGAACAACTCCGTGAATTCCCCAAGTGCCTTTTTATGTATCGCTGCTTCCCTCTCGAAGTGGCTGGGCTCGATAAATGAGTGATCAAGTGCTACGCAGCGTGAACCGTTGATGACTGCAGAACCAAGGAGTACATGGCGGACGCAAAAAGCGACGGTCGAGCCGTTGAGGAGAGCGCTACCGCCGAGCTGCGGGAAGGAGACGACTCCTCCTTTTTTCCCGAGCTCTTTGGGCCAGGTGAGCATGCGCGTGCTGTGATGCTCGAGGCCGACGCTCCCCGCGATGAGCCTTCCGATCGCGCGCTTGTCGAGCTTGCTCATTTCATCCTTGGAAAGCGATATCTTGCCGTGGAATGGTCGTGTCTTTTGATCCTTGTCGTAGCGCTCGACGCTCACCACTGCTCGCTCGCCCACATCGGCGCCCGAAATGACAGGTATCCTCGCTTCCCGCGCTCGTTCACGCAGGAGTTGCTTGATAGAGAATGTATCGGATTCATCGACCATGACATCGAGGTCTTTGAAAAATTGCTTCATATTGGCCTCAGTCAATCCATCGGGAAAAAGTTCGACTCGCGCGTAGGGATCGATCTCATAGGTCATGCGAGCGGCGAGCTCGACTTTGGGGACGCCAAGCGCTCGTATTCCTGCTGGTACTCGGTTGAGATTCGAGAGATCAAGTGAATCGTTATCGGCGAGTTTGATGCGCTTGCCCACACCCTGAAGGGCAAGCGCGAGAGCCACGCTCGATCCGATGCTCAGTCCTACAATGCCGACCGTACTTTGTGAGAGGACTCGTTGTTCTTGGGCCGTTATCAAATTGCGATTACGGGCGGTACGTACAGTGTGAAAATCTTTTTTGACCAAAATATGTACCACGGTCGAATTCCATGGAAAAAATACCCACTTTCCCATTTGCCAGAGGGGTTTCTTGGGCAGGGACTTTTCGAATTTCTGCTCAAGCATGGCGTCATACATAAGCTCAGGATTCTGGATAGTGAATAATTCACGCAACTGCGCGCGAAATTCGTCGACGACGTGTACGTAGGAGATCCTTTTGAACTTTGCGCGATCAGCAGCCTCTGAGAGGTCGAATATCTGAGGATGCGACGGCGACTTTGTGGGTTTGATGTCCATACTACGGCGCGATATATCGCGGCTTTAGTCCTGTCTTGAAGTACGTCGGGTCCTGATACTCGTGCAGTATCACGCGCGGTACGATATTTTTGTCGAGATTTTTGCGCAAGAACAGATATTCCATATTGACTTCTTCGAGCGTTCTCACGATAACTTTTTCGAGCTCTTTTGAGAGCCCCTCATGTCCTTTTCCGAGTCGGCGTTCGATATGAACGTGAAGTGTCTGGTCCATTTTGCCAACGTATTTTTTTTCCAGAACGAATTTCCCGGTCAGTACGGATATATATTTCTTCATGTTAAGTGCAGCCTGGATGTGCTCCGGATAGATATTGGCGGCATAGAATTTGAGCGTCCGATCGCTTCTATTTTTGAGCGTTACGAACGGCAAATTCCACCTTTGCCATCCGTCAAGAGTTATTTTTGATGTTATTGACTCGATGTCGCGTGCGGATATCACCTCTCCCGCATCGTGTTGATTGAATCTCACCAGCGGCACGCCGGAGCGCGCAGTGATAAGGAGATCGCCGGATCGCGATCCGATATACCGCATGCGCGGGTCGTATTGAAAAAGCCCAGGCGCAGGGCCGTTCTTTTCCATCAATTTGCGAATCTGTATCGTGTGAGGATTTTCAAAACCGACCAATAGGAATTCGGAAGAGCCATAGGTGTTGAAAAGAGAGTGTTCGGGCTTTTGATGTATGAGGCGTGCGAGGTATGCGCGCCAGATCTCGGAAAACCCTTCCGAACAAAACAGTGCTCTTACCGGTGCCTTGATCTTACGCGATGATTCGATGACATCCTTCACGAAGAACGGATGGCCGACGAGAACGATCTGCTCAAAGTCGTCGGCGCTCTGCATGATATTCAGAACACTGTCTTTGTTGTTGCCGGCGGTCACGACGGTCAGATCTGGGTGCGACTCGGCGACCTTGATGGCCGGTATGGAAGTGGCGACGCCCGATACGTAAACTCCCATTGGGAATCCGATGATCATGAGCGTGCGACGTGAATCAATGGCAAATAACTCGTTGAAAAGGAACTCATGGATGAAGGCTGCTTCTTCTTCCTGCTCTCGACCGCGAGGCCACAGGGTCGGCGCGCCCGATGTTCCGGAACTCATCGCAAGAACGCCGGAGCCTCGAATACGTCCGTCCCAGCAACGTGCTGCGAGCGGGTATGCGGCAATATAGTTTTTTTTGTCCGTTTCGGGTAGGAATGAGAAATCCAGGATCGATCGAATACTCCCGGGGTTTACACGATTTTTTTTGAGGAAATCCTTGTATGCGGGTACGCGGACAGCTGCTTCGTGAAAGAGCTCAAGCGCCATGCTCTCCCCCTCGCGCTCAAAAAAATGCAGCGGCTTTGATCGAATCTGCTGCCTATACGTATCGACCGATATCTTTTTCACAGTAGTGCGTCATTTTGTAAAGTCGAGTTCGCTGTCTCGTCTGAGTGCTGCCCGCAACCTCTCCAGATCGGGCGTAAGGGAGCGGTCATCGGTGATCGCCTTGACGTGTTTGCGGACTTTTTCATAGAGCATGCGAGAGGCTTTCGAGAGTTTCTTTTTGGAACCCGTCGCGTCGACCGCCTGTGCGAGCGTCACGAGCTCTATCGCAAGTACAATGAAGGCATTTTCTACTACTTTCCCGGCTATCACCGCCGCATCGCACCCCATACTAACGACGTCCTGATTATCAGCGTTGGTCGGTATCGAATGCACCGAGTGCGGGAACGCGAATGATTGGCTCTGTGCGGTCGTAGACGTCGCGACGAACTGAAGACCTTGCAAGCCCATCGTGAGGCCGGGCTCTTTGAGATTAAGGAACGGCGGGAAGGTTTTATTGACTGAATGATTGAGAAAGAAGTTGATGCGCCGCTCGGAGAGCATCGTCATTTTGACGAGTGCTGCTTTTGTCTGATCGATGGCCACGGCCACGTATTCACCGTGGAAATTACCACCGTGAAGGAAACGCGATCCGCCAAAATCGACGATCGGATTATCGGTCACGGCATTGATCTCGGTCGATATCGTCTCATAAGCGCGCTGCGTGGTATCGACGACAGGACCGAGTATCTGGGGGATGCAACGGAATGAATATACGTCCTGAAGATGAATATTGGTTTTGTGCGTTTGGTCGTTGACGTCGACGGCAGATGCACGCCGTTGTCTGTCCGAGAGCAGCGATGAATCCTTGAGGAGCGACCGAATGCGAGATGCAGTCAGTATTTGGCCGGGATGCGGACGAAGCTTGTGAAGCAGAGGATCGAGAAGATCGCTGATCGCATGTATGAGCTCGAGCGCAAACGCTCCGGAGCGCGTCGAGAGAGCAACGAGACGCTCTGCGTCCAGGATGAGGCGAGAACTAATGCCGCTCATCATCGCGGTGCCGTTTATCAGTGCGAGACCCTCTTTTGGCTCTAAAACGTGCGGGAGTATACCGAGCTTCTTGAAGGCCTCGGAAGCGGACATTCGTTCTCCTGAGAATACAACATCGCCCTCACCGATGAGCGCGAGCGCTATATGCGCGAGCTGCACGAGATCGCCGCTGGTGCCTACCGCCCCATGCTCCGGTACGATCGGCGTGATGCGGTGATCGATGAGCTCACGCAGCTTCTGTATAAGCGTGAAAGAAACGCCGGAGTAACCTTTGGCAAGTGTATTCAGCCGGACGATCATTGCAGCGAGAACATCATCGGAGCTGAGCGGGCTCCCGATGCCGACCGCGTGACCGCGTATGAGATTGTATTGCAGCTGCGAGAGCTGCGGCGTCCCGATGATATGCGTTATCATTGGCCCAAATCCGGTATTGACCCCGTAGATGGGTCGCAGACGCGCTTCGCGCGCCAGAAATTCGCGGCTCTTTTCGATGCGGTTCTCTACGCTCCGATCGAGAGAGGTCTTCATCGTCGGTGTTTGGATGAATGTGCGTATATTCTCCGGGGTAAGTGAATCGCCGCCTATAATGAGATATTTGGTAGATGTATCGTGCCGTTTCATTTTGCGTTACTGGGGAGTTTACCACGGAGTGACCGTCAAGATAATATGATAAAAAAGCGTTTTTACGACCGTACGAGGGCGAAAACGACAAGGGCGCCGAGCGTCCATAGGAGGCTGTATGGCGCTGTGAAGAGAAATTGCATCGGAGCACTCATATGGTACAGGGCTTCGAGCGCGGGTGTGTGTATCCAGATCACTATGAGCAGAACGACAGTCGCGAGAGCCGTAAGACCAGCGAGCAGCGGCCCTGTGGAGTTGGCGTTGAATGGTGAAATGATCCGGAGGAAAAGTACGATAAGCAGTGCAAAAAAGATGAGAAATATAATCCCCTGAAAAGAGCCGAAGGCTTTTAATATCGGGCCAAGAAATACGGTAGAGGGCAATTGATCATAGAGGAATGTCGAGGTCAGGAGTGCGAGCGATATTGCGATCGACCTATTTGGGCCGGAGCGCATGGTGTCGACAAAAGAGACAATGCCCAGCACGATGAGCGCGAACCACTCAAGCGGCCACACCATCAGATGACTCGTTATCGAGTGAATGTCCATCCCGTTATGAAGCAGGACGCGGACATCAACGGGGTGCCGCACCCTACTTCGCTAGAACTAATAAATATGCCACTGACGAGTTTAGTGCTGGAGAGTCGTGCGCAGCTTCTAACGGGATCCATCGATATAGTATACCCAATCTTTAGAGGCCTTCGCCGCGTAGTTTCTCGATCAATTCCTTAGCAGTCTTTGAGAGTTTCTTGGGAAATTCGATCTCGACTTTCACGAGCAGATCCCCTCGGCCGCGGCCGTACGGCACGCCCTTGCTGCGAACGCGGATGACCTCACCGTGCACGACGCCGGCGGCTACTGTTACTTTTTCTTCGCCTTCAAGAGTCGGGATGTGATATTCACCGCCTAGAAGTGCGTCGGTGAGTTTTATATGCAAAACAGTGACGAGATTATGGCCTTCACGCTTGAAGCTCTTGTCTTCTTTGACGTGGAGCTTAACGTACAGATCGCCCGCAGCTCCGCCGGATGTGGCTTCGCCGCGGCCGGGCATGCGTATCATCTCGCCGTTTTCCACGCCGGACGGCACCGTGATGTGAACCTCCTCTTCCCTCTTGCGAACGCCGTTGCCATGACAGACTTCGCACGGGGTATCGGGTATCTGACCGCGACCGAGACATTTCGGGCATGTGCGGGCGGATGTGAATGAGCCGAAAAAAGTATTACGTGTCTCGCGGATGTCGCCTTTGCCGTTGCACGTTGTGCAGGTCGACATCTTGCTGCCGGGCTTAGCGCCGGAGCCGCTGCATGTATCGCAAGAGCCGACTTTTGAGACCAAGACGCGGCGCGATGTGCCGAAAACAGACTCTTTGAACGTCAGTTCGATATCGATAGAGACGTCCCGGCCGCGACGGCCGCGCGCACCTTGCACGCCGCCTCCAAAAAATTCTCCGAAAATGTCGCCGAGGTCGAATTCTTGAAAGTTGCCATTTTGGCCGTTCTGAAAACCTTCGAATCCCTGGAAATTGGAGAAATCGAAACCGCCGAAGCCTTGCTGAGGTCCGTTGCCGCCAGCAAAAGTGCGGCCGTAGGTGTCGTACTCGGCGCGGCGCTTTTTGTCGGAAAGCACTGCGTACGCTTCGCTCACCTCTTTGAATTTGGCTTCATCGCCGCCTTTTTTGTCGGGGTGATATTTTTGCGCCAGCTTTCGAAAAGCTGTTTTGATCTCTTCTTCACTCGCGCCTTTTTGAATACCGAGTATATCGTAGTAATTCTTCATGCCTGCACATTATAGTCGGCAAATCCAAAAAGCAAAGTGCTTCAAGCATTTTGACATTTGATGTAGCTACGAAAATATGCGGGTCGGCCTCAAGGAGGAGTACATGCTCAAGAAATCGGAGTTTATCCATTTGGCGACAAGTGTCGGATATCCAAATGAGGGTACTGGCTATTGGACGTATGAAAGCGCCACCCGCAAGGGACTAACGAAGAAGAGTCTGGAGGAGTGGGAGCGTTCGGATCTGTACAAACTAGTGAGATTCAAGGGTACTCGTACCGGCAATGCGGTGTCCGAAAGGCAGGCGGTCGATGTGGCTCTCTGGACTCAAGAATACATCGAAAAAGCGTGGGAAGAATATCAGGTAGATTTCACAAAGTAAAAGGCTCGCACCTAAGCCGCCGAACATCGCGCGGCTTTTTATTTGACATCCCCTTCGGAGCACATACAGTGCCTGCAGACACCGCCAAAAGCGGAATAGATCCAACTTTATGAAAGGACCTGAAAATGATGAATTTGAGACGCGTGGTCGTCACAGGCATGGGATTCGTGAGCCCGCTCGGTATTACGGAGGAATCCGTGGCGCAGGGGCTGCAAAAGGGCACGTCGGCCACTGTGCATGCCGAGCCTTACGCCACCAATAATTTCGAATGCCGAGTGTGGGCACCGATCGGCTATGATCTTCCCTCGCTCGATAAGCGCACCATGCGATGGATGGGAGATGGCAAGACGCTGCTCTACGGCTATCACGCCATGCGCCGGGCAGTAACTGTCAGCGGCCTTACGCAAGACCAGATATCGAACCCCCGGACCGGCATCATCGTCGGTAGCGGCGGACCTTCTACGATCGACATCATTGATTCGTGGAAACTCGTCGCCAAGAACGAAGGCACCAGGCGGATCGGTCTCTATTACGTCGTCCCCACGATGAGCTCCGGGCTCGCTGCCAAGCTCGCCACGGATTTCCGCATCAAGGGCGATAATTTTGCCATCACTTCTGCATGCGCCACATCGGCGCATTGTATTGGTGAAGCGGCGCGAAAGATCGCGAGTGGTTGGCAAGACATCATTTTTGCCGGTGGCTCAGAAGATTGTCACGAGACAAAGGCGTATGCCTTCGATGGTATGACCGCACTGGCACGTGGCTTCAACGACACTCCGGCGACTGCCAGCAGAGCATTCGACGCCGATAGAAACGGTTTTGTAATGGGCGCCGGAGGTGCAATTCTCGTACTCGAAGAGCTGAGTCACGCGCTTGCCCGCAAAGCGAATATCTACGCCGAGATCGTCGGTTATGGACTTTCGTCCGATGGTCACGACATGGTGGCGCCTTCAGGTGAAGGAGCTATCCGCTGTATGCAGATGGCGATGGAAGGATTCCACGGACCTGTGGGACCGATCGATTACCTCAATGCACACGGCACTTCTACAGAGGCCGGTGATCTCAAGGAGATGTACGCGGTATCTGAGGCCTTTCGTGGCCAGGAAATGCCGGATATCTCATCGACGAAGTCGCTCACGGGGCATGCGCTCGGGGCAGCGGCCGCTCTTGAAGCTTGCTACTCGATCCTGGCCCTCAACGGCAACTTCGTGCCTGGCTCGGCCAATATCGAAAAGCTCTGCCCGGATATCGCGCAGCTTCCGGCGGGCGCCAAGATCGCTCGTGAGACGATCGATAAGAATATGAACGTAGTTATGTCCAACTCCTTCGGCTTCGGCGGCACCAATGCCACGCTTGTCTTCAAGAAGTTCGAGGGCTAAGGTCCGTCTATCAAACAAACTAAAAACCGCGACGAACGTCGCGGTTTTTTTGCGGCAGGCTGATCTATTCGTTAAGTTCCCGCCGAATACTCTCTTGCATTGGCGTGGCCGGGGCGTCTAATTTTTTTGTGGCGTGCACCAGCTCTTTTTTTTGCTTTGCTTGGAGCTCTTTTAGTTCTCGACGGTGGCGTGTCTCAATCACTTTAATATTCTCAGCCGCGGGGAGCTTTTCCGGGTATATGCCGCTTTTTACGAGAGCTTCGCGAACTCCCTGATTGTTTTTTACGTGCTCTTTGCCGATCGGCACCAGACCGTAAAGATTTTTTTGACGGGCGTTCTCCGTTGTCATGGCGGTGGCTAAATCCTTTGCCTTCAAGGTCACTGTAGGAAGGACATCTGCCAGAGGATTTTTGTTGACTACGCCGAATTGTCGCTTCATGTCTTGAGTATTTTTGGTTCCGAAGAGCTCCTGATCGCCCCTGCTCCTTATGAGGGCGATGCCGCCCCCATCGACGCCGCGCGCGAATGCGAGCGCGCCAAATTCCTTCTCTGTTATTTTGAGTTTTTCGCGTGCGCTCAATCTTTCGATTTCCTCCATTCGCTTCTGCATTACTTCGATCTTGCGCGTTTGTGTTACGAAATACGTCTGCGCGACCGCGATTTCCTGTTTGCGCGGATCACCGTTCACGGCAGTTAGATACGCTGCATAGCGCGTGAGACGTACGTCGCCAACATCCCGGGAAGCACCGGATCCCGTCTCTACGTTGAAACCCGTTTTAATGAAATGGCTTTCGACCGATCCGCCTGAGTTTCTGCACGCATCCTCGGCCTTTTTCAGCACGCTCTCAAAGTTTTCCCACTTTGCATACCCAAGCAACCGATAGAGTTCACGAGCAAACCAAAATTCGCCATTATCGTCTGAGTGGCGTATATCGTCGAGAGTCTTAAAGATTATTTTCAGCTGATCCGATTCCATTGCCCCATTGTACACCATTTTCCCGACGTCAGGAAAAAGGTCGGGAAAATGGTTTGATTTTATTGCTTTGGCGGCTCCTCGGGTGGTTTTTGGTCGCTTGGCGGAGGGGTCTGCTGGTTCTTTTGCATTGCTTCCCCTATCGCGCTCATTGCAGTGGAAAGTGCTTCGGCGGCAAATTTGATGGCGGCAGCGTCAGAGCCTTGGCGGGCGGTTTTGAGGGCTTCGATCTTTTCCAGGACAGGTTTCTTTACGTCGTCCCCCACCTTGTCGCCAAACTCTTTAAGCGATTTCTCCGCCTGATAGACCATTTGATCGGCGATGTTTTGGGATTCGATAAGATCTTTTTTCTTTTTGTCGGCTTCTGCGTTGACCTCAGCATCTTGCTGCATTTTCTTCACCTCCGCTTCGCTCAGGCCCGAGCGCGCTTCGATGCGAATGGATTGCTCTTTGCCGGTCGTCTTTTCTTTGGCTTTGACCGAAAGGATGCCGTTGGCGTCGATGTCGAACGTGACTTCTACCTGCGGCATGCCGCGGTGTGCTGGCGGGATACCGTCGAGATTGAATTGGCCGAGAGACTTATTGTCGGCTGCCATCGGGCGTTCACCTTGGACGACGTGGATCTCTACAGAAGGCTGATTGTCGGAGGCGGTCGAAAATACCTGTGAGCGGCTTGTGGGGATGGTCGTGTTGCGTTCGATGACCTTGGTCGCGACACCGCCGAGTGTTTCGATGCCGAGCGAAAGTGGGATGACATCGAGGAGAAGAATGTCTTTGACATCGCCCATCAAGATGCCGCCTTGAATGGCTGCGCCGATGGCGACGACTTCATCGGGATTGACCGACATATTTGGCTTTTTGCCGAAGAAATCCTGCACGGCTTTTTGCATCGCCGGCATGCGTGTCTGTCCGCCGACCAAGATGACTTCCTGAATATCCGGGATCTTGAATGGCGAGGCTTCCATCGCGCGCTTCGTGATCATCATTGCGCGGTCGATGAATTCGCGGGTAAGCTCTTCGAGCTTGGCGCGCGTGACCTTGATAAGAAGGTGCTGTGGACCGGCAGAGGTGGACGTGATGAATGGGATATTTACCTCGCTTTCGAGTGCCGTCGAAAGCTCGATCTTGGCCTTTTCCGCGGCTTCATCGAGGCGCTGGCGTGCGAGCGGGTCGGTGCGCACATCGACGCCTGTCTCTTTCTTAAATTCATCAGCAAGCCAATCCATGATCTTCTGGTCGATGTCTTTGCCGCCGAGATGCGCGTCGCCGTCGGTGGATCGAACTTCGATCACATCGTCTCCGACTTCGAGTACGGATATATCGAAAGTGCCTCCGCCGAAATCGAAGACGACGATCTTTTCGTTCTTCTTTTTATTGAAACCGTATGCGAGCGCTGCTGCTGTGGGCTCGTTGATGATGCGCTTCACGTCGAGTCCGGCGATCTTGCCGGCGTCTTTTGTAGCTTGGCGCTGCGAGTCGTTGAAATACGCAGGGACTGTGATGACGGCTTCTGTGATCGTCTCTCCGAGTCGCGCTTCGGCGTCTTGCTTCATTTTCTGCAAGATCATGGCAGAAATTTCCTCCGGTCGGTACCACTTATCGCTCATTTTTACTTCGATGCCTCCGGTCGCGGTCTTTTGCGTCTCAAAAGGCACAGATCCGCGATCTTTGGCAACATTCGGCTCATCAAAAGAGTGGCCGATAAAGCGCTTGATCTGATAGACGGTATTCTTGGGATTCGTCACAGCCTGGCGCTTGGCCAAAAGGCCGACGAGTCGCTCCCCGGTCTTAGAAATAGCGACGACGGAAGGCGTGGTACGTCCGCCTTCTGCATTTTCGATGATCTCCGGCTCGCTGACCTTTACTATAGCCATCGCCGAATTCGTCGTACCCAGATCTATCCCAAGAATTTTTGCCATATACAATATTTATTTTATTAATTTTTATTATATTTAGACCTTAATGACAACCTGCGCGGGGCGCAGCACCCTGTCTCCACTTTTATACCCAAAACGGATGACGCGTACAATAGAGTGTACTTCGCCCGGCATCTCGCTCTCCTCTTGCACGATCTCATGCAAAGCCGGGTCGAACATATCGCCGATCTTGCCGTAGCGCTTTATGCCATGCCCCTCGAGCGCGCCCACGAGCTGATTGCGCACCTGCTCCATACCTGAGCGCCAGCCGGGCTCCACGGCATTCCACTGCTCGCTGCCCGCTGCCATGTCGAAGCTATCGAGCACAGGAATGATGTCGTGCACAAGCGCTTCGCGCAGCATTTCTGCCGAGCGTGCGGCGCTTGAGACGGCATCCTTTTTCATGTTGATGGCATCAGCTTTGCAGCGCTGCCATCCGTCCAGATAGTCCTGGCGCTCTTTTTTGACCTTGCCGAGCTCGTCTTTCAGCTTCTTGAGCTTGGCCTGCGCAGCGCCAATATCCCCGAGATCTTCTTCGGGTTCAAAACTAACGTCGCTCGGGAGCTCCTTGTCCTCGGGAGCGTCTTTGTCGTGCTCCTCATTCATGAATCGGAAGTATATCAAATTGTGAGCGATTTTCAAAAAAATATACACCGCCGACCGGTAGTTGTTTTTGGTCCGGATGCTACTGTTATGTAAGAAAAGATGGGAGCTAAAAATGCGCTTCCTAAAATTAGCGCGCAAAATAGAGAAGATCGACGGCGTCGAGATCATCGGATACACGGGGCCAAAAAAGCAACGCTATCCGATGTTCAAGATCGTTCAGGGAGAAGGTCCCGATGTGACTCTTGGGGCCGGTGAACATGGAGATGAGCCGGGGGGCGTGGATTTCATGCCGGAATTCTTCAGTAGCGACCTATTTCATAGATTTAAAACACGCCTCAGATTTAACGCTTTTCCTTGTATTAATCCGTGGGGCTACGACCACTTCAGACACGGTAATCATCGGCGTTTTAATCTGAATCGGGAGTGTACTGATGCTCCGCGGTCTGAAGAGATCCTTCTCATCATTCCGCATTTGCGCAGGTCGCTATTCTTTTCTGATCACCATGAGACCATGTCCAAATGGGAGCGTACAGGCGCTGAGCCTCGCGGGCGTTCACCCAATAAATTCTTTCTGTACGAAACGTGTGAAGATAAACAGCGTCGAATTGGCCCGTCCATTATTCAAGGCATCGAGGCTGCTGGCTTTTCCGTCTGTAAATGGAGGATTATCGGTGAGGACCGCAATAACGGCGGCGTGATCTGGTATCCCGAAGACATCCGCGCGAAATGTTACAAAG
>Ga0206964_10294_pt1 | contig 13706 bp, 12 predicted proteins | sample Alteio_BWOrgHeat_25_FD_152980 | JGI IMG/M metagenome (GOLD analysis project Ga0206964, IMG submission 152980) | Enriched cells from forest soil in Barre Woods Harvard Forest LTER site, Petersham, Massachusetts, United States -... | ecosystem: Environmental > Terrestrial > Soil > Temperate forest >...
GGCTGCGGCGCGTTGCGCTGTGATGTGGCTGGCGAGTTCGGCGACGATCTTCACACTGGCGCTGGCTCCGATGCGCGAGGCTCCGGCTTCGAGCATTGCTGTGGCATCGGAGAGAGAGCGAATTCCTCCGGAGGCTTTTACACCGGCGCGGGTCCCGGCGACGCCGCGAAGCAGAGCGATGTCGTCAGTCGTTGCTCCTCCGGTGGAGAAGCCGGTCGAGGTTTTGAGGAAGTCGGCTCCGGCGGAGAGAGCGATCTCGGCTCCGCGGAGTTTCTCTTCAAAAGAAAGAAGGCAGGTCTCGAGTATGACTTTGACAATGGCCCCCTGTGCGTGGGCCAGTTCGACTACGCCGCGGATGTCCTGGCGAACGGCTTCGTAGTCAGAGGTCTGGCCGGATTTGAGCAAGCCGATGTTGAGAACCATGTCGATATCATGCGCGCCGTGCTTGAGGACGCGCATGGTTTCGTCGCGTTTGGAGCTGGAGAGGGTGGCTCCCAGGGGGAAGCCTATGAGCGCGCCGACGGGGATTCCGGTGCCCTTGAGTTCGGCTGCGGCAATTGCCACCCAGGTGGGGTTGACCATGGCGCAGGCGAAACGGTGCTCGGCCGCCTCGTGGCAGAGCTGGAGGACCTGGTTGCGGGTGGCGTCTGGTTTGATGAGGGTGTGGTCGATGACTGCGGCGAGGTTCTGGGGCGACGAGAGAGTGTAAGTGGTGAAGGCCTTGGCGTCGAAGTGTTCGGGTCTGGGAAGGGGATCAGTAATAGCCAGCGTATTCAAAAGCCTGCTCCTGCGGCGAGGGGAGAGAGTCGCCGCGTTACTTTCTATCATACCGGGATAAGAGCTGGTTGAAGGGCTTGCCCCCACCCGGTCATTGTTGCGCAAAGTATTCATTTCGTGTGGGTTGAGATTGGACTTCTTGTGGAAGATAAGGTTGACGGCAGAAGATTTCCATGAGGCGCCGGGGCCTGCGGATTCGTGTCTGCGATTTGGCGTGTGGGCAGTCTGTCAAGTTGCATCGGGATGCGTCTCCCTTGTAATAGACGGTGGGGATTTGGTCCGGACTCAGGAGCAGCACATCCAATGCCTATGACGAAGGATAGGTTCGAAGGTGGACTGAGGTTATCGGTACTGGATCAGTCGCCGGTACCGGCGGGGAGTACTCCGGGTCAGGCGTTGCAGAATTCGATTGAGCTGGCGCGGCTGGTGGATCGCCTGGGTTATACGCGGTTCTGGATGTCGGAGCATCACGCGATGGACACACTGGCGTGCACGGCTCCCGAGGTGATGCTGGCGCGGATTGGCGTGGAGACGCAGCGGATACGGATTGGGTCGGGTGGAATCATGCTCCCGCATTACACTCCGTTGAAGGTGGCGGAGTGCTTTCGGATGCTGCATGCGCTATATCCCGGGCGTGTGGACCTGGGGATTGGACGTGCGCCGGGCGGCGGGCCGGTCGAGGCACTGGCGTTGAAGCGCGAGCGGAAGACGAGGATGCTGGATGATTTTCCGGAGCAGGTGAGCGAGTTGCTGGCTTTTCTAAGTCATGGTGGGGGGCATTCGTTTCCGGCTGGGCATCCGTTTGCGGGGATACGGGTCTCGCCGGAGATGCCGGGTGGGCCGGATGTGTGGATGCTGGGTTCCAGTATGTGGAGCGCCGCCGCCGCAGTAGAATTTGGGCTGCCGTACTCGTTCGCGCACTTTTTCTCGCCCGTGCACACACGCGCGGCAATTGAGACTTATCGGCGCGGGTTTACTGCGAGCCAATATCGGAGCGAACCGGAGGCAACAGTGGCGGTGGGAGTCATCTGCGCGGAGACCGAGGAAGAGGCGGAGCTTCTGGCTTCGAGTGTGCGGCTGCTACAGCGGAGGATTCGTCAGGGAGATCGCAGGCCGGTGGCTTCGCCCGAGGATGCGTTGCGGGAGTTGCGGCTGATGGGCGAGATGCCGATGGAGGAGGGTGAGTGGCCGCGATACTTTGTGGGGACTCCGGCTCGCGTGAAGGACCGGTTAGAGGAGATGGCTTTGCAGCTGGGGATTGGAGAGATGATTGTGAATACGATCGTTTGGGAGCAGGCGAAGCGATTGCGGAGTTATGAACTGCTGGCGGGAGTTTTTGGGCTTGGCATCTAAGTCGTGATGGAGGAGAGCTCATGAGCGAATCTGTGCCGTTGACCACGATCCGTCGTATTGAAGCCGATGGGGTGAATGTGTTTTATCGCGAAGCGGGGCGGGCGGATGCACCAGTGGTCCTGTTGCTGCATGGATTTCCGACGTCATCGTTTCAATATCGTGAGTTGATTCCACGTTTGGCGGACAAGTATCGCGTGATTGCACCCGATCTTCCGGGGTTTGGGTTTACGGAGGTTCCGGAGAAGCGGAAGTACAAGTACACATTCGAGGCGCTGGCGGAGACGATACTGGCGTTTACGGATGTGCTGGGGCTGACGCGCTATGCGCTGTATGTGTTCGACTACGGCGCTCCTACGGGATTTCGGCTGGCGATGGCGCGTCCGGAGCGGGTGACGGCGATCGTCTCGCAGAATGGCAATGCCTATGAGGAAGGGCTGGGGGATGCGTGGGCTCCGATCCGGAAGTACTGGAGCGAGCCGACGGCGAAGAATCGCCTGATGCTGCGGAGGGCGCTGGGGCCGGAGGGGTTGAAGTCGCAGTACACCGATGGCGTGCCGCATCCGGAGAGGATTGCTCCTGAGGGATACACACTGGATGCCGCGATGATCGAGCGGCCGGGAAATATGGAGATTCAGTTAGACCTGTTTCTCGATTATGCGAATAACGTGAAGCTGTATCCGAAGTTTCAAGAGTATTTTCGCGCTTCGAAGCCGCCGCTGCTGGCGATCTGGGGTAAGTACGATCCGTTCTTCATTCCTCCGGGAGCCGAGGCTTTCCCACGGGATAATCCGAACGCTACGGTGCAGTTTTTAGAGACCGGGCATTTTGCGCTTGAGACGCATGTGGAGGAGATTGCCTCGGCTATGCGGGAGTTCCTTGCGAGGTCCGGGGTCTGAGAGAGAGATTTATCAAGTCGGCGCCACACTCAGAGGACGCGGGACACATGGACAGTGCGAAAGCTTCAGTCCGCGGGAGCGTCCTCGAAAAACTTGAATCCGATGTACGGTTCGTTGCGAATCATTGCCTTGACGGTAGGCAATAGATCGCTTGCAGCATCCTTCTTCACCACGAATCCGGACCCAATCTTGAGTGCTTCTTTCATCACTTCGGGAGATTGGTAGGAGCTTAGAAAGAGGATCTTCGTCGAGGGCGAAGATTCCGAGAGCCTGCGCGCCACTTCGAATCCACTCATCTTCGGCAGGTGAATATCGAGCAAAACCAGGTCTGGCTGTAGTTCTTCACACTTCTGGATAGCCTCCAGGCCATCCGAGGCTTCAGAAACGACTTCCAGACTGGAGATAATGGTGAGGAGCGCACGAACAGAACGTCGCCATCGTTCGGAGTCATCAACAATCAAAATACGTACCCGGCCCAATTACTGAAACCTCCGCAAGACCACCGTTCAGGATCGCAGGGACTACGCTGAACCGGTCCATTTGTGAGGATGCTCCTTGGGATTCATTTCATCGTTGCTCTCGCGCAATGTTCTCGGCGAATTTCGGAACCGGCGAACGTCAACGCCAGCCACACTTTCTGGCCAGGTCTTCGGGAGAGCGGAGTACGACTTTCCCCCGGCCTTTCACGAGCACGCCCTTCCTATGCCATTCGCTTAGCAGTCGGCTGGCCGTAAAGATTGTGACGTTCGCTTCGTTGGCAAGTTCTTCGTTGGTGACGTTGACTTCGATACCCTCGGCAACTTGCCGTCCGATTCCTTTAGCCATACTGCCGAGTACACGTGCGACTCTCTGAGATGCCGTGTGATAACTCGCTTCAAGATGTAAGTCTCTCCAGATCTCAATATAGTCCGACGCGATGATCAGCGAATTTTCAAGCAATTTTCGATATTGCTCGCTGAGAGACACGATCTCAGGCCGCTTCCATACCAATGCAAGACCATCCGTTACTGCCTCCGTACTTACCAGATACTCAATAGGCTCGGATAACATTGCTCTTGCGCCAGAAATATCGCCGGGTGGAATCCAGAAAAGAACGATCTTCTCGCCTTTGGGAGTCGTAACGGAAGCGCGCACGCGGCCTTCGAGAATCAGAAATATTTTTTCTGCGCGATGTCCTTCGATGGCAAGCACGGAATCAGTGTGAAATCGCCGCAGTTTCGCCGCCCGCAGAACAGCTGAGAGCTGGCTTGGAGAGAGTCCTTCCAACAATTTCGGCGCCAGTTGGTTCACTCGCGCCGTGATTTCACCGATTGTTATTCCCCGCGTGGTGACCGATTCTTTTTTCATTCCGCCACCTATCCTTATCTTTCAAGGTCCACAATCCTGATAGCGTTCCAGGGATTAGTGGCCGGCGACTTCCGACGGGAAGATGCGGATGTCGTCGACTCCGCGATAACGCTCGGCATAGTCCATGCCGTAGCCGATGACGAACTGGTTGGGAATTTTGAAGGCTACGTAGTCGGCTTCGATGGGGACGAGGCGGCGCTCCGGTTTGTCGAGGCAGGTGGCAATCTTGAGCGAGGCAGGCTTGTGCTGGAGCATGAGGCCGCGGAGGTAGCTTAGCGTTAGGCCGGTGTCGAGGATGTCCTCGACGAGGATGACGTGCTTGCCCTCGATGGGGTTGTCGATGTCCTTGATGAGCTTGACGGCGCCGGAGGAGACGCGGGCACGGCCGTAGCTGGAGACGGCGACGAAGTCGAAGGTGTTGTCCACCTGGATGGCACGGGCGAGATCGGCGAGGAAGATGGCTGCGCCTTTGAGCACGCCGATGAGCACGATCGATTGGCCTTTGTAGTCTTTGGTGATCTGTTCGCCGATCTCGCGGGTGCGGTCAGCTATTTGTTGCTTGGAGATGAGGATCTCCATTCCTGCGGCGGGAGGAAAGACGGGGGTGCTTGTAGACATAAACGATAGGGTATCGCGACTAGGGGAGTAAGGGAAAGGCCGCTATACTTTAACTAGCGAGGATTATGTTTCCCTATATCGATATTGGCCCCGTGCACCTGGGTACGTTCGGGCTTTTGCTTTGGTTGGCTGCTGTAGTAGCGACTGTGGTTTTGCATAAGAATTTTGTACGCAACGGCGTGGATGCCGACGCACTGAGCGTGGTGGCGTTTGTGGTGATCGCCGGGGTGATCGGCGCGAAGACGTGGCATGAGTTGCAGAATATTCCGGACCTGCGGCACGCTTTGAGGTCAATAACGGCGCCTGGCTGGAACCACCCATTCGACATCGCGATGGAGTTTCTGCACTGGTTTCAGGCCGGTTTTGCCTGGTATGGCGGATTGCTGGCCGGCATTGCAATGCTGATGTGGCAGGGAAAGATTGCGCGGTTCAAGGGGCCAGCCGAAGGAACCCTGGGCCGGCGTGTGGGCGCGGTGCGGATGCTGGACCTTGCGGCTCCGGCGGCGGCGATTGGGTATGGTGTGGGGCGGATCGGGTGCCTGACGTCAGGCGATGGAGACTACGGGATCAACACGACACTGCCGTGGGGCGTGCATATGGCGAAGAATGCGCTGGTGCCGCCGACTCCTCCGGATGCGCTGGTGCAGCCTACGCCGGTGTATGAGTTTTTGTTTGCGCTGGTGTTGGGATGGTGGCTGTGGCGTCGCGGCAAGGAAAATCTTCCAATCGGCGCGCTTACAGGCGAATACCTGGTGCTCAGCGGGATCGGCCGTTTCCTGGTCGAGTTTGTGCGGATTAACCCGCGACTCTACTGGGGAATGAGCAACGCGCAAGTAGCTGCGATGGGATCGATTGTCCTGGGGGCTCTATTGATCGCTGCTGCGCGAGTGAGGAATGTGCAGTGGGCGCCGGAGTTGACGAGCGACACGAGAGCATAATGTTTTGAGAGCTGTCGAGTTGGATAGGTTAAGGCTGGTTTCTGAGGATTCGACCTCTACGAGCCAGCCCTGTTTATCAGTCCTATCTGGACATCTCTTTGCGGAGTGGCTCCTGTGGCGCTGCGAAGAACGCGGTTGAGATGAGGCCGCCGATGATAGCGCCGAGGATTGGCGCAACCCAGAAGAGCCAGAGTTGTTGTAGTGCCCAGCCTCCGGCGAAGATCGCTGGACCAGTTGATCGGGCAGGATTGACCGAGGTGTTCGTGACGGGAATGCTGATGAGATGGATCAGCGTGAGGCAGAGACCGATGGCGATGGGAGCGAAGCCCTTCGGGGCGCGCTCGTCAGTGGCGCCGAGAATGACGAGCAGAAAGAAGGCGGTCAGGAGAACTTCGGCAAGAAAGCACGCGACGAGAGAGTAGTGTTCAGGCGAGTGATCGCCGTAGCCGTTCGAGGCGAAGCCGCCGGCGAGAGAAAAAGTGGAGTTGCCGCTGGCGATGACGTAGAGAACTCCCGAAGCGCAGATAGCTCCAAAGAGTTGTGCACCGATGTAGGCGGGAAGCTCGGAGGCGGGGAAGCGTTTAGCGGTAACAAGGCCGATGGAGACGGCGGGGTTCAGATGGCACCCGGAGACGTGGCCAATGGCGAAGGCCATGGTGAGGACAGTGAGACCGAACGCAAACGCTACGCCAACATAGCCGATGCCGAGGTGAACGCCCGCGGCAAGGACGGCGCTGCCGCAACCGCCGAAGACAAGCCAAAAAGTGCCGAAGAATTCGGCTGCTGCACGTTTGGAGAGATGCATGGTTCACCTGCCCTTTCTCATGGGTGAGTGTTGTATGGTCGAGAATTTGTCGTTAGGGGCCCGTGAAATCAGCGAAACTTCCTGCGATCTGCAAACGAGTTGGACACGCGCGAAGCGGAGAGGCTTCCGGCTAGAGGAATCCTAGCATGGAGAGTCGGTTCGCCGAACCCGTAGAAATAACAGTTGCTGGAGGCAGCGGAAGTACTAGAGACGCTTGAGGTAGGCTTTTGCTTCTTCTAGTTGAGGGAAGAGGCGCTCTTCGGCCTGGAACTCGCGCGAGTGGACGCAGCGGCGGCCAGCTTTGACGCGGACGGGGTGTTTCAGGTGAAGCATCTCGTGATACAGCAGATATTCGATGGCGCAGCGCGGCGTATCAGAGCGGTCGAAGACGCGGCTGACGACGATGGTATTGTGAGCTGCGTCGTAGTGGCCTAACATGCGGCGGGCATGGTGGGCGCTCCAAGTCAAAGTGGGGCGGCCGAGGAGCCCGTGGAAGAAACGCGTGTTGAGGGACTCGAATATCTCGTTGAGATCGTAGTGATGGCCGGAGTGTGTGGAGAGACGTTTGCGACCCCGGGTCTGGCGAACGTGCTCGGCCTGCCTGGAGACGGTTTCGGAGGAGACGTGGCGGCGGTAATGGTCGGCGTGGATGCGGGCGATGGGTTTCTTGTAGAGCTTGGCGAGCAGGATGTGGGCAATGGCGTGATGAATGGACTCGGGTGCGTGCTCGAGGATGTCGGAGAGGCGCACGTGAAGGCGGCCATCGCGTAACCGGATCGTTGTGTTGAGCGACGTGAAGCGGCGGAAACGAATGTCGAGCGCAGGGATGGGTGCGCGAGGGCGGAGCTCGCGGTATTCGTGCTCGAAGATGGCCACAAGAGAGGCCGGCGTGGCGATCTTTTTCGCGCGAGGCCTTTTAGTGCGGGGCGCCGGTTGCGCGGGGTGATGAAGCGCGAGGGAGGGTGTCTCTTCGAAGAGAGCAGGAGGCGGCGGCGCGGACGATGAAAAGAGCTGCAGGAACTGGCTCAATGCAGAAGGGCCGGGATGCTTGGGTGTGCTCAGAGTCGTGTCCTTATCGCAGCGTCGCTGTCTTTATTAGACCAGACTCTCTTCTTCAGTTGTTATCAACAGCTTTTTGGGCGACGGGAGTTCCAAGGCTGGTTCGTCATCAGCGTCGGAATGGGGACTTGCTCAGCGCGGAGCGCTTGTTGGCTGGTTTGGATTGTCTTTGGCGGGAGGATGCGCTGCGAACCACGTCTTCTGGTCTTCGACGAGCTGCGTTGCTTCTTCACGGATGTCGCGGATGGATTCGAGTGCCAGTTTGCGCGAAAGATCGTAGGCAGGATCTTCGGGAGGCTGCTTGATGTTGGAGGCCCAGCGCTCCGTCGCTTCGAGGAGCTTAGGCAGGGCCTTGCGGATGTCGCGATGGTGGGGGCCATAGTCGTCGAGATTGTCGTTCAACTCGTCGGCGATGGAGGTGAACTCCTCGAGCAGATCGTGGGTGTCCTGTTCGCGGCCGGGCTTGCGCGGATGGGCGAACAGGTCCTGGATGGCCTTGTTGCGCGTGTCGAGCAGTTTGATGAAGACGAGGATGCGGTCGTTGGCGACGTAGGCGGAATCGCGGAGTTGCTCGATCTCGCCCTCCGAGAGCGCGCGATCATCATGCTGGGCGAAGGCGGGCCAAGCGAGGGCGAGGAGAATGAGGGTGAGGGGTAGCCTGCGGAGCATCGATTCCTGTTAGGAGGTTCCTAGTGTTTCATGACCTGGGCGAGCAGCTCATCATGGATCTGATTGAGCTGTTTGAGGGTGGCGTTGAGGGTATCACGATCCTCTGAAGAGGCTTTGTGGACATACTCCCCCAGGCGATAGGTTGTGTGTTCCATCAACATCTCAGCATTCTTTACTCGCTTGGCATTGTCGGCGATGCTCGTATGGATGAGTTTGGCGTAGTAGTTGACCTTCTTGAGCGTGGCGGCAGCCTCATCGATGTCGCCGTTGAGCATTTGTTTGCCTGCGATCTCGGTCATGGTGTGGACGAGCTCAGTGTAGAGGAAGCACTGGTCGCGCGGGCCGGCCTGCTGGGCGCGCAACTCAAGCTGCGCCAGGGCCTGGGCGTCGGGAAGATTTTCATCGACGGAGGAGGAGCGTGCGGGGAGTGAGAACGAGAGGAGAAGAACCAGTAGAGAGAAACGAAGAAGAAATTTCATAACGCACCTCGTAGGGAGCGCTGACTATTTCATGTGTTCGAGGGTGATGAGGCGGTGGCGGGCCTCCCACTCCTCGTCCGGAAATTTGCCGTTTGCCACGGAGAGGAACTGCTTGTACAGGTCGGTCGCCTGTTTGATGTGGTGGAGCTTGTCGTTCGCTGTTGCCTCCAGGAACAGCGTACTCGGAGAATTGGCAAATACTGTAGCACGAAGCGTTAGCGCTTGCAAGGTGGTCTCAGGGTCGTTATTAGCAGAGGCAGCAAAAGCGAGGTGTCCGGCGGCATTTCCGAGGTCTTCTTTGGTCGGGAAAGCGGCGGGGTCGGCAACGGCCCGTTTGAGGAGGGCTTCAGCCTCGGCGGAGCGCTTGAGGTGGATCAGAACGCTGGCGTAGTCGTCGAGGAGGACAGGGTCCTGTCGGGAGGCAGCGACGAGTTTGGCGTAGAGAGGAGCGGCCTGATCGTATTGCTGATTATTGGCGTAGAGACGGGCGAGGAGGCGGGTGATTGCCGGGTCGTCCGGGTGGGCGGTATGGAGCTTTTCGACGATGGGAAGGGCCTGGGCGGGCTTGTCCTGTTGCTCGTAGAGGGCGGCGAGCTGGGAATTGAGGGTGGGGTTGTCGGGATCTTTGGCGAGCGCGGCGGTCAGTAGGGATTCGGCCTGGTCGGATTTTTGTTGATGCAGAAGGAGATGGGTAAGGGCGGCGGTAGCGTCGTGGTTCTGCGGGTCGGCCTTGAGCAGGCGGCGGTAAGAGGCTTCGGCGGCTGCGGCATCGCCAGAGGCCTCGGCGAGCTCGCCGGTCAGGAGGATGTCGTCCGGGGTCTCGAGGGAGATTTTCAGGGCCTGGAGGAGTTCGTCGCTGGCGGTGCCGGGGTTCGAGGTCTGGTCGAGGCGGGCGAGGGCCCGGTAGGCGCGGGCCTTCAGAGCAGGATTTTCGGTGGTAAGGGTCGTGGCTTTCAGGAGCTCGGCGTGGGCCTCGGTGCGATTGCCTTTACGGGCGAGCAGGAGGCCGAGACCGAGGTGCGGATCGAAGTAATTTGGGTCGGCGGCGATGGCGCGGCGGTAGGTGGCCTCGGCGGCGGGCTGATCGAGCGCGTCCTGGGTGAAGGCGAGGTTGAAGAGGATTTGGGGGTTGTTGGGGTTCTTCTCGGCTAGCGGGGCGAGCGCAACGATGAAATGAATCCCAAGGAGCATCCTCACAAATGGACCGGTTCAGCGTAGTCCCTGCGATCCTGAACGGTGGTCTTGCGGAGGTTTCAGTAATTGGGCCGGGTACGTATTTTGATTGTTGATGACTCCGAACGATGGCGACGTTCTGTTCGTGCGCTCCTCACCATTATCTCCAGTCTGGAAGTCGTTTCTGAAGCCTCGGATGGCCTGGAGGCTATCCAGAAGTGTGAAGAACTACAGCCAGACCTGGTTTTGCTCGATATTCACCTGCCGAAGATGAGTGGATTCGAAGTGGCGCGCAGGCTCTCGGAATCTTCGCCCTCGACGAAGATCCTCTTTCTAAGCTCCTACCAATCTCCCGAAGTGATGAAAGAAGCACTCAAGATTGGGTCCGGATTCGTGGTGAAGAAGGATGCTGCAAGCGATCTATTGCCTACCGTCAAGGCAATGATTCGCAACGAACCGTACATCGGATTCAAGTTTTTCGAGGACGCTCCCGCGGACTGAAGCTTTCGCACTGTCCATGTGTCCCGCGTCCTCTGAGTGTGGCGCCGACTTGATAAATCTCTCTCTCAGACCCCGGACCTCGCAAGGAACTCCCGCATAGCCGAGGCAATCTCCTCCACATGCGTCTCAAGCGCAAAATGCCCGGTCTCTAAAAACTGCACCGTAGCGTTCGGATTATCCCGTGGGAAAGCCTCGGCTCCCGGAGGAATGAAGAACGGATCGTACTTACCCCAGATCGCCAGCAGCGGCGGCTTCGAAGCGCGAAAATACTCTTGAAACTTCGGATACAGCTTCACGTTATTCGCATAATCGAGAAACAGGTCTAACTGAATCTCCATATTTCCCGGCCGCTCGATCATCGCGGCATCCAGTGTGTATCCCTCAGGAGCAATCCTCTCCGGATGCGGCACGCCATCGGTGTACTGCGACTTCAACCCCTCCGGCCCCAGCGCCCTCCGCAGCATCAGGCGATTCTTCGCCGTCGGCTCGCTCCAGTACTTCCGGATCGGAGCCCACGCATCCCCCAGCCCTTCCTCATAGGCATTGCCATTCTGCGAGACGATCGCCGTCACCCGCTCCGGACGCGCCATCGCCAGCCGAAATCCCGTAGGAGCGCCGTAGTCGAACACATACAGCGCATAGCGCGTCAGCCCCAGCACATCCGTAAACGCCAGTATCGTCTCCGCCAGCGCCTCGAATGTGTACTTGTACTTCCGCTTCTCCGGAACCTCCGTAAACCCAAACCCCGGAAGATCGGGTGCAATCACGCGATACTTGTCCGCCAAACGTGGAATCAACTCACGATATTGAAACGATGACGTCGGAAATCCATGCAGCAACAGGACCACTGGTGCATCCGCCCGCCCCGCTTCGCGATAAAACACATTCACCCCATCGGCTTCAATACGACGGATCGTGGTCAACGGCACAGATTCGCTCATGAGCTCTCCTCCATCACGACTTAGATGCCAAGCCCAAAAACTCCCGCCAGCAGTTCATAACTCCGCAATCGCTTCGCCTGCTCCCAAACGATCGTATTCACAATCATCTCTCCAATCCCCAGCTGCAAAGCCATCTCCTCTAACCGGTCCTTCACGCGAGCCGGAGTCCCCACAAAGTATCGCGGCCACTCACCCTCCTCCATCGGCATCTCGCCCATCAGCCGCAACTCCCGCAACGCATCCTCGGGCGAAGCCACCGGCCTGCGATCTCCCTGACGAATCCTCCGCTGTAGCAGCCGCACACTCGAAGCCAGAAGCTCCGCCTCTTCCTCGGTCTCCGCGCAGATGACTCCCACCGCCACTGTTGCCTCCGGTTCGCTCCGATATTGGCTCGCAGTAAACCCGCGCCGATAAGTCTCAATTGCCGCGCGTGTGTGCACGGGCGAGAAAAAGTGCGCGAACGAGTACGGCAGCCCAAATTCTACTGCGGCGGCGGCGCTCCACATACTGGAACCCAGCATCCACACATCCGGCCCACCCGGCATCTCCGGCGAGACCCGTATCCCCGCAAACGGATGCCCAGCCGGAAACGAATGCCCCCCACCATGACTTAGAAAAGCCAGCAACTCGCTCACCTGCTCCGGAAAATCATCCAGCATCCTCGTCTTCCGCTCGCGCTTCAACGCCAGTGCCTCGACCGGCCCGCCGCCCGGCGCACGTCCAATCCCCAGGTCCACACGCCCGGGATATAGCGCATGCAGCATCCGAAAGCACTCCGCCACCTTCAACGGAGTGTAATGCGGGAGCATGATTCCACCCGACCCAATCCGTATCCGCTGCGTCTCCACGCCAATCCGCGCCAGCATCACCTCGGGAGCCGTGCACGCCAGTGTGTCCATCGCGTGATGCTCCGACATCCAGAACCGCGTATAACCCAGGCGATCCACCAGCCGCGCCAGCTCAATCGAATTCTGCAACGCCTGACCCGGAGTACTCCCCGCCGGTACCGGCGACTGATCCAGTACCGATAACCTCAGTCCACCTTCGAACCTATCCTTCGTCATAGGCATTGGATGTGCTGCTCCTGAGTCCGGACCAAATCCCCACCGTCTATTACAAGGGAGACGCATCCCGATGCAACTTGACAGACTGCCCACACGCCAAATCGCAGACACGAATCCGCAGGCCCCGGCGCCTCATGGAAATCTTCTGCCGTCAACCTTATCTTCCACAAGAAGTCCAATCTCAACCCACACGAAATGAATACTTTGCGCAACAATGACCGGGTGGGGGCAAGCCCTTCAACCAGCTCTTATCCCGGTATGATAGAAAGTAACGCGGCGACTCTCTCCCCTCGCCGCAGGAGCAGGCTTTTGAATACGCTGGCTATTACTGATCCCCTTCCCAGACCCGAACACTTCGACGCCAAGGCCTTCACCACTTACACTCTCTCGTCGCCCCAGAACCTCGCCGCAGTCATCGACCACACCCTCATCAAACCAGACGCCACCCGCAACCAGGTCCTCCAGCTCTGCCACGAGGCGGCCGAGCACCGTTTCGCCTGCGCCATGGTCAACCCCACCTGGGTGGCAATTGCCGCAGCCGAACTCAAGGGCACCGGAATCCCCGTCGGCGCGCTCATAGGCTTCCCCCTGGGAGCCACCCTCTCCAGCTCCAAACGCGACGAAACCATGCGCGTCCTCAAGCACGGCGCGCATGATATCGACATGGTTCTCAACATCGGCTTGCTCAAATCCGGCCAGACCTCTGACTACGAAGCCGTTCGCCAGGACATCCGCGGCGTAGTCGAACTGGCCCACGCACAGGGGGCCATTGTCAAAGTCATACTCGAGACCTGCCTTCTTTCTTTTGAAGAGAAACTCCGCGGAGCCGAGATCGCTCTCTCCGCCGGAGCCGACTTCCTCAAAACCTCGACCGGCTTCTCCACCGGAGGAGCAACGACTGACGACATCGCTCTGCTTCGCGGCGTCGCCGGGACCCGCGCCGGTGTAAAAGCCTCCGGAGGAATTCGCTCTCTCTCCGATGCCACAGCAATGCTCGAAGCCGGAGCCTCGCGCATCGGAGCCAGCGCCAGTGTGAAGATCGTCGCCGAACTCGCCAGCCACATCACAGCGCAACGCGCCGCAGCC
>Ga0206964_10296_pt1 | contig 13681 bp, 17 predicted proteins | sample Alteio_BWOrgHeat_25_FD_152980 | JGI IMG/M metagenome (GOLD analysis project Ga0206964, IMG submission 152980) | Enriched cells from forest soil in Barre Woods Harvard Forest LTER site, Petersham, Massachusetts, United States -... | ecosystem: Environmental > Terrestrial > Soil > Temperate forest >...
GACTTGCGTGACTAAAGAAAAAAAGGCGTCGGACAAGGGGATCCCCGCAGAATCTTTAGAAGGACACCTCATCAAGGGAAATGGTCTGCACGATTGTTAGTCGCTGACCATTGCGGAGCCGGCGAGTCGGCGCACTTTCAGTAGGCCCGCGAGCAAGGGCACCTGATACCCACACCATGTGCTTCGGTTTCAGAACGGAATCGATCTTCATTTGTTATTTCTCCTGCACATGGTCGGTCGCATGTTCTCGGCAAAATCGTATTCGACATGGAGGACAATGCCGCTCCTGTCGTGCCGCACAACGATTTCTGCCGCTTCTAACGCTCTCAAACTTGCTCGAAACGCTTTCGGTGAGTGAATCGGCGGTTTTGCAACAATCAGCCGTCCCCCCGCTATTTCGATTGCCACATCGACGTTGCCTAGCCTTGTCGAATGACTGAATGGCTTCCACAAGTTCAATTACTCGGACATCATCTCCAATAAGGCAGGCGATTCTTCTGCAAGTTCTGTCGCCTTGTCCAAGGAAAGAGGTAATCTCAGGGTGGCAGCAAACAGAAAGGCGTGTAGTCCGCAGAGAAGAACAAAAGCCGCGGTAAATGCGCTGGAGAGGCTGGCGCTGGACTGTGCCATCCCCAACCTCCATCCCAGGAAGGTCGCGCAGAGCGTAGTCAAAGTCGGTCCGCCGAGACGTTGCACAATGTTGAGCGAGGTTGTCGCCATTGGCAGGTCCTGTTTCCTCACAGAAGCGTATGCAGCCGAGATGGAGGGAATGCCGACCGTGCTGAGGCCCATCCCACGCACAAAGAGGGCACATGCGAGCACGGTGAGTACAAGTCCGTGACTGGCCAGCCAGATAAAGGGCAGCGTGGCTGCGAAGGCCAGAAATGCGCCTCCAGCCGATACCTTTCGTATTCCGAACCGCTGCGTCAGGGCTCCTATCCATGGATAGGAACAGATCATCCCCACTCCAAGCGGAGCCAGCAACCAGCCCGACGCACTCGGTGATTTGCCACAGGCGCGGATGAGATAGATCGGAATCAGCATTTGGCCCGCGAACGAGACTCCGTTCGACATGAACTGCGCGGTGGCGGACGCAGAGAAGGTTTTTCTCTTGAATAGCTGAAGATCGATGAGCGCCTTGTCCCCTTTTCGAATGGCCATCCTGAAGAAGGCCGCAAGCAGAACGATGGAAACTAGGAAAGCCGGAAGACCGATACGCTCGACTAGATGATCCGACCCATACAGGAAGAGCACGAGTCCAGGAGAGAGCAGGGCGAAGCCAGGAAGATCGAGTTTTCTTGACCTGGTCTCTTCGCGATCATTGGGCAGAAAGAGAACCGCCAGGACGATTGCCAATACACCGACCGGCAGGTTGACCAGGAAGAGCCAGCGCCAGGAGGCGTGTTGCAGAATGGCGCCGGCGATGACCGGGCCAAGGATCGGCCCCATCAGGATTGGCACAGCCGCGTAGCCCATGACGCGCGCCACATGCTTTCCGGCAGCACCCACCATCATCATCTGCGTCAACGGAGCCATCAGGCCGCCGCTCATGCCCTGGAGGATGCGAAATCCGATCAACGAGTTCGCCGACCAGGCCAGACCGCATAAGGCGGAGGAGAGCGTGAAGGCCGAAAAACACCAGAGGTAGAGAGATTTGGCTCCAATGCGCTCCACCAGCCAGCCGTTGAGTGGGAGCATAAGAGCGAGTGCCAGAAGATAGCCGCTAGTGACCCATTGAATCGCCGTGAGGCTGCTATGCAGATCCACGGCGAGACTGGAGAGGGATACGTTAACGATGGTTGCGTCGAGCTGCGAGAGAAAAGAGCCGAGCACCGCGACGGCTGTGATCTTCCAGACCAATGGGTCGAGTCCACCGGATTCGGCAGAGATCTTAGGCAAGGGAGGCGAGGACCTCATCGGTGGTACGGACGCGAGTGAGACGAGGGAAGATCTCTTCAAACGCGTAGCGGTGTTGTTCGGCGTCCTGGGCGGAGCAGGCGTCTTCGACCAGCACAAAGGCAAATCCCAGTCCGGTGCCCTGCCGCGCGGTGGATTCGACGCCTACGTTGGTAGAAATGCCGGTCAAGACGACCGTGTCGATCCCGCGGTTCTTGAGCTGCTGCCCCAGGTCAGTGCCGGCGAAGGCGCCCCAATGACGCTTGGTAATGAGGATGTCGCCGGGCTGAAAGCCCGCAGAAGCAGCGATCTCCGACGCGACGGCAGGCAGGGGTTTGTCGCCCATATTGTGCGGTTGATCGACGGGAAGCTTCAGGAAATCGTTTAAATCGACACGCACGTATACAACTGGGGCGCCCTTGGCGCGGAAAGCGTTCGCGAGCTTCACGGAATTTTCGACAACCTTATCGGCACTGTGCGGCGCAGGGGTCATGCCGAGAACGGCATTCTGCAAATCGATGAGGACGAGTGCGGTCTTTTGGGGGTCGAGCTGGAGTTCTGCCATGGGTTCCTCTTCATTGCGATATTTTTGTGAACGCGAGGAACACCTCACGTTCACTGGATTTAGAGTACGAGGCTTCCCTCGCTTTTGTCAAATCCCGTTCGCGTCGCACCACAGTTGGCATGAACCTCCGAGCTGTCATTATTTCGCCACATCCACAAAGAACGTCGAACTAGGGATGCTGCACCATTCGGACGATATAGATTGCGGCACCCGCCATGATCGCCAGAAGCCCGAGAACGATATACACCACAAGAGAAATGGGAAAATCATCGAGGTCGTCCTGTTTGTGTTTTGCTCCTTGCCGTTTCATGTTCTTCCTTTCATGCCAGATCGATTCATAGACGGGATTATCGCCAAGCTAAAGATAGATCGACAGTGCGTGGAGGGTTTTGTCGAATAGGCTGCTAAATTTCCTACAAGAGGAATAACTTCGGATCAGGGATTCGACCACCCCCGGCGCACGAGCATTCCTCCCAGAACAACGGACGCAACCGCCGTGCCCCGCAGCAACGGAACATATCGAAATCCCAGCCACTCGAAGCGCTCAGAGGATGCCTCTTGGCTAAAGCTGGTGTAAATCCCGTCGATTCCAAATAAGACGCACGCTACCCCGAGCAAGCAGCAGAACCACATTGCTACCGCTGTCCAATTTGCGGGTGCGATGTTTTCCCTGTCCGTTGTTGCAATGGTCTCGATCCTCCCCTCGCCGTTCTCTCTGCGCTTTTGAGAACGTGCTATCGGGCCTTCGGGGAGTTTGTTCGCCGGGGCTTTAGTTGAGCATCCAGATAGGATTACGAGTTGTCGTCTACTGTCGGTTGCAATCACAATCTCTCTCTTTCTTCCGAACGCATCGAATATTTGTTGTCTCCGTGTTTACGGGAACCTCACTGCGTTAGGAGGCGACGGCGCAATCACGATAACGCGAGTGCATCCTCGTGTATACAGCTGACACAATATGAGGAATTCCTCGCGTTTGTCAAATGAGGATAGTGAAAGGCAATGGACGACAACATAGGTGAGGCGCGTGCATGAGCGGAAACGCGACTCTGCCTACAAAGTTCCGCCACGGCAAACGCAGAGATTCGATCTCAGAAAACGGAGCTTGTGAGAGGTGCTGTTCATAGAGCCTGGCAGCGATCCATTGCTTGAAGTGGGTGCATCCAACTTAGTCTCTCTGGACGTCCGATCCTGCATCGAGATAGGGACTGTACCGCAGCAGGATCGTTCGATACAAGGAACTTCATGCGATCACTTACGCAAGACATCACTAAGATAATTCGCTAGAGCCTTCTTGAACTCCCGGATGATAAATGGATGGCGTTTGGCGTCCGACTCTGCGCAGACGTTTATCATTCCCCGCATGAGTTGGATGGCGACGTTTGCAGCCAGAAGTGCCTCGTCCTGCGACAACGAAGGCTTTTTCGCAACGAATGCCTTACTGAACTGCGCTCGAAGATTGCTTCGAGATGCAGCATCTCGTTTCAGGTGAATAGGGGACGTCAGCAATGGGAGGTATCCGGGGCGTTTAGCAGCGAAATCTGACATCCGGGCCATCAGTCGCTCTGCGAATTCTGCAGCCGAAAGGGTCTTGGCTTCCTTGAATAAGGGTGTCCATACTCCCTCGATCTCTTGAGAATATTGGCGATGTAGAGCCAACGCTAGAGTTGGCTTGTCGGGGAAATAACGATACAGTCCGCCGATCGAGGAGCCAGCCCGCTCTGCAATAGCTGTCATCGTTGTCGCCTCGTATCCTACCTCAGCAAACAGGCCAGCGGCGGTATCCAGATACTCCGCGACTCGACGCGAAGACCGCTGCTGTTGTGGGACCGGGCGTTCGATGGGCAAGGAAGGCGAGGGCATTCTCGTATATTACTGCATCCCGCAGCGCGATAGGTCCTTACAAGAACGAACTCCGTCATCGAAGACAGGGGATTTTGCTGGCGTGTCACGCGATGGTTCACGGTTCGCCCTACAGAACTCTGAAACAACCTGGGGTGACCCACCCCGGATTAGTTCAGAAAGTTTCACCATCTACGACACGGAAAAAGCAGAACCTTATAGCAATCATCCAGCCCAAGCCTCTCTCAGTGAGCGCCAAATCGCCACTGCGCTCACCGACGACAGCACTTGAGTTACCTAGCCGAAAAGTCGGCATCTCGGACGAGTGGCTCAGGGGTAGCTGCCGAAAAACGGGGGTTTTCGGCAACTTGGACGAACTTTACGATAAATGGGATGAGCAGGTCTCTCTCGGAGAGACTATTGCCATGAAAAATCCTAGGCAGCACCTTATCGCGGAAGTACCACGCAGAAGCTCAAAGGTCGGGATGACGATCGGGATCGATCTTGGGGATGTCTGGAGCCATTACTGTACGCTCAACGAAGATGGAGAAGTAGTTGACCGGGGACGGTTTCGTACCAGTCCATCGGGAGTCGAGAAGTGGTTTGCCGATCTGCCTCCGGTGCGGATCGCGATGGAAGCGGGCACGCACTCGATCTGGATCAGCGAACAGCTTCAGGAGCTGGGTCACGAAGTGATCGTGGCGAACGTGTGCGAACTGCGTGCGATCTCGCACAGCGATCGGAAGAGCGATCAGGTGGATGCGGAGAAGCTGGCTCGATATGCACGGCTCGACCCGAAGATCCTGCGTCCGATTGCCCATCGTACGGTCGCTCAGCAGGAAGCACTGACGTTGATCCGCGCCCGCAACCTGATCGTTCGTCTACGGACAGCGGCGGTGAACGCCGTGCGCGGACTGGCTAAGCCTTGCGGCTATCGTCTGCCTGCCTCGTCCACGCTCTGCTTCGCGAAGCGATGCGTGGCTGTGCTCCCGCCAGGTCTGACGCAGGCGCTTGGTCCGGTGCTCGAGCAGATCGCGGAGATGACGAAGAAGATCAAGCACTACGACCGGCTGATCAAGCGACTCACGGAGACGGAGTATCGAGAGACACAAGCGCTGATCCAGGTCTACGGCGTCGGGCAGCTCACGGCCCTGACTTACGTTCTAACGCTGGGGAGCAAGGAACGCTTCCAGCGAAGTCGCGATGTCGGCTGCTACCTCGGCCTGCGGCCAAAACGCAGCCAGTCCGGGGATCGAGACCCGCAGCTCGGCATCACCAAGGCTGGCAACATCTACTTACGTACTCTGCTGGTCGGGTGCGCCAACCATGTGCTCGGTCCGCATGGGAGAGACTCCACGCTACGACGGTGGGGTCTGCATCTGGCCTCGCGCGGAGGCAAGCAGTCCCGCAATCGGGCCATCGTCGCCGTCGCTCGCAAACTGGCAGTACTGCTGCATCGCATCTGGATCACACAAGAGCCATATATCCCGTTCTATGGAGTAGCAGCCTGAGGAAGGAGAGCATATCGAATTGTTGCAACTACCCCGCGTCCCGATGACTGCGTGTCGGGTTGGGCCCTGAACGAGGCCGTCCGATAACTGGCAGCATCGACTTCTCCTTCTGACCCCAACCGACACAGAGCCACGAGCGGCTCACTCAAAGTGCGAATAGAAACACGGTGGAGAACAATACGCGGACCAACTACAACAGAGCAACAGAAGAGACCAGAAAAGAAAAACAGAAAACCTTGACGTGAATGACCTGCTCATAGAAACCCGACTTTTCCGGCACTAAGGATTACCTCCGGCTTGCCTTTCACTTGCTCATAATCAGGCTCGTTCGACTTTACGTGCTTTTGAAAGTCCCAAAGAAGGTTGCTAGTCTGTTAGCCAATTCATCCACCAATAGAAACAGGTTGAGGAGGATTTCTAACGTGTCACAGAAAGTGGATCTCTATGACAGTGCGTATGGAAGTTATGTGTCGGATACGTACCGACAGGTGCGCATCGAGACCTACGGCCAGGATTTTGGGCAAACAAGCTGGGTTACAACGGAAGAATCCAACGAAATCCCCCTACTGCTGGACCTGAGACCCAATTCGTTCGTGCTGGAAGTGGGGTGCGGTTCGGGTGGCTATGCGTTGCACCTTGCGGAAAAGGTGGGCTGCCGCCTCGTCGGGTTAGATATTAATGCACTGGGAGTTCGCACTGCGAACCAACTTGCGCTGTCAAGAGGCCTTGGTTCAATGGCCAGCTTTGAGCAGTGTGACGCTTCGAAAATTATGCCTTTTGACCACGATAGCTTTGACGCTGTGTTCTCGAATGACGTTTTGTGCCATCTTCCAGGACGTCCCAGGGTGCTGGGCGAGATGTTTCGCATACTGAAGCCCGGCGGACGGATGCTGTTCAGTGACGCTCTGGTAGTTGGCGGATTGCTTTCCAACGAAGAGATCGCCACGCGCAGTTCGATTGGCTTTTATGTGTACAGTCCGCCGGGAGAGAATGAACGACTCATCGAGCGAGCAGGGTTTCGCCGGATCCGCGTAACCGACACAACCGAGAGTGCTTCTCGGGTGGCGAAACAGTGGCATCATGCACGGGAGAAAAGGAAAGAGGAACTGGTCGCAGCGGAAGGCAATATCAACTTCGAGGGGCTGCAGCGGTTCCTGTCCTGCGTACACACCTTAACGGGCGAAAAGCGCCTACTGAGGTATCTGTACTTTGCGAATAAGGACTCGTGAGATGATCTCACCGGGGATTGCGGGAAATGACTTCCGACGCGGTATAGCGCTACGTGTCTTTCTGGATGAATTGTCGGCAATAAGCTGCCAATGCCCGTACCCTATGGGCGAACTTTCCCTAAAACGGCGTTATGAGCAACTTCGAGGAGTTATCTAGCGGCGCTCCTGGTTCATGCGCCGACTGCGAAGAGTGGGTCGTTCTCATGGATCGCCAGCGACGAAACGATGAAGAGCACAGTACCCTTGTCGGGACTGAGGCTCGTCTGCAGCACGTTCCCTTCCCAATCCTTGATGTATCCGAGTTCCTGACCGGCACGAACGGTCTGTCCCACCGACACGTGTGGATACCAAAAGCCCTCATGGTCACTGCGTAACCAGAGAAACCGCTCTAACAGGGTGAACGGAGTCGGCTCCGGGGCGGAGCCGGTGATCATTTTGAGATAACGCATCAAGCGTTGGAGTCCGTTGGTATGGTCGGCAACCTGATCCGGCGTCCAGATGCCCTGCCCACCCGACTCGGTGAGGATGGAGGGAATACCGGCGCAGGAGGCGGCGGAAATGGTAGATCCGGGAGTTCCACTGGATACTAGATAATGAATCCCGAAGATCTTTGCCATCTCGAGCGATATTGCGTCGACCTGCTCGTTGCCGGAGCGGAAGAAGATCGTGAACGGGACGAGGGCCTCAATTAGATCGCCGCCATGCAGATCCACGTAATAATCTGCCTGAGAGATGACGTTGCGGAAGACCCAGTCCGCAATCTGCTCGGAGCCAGTTCCGCCTGCGTCGCCAGGGAAGACCCGATTGGGATTCTTCCCGTCGAGAGGACAGACGTAGATGAATCGAGCAACAAAGGCCGGCAGGTTAATCACCGGCACCACAATGACCCGTCCGTGCAGGCCCTTGGGATCCATCGAGCGCCCGAATTCAAGCGCAGCCGCGATGCTTGCGTATTCGGCGCCGTGTACCCCGCCCGTCACAACCAAGGTGGGACCGGCCTCGTTTCCGTTGATCAGCCACATGGGAAGCCTGTAAGACTGACCCTGAACTAGAAACTCAACGACACCGTAACGCTTCTCTCCTCGCCCCGCTGAGAGTTGGCCGACCTCTAACGTTCTGTCCGACATGACAGCACCCCAAAGAGAAGCTATCAGATGATAGCCCTGCCAACCGATGGAACTTCTGTTTCAAATGGACCTTTATCTTCATCTTCGAAAGATGTCAATCAGTTTTGTGGTTGGCATCGAACGATTAATTTCACGAGCTGACATGAATTGTCGCGATGCAGATGTGGTCCAAGTTGCTTCGCTTAGTGCTTAAATCGCCTTAGCGCTCACTGCCCGAAGAGTCGGGTCTGCGGCAACTTCAGATTTCCGAACCGCTTTGCGATGGGCTCGATGATGGATGCGCGGTAAGGGAGACTCCATGATCCAGAAGCGAAAGAACAAACATCGGTCGAACAGGACGATATTACGCTTACCCGACCTCGATCATTCGAAGACTTCTGTTCTTCAGAGTCTGGGGCCGGCCGCTTCGAAACGAACGTATGGAGCGACCATCGAAGACTTCATCACGTGGTACCGCTGACCCCTCCGCGAAACAGCGCTATGGGATGTAGCGCACTATTCTGCCAAACCGGGAATGCCCTCGATCATCTGTGTGCCTCTGACCAACCTGACATCCAGAGGACATTCGCCTTGTCGTCGACACGATCCTCACGGTAACACTTATGAGCTTGCATGGCGCGATTGGAAGATCGCGTACCTATGCGTCATAACAACCTGTCGATACGGAGAGAGGTGGAACTGAGCTAAGACGATCAATCGCATGCTTGACAAGTCCTTGCACCTCAGATGGTGATACGCTGAGAAACTTCGCAACCTCTGCTTCAGACAAACGGATTATCAATCTCAGCATGAATGCCAGGCGGGGGTGATCGGGCAAGCTGCCAATAGAATTCGACTGAAAAAACTGGTTCTCATCTTCCTCTCTGCGCGCGTCCGACAGTACAGTAATCGCCTGGGTGATGAGAACGTCTCGAGCCTGACTGTAAGCGAGTGCTGGAATGGAAGATTCAAATGCAGTCATATCGAGCTTAGCGATCGTGCGTGCGAATGTATCTTCGACGAGCTTGCCATCTGCAACGAGATACCATGCCAGCTTCGCGAAGTCATCCAGGTGCTCGAGCAGCAAAAAGCACCATGATGCACTTTTCGTTGATGGGGTAAGTGATACTGATGCGAATGAAGTTGCCATGATTGTCACTCCTAGCTTTGTAATTCTGCGGCGCGTTTCAAAGACTGAGAACCGTCACTGCCAGTGAGGCTCTCATCGAGAGCCTTCCCCTGATGCCTTATACGTTGCGGCCTTCATTTTTCCTCGGTTCAAGCTCCTTCATCTCCATGAGTACCCATCTCAGTTTGCTGATTCTTTAAGAGCAGTTCGCATATCGATTGCTGCAGGTTTCGAAGCCGTTCTGCCACTCTTCAGCTCTTCTAAAAGTAATGATCTGTTCTTCGTTAGACTCAGCGTGAATACCGTCCTATCTCGATTCGATTCCTGGAGGCAAACGCCGCCACCGTGCTCCTCAGCTATTCGACGAGCCAGGGCGAGCCCCAGGCCTGTTCCGTTGGGTTTTCCTGCGGTCATGAACGGATCGAACAACGTCCTCCGGACCGAGGCAGGTATGCCAGGACCATTGTCCAGGATTGTCAGGTAGATCCGTTCATCGACCTCCGTAAGGTCGACCTTCACCTCAGGCACGTGAGTTGAGCGTGCCGCAGCTTGGCAGGCATTGAGCAGTAAGTTATATACGGCACTTTCAAGATTCCTCGCATCGATGTCTGCTTCCGCCGGTGAGGACTTGCCGACTGTGATGGACACGTTCCGCCCGTCTGGATGAAACTTCACCGCCGCAACGGCTCTCTCAACAACCAAGGAAACGCGCGCGTGGACAAGCGGGCTTTTCCGTCCGCTCCTACCGAATTGCAGTAAGGAATCAATGCGCTCCGTCATCGCGAGCACCGCTTCTTGAATCTCGAGCAGCAGATCAGCTCGCACACTCGCACACATATCGTGGCGCTCGAGGAACTCGGCGTTCGCATAGATCGCCGAAAGCGAGTGGCGCATATCATGGGACATCAAGCATGCCATCCTGCCGATTGCCGACATCCTCTCTGCTTCTATCAGTTGGCTTGGTGAACGCCGCTGCGGTTCGTCTCGCAGATCCAAACCAACGCTCTTATCAAACATGAGGATATTGCCGCGGTCTGAAATCTTTGTTTTCCTGCGGTGTGTTCTCACTATTCCCCCTGCGTTCCCTGATCTTGTTGCTTGCGGCAGTTTGCTTCGAAGTCAATCAGTAGTGATGAAGACGGCTGGCGAAAGGCGTCTTCGTGCGGCTCTCATCAAGCAGATGTATTTTTTGCCTCACACCACTTTCCCAGAATATGTTCGGCCTGAACCGGGACCGTTTCGTCGGCGATCTTCGCGCAATGCCGACTCCTGTTGGCTTTCGTCGCGAGGACTGCCTGGAACACACGGGATTTCAAGCAATCTCGATGCCAATTGAAAACTTTTTAGAATAAGTAGTTTACGCGCCATGAAGTGTGGGGGATTTCAGCAATTGCCGAAATTCCCTACAACATGTTTCCGATCTGGCGATGCGCCTAGGCTAGATGTTCTTCGAGGGCGTTGCATTCTTGAAGCGGTATTTGTTGATCTTCAACGACGAAATTTTCGATTCCAGGGTAGATCGATGAACCCCCAGTTTTGCAGCTGCTCCTGTCGGTCCGGATACCCGCCCTTGGCATTCGCGCAGAGCAGCCTCAATGATCTCTTTCTCCTGGGTAGCAAGCCTCCCCGAAAGTTCAACCTGGACCACTGGCTCCGTTGCGAGAGTTGGTCGAGAAAGCCAACTCTCATCGACTGAGAAACTCTCGGTTTCGCATATAACGACAGAACGCTCAATCACGTTCTGCAACTCGCGAATATTGCCCGGCCAGGGATACGTCTGCAGCAGATCAAGGCTCTTCTTACTAATCGCCTGAAAGTGCTTTCCTGTTCTTCTCGCAAAACGATCGACGAAGTACCCGACGAGGAGGGGAATGTCTTCTCTTCTTTCGCGCAAGGGAGGCATCTCAATTGGAAAAACGTTGAGCCGGTAAAACAGATCGCTCCTGAACATGCCCGCAGCGATGGCAGCCTCCAGGTCGCGGTTCGTAGCGGCAATGACCCGAACATTGGTTTGGATGGATCCAGTTCCACCGACACGTTCAAATTCGTGTTCCTGCAAAACACGCAAGAGAGCGATTTGCGTCACGGCCGGGAGCTCCCCAACCTCATCGAGGAAGATCGTGCCTCCTTCGGCCAATTCAAAGCGGCCCAAACGTTGCTGAGTTGCACCCGTAAAGGCGCCCTTTTCGTGGCCAAACAATTCCGAGGTGATCAAGTCACGCGGAATGGCAGCGCAGTTCACACTCACAAAAGCTCGCAAAGAGCGATGAGACCTCTTATGGATGGCGCGGGCCACCAGTTCCTTGCCAGTTCCGGTTTCGCCTGTGACGAGAACTGTTGAGTCGGTGGGAGCCACCTTGGATACACGAGAAAGTACTGCTTGCAGTGCGCGAGAAGTCCCGACGATGTCCTCGAACATGGATACCTTGTCGATTTCTTCGCGCAGCGCAAGGTTCTCCTTGTAGAGCTGATCCTTCAGGGTCTTAATTTCCTCGAAGGCCTTTTCCAGAGCTTTCCTGGCATTCCGCTGTTCCGTTACGTCGATAACGGTGCCGACAAATTCAATCACTTGGCCCGAGTCGTTGGTGATGGCGTGGGCAATGGTGCGAACATATCTTGTGGAATTATCTGGAAGAACAATGCGGTAGTTGTATTCTGCATCGTTCCCCTTGTGGAGCTCACTTGCGGCGGCGTCGATAGGGGCACGGTCATCCGGATGTATGCTCTGCAAGTAGTTTTCCGGGGTGGGGGTTGTGGTTCTTGGGTCGAAGCCAAAAATGTTAAACATTTCGGCCGACCAGAAGATGCGCTTGCTGGCAACATCCCAATTCCAACTTCCTGTATGACTAAGCCTTTGGGCCTCGGCGAGATTAGCTTCGCTTTTGCGCAAGTTCTCGTAGAGATTCTGTAATCTCCCGGCCGTAACGTTGAAAACCTGACCAAGTTGAGCTAGCTCATCCTGGCCGATCACGGAAACTTGATGTTGAAATTCACCTCGTGCCAACGCTTTGGACCCCTCTACTAAGCGCCCAGTGGCTCCGTGATACTGCGCGTGATTGCTACTCCGAGGCCAGCGGCAATCAGGAGCGTGACGAATCCCGTGATTGGCACAGCGAGAAAGATTCGACGTTCCGCACGCGAAATGTTTAAAGTGGCTTGCGCGCGCTGCTCTTCAACCTCGCGGGCGACATCTTTGACCAGCTCGGAACTCAGGGATTCTAGCGGTTGGACTTGTACCTCGATCCGGATACGCACAGCCTCCCACTCTCCCGATGCGGCCAACGCTCTGATTGCATCCAAGTGTGACGGCAGCGCACGCTCGATTGATTCGAGAGTTGGCAGAACGGTCTGATCCGCATTCACTTCGGGAGGCAAGTGGCTGAAGGCAGCCTGGGTGCGCTGAGCGTCCTCAGCTAGCCCCGCCCGAAGTGTCGCCCACTCCTTCAGCAGCCGGCCAGAGTCTTCAGACCGTGCCGCAGCACCGAGCCTCTCATAAGCTGACAGGAGGCCGGTGTGTACGCGCAGCACTTCGATTAGCTCTTCGTTCACACCGTTCAATCGTTCCACTTGGGCACTGATCAAGTGCAACTGCCAAAGGAGGACGCCATTGCCAATTAACATCAGCACAATGATGAAGATAAAGCAGAGTGTCAGGCGGCGATGGATGTTGAGACGGTTGAGGAATGGACTGTTCGCTGTCGCATGCCTCAGCCATCCAGCAGATCCAGTCGGACTGTTGGTACGAGTCATGCATTACCTCTAGCTGAAGTGCACACCGCACGGACTCCCTTCATCGAAGGGATTGACGGTTGCGCGCTAGCGAACTTGTTCTGCACTCTTAATCCTTGGGGCACGAATCCCGCTTGGCGGTCCCGTCTTGAAACTAGTGATCCCAACGAGTTCTTTTTCCAGCCCCGCCGCAGCTTGCGGCGCGCTGGTTTTGCCCATCAAAACCGAATGAACTGCCCCGATATAAGCGTGACTCACGTCTTCATATTTCTGTCCGGAAACTGTAGAGGGTCGACTCACCACGCCGCTCCCCAGTTGGTGCTGCCCAATGTCAGCAGAACCAGAGTGAGTCTTTAAAATGGCGGGCCACTCCAACTGCTCAAGCGGTGATTCGGAATGCGAGCGAACCGCCTCGAACTGCATCTCTCTACGGACAAGAAATCGGACCAATTCCACCGCCTCAGCGGGATGAGCTGCCGATCGTGAAACTCCGAGACCAAATCCACCCAAGGCAGAGACCTGCGCAGCTTTACCATCGGGGACCCTGCTGATACCAATCCTGTCTCGAACCGCCGGCCCGCAGATGCGCCTGCTCGTCGATGCAGGCCCGCACTTATCCTCAACGCTCAGAAAGTAAGATCGAGCCCACCCACGATAAAAAGCTGCCTTTCCTAAGT
>Ga0206964_10298_pt1 | contig 13630 bp, 10 predicted proteins | sample Alteio_BWOrgHeat_25_FD_152980 | JGI IMG/M metagenome (GOLD analysis project Ga0206964, IMG submission 152980) | Enriched cells from forest soil in Barre Woods Harvard Forest LTER site, Petersham, Massachusetts, United States -... | ecosystem: Environmental > Terrestrial > Soil > Temperate forest >...
CCCTCCTCCGCGCCGCTCACCCGGACTGGACCGCAGACCAGATCGTCACAGCTATGCGCAACTCAGCCGTCCCCGCCCCCGGCCTGCCCGTATCTCAAGTTAACGCAATGACAGCATTAACCCAATCTAGATCAACGCAATAACCACCCACCATAAAGCAATACTCGAAGTTTCAACCCACATTCGACCAGCATTGCTATCCGCCCTCCAAACCCAAATCCTTTGGGCTCCGGAAATCCGCGCTTCTGCCTCTGGGAAGCCCAAGGCTTCGGCCTTGGGTTTCCTTGGTTTTCCTAACCCTTCATCCGTTCCTTCACGCTGTGGGCCAGTTTTTCGATCTCATCCGCCTTCTTAATCACATCGACCGAAAGCGTATCCTTCGTCGATTTACCCACCTGCTCCTTTAGGTCGGTCGCCAACTCCAGCAATTTATCCGTATCCGCTACTAACCGCTTCTGCCGGTCCACATTTCTCATCTCTGCTTGTTTCTGCTCCCGGTGCGGAGCCATCGGATCGGGCTCATCCGGGTCGAGCGCCCCCGTCTTCGGTTGCGAAAGCCCAGGAACCTGAACCGAGTGGGTCCCCGGCGCCTGCGTCTGACCCCCACTCACACTCCCCGGAATCCCAGCCAACAAAACCAGCCCAACAACCACCACGCCAAGCGTCTTCATCGCGATCTCCAATCCCCGCCCCTTGGCGGTCCATCCGTCTCGCTCGCCTGCAACAATTGCATCTTATCAATCACCTGAAGCATTCTGTTCTAGAATCCTCCTCCGAAAGCGAGACGCAGTTATCATGCTCTTCCAGCCCAACGTCCCGCAAGACGAACGCATCCTCCAGGTCGTCGAACGCGACTGGCACAACGACGTTATTGCCTTCCTCCAGACGAAGCTCCCGAAGATCGTCGTTGTCTTCGTCATGCTGTTTATCGTCCAGCGCATCGTGCTCTTCTTCGTCAAAAAGATGCGCACCCGCGCCGATAAGCACACCCACAACTTCCATCGCGCCGCCCAGCTTCGCACCATGGCCTCCATCCTTCGGGCCACCTCTATCGGAATCCTCGGATTCATCGGCTTCCTCCAGATCCTCAACATCTTCGACATCCCCTACCAGCCCATCCTGGCCTCAGCCGGAGTGTTAGGCATCGGCATCGGTCTCGGCGCTCAGTCCCTCTTCAAAGACATGCTCACCGGCTTCTTCATCCTCATAGAAGATCAGTACAACGTAGGCGAGATCGTCATCCTCGCCGGCCTCAAGGGCACCGTCGAAGACCTCTCCCTCCGCCGAACCACCATCCGCGACGCCGACGGCACACTCTACATCATCCCCAACAGCCAGATCGCCACTGTCTCCAACCTCTCCCGCGACTACGCCGTCGCCACACTCCAGGTCTCTGTCGACGCCAGCGCCAACCCCGACAAAGTCATCGCAATCCTCACCAAGGTCGCACGCGATCTTCGCGACGATCCCGCCTTCAAGGACATAACCATCGCTGACCCCAACGTCCTGGGAGTAGACAAGATCGAAGGCCGCTCCGTCACCTATCCCGTCCAGCTCCGTACTCGCACCAACCAGCGCGACCCCGTCCTCCGCGAGCTCCGCCGCCGCATCATTCTCGCCTTCGAAAAAGATGGCATCCCCCTCGGAAACGACCCCGCCAACATGCTCCTCCTCCGCGCCCTCAATCAGACGCCCAATCCCACCGCCCCGCCGTCCCAACAACCGCTCACAGGCTGAACCCGTCCGCAATTTCGAGCCCTCCCGCTGGATCAGATGAATGTAAGTGTCGACTGGCTGCCACGGACTGTCGGCATTCGGACCCCACAGATGTTGAGCGTGTAAAAACCACGTATTCCAGGCGCACGAAACTGTTTGGCACTTCGAGTGCATTGTTGATACCTGGAGGCATTGTGTCGGCCGCCTGTATCGATCCGCACTGCGCCCAACAGGAGAATCAAAAAATGAATTTCACTGGAATGAAGTCGTCACGTTTTGCTGCGTCTGGACCTTCGTCAGTGTTACGGGCAGCAACGGACGCACAACCGTCTTCGGCATCTTCACGCGCTCGGCGAGACCCGTGGACCTCGAGTCAAGCGGGACAAACCCGCACAGGAGAAGCTATGTACTCGATGGAACGATATGCCATGGTCGCAGCTCGCATACTTGTTGCGTTGATTTTCATGATGACTGCTCTCAACATCATCAGCAGCACTCTTGCGGAACACGCAATGGCCGCTAACGGCGTTCCTGCAAGCCTTATCCCCGCGATGATCATCGCAGCACGAGCTCTGCAACTCATCGCGGGTTTAGGCCTGATCCTGGGAATCTACCCTCGCATCTCTGCTCTCGCTCTACTTGTGTTCCTGATACCGGCGACCCTCATGGGACATGCATTCTGGCAGGTCGTCGGCACACCTCTTTTTCCGATTCAGTTGATCAACTGCTCCAAGAATGTATGCATGGCTGGCGGCCTGATTTTCATCATGGCGACAAGAAATCAACCCGTTCTGCTGCCACGCCCAGCACGTGCCAACTGACATCCAATGATGTTGGGACGTGTTGAGGAGAATGAGAGCTATGAATTCCAGAGTAATGAAAGCGTTGCGATTCGCCGAGTTTGGACCGCCGTCGGTGTTGCGAATCGAAGAAGTCGCAATTCCGGAGCCGGGCGATGGTGAAGCGCTTGTTCACGTAAAGGCTGCAGCGATCAATCCCAGCGACATCGGGAACGTCGCGGGACGCTTCAAGAACACAACCCTTCCGCGAACCCCGGGCCGGGACTTTGCGGGCGTTGTTGTAAAGGGGAGCCAGCACGAAGGCGAAGAGGTCTGGGGCAGTGCTCCGAACCTCGGCATCGTCTGTGACGGATCTCATGCGGAATATGTCGTAGTCCCGGCGGAAACCCTCTCGCACAAACCGAAGCCATTGAGTATGGCGCAGGCCGCGACGATCGGTATTCCGTACATTACAGCCTGGGCATCTGTTGTAAGTGCAGCTCAAATTCAACCCGAGGAGACCATCCTTATTCTCGGAGCGGCAGGCGCAGTAGGACAAGCAGCCACACAGATTGCAAATTGGAAGCAGGCGCACGTTATTGGCGCGGACACCAGATCCGATCCGATTCCGGGTGTTCAGTCTGTCATCAACACGAAGACCGAAGATCTTCGTGAGAGCATCCTCAAGCTCACCGGGGGAAGAGGAGTCAATGCGGTCTTCGACACTGTCGGTGGCCCAATGTTCGAGCCGGCGCTGCGATCTCTCGCGTTGCACGGCCGGCATGTGGTGATCTCAAGCGCGGGAGAGCCGCGTGTCAGTTTCAACCTCGTCGACTTCTATCACAATTCCTCCCGGCTGCTTGGAGTTGACAGCTATGGACTCACGCCGCAACAGATCGCGGAAATAGAAGAACAACTCCTCCCCGGTTTTGAAACCGGCGTTTTGAAACCGCCGCCGATTGAGATCGTTCCCTTTGAAAGAGCTGTAGACGCGTACAGCCGGGTGGCTTCCAGACAGGCGAAAGCGAAGCAGGTATTCAATTTCGACTGGCGAGATTAACGATGAAAGCACTGCTTATCTCATTCCTGGTAGGCATGCTCGTGGGTCTCGCATATGGGGTCATTCGAGTAAAGAGTCCTGCGCCACCCATCGTTGCTCTGCTCGGACTGTTGGGAATGGTATTAGGCGAGCAGGCGGGATCGTGGCTGCTCACAAAGAACATCCAAGCTAAAAACGTAGCTTCCTCTCATTTAGTCGGCGAACACAAAGATCAGCAGCAGCATCCGGACGCACAATCCGTAATTTCGACCGTGCCTCTCACGAGTCGCCGATGATCATCGGAGACGCATGTTCCGAATTGAGATTTGTTTGGATCGTTCTCCTCCTCGCTCTCTCGGCGTTCACCGCGGGGGCACAGACTCCGAATCCTCTGCCACCACGCCCTCCTCCAGACCCGGAGCGTCCTCCGTTAAATCCATTCCCTGCAGAGCAGAATTGGAGTTTTCTCGCGGACCCTTCGAAGCGCACAGACTTTTTCGACCCGGTCAAGTACATCCCGTTAGGCGAAAACCCGCAACGGTACCTCTCCCTGGGATTCGAATACCGGATCGAATACGAGTACTTCGACAACTGGATGTTTGGCGCTCCGCCCCAGGACCACAACGGATACGTCATGAACCGGGTGATGCCCCATTTCGATCTCCATGCGGGCAAAGACCTCCGGCTCTTTTCCGAATTCGAGTTCGACTTCATCGCCGCGAGGAATGGTGGCCCGCGACCCGGAATCGACGAAGATCCCGCCGACCTCCATCAGGCCTTCCTTGAGATCGGACCTCATGTCAGCAGTCCGCACGGGATGAGCCTGCGCGTAGGACGCCAGGAAGTGGTGTTCGGTTCGGGCCGCTTATTCGACAACAACGAAGGCCCCAATGTGAAGCTGAGTTTCGACGGGTTTCGCGCGATCGTCGAAGGTGCGCACGCGAGGCTCGATCTCTTCGCTCTGAAACCGGTCACGGACGCTGAGGGTTCTTTCGACGATATACCGAATCCCCATCAAAGCGTCTGGGGGAGCTATCTCACTGTTCCGGCCCCAATCGAAAGTCGTGGGCAAGCCGATCTCTATTACATCGGGCTCGACACAAAGCCAGCCACCTACAACCGCGGCACTGCCGACGAGCTTCGCCACACCCTCGGAACCAGACTGTTCCGCCCAATTGGAAAGGGCTTGAACTACAACTGGGAACCCAACTACCAGTGGGGCAGTTTCGGAAGCAACTCGATTCGCGCATGGAGCGCATCAACGGAAACCGGATTTACCTTTGATCACCGGCGCTTTCATCCTCGTCCACTGTTACGAGCAGATGTATACAGCGGCGACAGCAATTCCACGAATCAGCCTCTAGGAACCTTCAACTCTCTCTTCCCCCGTGGCGCATACTTTTCCCCAAAGATGGTTCCCATGCTGGGTCCGCAGAACCTCATCGATGTGCATCCGGTCATTCAATTTCAACTGAAGCAAAATATCACCGGCGCCTTCGCCTGGGACTGGTACTGGCGGGAATCAACGCACGACGGAATATATGCCTTTGGAAGCGGAGCCCTCATTGATCCAGCCGGAACCAGCCATGCTCGCTACCTCGGCAATCAAGGAGACCTTGAGATTCGGTGGGCTCCAAAGCAGCACATCATCCTTGCATTCAATCTTGCCGGCTTTGAGCCCGGAACATTTTTCAGGACGGCAACCTATAACCGAGCGCCCATCGAAGGGAACGTCGGTTTTACATATCGATTCTAGCGGTCAAAATCGCGCAGAACTCAGTACTCTCCCGCAGCCGGCGACCGGAAAACCCTTCTAACGAAACTCTCAGCAATCCCAACCGCTTATAATGCCGGGATGCCCCGTGGAGTTGCGCGGGTCGTAATTTTCGCCAGAGCTTGCCGGTTAGTTGAAAAGCCGCACGTTATCGCGCCGGCTCTGACGATGCAGCAATTTGTGTTCGGGAGGCAGAAACGTGTGGTGGATTAGTTATCGGGGAGAATCAAGGCACGGCATCGACAACATCGGCGTCTTTGAAGATAATGGCTCTCCGCGCGAGAAGCATCCGCTGCTCCTCGATCCATCGCCAGCCGCGCATCCGTTGCACATTGCGCGTGGCTTCGCATTGTTAGGCGACGACCTCTACATCGCGAACGCATGGCGCAAGGATAGCCACATTGCGCGCTACCGCCGGCACGGCGATACCTTCCGTTTCGAGGAGGTTCTCGTGAAGACCGAGCAGGTGGCGGCGATGGTACACCCCTTCGACGTGGAGCTGGGGGACGATGGTCGCATCTACGTCTCATGCCAGGACACCAACACCGTGGTGTGCCTTGCGCCAAAGACACGCGAACCCACACCAGTCGCCGAGCACCTCCGCAAGCAATATCCCAATGGGCAATTTCTCCCCGGTACGCTTGTCGCCTCCAGCCACGGAAGGCTTCCCGAGTACGGTGACCTTACGCCGCCTGATGTGCCGGCGCCTCTCGGCCTCAGGGTGGTGCTCGACAAGCACGGTATGCCAAGGCACTCAGTCCGCGGCATCGTCGTGCGCCGGAAGCATCTGTACGTGGCGGACGAAGCCGGAGATTCAGTAAAAGTCTTCGATGTGCATTCAGGGGAGCTGATGGCCCGCATCACGGGGCCGGAGCTCAAGGCGCCCGTGCACTTGATTCTTCACGACGAGACACTCTACATCGGCGCTTCAGGCACCGGCAGCATCCTCGCGCTCGACCTGTCCACGCCGCCAGGAGGCGAGCTCAAGGCGCGCGTCGTGATCGACGGAAAACTCGACGCTCCCTCCGGCTTCGCCATCGGGCCCGACGGCGATCTTTATGTGGCCGAACGGAAGAGGCAGCGGGTGCGGCGCTTTTCCTCCGATGGGAAGAAAAAAGGAACGTTCATCGATGACCTTCCGGACATGCCGGAGTTCCTCGTCTATGTTCCCTGATTCGCCTGGGGCTCCACAGCACACCCATCACAATGCCGTATTCATCGCTGTAATCAAATCATCCACCGTACTTACCGGGGGCAGACAACCCTTCCCATTGCAAACCACCGCAAAGCTCCCCGGCTCCTTCAACCCCGGAAGATGCGGAAGCGTCTCTGCCAGCGCCTTCGGCAAAGCCCCAAGCTGATCACGCCGCAAACGAATCACGCTTTTATTTACGGCATACCGAGCCAGCGCCACGGCCTCCAACCTCCTGGCCGCAGCATCATCCCCAATCACACAAACCTGTACCGCCCGCTGCACCATCCGCTGCAGCGCCAGGCCATAGCTTGCCGCGAACAATCCAAAGTGCTCCACAATCCCCGCAAACGTCTCCAGCGTCTCCGCAGCCTTCACCGCATAGTCCTCACGCCCGTTCAAAGCCTCCAGTCGCAGCAGCAACGCCGCCGCCATAGGATTCCCCGCCGGTGTAGGCGAGTCCTGCAAAGGTTTCCTCCGCGTCACCAAAGCCCCCAGCCGCACCTCACCCTCCGCCGCAGCCTCGGTATCAAAAAAAGCGCATCCCACCGGATCATAGAACCGCTTGATCGCCGCCTCCGCCAACGCCTCAGCCGCGTCGTAGTACTTCATCTCGCCCGTCAGTTCCCACGCATCGAGCGCAGCGTGCCCCAAAAACACATAATCATCCAGCACTCCTGCCACGCGAGCCCCGCCCCCACCCGCCTCACCATAAGCCACCACATGCGCCAGTCCATTCGTCGCATCCCAGGCCTCAGCCAGCACACGATCCAGCGACTTCAGCGCAAAAGCCCGGACCTCCGGCAAATCCAAAACCCTCCCGGCTTCGATGTAAGCCGAGATCATCATCCCGTTCCATCCCACATACACCGTCTTATCCACATAAGGAGTAGGCCGCCTCAGCCGAGCCGCATACAGCTTCTCCTTAGCCGACAAAAGCCTCTCCTTCGCCTCATCGAGCGTAATCTTATTCGCCTTCGCCACTCCCTCCAGCGTCCCCCGAACATGCAGAACATTCTTCGCCGGGTCGTGATGCATATCCCCGATCTCGCCGATGTCGTAATAAGCGCTGGCCACCGCCCTCTCTTCCGCCGTCAGTACCGCAGCCGCCTCATCGAGAGTCCACGTAAAGTAGTCGCCATCGTCATCCAGCGAAAAGTCCGCGTCCTGCGACGCATAAAACCCACCGCGCTCCCGGTCACTCAGCCACTCATCGATCCACCGGATCATCTCCTTCGCAACCCGCGACGCCTCCGGTTCCACCAGCGTCTGGAACGCGTGCACATAGTTCTTCAGCAGCTCGCTGTTGTCATACGACATCTTCTCGAAGTGCGGCACCACCCATCGGTCATCCACCGAATACCGATGGAACCCACCCGCCAGATGATCGTAAATTCCCCCTCGCGACATCTTCTGCAGCGTCACCATCGCCGCATTCTTCGCCGCCTCACCCACACCTTCAGTTCCACCAACAGAAACCCGCGAAGCCGCATCCAGCAGCAGATCAATCGCCCCCGAATGCGGAAACTTCGGTTGCGATCCAAACCCTCCCGACCGCGCATCGAATTGCTTCAACGCCGAATCCACCAGCTTCGCCACTAGCTCCGGCCCCGGATTCCCCGACCTCCCCATGAACGACTCGTTATGCTCGATCGCCGCCATCACACTGCCGGCCGACTCATTCACCTCATCCCGCCGCTTCTGAAAAGCCTCCGCCATCGTCAGCAGCACTCGCGGAAACCCAGGCCGCCCATGCTGATCACTCGGAGGAAAATATGTCCCGCCAAAATAAGGCTTCCCCTCCGGAGTCAGAAACGCCGTCAGCGGCCATCCGCCCTGCCCACTGATAGCCGACACCGCAGCCTGATACCGCGTATCCACATCCGGCCGCTCATCGCGATCCACCTTCACCGCGACAAACTGATCATTGATGATCCGCGCCGTCTCCGCATTCTCATAAGACTCGCGATCCATCACATGGCACCAGTGGCACCACACCGCGCCAATATCCAGCAGTATCGGTTTATCCTCTTCTTTCGCCTTCGCGAACGCCGTCTCGCCCCACTCCATCCACTCCACCGGCTGATGCATCGCAGACCGAAGATACGCAGAAGACGCCTTAGCCAGAGAGTTCAAATTCTCTCCAACCTGTTCCTTATTCTGTTCTGTACTCATAGAGTTTCAGTGTAGTCCACACCATCCCCATCTCACGCTCCCGAATACACCCGCGTCATGACCATCGTCACAGCCAAAAAACAAAAAGGTCCGAGCCGAAGCCCGGACCCTCTCACCACCTGTCACTACTGTTGCGGAGGCGTCGTCGGAGGAGTCGCCGAGATCGGCTTCGGCGGCTCCGGCGGCTTCGGAGCGGTCAACCCCGGGATCACCGGAGCCTTACTAAGATCCCCTACCGCCGCACCCTGAATGCTAATCCCGTAAGTATCCAGAGTAGTCGCCAGAAGTTGCCGTAACAGCGACCGGTCCTTCGCATACGCAGCTGTCGCGGAAATCAGCGTATTCTCCGCAATCGCCAGGTTCCTTCCCTGCTGCAACACATTTGCCGTCGTCGACGCGCCCAGCCTGTACTTCTTCTGCTCGGCATCCAGGCTCTGCGCCGCATAATCTCGCGCCGCTCGTGACGCCTCCACCTGGGCCCTGTCGTTGGTCAGCGCGTACTGCTGATTGGTCACCTGGATGCGAATCTGATCGTACAGCTGTTGAATTCGCATCTCCGTCTGCCGGTACTCCATCTGCGACCGCGCCTGGTCCGCCTGCGCAGTCCGGTTCCGCAGCGTGACGTTGATATTCACGCCAACGCCCTTATCCGGAGCGCTGCTGTTGAACAAATTGCCGAACGCCGTACCGTAATCCACCGTCGGAAAAGTTCCCGGAGGATAAGGGGCGTTGTTCTCGAAATTGACAGCGGCCGGATTCTGGTGACCACCTAGCGCATTCGCTCCGTAAAACGCATACGCATCCACGATCGGCAACAAGCCGTTCTTGAAAGCCTTGATCGTAATCTCGTTATTCTTGAGAGCGAGAACTGCCTGCTCAATCTGAGGATTGTTCACGTACGCTTCCTTCACCAGATCCTCGGTCGGCATGTCCTCTTCCGCCAACCGGTCCAGGCTTATGCGATCGGTCGGAATCACTGGAGCATTCGCAAGCTGCGGATCGTTCAGGTTTCGCGCAATCGCCTGCTTCATGATCAGTTGCTGATATTCGAGGTTCGTCTTCGAAGCCACCAGCGCCTGCTTGTCCGTCGCAACGGCGCTGTCCGAATTCACCACGTCCAGTGGAGCCAGCGTTCCAATCTCAAGCTGCCTGCGATTGTCCGACGCCAGTTGAGTCGACTGCGCCAGCGCACGTTCCTTCGCCTGCTCGTCCTCGTACGCGCTCACCAGCGCCCAGTAGATCGCCTCTACCTGATTCACCGTGTACAGAAGTTGCTGCCGGAACGACGAGTCCGTGATGCGTCGATCGTTCTTCGCCTGCAGAATGAACCGCGCATTGACCCCTGGCCCAAATCCCTGCAGCAGATGCTGGGTTGCCGTCGCTCGGAAACCCGTCGTGTAGGACGGACTGTAGTCACTGAACGGATTGTTCGTCGTCACGCGCGTATTGTTGAATCCAACCGTCAGCGCTGTGCCAGTGATGAAGCCCTGACTGTAATTGAAGTTGTAGGTCGACGTATCGGTATTCAACACCGTCAACCCGCCGCTGAACAACGTGTTGATCTGCGGCGCGCTCTGCGCCTCATACGACAGTGTTCCCGTCACCACCGGATCCAGTGCCTCAGGCGCCGGCCCTCCGCCGTTCGTGCTCGTTACCAGTCCGCCCGCGCCAGCGCCGGCGCCGCCTGTTCCGGCCGAGGTCGCTCCCGGACCGCCGCCAGTCAAAATCGTCGTTGTCGTTCCGCCCAGCGTATTTTGCACCAGCCCGCTCGAAACGCCTCGCAGGAACGAACCCGCCTTTGCACGAAGAATATCCGTGTCCGCAATATCCAAATTGATACGCGCAATCGCTATGTCGTAATTATTTTCAATAGCCAGCATCACCGCATCCGACAGGCTCAGATAAATCTTCCCATCACGAAGCAGCTGGTCCATCTTCGGAGTATTTCCCAGGCTCGGGGCCGGATAGTTCAACGGCGTATACGGAGCAATCGGATTCCAGAAGTGGCTCTTCGGCTTGGTGTAGTCGACGCCGGTGCCACGCAGGTACAAGGGCTCGGTCGGCTTTGGCGGAGGAGCCTGCGGTAAACCGGGCTGCCCAGTCGTGTCGTTCTGAATCGGCTGCGGCGGCGCCGGCTGCGTCGCGCTGGGCGTCGTCTGGTTCGGTGTCCCCGGAGCCGGTTGCTGCTGCGCCAATCCGCTCTGCTGACACACACTCATCAACATCAGGGCAACGCTCGCTGCCGCCTGCAAATCTTTTAATCTCACGATGCGTTCTCCAACTCTTCCTACGCTTGGCCGGCCAGTGGCTCAGATCGATCTGGGCCCCGCCGGACATCTCAATTCAATTCGTCCAAAATTCATGGTTCTGCCCTGCCCCGCGCAACCGCGCGCGGCCAGGACTGCAAAATCAATGTGCAATGCTTGATATGACGCGCAGCACCTTTCCGACGACTCTTAAAGAATGTATCCAGCCTTCACACTCCCGCCGTGCAGAAATGCCTTGGTTGACCACATATACGCACCCCTCCGCCGGTTCGTTCCCTGACCATCCTCTAAAAAATTATCGATTGGGTGCGACGCTGTAAGTATAACAACGCCCCGCCACCGGCTCGCCCCTCTCTGAAGGCAGCATCAAAGCAGGAACCCTTCAACAAAATCTCCGAAAACCCAAGCCGTTGCCTGTTCCTAAAATCCGTTTTATCCGCGCCAATCCGCGGTCGACCTTACGTGATACCGTCCAAATCAGGTCCATGCCCCACTGGAAGCTCACTCTCGCCTACGACGGAACCCCCTGCAACGGCTGGCAGATTCAGCCCAATCTCCCCACCGTACAGGGCACGCTCGCCCAGGCCATCCACCACATCACCGGCGAAACAACCCTCCCGCAGGGCTCAGGCCGCACCGACACCGGAGTCCACGCGCTGGCCCAGGTAGCCACCATCACTCTCACCAATCCCATCCCCGGCCCCAACCTTCACCGAGCCCTCAACCACATCCTCCCCCCAAGCATCCGCGTCCTCTCGGTAGAACAAGTCCCCGAAGACTTCCACGCCCGCCACAGCGCCCGCCGCAAGACCTACGAGTACCGCATCCTCCCGGGCAATCGCATCTGCTCCCCCATGCTCGCCCCCTACGTTTGGAGCTTCCAGCGCCCACTTGATTTAGCCATCCTCCAACAAGCCGCAACCTACGTCATCGGAACCCACGACTTCACCTCCTTCGCCGCCACCGACCCCGACCTCACCGGTCGAATTCAGGCAAATGACTCCAACCTAGCCGATCAAAATCAGGCAAACGAAAATGCGGGTGCCCCACGTCCGGATTCTCGGACGTGGGTTCTCGACCCCGCGACGATTCCAGACCCATCGACCACCGAGTCCAACGCGAGTTCGTGCTTGTCGCCGCAACCCGATAACACCCGCACAATCCACAACTCCACCTGGCATCAGCAAGAAGACCTCTACATCTACCGAGTCACCGGCTCAGGCTTCCTGCACCACATGGTCCGCAACCTGGTAGGCACCTTCGTCCAAACCGCAACAGGCCACATTCCCATCGACGACATCCCAAAAATCCTCGCCGCCCGCAACCGCAGCGCCGCCGGCTACACCGCACCAGCCCGAGGCCTCTTCCTTGTCGAGGTCGAATACAAATGATCGCCTCGCCAAATCGGGTGGCCCATCCTTTTCAGCCTCATCGAAAAGGTTGGGTTGCTGTCGACATTGATTTTGACCTCGCAGTTGCACTTGCTTGTCATTCCCGAAGGGGATCTGCTGTCATCGCTAATAGGCGGGTGGCCCATCCTTTTCGGCCTCATCGAAAAGGGTGGGTTATCGAGCGAAGCTCGACCATTCTCCCCCACCCCACCTCGAAACCCGAGGCCAACTGATGTCCGCCACAGCCACCGCCCAACGCCGAATCACCCGCTTGGCCACCCTCACCGCGGTCCACCGAGCCTTTCACTGGCTCCATCTCCACCAGCCCCAACTCCGCCAGTGGCAACTCGAACTAGTCAGCATCCCCGCACCACCCTTCGGCGAATCCGCCCGCGCCAACTGGTTCCTCGAGCGCTTCCACCAACTAGGCCTGACCAACATCCACCTCGACGACGAAGGCAACGCCCTCGCCGAACTATCTCCTGAATTGTCCGAGAGAGGTCGTCATCCTGAGCGGAGCGAAGGATCCCCGCATTTCGCTCTTGATCCGTCCCAATCCGAACCATCCGCGGTCGCCCCAGTCGTCCTCCTCTCCGCCCATCTCGACACAGTCTTCCCCATCGAAACCCAAATCAACCCCATCGAACAAAAAGACTCCCCCGTAATCCAGGCACCAGGCATCTGCGACAACGCCGCCGGCCTGACCGGACTCCTCGCCACAGCCGCAGCCCTGCGCTTCGCCAACATCATTCCACCCATCCCCATCCTCTTCGCCGCCAACGTAGGCGAAGAAGGCGAAGGCGACCTCCGCGGCATGCGTCACCTCTTCGAGCGCGGCCCCTACCGCAACCGCATCGCCGCCGCTATCGCCCTCGATGGCAGCGGCAACTCCGCCGTCGTCACTCGAGCCCTCGGCAGCCTCCGCTTTCGCGTCACCATCACCGGCCCCGGCGGCCACTCCTGGTCCGACGCCGGAACCCCTAACCCCATCTTCCTCCTCAGCCGAGCCCTCGCCCAGATCTCCGCCCTCAAAATCCCCGATGATCCGCTCACAACGATCAATGCTGGCCATATCTCCGGCGGCACCTCCATCAACTCCATCCCCGAATCCGCCACCGCCCTGCTCGACATTCGCTCCACCGAACCCACCCAGCTCATCGCCACCGCCACCCACGTCCACCAGACTCTCGACGACATCATCGCCACAAACTCACCAGCAAAACTCCACATCGAAACCATCGGAAATCGCCCCGCCGCCGCTCTGCCCGACGACTCCCCGCTCCTCCACACCCTCCGA
>Ga0206964_10090_pt1 | contig 13618 bp, 16 predicted proteins | sample Alteio_BWOrgHeat_25_FD_152980 | JGI IMG/M metagenome (GOLD analysis project Ga0206964, IMG submission 152980) | Enriched cells from forest soil in Barre Woods Harvard Forest LTER site, Petersham, Massachusetts, United States -... | ecosystem: Environmental > Terrestrial > Soil > Temperate forest >...
CAACTACTCGGAATATCTCCAGTCTTCTCCGACCCGCGACGACTTGGCGAAGTCCACCGGTGTCACCGTCAGTTGGAAGCCCTATGATTACCTGACTCTGTCGGTGGGCTATACCTACTTCATGAACAGTTCGACTGCAGTAGCCGCGACGTACAACATCAACGATATCTCAATCTCCGGCACCGTTCGTTACTAGTTCTTAACCGGAATTATTTAGTGCAAAAGGCCGCCCTATGGGCGGCCTTTTGCGTTTTAGGGACATTCAGGCCGGTGGAAATCCTGATTATTTCATCACCAATAACGCATTCAAAACAGTCTGGCCAGCGCGCCAGCCATTTTCCAAGGCCGCTTCCAACCCAGGATAGTTGATGCTTGTGTCGCCGGTTAAATGTTTCTCTGCGGGTACGCCCGGCGGGGGGAGGGTGTAATTGCTCACACTGCGCATGACTAGCACGCGCTGCCAATCCACCTTCTGCAAATGGTCCAGTTGCCGCAAGGCTCCGAGCGTCCCACTATCTTCCATCGACGCCGTGGCCAATCGCCCTCGGTCTTTTGTCCAATATTTAATCCAGCGTTCGGCCCACGCCTGGTGGCTGGGGCCGTGCCAAAAGCGAGCCGAAGACAGCACGTCGCCTCGGTCGACCGCGGGAGCACTTGCGCCGTGGGCAAATGCGTTGTAGTTCTTCCGCAGTGCGGCCAATGGCCTGGAATCAAAGAGCTTGGCCCGCTGGGCAACCCTGCTTGCCCAGGCAGCTAAACGTGGGTTAAGATGGAACACCTGAGCCGGATGCCCAAACAATCCGGCGGAATGGTCAGCCCGGCCAAACGGCTTCTTCGCCCCCAAGGGGAGAATCCCGGTTGGCCACTGTGGCGGACAGTCCGACGGATGCAGGTCGATGGCCAGATCACCATCCACCACCCACTCGGCAAACATTGGGCTACCCAGCGAGCAAATTTTTGGATTTCCGCCGGCAATTCCACAGACCAGCCAGTAAGTTTTCCTCCAGTCCAGACCAGTTTGGAGCCCCAATGTCATTACACTCACGGCAGTATTGACCGGCCCCACACCCGCCACTAGTGCAGCCACGCCGCTATTATTCCGCCAGAGGCTGCCGACGGGAAAGGCCGCCAATGGCCAGGGTTGCAAGTTAAGTCCTTTGCAAAACCGCGTCAGCTCACCGGCTTGTCCGTGACCTGGTTCGAACATCGTTAGCAGGACGACTTTAATGTCGGCCGCTGGTTTGCTTTGCATGAGCGCGGTAAAAATTAATTTGTCGTAATTTTCCTCAGACGTAATGCTCAATATATAACGTTCATAAACCCAGGCAAGCCGCCATTTTTCCGGTTGCCTGCGCCCCATGCGGAGTCATGATGATGACTGCCCTGTCACCCCAATGCGCCGCCATCCCTCAGGTAAAATTAATCCGGTGCTGATTGCCTTCTTGATTCCGCTGGCGGTCATCATCGCCGCCGTCGTTTTAATTGTGTTGCGCAATCACTGGCATCATTCGCTGGAAACCTTGAACGTCTCTGCTTACCAGCATTCCCCCAACGACCTTGCGGGCAACCACTACAATCTCGACGCCCAAATCGATGCCCAACTGAAGTGGGATGAAGGCTTTGGCCGCCTGCTCTCCGTCAAGCCGCTGGATGGCAGCGGTCGCCTTTCAGTTTTTGTCCCGGACAAAGTGGCGTCCGACTTGCGTGTCGGCCAGCGCTTTCACATGAGTGTTGAGATCAAGGATAAGGGCCTGATCGAAGTCGAGTCGCTGGAAAAGTTTTAACGGTTAAATTGGTGGGCCCGCTTTTGCCGCATCAGTGCCGGTTACTGCTGCGTCAATGGCCTGCAAATCTTCAGCAGTAAATGCCGCACTTTGCACGGCAGTCAAATTGCTTTGCACCTGCTTTACGGAACTGGCTCCCGGCAGCACGCTCACCACCGCGGGTTGTCGCATAACCCACGCCAGCGCCATCTGGGCCAGCGTCTGACCGCGTCTCAATGCGATGAGTTGCAGTTTCTGCACCATGGGTCGGTGCTTTTCCACTGTGTCACTCTTTAAAAATGCGCTGCGGGTGGCGCGCGAACCACTGGGCACACCTTCGAGATAACGGTCGCTCAAAATTCCCTGGGCCAGCGGACTGAAGGGAATGCAGCCGATACCTTCGCGCTCCAGCACGGCAAACAGTCCGTTTTCCGGCTTGCGGTCGATGATGTTGTACCGCGGTTGGTGGATGAGACAAGGCGCACCCATCTCGCGCAATAATTTGGCCGCCGCCGCTGTTTGTTCCGGCCCGTAGTTCGAGAGCCCGACGTAGATTGCCTTGCCCGTCCGCACGGCGTGGGCGAGTGCGCCCATCGTTTCCTCCAGCGGCGTATTCGGATCCGGCCGGTGCGAGTAAAAAATATCCACATAGTCTAACTGCAGGCGTTTCAAGCTCTGTTCCAGGCTGGCCAGCATGTATTTGCGCGAACCCCAGTCCCCATACGGCCCGGCCCACATCGTGTAGCCGGCCTTGGTCGAGATGACTAATTCATCGCGGTGGGCCGCAAGATTCTGCTTAAGGATTTTCCCGAAGTTGATTTCAGCCGAACCCGGCGGCGGCCCGTAGTTATTGGCCAGGTCAAAATGCGTGATGCCCAGGTTGAATGCGCCCAGCACCAGCTCGCGGGCCTCCGATTGGTGATCCTGGTCGCCAAAATTATGCCACAAGCCGAGGGAGACGCGCGGCAACAGCAAGCCACTGCGTCCGCAGCGGGCGTAGGGAATTTTTTCGTAACGTTTGGCGTCGGGCAGGTGTGCCATGGTCTGGGTAAAGCGGTCGCGCGGTTGGCCACGCACCAGCCTTGCTTATGCGGAAAGGGTTTGGGGCAGGCAAACGATAAATGTTTCTGCCCCAGCTATAAATAGAACGTGCCAAAGCCGCGCTAATCCGCTAAGCTGCATAAAGTAATCTGGCATGGCTCAAATTCTGTCCAAAAAAAGCAGCCACGGCGGCGTGGTCCGTCAGTTCTCGGTTTTCGCGGAGAACAAAGTGGGCCGTTTGCACGATGTCGTGTCCCTCCTCGCCGGCAAGGACGTCCACGTGCTGGCGCTCTGCCTGGTGGATACCACCGACAGCACCATTATCCGCCTCGTCGTCGATTATCCCGAAATCGCTGCGCCGCTGCTCACGGGACATGGCTTTGCGCACAGCCTTGTCGAAGTACTGGCCATCGAAATCGACACCGAGGCGCGTCTGTCCGCAGTCACCTCCTCCCTCGTGCAGGCGGAAATCAATATCCACTACCTTTACCCCTTCCTCATGCGTCCGAATGGCAAGACGGGCATCGTGCTGCGCCTGGAAGATCCCGAGCTTGCCACCGAAGTCCTCAAACGCAACCAAGTCACTGTCCTCACCCAAAACGACCTCGCCCGCTAAACGCATCACCCCATGCGTCGGATTATCCTGATTATTCTAGGAGCTGGTTTGCTGTCGGCTCAAGCCGCTGACGCACCCAAACCGGTCGCCCCTGCGCCTCTGGCCGCTAAAGTAGATGTCGCCGCCACGCGTACGGCGTTCCTCCAACTGATTGACCGTCCCCGGGTTCCCGCCGCCGTGGAAATCAAGGACACGGGTGCAGCCAACGGCGTAGCCCATGCGCATTTCACCTACGCGTCTTTTGCCGATCAGCGTGTACCGGGAATTTGGGCGAAGCCCGGCCAAGGCACCGGGCGCCTGCCCGTTGTCATCATGCTGCATGGCACCGGTGGCAAAAAAGAGGACATGAAGGCTGAAATGGAAAAATATGCCGCCGCCGGGTTCTTTGCTGTCGCCATCGACGGTCCATTTCACGGCGAGCGTGCGGCTCCTGGGGCCGGTAACAAAGACTATCAGGCCGCCATTCTCGCCGTCTGGCGCGGTGGCCCGGGCCATCCGTTTTTCTACGACACAGTTTGGGATGTCATGCGTCTGGTCGACTACCTGCAAACGCGAGATGATGTGGATTCCAAGCGCATTGGGCTCGTCGGTGTTTCCAAGGGCGGCATCGAAACGTACCTCACTGCCGCAGTCGACCCACGCATTACCGCCGCTGTCTCCTGCCTCGGCGTGGAAAGCTTTCGCTGGGCGCTTGATAATGACCTCTGGTCGCACCGCACCGAAACCATACCCACCGCTCTCGCCGCCGCCGCCAAAGACGCCGGGGTGACAACCGTAGATGCCGCGTTCGTGCGAAAATTATATGACAAGGTTGCGCCGGGCATTTATGGCCAGTTCGACGGCCCCGCCATGGTCCCACTTATCGCGCCACGCCCGTTTCTCATTATCAACGGCGAGCTCGATCTCCGCACCCCCAAGGCCGCCGTCCAGGAATGCCTCGACGCCGTGCAACCCCTCTACCACGCTGCCAATGGTGACGACCGCCTGAAACTCTTCGTCCAACCCAGCACGCCGCACAAAGTCACCCCTGCCGGTTACCAAGCGGCGCTGGATTGGTTCAAACAGTGGTTGAAGCCAACCGCACCGTAATCATTCCTCCAGCCCAAACAGCGCATCGGCAAAATTTTCGACGGAAAACGGCTGCAAGTCCGCGGGTTGTTCGCCGAGGCCAACGAAGTGAATCGGCAGTTTGAGTTCGCGGTAGATGCCCACCAGCGCGCCGCCCCGGCTCGTGCCGTCGAGCTTAGTGATGACGAGTCCGGTCAGATCAAATGCTTTGTGAAAAACCCGTGCTTGCTCGATGGAATTCGAGCCGAGCGAGCCATCGAGCACGAGCCAGCGGTGGCGCGGCGCGGCGGGATCGTGTTTTTGCAATACGCGGCGGATTTTTTTCAACTCCTCCATCAAATTGTGTTTGGTATGCAGCCGGCCCGCGGTGTCGAGAATAACCAAATTCTGGTTGCGCGCCGCGGCGGCCTGCCAGGCGTCGTAGGCTACCGCAGCGGAATCGGCCCCGGTCTGGCTGGCGATGATTTCCACGCCCAGCCGGGTGGCCCAGGCACGCAATTGTTCGTTGGCTGCTGCACGAAACGTGTCGCACGCACCGAGCACCACGCTCTGGCCTGTTTTTTGATAATACGCCGCCAGTTTGGCCGCGGTGGTGGTTTTACCCGAGCCGTTCACACCAACTAGACAAATGACTTCGGGCTTGCCGGCGGAAGAAATTAACTCCGGCGGTTTTTTCCGCACCGGCCAGCACGCGCTTCAGCACGGTCGCGCCCGCCTTGGCTGCTTCCTGCCCGCGCAGTTGCGGATCTTTTTTCCAGGCCGTTTTAATTTCCTCTAAAATTTCGTTCGACGTTTCCACCCCCAAGTCGGCGCCATACAGAGCCTCCTCCAGTTGTTCGACGCTCTTCGCATCGAGTGCGCGGGTGAACAGGCTGCTCGCCTTGCCAAAGATGGCGTGAAAGGTCGGCGTGGTACGCTTCAGGCCTTCCGCAAATTTTTTCAGCAACGAGCGCATGGAATGATGGGTTGCTAGTTGGAGGTTGCAGGTTGCGCGGGGTGGGTAGGGAGAGCAGCGAGAAATGTTGACGATTCCGCTCCCAGCTCCGTGCTCCCAGCTTTTTGCTACTCCGCCGCCGTCCGCGCCGGGCGGTCGAGCGAGTCCTTCAGCTTATCGAGAATGCCATTGAGGAACCGGCGCGAGTCGGGATTTGAATATGTCTTACCCAGTTCAATCGCCTCGTTGATGGTCACCACGGGAGGAATATCGCGTCGGTGCAGCAGTTCGTAAATCGCCAGCCGCAAAATCGCCAAGTCCACGCGCGCAATGCGGTTGAACGCCCAGTTGTGAGCATTCGCTTTGATGAAGTCGTCGATTTTCGTCTGGTTGTCGATTGCGCCATTAATCAACTCCTCGGCGAAAGAATAATATTCACGCGGATGTTCCTGCGTGGTGAAAAAAGTGAGCAGGACTCCGGCGCGGTCCTCACTCGGGTTGACATCCCACATATACAGAAACTGCATCGCGGTCGCCCGGCAGTCGCGCCGACGGCTGCTGCGCCCTTCCGGGGCCGGCACTGGAATTTCGGGCTGGGTCATCGGGTGTCTTTAGTTGTTTTTAAAAAGCTGCTTCGGGTCGAAACCCGTGTCGTCATCATCATCGTCGTCGTCATCATCCTCAAAGTCGCCCTTTTTCTCTTCAATGGCGTCAAGGCGTTCGACGAGCTTAAGCTTGTGCCACGCCATTTGCAACGCCGCCCGCGCAAATTCCGCCCCACGGTTGTAAGTACCGGTAATGCGCTCAGCCGCCTGTTCCAGCGAGGATACTGTCAAAATACCATTAATGACCGGGACTTCCGATTGCATGCCGACAGAGTGTAGCGCGTAGGCCGTGCCGTAACTGATGACCTCGTGGTGCGTGGTTTCGCCCGCCAGTACGACGCCCAGTGCAATCAGGCAGTCGAACTCGCCGGTGCCCGCCAGCATGTGGGCGGCATAGGGCAGCTCGTTGGCGCCTGGTACGCGCAACACCTCAATGTTGCGCTTGCGCACACCATGTTCCTGCAGCGTCTTGACCGTGCGCTCCAACAGCGCCTCCACCAACTCGCCATTGTAGCGCGAGGCCACGATGCCGATAAAAAAATCCGCGCCGTCAATCAGGCCTGCTTCAGGAGGGTTGTCGCTCATGGAAGGAAAATTATTTTATAACGCCACGGCTTCGACAATCTCCAGCCCGTAGCCGTCGAGGCCAATGACCTTGCGCTGGGGCGAGCCCGTCAGCAAGCGGATTTGTCTCAGGCCGAGGTCAGCCAAAATTTGTGCGCCGACCCCGTAGTCGCGGAAATCCATGGAAGATGCCGCAGGCCGCAGCTTGGCCGGGTCGCCTGCTTGCGCCTCCAGGTTCAGGCCACCGGCGAATTGCTCGATGTAGACCAACGCGCCGCGGTTTTCTTTCGCTATGCGCTCAAAGGCTGCGGCCAGTGAATGAAAGCCGCCAAATTGCCGTGAGCGGAACACATCGCCCAACAAATTTTCGCTCTGCACCCGCACCAGCGTCGGCGTACCATCCAGCGAGCCGCGGGTAAAGGCATAATGCGTTCGCCCGTCGAGCGGTGTTTTATAAATATGCAGGTCGAACAGGCCAAATTCCGATTCAAAGGGAATCGATAGCACGCGCTTGACCAGTTTCTCGCGAAGATGCCGGTAATGAATGAGCTGCGCGATTGAGATGAGCTTCAGGCCAAATTTTTGCTTAAACTCCGCCAACTGCGGCAATCGCGCCAGGGTGCCGTCTTCATTCACAATTTCGCATAGCACCCCACTCGGGTGCAATCCGGCGAGAATTGCGAGATCGACGGCGGCTTCGGTATGGCCAGCGCGTTGCAACACGCCGCCGGGCTTGGCTCGCAAGGGGAAGACGTGTCCCGGTTGCACCAAATTATCCGGCGTCGCATACGGGTCGGACAAAATGCGGATGGTCTTGGCGCGGTCATAGGCGCTCACGCCCGTTGTAATGCCATCCGCGGCGTCAACGCTCACCATGAAATCGGTGCGGTGCGCTTCGCGGTTTTGCGACACCATCGGTCCCAAGCCCAGGCGTTTAAGCTGCGGCTCCACGGTAGGCACACAGACAATGCCACTGCCGTAGCGGATCATCATGTTGATGGTTTCCGGCGTCGCCTTCGACGCCGCCATGATCAAATCGCCCTCGTTCTCGCGCGATTCGTCATCGGTGACCACCACCAGCTTGCCAGCCACAATGTCAGCAATGGCGTCGTCGACGCAGTCAAACGGCGCGGCGGGATGCTCGAAGTCGGGTGTGGTCATGTCCGGGTAGGGAAACCCGACAGACTACGCTTGCGGAGGCCATCCCGTCAAGGACGGGTGGGGTGGTGGAAGCTAACTTTTAGTTCCGGTCTGTCCAGCGTTGGCGCAGCAATTGCAGCGCCTGGCTGTGGATCTGGCACACTCGGGCTTCAGTCACTTTGAATACTTCCGCAATTTCTGCCAACCGGCGGCCATGAAAATAATAGAGCACGATCACCTGGCGGGGACGCTCCGGCAGCATTTTCAGCGTGCTCGACAAGGCGAGCAGCATTTCCTCATTTTCCATGCGGACCGGAGTGAGCGGCGTAGTTTCGTCCGCAATGCATTCGTGCAGATCGAGCGCACCCGTACCACTATTGCCCCGTTCGACAGGCTTGTCCAAGGGCAGAAACCGGACCGGTTGCGTGCGCAATTGGAGTTTATCAAAATCAAAGCGGTTCAGGCCCAGTTGCTCGCGGGTTTCTTCGCTCGTAGGCATGCGACCCAATGTCTGTTCCAGGCCGTCCACCGTCTTGCGCAATTTGCGGGCCGACTGGCGGGCTGAGCGCGGCATCCAGTCGAGCCGGCGCAGTTCATCGAGAATCGCCCCGCGGATGCGCATGGCGGCATACGCATCAAAAGTTTTGGTCTGCGACGGATCGAACCGGCGCACAGCGGCAATCAGCCCCGTCAGCCCCACGCTCTGCAACTCGTCGAGATCCGCGCAGGCCGGCAAGCAGTGGCGCATCTGCATGACCACCGTGCGAATCTGTGGATAATGCTTCTCCACCAATTTGCACTGGCTCTCGGTCAGCGGGCTGGTGGCCGGCGGCGTTGGCAGAATCGAGTCAGGTTGGGTGATTGAGTTTTCCATGAGGGACTGAATTTGGAGTTTTGAACTGACCAGTACTTACCACGCTTCATGCCAATCCTTGCGATGATTTTTTAACGAATTCTTATTCAACAAGATATAAATGTTTTCCCAAAGACTGACTATTTGGTGAGCCGTAATTATGCATTTTGCATTGTTTACGCATTGCAAAAACAATGCAAAACGATGCAGAAATAATTTTAGCACCGTTAGAACATTTTCAAATTTATCTCCTAAAACAGCCCAAAAAACAGGTGAACATTTGCATCAATTTGAGTGATTTTTGCCGGTAAACCTCGCCAAACCAGGTGGGTATCTTTCCCGGTATTTCACCTGAGCGTCACGAAATCGTAACACACTTCCCCTAGGATGGCACCGCTGCTGGAGAAAGCTCTTCGCCAACTCCTTGGCTCCTCCTTCACTCATCCATTAAAAAAATGAAAAAACTCCTCATCACGGGCCTCTTAGGCCTCATTACCATCTCGGCTCAGGCGGCGGACGCCACTGCCCTCACTGGTTCTGGTTCCACATTTGTGAAGCCAGTCATGGACAAGTGGGCCGAAACCTACGGCAACTCGATCGATACCTCCGTCAAAATTAACTACGCTGGCGGTGGTTCTGGCGTTGGCCAAAAAAATGTTTTGGATGGAACTGTCGACTTCGGCGGCTCTGACGGCCCCATGTCCGATGCGCAGTTGGCGGGTGCCAAGTCCAAGATTTTGCATTTGCCCGTGGTGGCTGGTGCGGTCGTCATCATTTATAACGTCCCGGGTGTAAGCACCCTCAAGCTCGATGGCCCGACGATCGCGAATATCTTCCTCGGCAAAATCACCAAGTGGAGTGACGCCGCCATCGCCAGCCAGAATCCCGGCGTCAAACTACCCGACACCGACATCTCCAGCGTCCATCGCTCGGACGGCAGCGGCACGACCTTCATCTTCACCGACTACCTCGCCAAAGTCAGCGGCGAATGGAAAGACAAAGTTGGTACGAAGACCTCAGTTGAATGGCCCGGCGGCGTCGGCCAGCAGGGCAGCGCGGGCGTAACTGCCCAGGTTAAAAAGACTGAAGGTGGCATCGGCTACGTCGAGTTGATTTACGCCCTGTCGAACAAGATTTCGTTTGCGGACGTCAAGAACGCCGACGGCAAATATGTCACCGCTTCGCTCGATGGCGTCAGCAAGGCGCTGGCCACGGCGACCATCCCGGAAGACTTCCGTTTCTCCTATGTCAATGCTCCAGGTCCGGAATCGTATCCGATCTCGGGCGTAACCTGGCTCCTGGTCCCCCAGCAGTCCAAGGATGCAGCAAAAGGGCAAAAGCTCGTGGCTTTCCTGAAGTGGGTTTTTCAGGACTCCAAGGCACAAGCCATGGCCAAGGATCTTAACTATGCCCCGATTCCGGACGTTGTCGTCAAGCGCGTAATGACGGCGATCGACACCATCAAATAGTTGCGTTTCTAGTTTGTTATCTAATTAAGTTATATTTGTGACCGGGCGGAAAGTCCCACCCTTTCCGCCCGGTTTTATTTTCCACTCTCAATGAGCCAAGCCACCTCCACTGTTAGTAGTGTGCCAGCTAGTACTGCCGAGATGAAAAATCCCAGCCGACTGGGAAACCGACTGTTTGAAGGGCTTACACTTTTGTCTGCCGCCATGATCGGCGTGTGCTTTCTCTGCGTCGCCTATGTCCTGATTAAAGGCGCCTGGCTGGCGATGACTCACTTTGGCTGGTCCTTCCTCACTAATCAGCACTGGAATCCAGTAACTGAAAATTTCGGCGCCCTGCCATTTATTATTGGCACGCTCTCCAGCGCAGCCATCGCTTTGTTGATTGCCGTGCCCCTGAGTATTGGCACGGCCATATTTTTAACTGATTTAGCTCCCGTGTGGATGCGCCAGCCACTGACTTCGGTCATTGAGATGCTGGCGGCGGTACCCAGTGTCATTTGGGGTCTCTGGGGTTTGTTTGTGCTCATGCCCTGGCTGCATGACCATGTCTACACTTGGATTTATAAACAGTTTAGCCACTTTCCCCTCTTTGGCGGCCCGATTGAAGGTTCCGGCGCCTGCACCATGTCGGCCGGCATCATTGTAGCCATTATGATATTGCCCATTGTCACTTCAGTCTCGCGTGAAATTCTGCGTTCAGTGCCCGACTTGCAACGCGAAGCCGCCTATGGACTTGGCGCCACCCGCTGGGAAGTGACGCGGATTGCAGTACTCAGCTATGCGCGTCGCGGCCTCATGGGCGCGGCCGTACTGGGCCTCGGTCGGGCCTTGGGCGAAACCATGGCGGTAACCATGGTGATTGGCAACAGCCCTACCATTCACGCGTCTCTGCTGCAACCGGGCTGGACGCTGGCCAGCGTAATCGCCAATCAGTTCGGCGAGGCTTCGGATGACCTGATGCGCAGCACACTCTACGAAATTGGCCTGGTACTGGTTGCAGTGACCATCTTGGTCAACATCGGCGCGCTCATCCTAATTCGCTCGATTGAAACCCCTGGCAGCCGCCGGGCCTAAACGCTTTTCGCCATGTTATCCCGTTACGACCACTATCGCAAATTAAAGAGCAGTTTCATGAGCGCTCTGGCGGTACTTTGTGCACTGCTGGTGGTCTTGCCTTTGATTTTGGTTTTCTTCCATTTGCTTAAAATGGGTTTCAGTTCACTTAACTGGAATTTTTTCACCAAATTGCCCAAGCCCGCTGGTGAAGAAGGCGGCGGCATGGCCAATGCCATTGTCGGAACGATTGAATTGATGGGTCTGGCCCTCGTCATGGGCGTGCCGATTGGCATCTTGGGCGGCATTTATCTTTCGGAATATGGATCGGAAAAAACAAATAGCTGGATTCGCTTTGGCGCCGACGTGCTAAACGGCGTGCCATCCATCGTGTGGGGTCTCGTAGGCTACGCATTGGCGGTGATGCCTATGCAAGGGTATTCCGCATTTTCCGGCGGCCTCGCGCTGGCCTTTATTATGATTCCGATGGTGTTGCGCACGACCGAGGAAGTACTGGTACTCGTCCCCAACGCCTACCGCGAAGCAGCCATGGCCCTCGGTATCCCGCGTTGGAAAATCACGACCAACATTATTCTGCGCACCGCGTTTAAAGGGCTCGTGACCGGAGTGCTGCTCTCGCTTGGTCGAGTCGCCGGCGAGACGGCCCCCATCCTGTTCACTGCACTGGGTAGCAGCGATTGGAACCACAGCCTCAAGGAGCCGATAGCCGCTTTGCCCATTCAGATTTACTATTACGCCATTTCACCGTTTGAAGACCAAAACCGCCAGGCTTGGGCCGGAGCGTTGGTGCTCATCCTTCTGGTCTTCCTGCTCAGCGCATCCGTCCGCTTTATTTCGTCGCGGCGTGGTAAATAATAATCCGCACTCGCCATTTCACCATGAATCCCGTAATCACAAAAAAGAATTTTTCCATGAGTGACCAAGCCAAGCCCGCTGCCACCTCGTCCACGGTTCCGCCAGTTCCAGTGCCGGGTTCGTCTGTCCCGGCTTCCGCCAAAACAGCCGTTCCGCCTTCGGTTGCCTTTGATATTCAAGACCTGAGCATTTTCTACGGCAAGCATCAGGCCATTAAAAACGTCACCATCAAAATCCCTGGCAGCAGTGTGACGGCAATTATTGGCCCCAGCGGCTGCGGAAAATCCACCGCGTTGCGCGCGCTCAATCGGATGCACGAGCTCACGCCTGGCGCCCGCCATACCGGCAAAATTTTGATGAAAGGCGAAGACCTCTATGGCCCCGGCATCGACGCCACGGTTGTCCGCCGCCGCGTCGGCATGGTTTTTCAAAAGTCCAATCCCTTTCCGACTCTGACCATTGCGGAAAATGTGTTGGTTGGCCTGCGTCTTAATGGCGTGCGTGACAAGGCCCTGCTCAATCGCCGTCTCGAGGAATCCCTTCGCCATGCGGCGTTGTGGGATGAAGTCAAAGACCACCTGAACCGCCCCGGCAACAGTCTCTCGGGCGGCCAGCAGCAACGCCTCTGTATCGCTCGCGCCCTCGCCGTGCGTCCGGAAATTTTGCTAATGGACGAACCCTGCTCCGCGCTCGACCCCATTGCGACCGCCAAGGTTGAGGAACTCATCCATTCCCTTAAATCGGAATACACGGTGGTCATCGTCACCCACAACATGCAGCAGGCAGCACGCGTTTCCGAAAACACCGCGTTTTTCTACATGGGCAGCCTCATTGAATTTGGTCCGACCGAACAAATATTCATGAATCCCAAAAATCCGCAGACGGAAGCCTATGTCTCGGGCCGCTTCGGTTGATTTTTTTAAGGAGTCAGCAGACAGAAGTCTGGAAACATTAATAACACCTCAACTTTATACCTAAAAAGCCGATCTCCTGACTACTGTCTCTTGCATCCTGAATTCATTATCCCATGAAACGTTATTTTCACGAAGAACTGGCCGACCTGCGCAAGCATCTCATTTTGATGGGCGAGCGCTCCATCGATTCCGTGCGCCTCGCCATGCAGGCACTGCTGGCTGACGATGTCTCGATGGCCGGCCAGGTCATCGCCCTCGATGACGAAATTGACCGCCTTGAAGTCCTCATCGACGCCGAATGTGTGCGCTACATCACGCTGCGCCAGCCCATGGCCACGGACGTTCGCCTGATGACGGTCGCCATGAAAGCCAACCACGAACTCGAGCGCGTGGGCGACGAGGCCACTTCCATCGCCAAGCGGGCCCGCCGCCTCGCCGGCCACGGCAAAGTCGACGAATTTTTCAATATCCCGCGCATGGGCGACCTCGCGCTGGAACAGCTCCGCGACGCCATGGACTCCTTCATTTCCGAAGATGTCGAAAAGGCGCTCGTGGTGCCCAGGCGCGACAAGGAAGTGGACGATCTCAATCGCGAGAACTACGTCAAGTTCACCGACAAAATTTCCGCCCACTCTGACAACTCGCATGCTGTCATTGAGCTTATTTTCATCTCCAAGTCCCTCGAACGCATTGCCGACCACGCCCCCAACATCGCCGAGGAA
>Ga0206964_10299_pt1 | contig 13614 bp, 7 predicted proteins | sample Alteio_BWOrgHeat_25_FD_152980 | JGI IMG/M metagenome (GOLD analysis project Ga0206964, IMG submission 152980) | Enriched cells from forest soil in Barre Woods Harvard Forest LTER site, Petersham, Massachusetts, United States -... | ecosystem: Environmental > Terrestrial > Soil > Temperate forest >...
CAGACGTAGATTTGGGCCTGCAGCTAACCAAGCCTCACACCAAGAGCTGGAATCTCGATTTCTATGCCCAGGACTCCTTCAAAGTCACTCCCAACCTGACCGTCAACTACGGCCTGCGCTACGAATACCAGGATCCGTGGACCGAAGCCGACAACAACATGTCGAACTACGACGTGCCCAGCGGCAACATTCTGCTGGCAGGCCGCGCAGGAGCCTCCAGATCGCTGGTTAAATCACGCGTCAATGACTTTTCGCCGCGCTTCGGTTTCGCATATAGCGTCAACCCCAAGACCGTGGTTCGCGCCGGAGCAGCCATCTTCTACACGCCTGAAAATGACGGCCGCGAGGATTTCCTGACCCTCAATACTCCATTTGCCGAGCAAGCGGCCTACACCAACTGGGTCTACGATGGACCTTCGGCCGCACCCCCCGCCTCTCCTTGGCAATACGAACTTGATACAGGTGTGACTCGCAATACCACCATCAACATCCCGCCCTCTGGCATCCTTATCCCATCTACTCTGCCTAACGGCAACCTGCAAACCACTTACGCCGTCAATCCCACGCTCAAAACCGGCACCACCGGCTCCTACAACTTCTCGGTGCAGCGCCAGTTGAGTCGCACCACATCCGTCGATGTTGCATTGGTCGGCTCTCTCAGCCATCGCCTCTCGTACCAAATCGGCGACATTAACGCCGATCCGGCCACGGACAAGGACGGCCTCATCACTCCTTACCTCGGCAAGATTCAATATCTGACCGACGCCGGCGCAAGCAACTACACTTCGCTGCAGATCAAGGTCACTCGGCAGGCAGCAAAGAACCTGAGCTTCCTCGCCAGTTACACCTACGGCCACAGCCTCGACAACGGCCCGGCACCATTCAACCTTGGCCATCTGAACAACGACGAGCCGCAGAATCCCTACAACCTCACCCGCGAATGGGCTAGTTCGGATTCTGACGTTCGCCAGAACTTCGTCCTGAGCGGCGTTTACAACCTGCCCTTCGGCAGGGGGCACGCGATCGGATCAAACTGGGGTACGGTCACCAACGCAATCCTCGGAGGCTGGCGCTATAGCCCCGTCCTGAGAATGCAGACCGGAACCCCAGTGAACGTCGTCCGCGGCACGGATCCTAATGCTGTTCTGCCAGGCCTGCGTCCCAATGTCACCGGCAGCCCCACAATCTCCCACGATAAGAGAAGCTACGCGAAGTGGTTCAATACTTCTGCGTTCAGCTGGGACAAGTCCCTCAATCTTTCCGCGGAACCGGGCAATGCCGGCCGCAACATCGTCGTCGGCCCCGCCTACGTCAACCTCGATTCGTCTCTTGCTAAAGACTTTTCGTTCGAAAACCGCTTTACGCTGCAGATACGTGCCGAGGCCTTCAACATCAGCAATACCGTGCATCTCTCGAACCCCGACGGCAACTTCAACTCCGGTACCTTCGGGCAAATCAACAGCGTCTTGAATGGCTCCAACCGGCTGGCCCAACTCGCCGCTAAATTCATCTTCTAACCGGTAACTTCCCACCTTGTCGCATACGCCGGCGATGGCAGCAGCTTCCACCGCTGCCGTCGTCGGCCTGTTTCATAGAGACCATTTTGTCTCGGAGTCCCTAAGAATGATCTGCTCGGTATCCGATACCGTAACTCGCGTCGCCGCTGTATTTTTCTCTCTTCTTTTTCTCTCTCTGGCTGCCTCTGCCTCCGCACAATCGCATTCCTTCTATATCAATTGCGCCTTAACTGAATCAGGCGATGGCTCCCAGTCGCATCCGTGGAACACCCTCGCCGCCGCGCAATCACATCCATTCCTTCCCGGAGATCGCGTGGCGCTCGCACGCGGCTCGCAATGTCACGCCAGCTTCTCGCCACAAGGCTCCGGTTCCGCAGAACATCCAATCCATCTCACGTCGTACGGCAGCGGCCCGCGCCCGCGCATCGTAGCCTCAAAAGAAAGCGTTCAGATCCTCAGCCTCTTCAATCAGGAGTACTGGCAGATCGACTCCCTTGATCTGTCCGGCGCCAGCAAATATGGTATCTTCATCAGCGGGGATCAAGGCACCCTGCACCACATCTATCTCAAGAATCTGTACGTGCACGACGTCTACGGCGGCAAGTTGAAGAACAAGGACAGCGGCCTCGTCATCGTTGGCCCAAGCAGCCTCAACGTCTTCTTTCAGGATGTTCTCGTCGACGGCGTGATCGCGGCTCATACCAATCAATGGGCCGGCATCCTGATCGGCGGCGGTCCTTTTCCATATAAACCCGACGCACCGCTCAACAGCCACGTCATCGTTCGCAACTCGAGTGTGCAGGACGTCTTCGGCGACGGCATCATACTCTTCCGCGACTCCGACGGCCTCATCGAAACCAGCACAGCATGGCACACCGGCATGCAACCGACTGAAGAGAACGGTACCCCCAACGCAATCTGGACATGGACCTGCACTGACTGCACCGTGCAGGACAACGAAGCCTTCCTCACCGATAGCCCCGGCGTAGATGGCGGAGCCTACGACGTCGACTGGGACAACACTCGTAACATCGTTCAGCGCAACTATGCACACGACACCCATGGCTATTGTGTCGCAGTATTCGCCGCGGGCTTCGTCACCAGTGAAAGCATAGTGCGCGACAATCTCTGCATCGACAACGGCCTGAGCCCAAGACTCGCTGCGCTGCAGGGCGCAGTCTATCTCTCCACGTGGAACGACGGCGTCATCCGCGGTCTGCGCATGGAGCGCAACACTATCATCTGGAATCCCCCTGTAAGCAACGCCGCAGCCATCGTCAACGTAGCCGCCTTCGACAAGGGCGTGGAGTTCACCAGTAATCACATCGAATCCGCAGCGCCCAATTTCTATCGCAGCAACGCCCAGTTCGCACCATCCGTCAACACGTACAACTACACTGGCCGCGGCGACGCTCGCTTCACCCTGGGAGACTGGCATGAAGTCACTCTTGCCGCCCTTCAAACTTTAGGCATCGAGCAAGGCACAACAATCGAGCACACAACGCACACAACTCCTCACGAATCATCACTTCATCTCGACGCAACCATCGACTTTACCCTCGACGTCGATGGCCTGCTCGCCCCAGCTCCACGTGCGCAGCTAATGGTCTTGCGAAGCCTCGCCTTGCAATACGGCCCTGCTCTTACAGTTACAGTGCATCTGCATGATTCAAAGTCGCCAGACGAAGCCGCAGCAAACGCATTACTCGATCTGGACGCAAGCCAGATTCACTTTGATCACAACGCAAAACAGCGCGGCCTCATTCGCATATCATCAGCCGAGGGCCGTCAGATCGAAGAATGGCACGGCTTTCAAAACGCAGCAACGCTGGCCAAAACCGTTCGCGCCAACCTCGGCGTTCCCAACTATGCCAGAATGCCCGCAGAGGAAAAGCAATGACTCGGACTCGCGCATTCAATATTCTCTTCGCAATCTTCGCTGCCGCTTCTCCTCTTGTCTCGCGCGCGCAATCCGAGTCCCCACCACCTGCACTCGTGGCTCCCATCTCCGTCTACAACAACTGGTCCTCATATGACGAGCTCTCAGATAACATTCCACTAACCGAAACCCTGGCGATGCGCGAACTCGATGAGCTGCTGCGTCTCAAGCACGCAGGTGTGCACTTCGACTACTACATGATGGATGCCTTCTGGTTCGCGCCCGACGGCGGCTACCGCACCTGGCGCAGACCTAACTGGCCCAACGGACCCGATGCATGGATCAACAAATGCCAGGCCAACGGCATTCGTCCCGGCCTCTGGTTCAGCACCAACACGCTGGTCAAGATTCAGCCCGCACCCGCATGGAGAGATTCCCTCAACAAAGATGGCGGCGCCATGTCCTTTTCCGAAGGAGGCTTCCTGCCCGATTTCATGAACGCGCTGCAGTACTGGTACGACCACGGCATTCGCATGTTCAAATTCGACTTCGTCGATCTGAACGCAGCCACTCCCGAAACCGCAGCCAAACTTACCAAAGCCGAGATTAAAGAACGCAACGCCACAGCCTTCCGCGAAGCCCTGCGCAAATTCCGCGGGAAGAATCAAGAAGCCGTGTTCATCGCCTTCAACGGCTTCGGCGGCGATCTCGATAACACGGTAACCCAGCTTCCCTTCCACGACTCCACCGACCTGCGCTGGCTCTCAGAGTTCGCGATGCAATACACCGGCGATCCGCGTCCATCGGACGTCCCCGAGGCCAGCTTCTGGCGCTCGATGGACATTTACAGCGATCACATGGTCCGCCGCTTCGAGCAGCTCGGCTTTCCTCTCGAACGCATCGATTCCACTGGCTTCATGGTGGGCAAAACCGGAACCATCTACTACCGCGGCATCCATGCATGGAAAGGCGCATATCTTCTCATGCTGGCACGAGGCGGCTGGGTCAACACCATTCACGGCAACCTCGAACTGATTCAGGGCAACGACGTCGAATGGATGGCCCGCGCCCAATCGCTCTTCTTTGAGTTGCAGGGCCTCGGCCGCATTCACACCTTCGGAGGCATCCCGGGTGACATCGAACCATACGGCTTCGCCAGCATCACCACGCGCGGCTCTGTCTATGTCGTCGTGAATCCCACACAAACCGTCTCCACCGTCACGATGCCGCAGTTGTTACCTAACGAGCCGGCTCCGGGCAATGGCCGACTTCTCTTCCGCGACGCCGGCTTCACGCCGCATCTCAACGGGTCCCACATCACGCTCGGACCCGGCCAGATGGCCATGGTCAGCTACGGCGCGTACGCCGCTCCCACCTATGATTTCGGCATTCAGGACGACGTAGTCATTCCCACCGCAATCGAGCCAATCCTGGCGAACTTTCACATCATCGCGCCCAGCACCATCGAAGCCACTATCGCCGCACCAGCCACCGGCGTTCTCCGCGTCATCATGCGTGAGCTCACTCCCGATGGATTCATCCGTCGAACCTGGGCCGGCGGTCCACCTAACGGCACCAACATGGCCAAAGTATTCACCATCGACGCCACGCAGGACGGTCACGCTGTCCCCGTTCACATCGACTACGACAAGATCGTGTGGAGTGGCATGTCATGGGCCCTCGGAGAAATCAAAACCGCGGACCTCATGCCAGGCAAGCCGGTTCTAATCCGCTTCCACTCCACCGAAAAAGATCCCGTCAAGCTCGAGGGCGCAGCGTATCACATTACGTTTTAATGCCCACTGCGCATAGAACACAAGGAATATCTCGCATGAACAAACTCATATGGCCTTCGCGATCGAGGTCCATCTATCTCTGGATATCGTGCGTCGTCATCGTCCTATGTCCCACCGCGCATGCACAGCAGTTCGCACTCAGGAATGGCGATACAGTTGTCTTCTACGGTGATAGCATCACTGCCCAGCGGCTCTACACACGCTATGTCGAAGACTTCGTCTTCACACGCTATCCCAATCTGCACATCCGGTTTCTCAACGCCGGCGTCCCCGGCGACTCAATTACCGGAGGCTACGCAGGCTCGATGCCTGAGCGCGTCCAACGCGATGTGCAGCCTTTTCATCCCGCCATGATCGCCGTCATGCTCGGGATGAACGACGGCGGATGGGGCCAGGAGTCTCCTCAAATAGACGCCTCTTTCTCCAAAGGCTATCGCGAACTGCTCGACACTCTTCACAAAGCAGCCACGGACGCCGCGTTAACGCTGATCCGTCCCTCACCGTACGATGAGATTACACACGGCACCGAGTTCCCACAGTACTCCCGCGTCATTGACGACCTCGCCAACGATGTCTCCGCCATCGCCACAACAGAGCGCAAGCATAATCCGGACAAGCTCTTCCTCGCCGACTTCCATCAGGCATTGATCGACGCACTCAAACAAGCCACTGTGCATTCGCCAGACCTCGCAGCGCTCATTATCCCCGATCGTATTCATCCCTCCGAAGTAGGCCACTGGATCATGGCCGCCGAACTGCTCAAAGCCTGGCACGTCGATCCCATCGTCAGCAGCGCAACTCTCGACGCAAAGCACGCCACCATCATTGACAGGTATCGCACGGCAATCACACAACTAACCAGCACCGCTAATATCATCCAATGGCAGGAACTCGACGAAGCCCTGCCCCTTCCCTTCGACTTTAACGATGCAATGATTCTTCTGCTTCCCCGAATATCCGACATCGCCGCAGTCGATCGGCAGATGTTACGCATAGAGTCGCTCGACCCCGGTCAATATCAGCTGTTCATCGACGGCAAGCCCATTGCTTCCTTCAACAGCAGAGAATTGCAATCAGGTATCAACCTCGCGCTCTACAAAACGCCCATGAACGACCAGGCCCGCGACATCGAGTACACACAGCATCAGCGAATGCAACTCGATCAGGCGCGCTTCATCCTAAGCGCCGACATCAAAGAGGACGCAGCCTCCATGGCCGCAGAAAATAAGCTGCGCGAAGCCCAGGACCAGCTATCCCAGCAGATCCAAAAGAAGCGAACCCCAGCCCCACATAAATTTGAATTGCGCAGGCAATAGCATCCGCCGAGCGCGGCACATCGATTGCACCCTACAAGGAGAAATGGAATACTTAATCGACCGAGAAACCGGGATACTCAAGTGGAAGACCCTGTAGTTACCAATATTTATCGATAGTTCCAAACATTCCGTAATAATTTATTGTCGTTTGCTGCAATCCACGGTATCATCCTGCCGTTGCGCATTTTCGTCCCCGCCGGTGCGCTCCGCTATTTACTCAAGTTATTTCTGTCGCCTCACGTCCCTCTGGGTAAGCTACGATGCGAACGTTTCGTTCGAAACGTTGTTTGCTCGGTACGCTGAACCAGCATCCTTTCCGCATCGGAGGATTCGCAATGAGTGAGCCTTTTATCGGTGAAATTCGCCCTGTTGGCTTTAATTTTGCTCCGCAGGGCTGGGCATTGTGCAACGGCCAGGTTATGTCCATCGCAGAAAATTCGGCGTTATTTAACCTCATCGGAACAACCTACGGGGGTGACGGGCAAAACACGTTTAACTTACCCAACCTTCAGGGTCGGATCCCTTTTCACCAAGGCTCGAACAATGCCGGTGATTCCCGTATCATCGGCGAAATTTCGGGCTCGGAAACGGTGACTCTGATTACGCAACAGATCCCTCAACATTCTCACACGCTTGCGGCGAACTCCGCGAATGGCGGACAGCAAAGCCCTGCAGGGGGCGTGTGGGCGGGTTCACCGCTCGATCAATATTCAACCAGTGCGCCAACGGTCGCGATGAACCCAAACGGAATAGGGAATTCCGGTGGAAACCAGCCCCATGACAATCTACCGCCATACCTGGTCGTTAATTTCATCATTTCCCTGTTCGGCATCTTTCCCAGCCAAAACTAAAGCAGGAAAAAACAGAGGAGGCATATGAGCACACCTTATATCGCAGAGATCAAAGTCGTAAGTTTCGGCTTCGCTCCAAAGGGCTGGGCACTGTGCAATGGTCAAACGCTCCCCATCAATCAGAATCAAGCCCTGTTTTCGTTGCTGGGAACTACCTTCGGCGGAAACGGCACAACGAACTTCCAGCTCCCGAACCTTCAAGCGAGAATGCCTATTCATCAGGGGGGAGCCTATCAGATGGGTAATCTCGGAGGGGAGTCATCTCATACGCTCCTCCCTCAGGAGATTCCAGCGCATAACCATGCTGCGGTGGGAGTCAGCACGACGGCCTCGACCGATGTGGCGGCAAATAACAGTTGGGCGGCCTCGCAGCAAAACCCCTACGCCGCGACCCCGAATACCTCGCTGTCGCCCGCCACGCTGGGCCAATCCGGTGGCAGCCAGCCGCACAATAACATGCCTCCCTACCTCGTGCTGAACTTCATCATTGCGCTTGTGGGAATTTTCCCATCGCGGAACTGACAGAGAGGACTAAGACAATGTCGAATCAGTATGTTGGAGAAATCCGAATGGTCGCCTTCAACTTTGCTCCGATTGGCTGGGCGCTGTGCAACGGGCAAGTCCTTCCCATCTCGCAAAATACTGCCCTGTTTTCACTGTTGGGCACCCAATTCGGTGGGGATGGCAAATCTAACTTTCAGCTTCCCAACCTGCAGGGCATGGCCCCCATGCATGCGGGGCAGGGTCCGGGATTATCCCAGCGCGTCATCGGAGAAACGGCTGGCGAAACATCGGTGACACTTCTCCTGAACCAGATGGCCGCGCACTCCCACCCACCCAAGACAGCGACAGTAAGCAACTCCGGGACGCCCGGGCCGACCGTGACCTTTGGAGAGGGCGGTCGGGGCAAGCCGCCGGCATACGCGCCGTACCTCAACTCAGCCGCCGTTACCATGGCCAATAATGCGGTCGGCTTAGCGGGCGGCAGCCAGCCGCATAACAACCTACCGCCCTATCTGACAATAAATTTCATTATCGCGCTGAATGGCATCTTTCCACCGCGTTCCTGAGGGTATCTTGCAGACTCCGATCTCGCTACGGGAGGCAACTGCCGAAGACATTCCGTTTCTGAATCAGTTGTATCGCGATACCCGACGCCAGGAACTGGAAGCGTGGGGCTGGCCTTCGGAACAACAGGAGTGGTTCCTTCGGATGCAGTTCGAAGCAAGGCAACACTCATACGAGACGGCGTTTCCCGATGCGGAGGATTGCATCATTTGTGCAGACGGCGGCCCTGTGGGACGGTTGCTGGTCGATCGCAAGCCTGCGGGCCTCAACCTGATCGATATCGCGCTGCTGAGTACGCACAGGAACCGTGGAATCGGCAGCCAGTTGATTCACGGCTTGCAGAAGGAATGCGCCAAAGAAGGATGGCCTTTGTGTCTTCAAGTGCTCGAGGGCAATCCCGCAGTGCGGCTTTATCGGCGGTTGGGGTTTTCGCAAATCGCAGCCGACGAGATGTATCTACAAATGGCCTGGACTCCCACCGGCAGGATCGAAGGATTTTCAATGGCCGAACTACTCACCGCTGACGACTTCACGCCCTACATCGATACCCGGTTTCAAGTTGACGCAGATAGTAACTTCGAACTCGTCTTAACTTCTGTTACCGACTACTCCAATGCCCAACTGGAGCAGTTTTCTCTTGCCTTCGTGGGTCAAGCTTCGCCCTGGCTCCCGCAGGGTCAGTACAAACTCAAGCATGTGCAAATGGGAGAGTGCGATCTATTTCTGGTACCAAACGGTCCCGACGCGGGCGGTATGCACTACGAGGCTGCATTCTCGCGATTCCTCGAAACACCCGGAGAATCTTAGTTGTATCAGTATCAGGAGCTGAGATGCGTAAGTCATGGAATGATGTAATTCCGACCCAGGATTTTGTTTTGACAATCTCAAGTGGGTGAGCTACCTTCGACTCATTCCGATAGTCGAGCGTTAACTTCGAGATACCTTCTCGGATTTCAGAAAGAAGGATTCCGCTCTCAATTTCGCTGCCGCAAGATTGCAATCTTTTTAAAACCCCTCCGCTCACATTGGTTTGCAAATGCCTTCATGGACGGTCCGTCAATTTCGTGACGGCCTCGTCAGGACTGGAGGTCCAGGAATGTGCCCGTTATCCGCACGTCGTTTTCAATTCACAGTAGCCTGCTCAGTGTTGTTCGGAGCTCTCGTGTCCGGTGATCCGAGCCGGAATGCAGCCTTCGCACAACAGCCGATAAGCACCCGCGCTCCTCTTCAAAGCACACACAACCTGCACCTCGCGACCAACCGTGGGCAGCAGCATCCCCTTGCGATGGTCTCAGGTGATTTCGACGAAGACGGCTTTGCGGATATCGTCATCGGCTACCGCGAGGACAAGGGTGGTTCAATCGCCTTGATGCGAGGTAACCCCGAGGCCATCGCGCCGAAGACCGAGGCCGCCTGGCAAGCCGCGGTTAAGGGGGAGTATGTCGATACCTTTGTGAAAGGCACGGGACCAATCGCTTTCAGCGACGAGCCGAGCATAATGGTGGCGGCGGACGTAGACGGAGACGGCCATCTCGACGTCGTCTACGCCGCCAAGGGCGGCAGCCAGCTACACGTAGTCTTTGGAACGGGCCGTGGAACCTTCGTCCACAAGATCGCTTCGGTCACAGTTTCCGGCTCCATCACCGCGCTGTCCTCCTACCGGCCAGGAATGCCGTGGCTTGGCGAAGCCATCACCGTTGGCACGCAGTCGAATCAGGGAGACGCGATCTCAATCGTCGGTTACGGCACTAATGGTTTGACGGTCGCCGCGAAGTACAAGCTGCCCGGCGCACCAGCCATGATGACGGCGACAAATCTCGACTCGGATTTCATTCCGGACACGGCCATAGTAGCGGGCGACCAGTTGTTTGTCCTGCACGGCCTGAATGCGATCAACGGCAGAGGGCGGCTGGAAACACTGCCCATCAGCGGCGTGGAATCCGTAGCCGCAGGCTCGTTCTTCTTCGACCGCCATCCGCTCCCTCAACTTTCCGCACTCACGCACGGTGGCGAGGTCATCTTCCTCGCCCATCAGGGATTCGACCCAACACCTTACACCCCCGAGGAGATTGCCGCAGTCCGCAAGAGCCGGAAAAATGGAACACACACGCCTAACCTCGCCTCACTGGCAGGGGACAACGGTTCTGCGCCATGGGTTGAAGTGGAGCGCCACTCCGAACCTCAGCTTGCATCGTCAGGTCCAGACGGTCCCCTCATGCTGCGCTCGCGCCTGAGCGGCAGCGGAAGTGACGATCTTGTCGTGCTTAACTCCTCAGCTCAGCAGCGCGTCACTATTAGTCACCAACTGCTCCCCGCGCGTAGTTCCGCCGCGCTTAACCGTGGCCTGCGTTATCCGTTTTCGCCGAGCCAGGTCAGCCGCGCGAGCACCGGATCAGGCAGTGTCGTTGCCGCGATAGCTATGCGCGTCAACACCGACGGCCGCCAGGGTCTGGTCGTGCTGCACGACAACAATCCGCTGCCGGAGATTACTGTTCCTCATGCCAACAATACATTCTTCGTAAACACAACCGCCGACAACACCGGTAGCTCGACCGATCCCATCGACAGCGTGCGCTGCACCAATGGCGGTGCCGAACAATGCACCCTGCGTGACGCAATCACCTATGCGAACCAGGATGCCTCCGCCAACGGCTCAAGCGGCAGCGACACCATCGTATTTACGAATCCCGGCACCTACACTCTCACCTTCCAAAAGGGCGTAACGGATGCCAATTCCAACCTCGTAACGCATCTCGAAATTCTCGGACCCATGACCATTATGGGCAACACCACCGGCGGCGGAACGATAATCGACGCACAGCAAAACGACACGGTGTTCACGATCAATCCCGGAATCTTCGGTTCCTATAATCCCAGCGGAGATTCCTATCTCTTTAACGCGACGATCGAGAATCTGACCATCCAGAATGGCAAGAACAAAAATAACCTCGCTAACAATGGCAACGCGAACAATGTCGGGGGCGCCCTCAACTGGGACGCTTTTGGCACCGGAAATCTGACCCTGAGCAATGTCATCGTCAAGAACAATTCGGTCGACTGGGGCGCGGGCGGAGGCCTCTGGGCTGAAAACTCGGCAGGCGGAGGCACCGGCACCCTCATCATCAGCGGAAGCACGATCGAGAACAACTCGACCTCCGAACAGGGCGGGGGAATCTACATTGCGTTCCCGCCAGCCGCAATGTCTATTACCAACTCGACGATCTCGAGCAATACTGCCTCGGTCAATGTAAACCCGAGCGATCCCGGAGGCGATGACGGAGTTGACCAAGGTGGCGCGATTTTTCTAACCGAGCGTCCCTCCGGCTCTGGTACGCCGACCAGCACCATATCCGGTAGCACCATCACCTCTAATACAGCGAACGGCGCCGGCGGGGCGATTGCCGCATTCGGTGGTTTTACGCTGACCACGTCGGTGCTGAGCAACAACTCCTCCACATTCGCCTCCGCCGCTGGACAGAACGGCAACCCTCAAGCCTATGAAGGGGGCGGCATTTACAGCAATATCGCCTCACCTGAGACCGCGCCTACCATCACCAGTACCAATTTCCTCTCCAACCACGCTTATACATCTGGCGGCGCAATCGCAGTGGGCAACGAACTGGCATCGAACGGGAATGCCTTCCAGATCAGCCTGAGCCGTATCTTCGGCAATACATCCACCAACGGTGTAACAGGCCTGGCATCCGGCGAGCCAACCACCCCCGGCGGCGGAAACGTGACCGCGACCAACAACTGGTGGGGATGCAACGCCGGTCCCGTGACAGGCACCGGCTGCGATAAGGCAGCTCAGGTGGGAACCAGCAGTCTCGGAACCCTGACCGTCTCGCCCTGGGCAGAGTTTTTGTTCAACGCAAACACCACCACTATTAACCTTGGCAGCAGCATAGATCTCTCCCTCACGCTCAACACCAACTCAACGCCCGCGCCTATCACCGGCGCATTTCCTGCCGTAAGCAACCCCAGCTACACGTACTCGTTCACCCTGTCAGGCGTCACCGGAAACACGATTCCCAACGGCACCTTCAGCACTGCCGGCACAGGTGCGGCGACGCTTATGCCAACCTCCATTGGCGCCGGCATGATCAAAGCCACATTCGACGGTCAGACAGATCCGATCAACTTCACGGTAAATGCCGTCGGCACGTCATTGGCCTTCTCCCCACCTAGCCCGACCTACACTTACGGACAGCCCAGCGCCATCACCGTTCAGCTGACCCCAAGCAATGCAACCGGGATCACTGCAAGCGACTTCACTGTAACGGTGGACGGTTCATCTATGCTGAACGGTAGTTCCTTCGGGGTCACATTGGTGTCCGGCACCGAATACCAACTGACCGGTCCGTTCAACCTTGTCAGCCCCGGCAACCACACGCTTAAGGTCAGCTTCTCCGGCACCACGGATTTCGCAGCCACGTCTCAGTCGACCATGTTGGCCGTTGGGCAGGGCACCGCGAGCATCAGTGGCGTGGCTTCGCCCACCAACACGGTGCAGGGCGTCGGTGGCACTGTCGGCGTAACGGTCTCCCCGACCGGCACCGGAGCAACACCAACAGGTTCAGCGACCTACGCCTTCGACGGCGACACTCCCGGCACTGTTGCGCTAAGCAACGGAACCGCCTCGATCGCCATTCCGGCAATCATCGAGACCGGCAGCCATACCCTCTCGCTTTCGTATAGCGGCGACGCGAACTACGGAACCGCAACCAACACCGTGTCCTTCACTGTGTTCGGCAGATCTCAGACAAACTTTGCGTCCCTGACCTCGACCGCGGCCACCATCAACGTCATCGGCCTCGGCTTCACCCCGCCAAGCGGCCAGCTTGCCTTTATTGATACGACCTCAGGCAATCCCGTCTCAGCGCCGGTCACACTCAACGCAGCCTCGGCCAGCCCGGCTTTGACGCCGCAGGTGACAACCAGCACGGGCGCCAACACGCTACCTACCTGGACCATATTGGGCGACCTCAACGGCGACGGCAAGCAGGACCTGGTCACTTCGCTCTTCGAGACCAACTCAGTCAGCGTCCAGCTTGGCAACGGTGACGGAACCTTCCAGCCGGCAACGACGACGCTTATCTCCGCAGGCTTTGGTCCGGCTGAGTCCCACCTGGTCAGCCTTCGCGGCAACGGAACACTCGATTTGATCGTGGGCAGCTTCAAAACAAA
>Ga0206964_10302_pt1 | contig 13443 bp, 23 predicted proteins | sample Alteio_BWOrgHeat_25_FD_152980 | JGI IMG/M metagenome (GOLD analysis project Ga0206964, IMG submission 152980) | Enriched cells from forest soil in Barre Woods Harvard Forest LTER site, Petersham, Massachusetts, United States -... | ecosystem: Environmental > Terrestrial > Soil > Temperate forest >...
CTTTTCGGCAGGCAGGTCAGCCTTTTTGCAGATTTCCGTTGCCTTGACCCGGCCAATGCCGTGGATATAGGTCAGCGCTATATCGAGCCGCTTGGCCGAGGGGATGTTGACACCAGCAATACGAGCCACAGAAACTCCTTATAAATTAGATACTTACTACAAAGTCGCGTTAAGAGGAACGGGAATTTTAGTGATATTTCCGCTCCCGTCAACTGTTTTTACGCCTTTTTCTCTTTTGTTTTCGCGCCGGACGCGATGACCCCGTCGATCTGCCGCGCCACCTCGTCCATCGCCGCCATGCCATCCACCGGCACTAATAGATCTTTCTCGGCGTAATAGGGCAGAAGCGGCGCCGTCTGGCGATGGTAGGCTTCCAGACGCCTGACCACGGTTTCTGCCTTATCATCCTCACGACGGGTGAATTCAGTCGCGCCACATGCATCGCACATGCCCGATTTTTTGGGCTGGCGGAACGTATCGTGATAGCCCGTCCCACATTTGGCGCAAGCGAACCGCCCGGCGATGCGCTCGACCAGCGCAGCATCATCTACTTTTAATTCAATCACGCAATCAATGCGTTTATGCTCGGCGGCCAGCATGTCATCCAGTGCTTCGGCCTGCGCCACCGTGCGTGGAAAGCCATCGAGGATAAAGCCGTTTTTGCAATCCGCCTGGCGGATACGGTCGCGGATCAGCCCGATCATGATATCGTCGGAGACCAGTTGGCCGGCAGCCATGATAGCTTTTGCCTTTAACCCGATCTCGCTGCCGCTGGCCACCGCCGCGCGCAGCATGTCGCCGGTCGACAGCTTGGCGAAGCCGTATTTTTTTTGCAGGAAATCGGCCTGCGTCCCCTTGCCCGCGCCCGGCGGACCGAACAGGATCAGGTTCATTTAATCTTCCCCTTAAGCCGCGCCTTTTTGATCAGACCTTCATATTGATGCGCGAACAGGTGCGACTGTACCTGCGTCACAAAATCGATGGTAACGTTGACGACGATCATGAGGCCGGTACCACCCAGCTGGAACGGTACGGCATATTTGGCGACGAACAATTCCGGCGCCGCGCAGACCAGCGCGATGTAGATAGCGCCGACCGCCGTCAGCCGGGTGAGGACATAATCAAGGTATTCTGCCGTCTGCTGGCCGGGACGGATGCCGGCGATGAAACCGCCGTTTTTCTTGAGGTTATCGGCAGTTTCCGCCGGGTTGAAGACGATCGAGGTATAGAAGAAACTGAAGAAAATAATCAGCGCCACATACATGACGATATAGAGCGGCTGACCATGGCCGAGATAGGTGCTGATCATGCCGAGGATGCCGCCGCTCTGGGCGCGGAAACCGGCGATGGTCAAGGGAAACAGCAGAATCGAGCTGGCAAAGATCGGTGGAATGACGCCCGCCGTATTGAGTTTGAGCGGCATATGCGTGCTCTCGCCGCCGAACATCTTATTGCCCTGCTGGCGTTTGGGATACTGGATGATAACCTTGCGCTGCGCCCGCTCCATAAAAACGATAAAGGCAATCAGCGCAAAAACCACTGCGATGATAAACAGAATGGCCATGGTCGACAACACGCCGGTGCGCCCCAGCTCCAGCGTCCGCCCGATGGCGTTGGGGAGGTTGGCGACAATGCCGGTGAAGATGATGAGCGAGATGCCGTTGCCGATGCCGCGCGCCGTAATCTGCTCGCCGATCCACATCAGGAACATGGTGCCGCCGGTCAGCGTTACCGTGGTGGTGAAGCGGAAAAACCAGCCGGGATTCATCACCGCCGAACCGTGCGCGCCGGTCATGCCCTCAAGGCCTACCGCAATGCCGTAGCCCTGGAACGCCGCCAGTATGACGGTACCGTAGCGCGTATATTGATTGATCTTGCGCTGTCCGGCTGGACCTTCTTTTTTGAGTGCCGCCAGCCTTGGTATGGCCACCGCCAGGATGCTGCTGATAATCGACGCCGAAATATAGGGCATGACGGCGAGTGCGAAAATCGTCATGCGCTGCAGCGCACCACCCGCCAGCATGTTGAACATGCCGAGCACGCCGTTCTGCTGCCGCGCGAAAATTTCTGCCAGGATATGCGGGTCAATGCCGGGAACCGGGATATAGGTGCCGATGCGATACACCACCAATGCACCCAGCACAAACCACAAGCGCTTTTTCAGCTCGGTGGCACGGGCAAACATGCCTAAATTCATGTTGGCGGCTAAGCGTTCGGCGGCAGAAGTGGCCATTTCTTATTCCCCGTCATACCGGCGAAGGCCGGTATCTATGTCTATCATCCGCACTGAATTTCCAGCTGGCATGGATCCCGGCCTACGCCGGGATGACAAGGCTGCCGCCAGCCTTTTCCACCGCCGCCTTGGCAGCCTCGGAGGCGAAATTGACCTGCAGCGTGACTTTGGCGGTAAGCGTGCCCTTGGCGAGCAGCTTCACTTCGACGCCGGCCTTACGGATAAGGCGAGCCACTTTCAGCGCCGCCAGATCGATGGTTTTCTTGCCATCGAGCTTGCCGCTGGCAATGGCTTTCTGCAATTCGCCGAGATTGACTGTCTCGTATTCGTGGCGCGAATGGTTGTTGAAACCGCGCTTAGGCAGGCGGCGATGGATCGGCGTCTGGCCGCCCTCGAAGCCGTTAATGCGCACGCCGGTGCGCGCCGTCTGGCCTTTGCCGCCGCGGCCGCAGGTTTTGCCTTTGCCGGAACCGATGCCGCGGCCGACGCGCATCTTGCGATGGCGGGAGCCGGGTGTGGGTTTGAGTTCATTGAGTTGCATAGTTTTTATCCGTTGCTAGTTGCTAGTTGCTAGTTGCTCGTATTATCTCGTCACTTATTGCCTTACGAGCAACGAATAACGAGCAACGTCCTTACGCCTTTTCCACTTTCACCAAATGCCTGACTTTATAAATCATGCCGCGCACCGATGGCGTATCTTCAAGCACGCGCGAACGGTGGCGCTTGTTGAGGCCGAGGCCGATCAGCGTCGCCTGCTGGTCCGAGCGGCGGGCGATGCTGCCGACCACCTGCGTTACCTTCACCTGCCCCGCCGACGCGTCCTTTTTCGCCGTCGGCTTTTTGGCCTCAGGCTTTACTGGCACGGGCGCCTTTTTGGCTTCCGGCTTCGCGCTATGCGCTTCGCCGGACGCAGCGGTTTTTTTAACGACGGGTTTTTCCACCGGTTTTTGCACCGCCGCAACCGCTTTGGCTGCTGCTGCCGCCTTGCCCACTTTCGCGCCGGTGGCTTTCTTTTCTGCTTCCTGCGTCATGATGGCTATTCCTTATGGCCTTTCTTGTCCGTCTTCTCGGTTTTCTCGGCATCGCCGCTTGCCGCCTTGCCTTCGCGGCGGTCGACAATCTCGCCGACTTTCTTGCCGCGCTTGGCCGCTACAGCACGCGGTGACTTCATATCATGCAACGCATTAAAAGTCGCCTTCAACATATTATGTGGGTTGGAAGTTCCGACCGATTTGGCCACGACGTCTTGCACGCCCAGCGCTTCGAACACCGCGCGCATCGGACCGCCGGCAATGATGCCGGTACCGACCGGGGCGGTGCGGATGATGACCTTGCCCGCACCGAAACGACCATACAGATCGTGGTGGATAGTGCGTCCCTCGCGCAAGGGTATACGCACCATGGATTTCTTAGCCGAATCAAGCGCCTTGCGCATCGCGTCCGACACTTCCTTGGCCTTGCCCGCGCCATAGCCGACGCGGCCCTTGCCGTCGCCGACCACGACCAGCGCGGCGAAACCGAAACGTCGGCCGCCCTTCACTACTTTGGTAACGCGGTTGATCGAGACCAGCTTGTCGATCAGTTCGCTGCCTTCTTCTCGTCCGCCGCGTTCGTCTTTACGTTGTTCACGTGCCATAAATGAGTTCCTAGTTGTTAGTTGCTAGTTGCTGGTAAGTGGCCGCTAGTAACTAGCAACCAGAAACCAGCAACTTCTTAAATTTAAAATTGCAATCCCGCTTCCCTCGCCGCATCGGCCAATGCCTTGACACGCCCATGGAACAAATAACCGCCACGGTCGAATACCACTTCCTTGACATTGGCTTTCTGAGCCTTCTGGGCGATAAGTTGGCCAACGGATTTGGCGGCTTCGACGGTCGAGGTCGATTTGATCTTGCCTTTGACGTCTTTGTCCAGCGACGAGGCGGCAGCGAGCGTTACGCCCTTGCTATCATCGATCAGCTGGGCATAGATATGCTTGCCCGAACGGAACACGGAAAGGCGCACACGGCCATGCTGCTTGATGACGCGGCGCACGCGCTGCTTGCGGCGCGCAAATAAGGCTTTTGATTTGACTGACTGACTCATAATATTAATTCCTAGTTGCTAGTTGCTGGTTGCTGGTAAGGGGTCGCTAGCAACTAGCAACCAGAAACCAGCAACAAAAATTACTTCTTCTTTCCTTCTTTCTGACGGACATATTCGCCTTCTTTGCGCACGCCCTTGCCCTTATAGGGCTCCGGTTTGCGCAAGGCGCGGATTTCCGCGGCTATTTCACCCACCAGCTTTTTGTCGAAACCGGTGATGGTGATGGAGGTCGGTTTTTCGCATTTGATCTCGATACCGGCCGGAATGGCGAACTTTATTTCATGGCTAAAACCCAGCGACATGCTGAGGTAATTCTTATCGGCAGCCGCGCGGAAACCGACGCCCTGGATTTCCAGGCGCACGGTGAATCCCTTGGAAACGCCTGCAACCATGTTGTTCAGCACATTGCGCGACGTACCCCACATGGTGCGCGCGCGGGTTTCCTTGCTGACAGGTTTCACCCATGCCTTGCCGTCCTTCACCTCGACGGTAACTTCCGACGCCAGGCGGGTTTTCAGCTCGCCCTTGGCCCCTTTGACCGCAACGTCCCTGCCATTGACCGTAACGGTCACACCGGAAGGAATGGCTATTGGCTTTTTACCTACTCTTGACATTCTTTTTACTCCTTTTTCAAATCCTGTGAGCGTCGCAGGCGCTGCACAGGATCACTTCAACATATCCTGCGCAATCGCTCCGCGATTCGCAGGATTTATATCTAAAACACACTGCACAAAATCTCGCCGCCGACATTGGCCTGGCGCGCTTCGAAATCCGACATCACCCCCTTGGAGGTGGAAAGGATGGCGATACCCAGCCCGTTGAAAAACTTCGGCAGGCGAGAAATTTCGCAATAGACGCGGCGGCCGGGCTTGCTGATGCAGACCAGTTTCTTGATGACCGATTCGCCCTCATGGTATTTCAGCTCAATCTCGAACTCGGCCTTGTTGTTATCCAGCGACACATGTTCGTAGCCGGCGATATAGCCCTCGTTCTTGAGCACTTCGAGCACGTTGCCGAGCAGCTTCGACGCATGGCAGCGCACCTTGGCGAGGCGAGCCTGCTGGCCATTGCGAATCAAAGCGAGCATATCGGCGAGACGGTAATTCATTGACATATCTTTTTCTCCTAGTTGGTAGCGGCCAGCGGCCAGCGACCAGTAATATTGTTTCCTTTTTACTTCCTTTTTCCCTGACCGCTGCCTACTGGCCGCTGATCACTTCCCCCTACCAGCTAGCCTTCGTCAGACCGGGAATGCGGCCGAACGAACCCAGCTCGCGCAGCTTGATGCGCGATAATTTAAACTTGCGGTAGGTGCCGCGCGCGCGGCCGGTCAGCTCGCAGCGGTTGCGGTGGCGCGTCGCCGAACCGTTGCGCGGCATCTCGGCAAGCTGGATCTGCGCCTGCAGACGCTCATCGAACGCCAATTCGCGGTTCATGATAATTTTCTTCAAAGCCGCACGTTTACCCGCATCGCGCTTGATCATTTTAGCGCGGCGGTTGTTTTTATTAATCGAACTTAGTTTAGCCACAATTTTTCTCCTTAGTTGGCAGCGGCCAGTGGTCAGCGGCCAGTGAATTGTGCCCCTGATGCTGTTCCATGCTGCTTAGTAACGTATTTACCATATTCTTTTCTTTCCTTACTTTACACTGACCGCTGGCCGCTGATCGCTTTCAACTATTTAACAAACGGCATATTAAACCCAACCAGCAGCGCCTTCGCTTCAGCATCGGTGCGGGCGGTGGTTACAATGATGATATCCATGCCGCGCACCTGGTCGATCTTGTCGTAATTGATTTCCGGGAACACCAGCTGCTCCTTGAGGCCCAGCGCGTAATTGCCGCGGCCGTCGAAACTCCGGTGCGGTACGCCGCGGAAATCGCGCACGCGCGGCAGGGCGGTGTTGATCAGGCGATCCAGGAACTCATACATGCGCTGTTTGCGCAGCGTTACCTTGCAGCCGATGGCCAGGTTTTCGCGCAGCTTGAAGCTGGCGATGGCTTTTTTCGACTTGTTGACCTGCGGCTTCTGGCCAGAGATCAGCGTCATGTCGGAAACGGCCGCCTGGATGATCTTGCTGTCATTGACGTTTTCGCCAACGCCCATGTTGATGACGATCTTGTCGAGTTTGGGCACCTGCATCGGGTTCTTGTAGTTGAACTCTTTCTGCATGGCGGGACGGATGTCCTTCTCGTACACCGTCTGCAAACGCGGCACGTAGGCGCCTTCTTTTTTCACTGCTGCATTCTTAGCCATTGATCACTTCTCCCGAGCGGCGCGCGACACGCACTTTACGCTCTCCATCCATTTTATAACCGACACGCGTCGGCTTGCCCGATTTTGGGTCCAGCAGCTGAACGTTTGACACATGCAGCGACGCTTCTTTCTCGACGATGCCGCCCTGTGGGTTCACCTGCGACGGCTTGGTATGGCGCTTTACTTTATTGACGCCTTCCACCACCACGCGCGACTCGGCAATGAGCATCTTGACGATCTTGCCCTTCTTGCCTTTGTCCTTACCGGCAATAACGATGACTTCATCGCCTTTTTTGATTTTGTACTTTTTAGCCATAAATTTAAGCGGTCAGTTGCCAGCGGTCAGCGGCCAGTATTTGGCCTCATTCCGATATATTGACTTCCAACCTTCTCTCCTTACTTATTTGTTTTCCTTACACTGACCGCCGCCCTCTGGCCGCTGTCAACTCCTTACAACACCTCCGGCGCCAGCGACACGATCTTCATGAACTGCTTGGCGCGCAGCTCGCGCGTGACCGGGCCGAAGATACGCGTGCCGATCGGCTCGTTCTGCTTGGTGATGAGCACGGCGGCGTTCTTATCGAAACGAATGGTGCTGCCGTCGGGCCGGTGGATATCGCGCTTGGTGCGCACGATCACCGCGCGATGCACTTCGCCCTTTTTCACCTTGCCGCGCGGAATCGCTTCCTTGATCGATACGACGATCACGTCGCCCACCGAGGCATAGCGCCGCTGCGACCCGCCGAGTACCTTGATGCACATGACGCGCCGCGCACCGGAATTATCGGCCACTTCGAGATTGCTTTGTTGCTGTATCATAACTTCATTCCTATTCTAAAACTTCCGTCATCCTGTGGCACGCCGCAGGCGTGAGCACAGGATCTCGTGCCATTGCGTGAGATCCTGCGCCTTCACTTCGTTGCGCGCAGGATGACGCATTACCCCTCATACACTACTTTCCAGCGCTTGGACTTGGAGATCGGCGCCGATTCGATGATCTGCACCTTGTCCCCGACCTTGAACTGGTTGTTCTCATCATGCGCCGCGTATTTCTTCGAGCGGCGGATGGTTTTTTTATACACCGGGTGCGTCACGCGGCGATCGACGCGCACGGTCACCGTTTTCTCGTTCACGTCGCTTACCACGACCCCTGTCAATACACGCCTTGGCATAATTTACTCCTTCTCGCCACCCCGCGCTTGTCGCGGGGTCTGGTTCTTGGTTTTAGTTGTTTTAGTTCCAGCAGCTTTAGCCTTTGTCGGTTTCGCTACCGGACTCCGGCCTTCGCCGGGGTTAGAAAGCAGCATTTTGGCGCGAGCGATGGTACGGCGCACTTCCTTGAAGCGGCCTTTATTGGTCAGGGCACCGGTCGCTTCCTGCATGCGCAGATTGAACTGCTCTTTCTTGAGCGAAAGCACCAGATCCTTCAGCTCCGTCTTGTCCTTGGCGCGTAATTCTGCAATTTTCATAATCCCTACTCCGCCAACCGTTTCACAAATTTCGTCTTGATCGGCAGCTTAGCCGATGCGCGGTCGAATGCCTCGCGCGCTACCGCTTCGCTTACCCCGTCGATCTCGAAAAGGATGCGCCCCGGTGCTACGCGGCATGCCCAGAATTCCACCGAACCCTTGCCGCTGCCCATACGCACTTCGGCGGGCTTGCGCGTCACCGGCAAGTCCGGGAAAATGCGGATCCACATGCGCCCGACGCGCTTCACATGGCGCGATATGGCGCGACGGGCCGCCTCGATCTGGCGCGCCGTGATGCGCTCCGGCTGCATGGCTTTGAGGCCATATTCGCCGAAATTGAGGCTGAAGCCGCCCTTGGCGCTGCCTTTGATGCGGCCTTTATGCGCCTTGCGGTATTTGGTTTTTTTCGGACTCATCATATCGGTAGTTGCCAGTTATCAGTTTTCAGTTGCCGTTGGTTCTTCAACCGTCGGCGCATTTTCATTGGCGACGGGTTCAATAAATATTTTCTTTTCCTTGCCGATGATCTCGCCTTTGAATACCCATACTTTAATGCCGATGGTGCCGTAGGCGGTCTCGGCACGCGCCACACCGTAATCGACATCGGCGCGCAGCGTATGCAGCGGCACGCGGCCTTCGCGGTACCATTCCATGCGCGCGATTTCCGCGCCGCCTAGACGGCCGCTGACATTAATACGAATGCCCAGCGCGCCGAGACGCAGGCACGATTGCACCGCACGCTTCATTGCCCGGCGGAACGCCACGCGCTTTTCCAGCTGTTGCGCGATCGATTCGGCGATCAGCGTCGAATCCAACTCAGGTTTCGCCACCGGCACGATATTGACATGCACTTCATCCTTGGTGAACTGCGACAAATCCTTCTTGATCTTGTCGATATCCGCACCTTTTTTGCCGATCACCACGCCCGGACGCGCCGTATGGATGGTGATATGCGCCTTCTTGGTCGGGCGTTCGATGACGACCTTGCTCACGCCCGCCGCATCGAGGGTTTTCTTCAAATATTTCTGGATCTGCAGATCCTCGTGCAGCTTGGCCGCATAATCCGCCCCCGCGTACCAGCGTGAGTCCCAGGTTTTGTTGATGCCGACCCGAAAGCCGATGGCGTTTACTTTTTGACCCATTACTTCGACTCCTCTTCTTTTTCACGCAGCACCAGCGTGAGATTTGCAAACGGCTTCAGGATACGCGCTGAGCGACCGCGGCCACGCGTATGCATGCGCTTCATGACGATATTCTTGCCGACATACGCCTCTTTGACGTAGAGCGAATCGACACTCAGATTATGGTTGTTCTCGGCATTGGCGATGGCCGATTGCAGCGCCTTCTTCACATCGTTTGCGATGCGCTTGCTCGAAAACGACAGCTGCGTCAGCGCGTTCGACACATCCATGCCGCGAATCAAGCCCGCAACCAGGTTCAGCTTGCGCGGGCTGATGCGCAGGCGGTTGATGACCGCTTTCGCTTCGTTAGGCGCCAGAGCGCGCTCAGTGGCTTGCTTACCCATAGATTAATCCTTTTTATCCGTCTTTTCCGTTTGCTCTGCCTTCTTATCGGCGGCCGTATGGCCGATGAAAATGCGCGTCGGCGCGAATTCCCCGAATTTATGGCCGATCATGTCTTCGTTGACCGACACCGGGATGAATTTCCGGCCGTTATAGACGCCAAACACCAGCCCGACGAATTGCGGCAGGATCGTCGAGCGCCGTGACCAGGTCTTGATGATCTGGTTGCGTCCGGCAGCGCGTGCTACGTCCGCCTTCTTCAACATGTATCCGTCTACGAACGGACCTTTCCAAACTGAACGTGCCATATGGTTTCCTTTATCCTCGTTTTAAGTCTTGGCCATGTCTCCTGGAAGAACCTGTGACCCGGTCAATTTCCTGTTGCAGGATTTTAGTCAAGTCTTTGAGTAATTTATCATTTCCGCCCAAGTCATGCTCAAAGAGCACCTGCTCAATACGCGAGCGCGGAGTCGGTTCAGGCATGCTTTCTCCGCGCGCAGCCTTGACGGCACCCACGGCTTCCATCACCAAAGTACGCAACTGATCAGAAGCCCTCAATTGTCCCTTAAACATCGGGTGATGATCAAGTTCCCCAAATTCCCATTTGGATGGTACGCCTAGCTTTTTTGCAATTTCCGTTTCTAGTGCCACTTCAACTCTCTCAGCCTTTTCGCTTTTACGACCGACGGTAACGCCTATTCCTCTCCTATAATGGATGTCATGATGAGGATTTGATGGGCGCAAGAATTCCACAGTAACTGGTATACCACTGATGGTTAAGTCGCGAGGGGTGATACGATCAGACAAATCAAACATAACCTTTACTTCCCATGCCTGTTGCGCAGGATCAGCTTATTCTTCTTCTTGCGCGAGCGGGTTTTTGTTCCCTTCGTGCCCTTGCCCCATGGCGTCACCGGATGGCGGCCGCCCGAGGTACGGCCTTCGCCACCGCCATGCGGATGATCAACCGGATTCATCGCCACGCCGCGCACGCACGGGCGGATGCCCAGCCAGCGCGAGCGGCCGGCCTTGCCGATGACGATGTTCTGATGGTCGGGGTTCGACACCGCGCCGATGGTAGCCAGGCACTCGCCGCGAATCTGCCGTAGCTCGCCCGAACGAAGCTTCACCTGCGCATTGCCGCCGTCCTTGCCGACCAGCTGCACATAAGTTCCGGCCGCGCGCGCCAGCTGGCCGCCCTTGCCTTCTTTCATTTCCACATTATGGATAATCGTGCCGACCGGGATGCTTCTCAAATGCATCGCGTTGCCCGGCTTGATGTCCGCCTTGTCCGAGGAAATCACCGTATCGCCGACGCTTAAGCGCTGCGGCGCGATGATGTAGGTCTGCTCGCCGTCTTCGTATTTGATCAGAGCGATGAAGCAGGTGCGGTTCGGATCGTATTCCAAACGCTCCACCGTCGCCGGCACGTCGAATTTGCGGCGCTTGAAATCGATGACGCGGTAGGCCTTCTTATGCCCGCCGCCGACGCGAAATGCCGTCAAACGGCCGTTATTATTGCGACCGCCGGACTTGGTTTTGCCCTTGGTCAGCGTTTTCACCGGCTCGCCCTTATAGAGGTCCGAACGATCGACAATCACCAGCTGACGCTGGGCGGGAGTCGTGGGTTTGAAACTTTTGAGTGCCATAATGTTTACCTTTTGGTTCCGTAGGTAGTTTCGTCATACCGGCGAAGGCCGGTATCTATGCCTCTCATCCGCATCCAAGAGCGTTGATGGGCATAGACCCCGGCCTTCGCCGGGGTGACGGAGGCCATGCTACTTCACCCCTCCCTCTAAATTAATCGTTTGTCCTTCGACCAGCGTGATAATCGCCTTCTTGGTGTCCGACAATTTGCCGACCGTGTTGCGGAACCGCTTGGTTTTGCCTAAGCGGCGCAGCGTATTGACCTTGGCTACCTTCACGTTGAACAAAGCTTCCACCGCCGACTTGATGTCCGCCTTGGAGGCATCCAGCCGCACGTTGAACAGCACCTTGTTATGTTCCGACGCCGCCGTCGATTTCTCGGTCACAATCGGCGACATGATCACATCGTAGTGAAAGGCGCGCGCCTGCGTGGCGGCAGTTTGCGCCGCTTTTTTGCGTCCCAGTTTCATTTCAGCCTCTCTTCCAGAGCTTTAACCGCATCCTTGGTCAGCACCAGTTGCTTATGGCGCAGGATGTCGTAGACGTTGGCGCCGATCTGCGGCAGCACGTCGACATGCATGATATTGCGCGCTGCCTTGGCAAAACCTTCATCCACCGCCGCGCCATCGATGATCAGCGGAGCGTCCCAGCCATTTTTCTTGAACGTTTCGGCAATTGCTTTGGTCTTCGGCTTCTTCAGCGATGTATTCTCGATGATAAACAACGTACCCTCGGCCTTCTTCGCCGACAGCGCGGATTTCAGCGCCAGCTTGCGTACCTTCTTCGGCAAGCTCACTGCATGGCTGCGCACCACGGGACCGAAAATCGTCGAGCCGCCGCGCATCTGCGCCGAGCGCAGCGAACCCTGACGAGCGTTACCAGTGCCCTTCTGCTTGAACGGCTTCTTGGTCGTGCCGCTGATTTCGCTGATGGTCTTGGTTTTATGCGTACCGGACTGCGCCTTGGCACGCTGCCATTCCACCATGCGATGCAGCAAATCCTTGCGCACCTTGACGCCGAAGATCGCATCACTCAGGTCGATCTCGCCTGCGGCCTTATTATCTAAAGTGAGTACATTGACTTTCATAATATTCTCCATAAATCCTGCGAGTCGCACACGCGATTGCGCAGGATCAACTTTCCTTCTTCTCAGTTTCTATTGCCTGGACTTTATCCTGTGCCTCGCCTTCGGCTCGCACAGGATTAGAACGCAATCCCGCCGGAAACGGCGACTTCGGATGCGCGCCTTTTTTTACCGCGTCTTTCACCAGCACGTAGCCGTTCTCGGCGCCGGGAATTGCACCCTTGACCAGGATAATGCCATCAGCGTCATCCACCGAAATCACTTCCAGATTCTGCGTCGTCACGCGCACCGTGCCCATGTGGCCGGCCATTTTTTTGCCTTTGAATACACGGCCCGGATCCTGGCGCTGGCCGGTCGAACCGTGCGAGCGGTGCGATACCGACACGCCGTGCGAGGCCTCAAGGCCTGCGAAATTATGGCGCTTCATGACACCGGCAAATCCCTTGCCGATACTGTTGCCTGTCACATCGACATACTGCCCCGGCACGAAATGGCTGGCGACCAGCTCGGCGCCCGGCTCAAGCATCGCGTTTTCATCGACGCGGAATTCAGCCAATTTACGCTTCGGCTCAACTTTCGCCTTGGCATAATGCCCGCGCATCGCCTTCGACACGTTCTTCACCTTGGCGTTGCCGACGCCAAGCTGCACGGCGCTGTAGCCATGTTTCTCTTTAGTCTTCTGAGCCACCACCTGGCAGTTTTCCACCACGAGCACCGTCACCGGCGTTTCAATGCCGCCTTCGGCGTAGACGCTGGTCATACCCAGCTTTTTTGCAATCAATCCTGTTCTCATATGTTCCTCTTGTCATCCTGTGAACCGCGATAGCGGTTGCACAGGATCTTTCTCCAATTTGCACAAGTTCCTGCGCAGTCGCTTCGCGCCTCGCAGGATGACATCATGCCGCCTCTGCCTTGATCTTAATATCCACGCCCGACGCCAGGTCGAGCTTCATCAGCGCATCCACCGTCTGCGGCGTCGGATCGAGAATGTCGATCAGGCGCTTATGCGTGCGGATTTCGAACTGCTCGCGTGATTTCTTGTCGATATGCGGCGAACGGTTGACCGTAAAACGTGCGATGCGGCGCGGCAGCGGGATCGGCCCGGCCACCACAGCGCCCGTGCGCTTGGCGGTTGACACGATCTCTGC
>Ga0206964_10304_pt1 | contig 13298 bp, 16 predicted proteins | sample Alteio_BWOrgHeat_25_FD_152980 | JGI IMG/M metagenome (GOLD analysis project Ga0206964, IMG submission 152980) | Enriched cells from forest soil in Barre Woods Harvard Forest LTER site, Petersham, Massachusetts, United States -... | ecosystem: Environmental > Terrestrial > Soil > Temperate forest >...
GGCCTGGCTCGCTAGTGAAGGTAATTTTACCGCCCAGCATGTCGGCAAATTTCTGGCTTAGGTACAAACCTAGGCCGGTGCCCTCGATTTGTGTTTGGGTGTCTCCCACGCGTTGGAAAGCATCGAAAAGCTTCTTTTGGTCGCTCGGCGCTATCCCGCGGCCGGTATCCACCACGGCAAAGTCTACTTGCGTCGTGCCATTGCTGCCGTGCTGGCTCAACACCAGCCGGACGGATCCTTTGGCGGTGAATTTAATGGCGTTATTGAGGAGGTTGATGAGGATTTGGTGCAAAGCCCGGCGGTCCGCGTGCAGCATGATTTCCTGTTCCGGCGCCTCGATGACGAGTTTCAGGCCCTTCTTTTCCGCGACATGATGCAGCGAGGCAATGGCATCCGATGCCGAGTTTTGTGCACAGAGTTCTTCCTTGTTAGCCGTTATTTTACCCGACTCAATGCGGGCGAGATCGAGCAGGTCGTTGATGAGTGAGAGCAGGTGACGGCCACTGTCTTCGATGATTTTCAACTGTTTTTCCTGCTTGTCATTCAGCGGGCCGGGCAGGCGCATCAGCAGCGTGCCAGTGAAGCCCAGGATGGCGTTGAGCGGGGTGCGTAGCTCATGGCTGACGCTCGCGAAAAATTGCGACTTCAGCCGATCGACATCCTTGGTTTTTTCGTAAAGCTGGGCCAGTTCCACGTTTGATTCCTGGATTTTGGCGTTGGCCTCGCGCAATTGACGGTTGCTTTCCTGGAGTTCCTGCGCGCGCTGATACATTTCCCCCGCCAGGTGTTCACTTTTGATGCGCAGTTCTTCGGTAAGCTTGGCCTGCTCGGCTCCGTGTTGCTGGAGGCGGACAAATTCCGTCACGTCCTCCACCCGGTGAATAATATAGCGCAACTGCCCGTCGTCACCCAGCACTGGAGAATTGAGGGGGCTCCAATACCGCTCCTCAAATCCGCCACCTTCGGACTCCGGTCGGCGAATGTCGTACTTTTGGACCGCCATGGCGTCAGCCACCCGGTTTTGTAACACGCGGTTGAGGGAAGCGCGCAAATTGCGAACGCCATCCGCCTCGGGGTCGTCAGGATTGTCCGGGAAGACATCAAAGATCCCGCGGCCAATGATTTCGTCGCGCACGGTTTTGGTGGCCCGGGTGTAGGCATTGCTCACGGCAGCAATCGTCAGGTCCGGGCGGAGGACCAAATACAAACCGGGCGCGTCTTTGAACAGCGCGCGAAAGTCGGCTGCCGGCACTTCCTGATTCATTCGGCCTATTAAGCCATGCTTCCAATTGCCACGCAACCCTTTGCGCTTAGGGGATTATCTTTATTAAAATGGTTGCCCGACATGGATTCGAACCATGACAAGCAGAGTCAGAGTCTGCTGTGCTACCGTTACACCATCAGGCAATAATTAGGGAACGGTTACTCTAAAAAAATACCCGGCGGGTCGTCAAGGCTATCCCGATTGCTTTCGGGGCGGGAAAGGGGTACTTTATCTATCTGCATGAAGGTCACTCCCAGCCAGATTATTGCGCGCGGTTTCCGCTGCCAATGCCCCAATTGTGGTGCACCACTGCGCTTTGGCCGCTTGATGCGCCTTCAGCCCGCCTGCCCGGCCTGTGGTCAACGCTGGGCGCGCGGGGATGGGTTCTACCTCGGGGCCATGGTGTGGAACTACGCGGTGACCGTGTTTGGTCTGATGGGGCCGGTAGCGTTTGCCTTTGTGCGTGGGTGGATTTCGCTCCCGCTGACTTTGGGGTTGGAGCTGGCCATTGGGCTGATATTCCCCTGGTTCTTTTATAAATGGTCGTGGACGTTCTGGCTGGCATCATACTATGTGGTGCTGCCTCATGAATTAGAGTCCAACGCGGGAGCGGACCACGCGGAGGTTAACGAATGATGCGTGTTTCTAAAAAAGCGGCTCGTCGGCATCAGGGTTTCATCGATTCCCACACGCACGCCTATCCGACAGAATGTGCCGCCGACCCAGTGGGGTGGGCGAAGGCGCGGGGCGAGCACCACTGGGCGCAATTGGTGGGCCCGCGCGCAGACTGCAAACGTACGCTGCAAGGTTTTGCCACCCGCGACCAAATGCTGCGCGCGATGGACGACGCAGGGATTGAATGCAGTGTTCTGCTTGGCTGGTACTGGGAAAAGCAGGAGACCTGCCGCTGGCATAATTTGGAAATGGCCAAGTGGAAGCGGGCCAGCCCGAATCGCTTTTCTATTTTTGCCAGTGTGCAACCGCTGGCGGGAAAAATCGTGTTGGATGATTTAAAATGCGCGCAAGATGCCGGGTTTTCCGGCATCGGCGAGGTCTTTCCCGCCGCGCAGGGTTTTGCGATGGATAATCCAGTATGGGAGAAAGTGCTGGCCTGGGCGGCGGCCGAAAAATTGCCAGTAAATATGCATGTGCCCGAGGCCGCGGGGCGCGATTACCCGGGATTTATTGGTGCGCCATTACGTGACTACCAGCGGCTCGCCCGCACGCATCCAAAGGTGGCGTTTATCTTTGCCCATTGGGGCGGGTTGCTGCCGTTTTTGACCCTGCATCCAACGGTGCGCCGAGATTTGCAGAATGTCTACTACGACACCGCCGCCAGCCCGTTGCTCTACGATACACGGGTGTACCGCACGGTAGTGGATGCGGTCGGTGCAGAACGGATTCTATTCGGCACGGATTATCCGCTGCGGGTGTTTCCCCGGGAACAGCAGGAGCCGGACTTTAATCGCCCTTTGCATGAAGTAAAAAAATCGGGCCTGACCAAAAAAGAACTGGCGTTGGTGTTGGGCGGGAACGCGCGAAAATTGCTGGGGCTGTAGGGCAGGCTGGGCGAATGGCCTCCATTAGCGGGCGGAATTTGCAAGCAAACTCGTGGGTGGGTTACTTGACAGTCGGAACTTTCAGTATATATTGAAAGTACAATCCAAACCCGTTCAATCCCATGCAACCCATCAATATTATCTGCCTGGCGCTTTACCTGCCGATTGGACTGGGGCTGGCGGCGCTCATCACCCAAATTATTAAACGCCATGGGCGGGTAGTTCTACAGGGGGCCAGCCCGCGGAAGGCGACGGAAGCCGCGCCAGCCCTCCGGATGCGGGCGGTGGGATTTTTCCTGCTCAATGCCGGCAATGTGGTTTTCACGCTGGGATTTGGCGAATGGCCGGTGGATGCATGGCAGGCGGTCAATTTCCTCTGTTTAAAAATCGGCTGGGTGCTACTCATGCTGGCGGTAACTTTTTATTACAACGTGGGCAAAGTTGAAGAAGCCTGCCACGAGGATACTCGTTATCCGGGGCCGCCCATCTACTTCCCCAATCCTTAATTGAAATTTGTATCCACACTTCAAGCCAACCCTTAACTCCAACACTTCTATGAACATCATCATCCTTAATTATGCTGTTTGCGCCGGAATCGGACTGACCCTGACGACCGGCATCACGGCCATCCTCTGCCGGCAGGCCCGGGCGGTACTAGTCACGGCCCATCGCGGTGATCCCGCCCTGGCCGGTCCGCTCATCTACTTGTTTGGAGTGGGCTATTTTCTGCTTAATGCCTGCAATATCGTGTTTACGCTCGGCGCGGGCCAGGCGCCTCTCACGGCACAGGATACGGTCAATTACCTTTGCGTGAAAATCGGCTGGATCATGTATCTGCAGACTCTCACGTTTTTTGGCGCGGTGATTCTTGTTTTGGTGGGCAACCGGGTTTGGAACGAACGCAAAATTGCACCAATCCACAACTAAGGGTGACCTTGCCGCCCTGGCTAACCTTCATCCAATAACCTTCCATTCTTTATCATCATGACCACTCCCACCACCACCGAAGTCGAACTGCGCGCGGCGCGGGACCGCTTCATTTCCCAGTGGGGTGTCATCAGCACCGCCTGGGGTATCAACCGCACGATGGCGCAAATCCACGCGTTATTACTTACCAGTCCGGCACCGCTGGCCACCGACGAGATAATGGCTGCGCTGCAAATCAGCCGCGGCAATGTGAATACGAATCTGCGTGAACTGGTGGGGTGGGGGCTCCTGCGCATCGTGTTGCGCAAGGGCGACCGCAAGGAATATTTCGAGGCGGAAAAGGAAGTGTGGAAAATCTTTTGCATCATCGTCCGCGAGCGCCAGCGCCGCGAGATTGATCCGGCCCTCGCCGTCTTGCGCGAATGCGCCGAGCGCAGCGCAAAGCTCAAGGGTGTCGAAGCGGAGGAGTTTCACGGCATCATGCGCGACCTGGGCGAATTTGTCGGCCAGGCGGCCGGGGCGATGGATCGGGTCGCCCGTAGCGAGCGCAGCAAGATCATGCCCGTTATTTTCCGCATGTTGAAATAATCCGCGATTATGTCCGCAACTTTTTCATTTCCAACCCAACCCAGCCATGCGCCCGCAAATCATCAGCGGTATCCAGCGTGCTCCCCGCAAACGGCGGCTCGCCGGGGCGCTCACGGGTTTTGGCGCCGGGGATGAGATGCCCTGGCGGCTGGTCTGGTGGTGTCTGAAGGTATTGGAATTTCCTGGCAAAATTAAACAGGGCCTTCTACGGCCCAGCCCACCGGCGGCGGTGCCGGCCCATCCCCGTCATGAACACCTATAATATCCTCATTTGGGCCCTGCGCCTCGCTGGCCTTGGCCAAATATTCATTGCTGTCATCTATTTTTGGATGCGTGGCATAGTGGGTTGGAACGCCGACATGGCGAAACTCCGTCCACATAATCGCGCGATTTGCAATACCTACAGCCGCTACATCCAGACCTTCAACACCGTCTTTGGGTTGATCTGCCTGTTCCAAACGCGGGAATTGCTCAACGGCACGCCCTTGGCCGCCGACCTGACTTTGATTATGGGCGTTTATTGGTTGGTGCGGTTCATTTTGCAATTTGCCTATTACGACATGACTGAAATCACGAGCCAGAAGCGGCTCTATCTATACGGCGGCCATGCCTTTGCACTTTTGTTCGTGGCGCAGATTACGCCATTGCTGGCGGCGTTTGCGCACGATGTGGGTTGGTTAAAATTATAACCCTGCAAAATCATGGTCATCGGTATCGGACTTATCAGTGCCTTACTGGTTTTAATCGAAGCCGGGTTACTATTGTTTTGTTGCCGCATTAGCCCAAAATATACCGGTCATTTGTTTGTGCTCGGGCTGGCGATTCTGTTGGTCTGGTTTGTGGGAATTTTCTTTCAAATGGACTGGCTGTTCGCCTGGATCAATGTCTATTTCATGTTCATCCTCGGCGTATTGATCACTTCGGCGGCCATCGTGGGTGAGGTGGTGAATGTGGTCACGAGCATACCCGAGCATCAGCCCAATCGTCGTCCAACCATTTGGCATTATGCGTCGTTGATTGGGTTGCCGTCCGGCATTTTTGCACTCTGGGCAATTTGGGGTGAAAACTGGCCCCGTTGGTTGCTGATGTGGGCCATGGCAGCAGCATTATTTGCTGGATGCAAATGGCTAACCTGGCGGGCAGCAGACTTAAAGGGCGTGAGGGCTTGGCGGCAAGTAGCGTATTTATTTTTGTGGCCGGGATTGGATGCGGAGGCCTTTTTCGGAATCGGCAAACATAAGCCCATCACCCACCCAAAGTTAGCTGAGTGGTTATTGGCGGTGTTTAATTTGGCCTTGGGGATTTTTCTTTTCTGGGGCATGGCTCGCCGATGGCCGGAAAACTGGCCGTTGGTATGTGGCTGGACAGGCATGACTGGGTTTATTTTCGCGGCGCATTGCGGGGCGTTTCAACTGCTGAGTTGCTTTTGGAGATCTGTTGGAGTCAACGCGCGTCCGCTGATGGACTGGCCACTGCGCTCGTGTAGTCTCAGCGAATTTTGGGGCAAACGCTGGAACACGGTGTTCCGCGACCTTTCGCATCGGTTCCTGTTTTTGCCTTTGGCTCGGAGGCTGGGGCCACGCGCGGGCTTGGCGGCGGGCTTTGTCTTTAGTGGCGTGGTTCATGAGTTGGCCGTTACGATTCCTGCGGGCGGCGGCTATGGCGGCCCTACGCTGTTCTTTGGCTGGCAGGGGTTGGCAATTTTATTGGAGCGTTCGCGCACGGGACGCAAACTAGACTTGGGTTGTGGCTGGCGCGGCTGGATTTTTACGATGCTAGCGATTGTAGTGCCCGCTGGAATCGCCTTTCCACCCGTGTTTGTGCAGAATATCATCCTTCCCATGATGAAGGCCGTCGGCGCGCTTTAATTGTTAACCGCATGAATCTCGAAACCCTCATCCGCCTGGCTGGGATTGGCCAATTCGGCATCCTGGTGGCCTCGGCGTTGGTGCCGTTTCAATTGGACTGGAAAAGTGTTTTTGCCGCGCTGCCCAAACTCCATCGGCAAATGTATTGGACCTATGGCGGATATGTGGTGCTGGCCATTATTTTCAACGGTCTGGTTTGTGTGACCGCGCCTGCGGAATTGGCCGGAGGCAGCCCGCTGGCGCGCTGCGTGTGCGGTTACCTTGCCACCTTTTGGGGCGTACGCTTGTGCTTGCAGCCAATATTTGACGTTAAGGCGTTTTTAAAAACGTGGTGGTTGCAATGCGGGTACCATTTGCTCACCGTGTTGTTTGCCAGCTTCACCGCGTTGTTTGTCTATGCCGCGGCACATTAATTTTCACTCGCTCAATTAGCCCGCCACTGACGCCATTTTCGCACAACCATACTCCAGTCTTGGGCCGGGGTGGGGGTGAATGTTAAACGAGGAAAACTGTGGACTGGATCAAGCTTTAAGTCCAAACGTCGCAGCGCTCAAATCTATCAGGCTATCGAACACGGTTTCTGGAGCAGGTTGATGGGCGAGAAGTTGCTCGCGCGTGTGGCTGCCCGTGGCGACGGCATGGCAGCGCAGGCCTCCGTTGGTGGCTGCTTCGACATCAAACGGGGAATCGCCGACCATGAGCGTATCAGCGGGCGTGCCACCAAGTTTATTCACCGCGTGCAGCACAAATTCTTTGGCGGGTTTGCGCCAGGGGGTGTCGTTGACGCCAAAGACATCGTCCAGCCAGCGATTCCATCCGAGGTGGTTAATGATGGCGCGGGCATAGTCACCTTGTTTATTCGTCAGCACCGCCTGGCGCAAACCGCGGGCATGCAATTGCGCCAGCATATTTTCCGCTCCAGGCAATGCCTGCAGGCCGGTAAACATGTTTTTCGATAAAAACTCTTCGTAGTAGGGCAGGGCACGGGCATCGAGGCCGGGCCCCAGCAAACGAGTCAGGGTCAGCTCAATTCCGCCGCCCACCGTTGTGCGCACCTTTTCCAGAGTCGACGGAGGCACTCCCAGCGCCTGCTGGGCGTGGGCGATGGCGCCGTGGATGGCGACAAAATGGTCCACCAAAGTGCCGTCGAGATCATAAAGAATCACTTTTATTGCAGGCTTGGCCGTTTGCATTGTTTCGACTAGGTTCAAAAGGCGTGGCATTTTCAAGTCTGAATCCTTTTCGAACGAGAGCGGCGGGTCCTCCCCCGTCGGATGAGTCGTTGGTCATCACCCGCGAGGACGGGGTGCTGAGTTTGCGTCTGGCGGGCCATTGGACTTTAGAGACTCCCGGCCGCCCGTCGCCGAAGCTCGTGCAGGCAGAATTTGCCAAGGACGGCCCGCTGCCGAAGACCTTGCGTTTTGATCTTAGTGGTGTGTCCAGCTACGACACCGCGTTGATCACTTTCTTGCTCAAGTGCCATGATTTTTGTGACACGACGAAAACAACCTTCGACTTTGACAGCCTGCCCGAGGGCCCGCGCAAGCTTTTGCGTTTAGCGACAGGGGTGCCGGTGGTCGAGGATGTGCGGCCCCACGTTCCGCCGCTGAGTTTTATGGCGCAAGTCGGGATCATGGCCGAAGGCATGCTGGATGAAATAGCAGATATTTTTCGCTTCCTGGGTGAATGTACATTGGCTTTAGGACGTTTTTTCATCGGACGCGCACGGTTCCGCTGGTCGGATGTCTGGCTCGAGATGCAACATTGCGGGGCGGATGCGCTCCCAATCGTTACCTTGATTGCCTTTCTGATGGGGTTGATTTTGGCCTATGTTGGCGCAGTGACGTTGCGCCCCTACGGCGGATTAATCTTCATCGCCAACCTCGTGGGCTTGGCCATGGTGCGCGAAATGAGCTCCATGATGACGGGGGTGGTGATGAGCGGCCGCACCGGCGCGGCCTTTGCGGCGCAGTTGGGGACGATGAAGGTGTCGGAGGAGATTTCCGCTCTCCGCACCATGGGGTTGTCGCCCATAGAGTACCTTGTTTTGCCCCGCATGATAGCGCTCTTTTTGATGTTTCCATTGCTGACCTTGTACACCAATTTTATTGGTATGTTTGGCGGTCTGGTCGTGGGCAAGACGATGGGATTGAGCTATTCGCAATTTACTCACCAACTGATTGCCGCCGTGGATTTGACCAATTTTTCCGTCGGCATGATTAAAAGTTTTGTGTTTGGCCTGATCGTGGCCGTCACCGGCTGTCTGCGCGGCATCCAGTGCGGCAACAGTTCAGCCGCCGTCGGTTTGGCGACTACCCGCGCGGTGGTCTCCGGCATCACCTGCATGGTCGTGGCCGATGCTGTTTTCGCGGTCATCTTCAACACCTTGAAAATGTAACGAGATATTCCTGTGTCCACCGTCGAAGCCATCTCTCATATTAGTGTACGCAATTTAACCATGGCGTATGGCGACTACGTGGTGATGCGTGATCTGAATTTTGACATCCATCGCGGGGAGATTTTTGTCATCATGGGAGGCTCGGGTTGCGGAAAGAGTACCCTGTTGCGTCATCTCACGGGCTTGCTGCATCCGGCCACCGGGCAGATTTTTTACGATGGGGTGGAATTTACTGGTGCTGACGACCACGACCGCAACCATATGTTGCGCAAGTTCGGCGTCATGTTCCAAGGCGGGGCATTGTGGAGTTCAATGACGCTGGCGGAAAACGTGGCCTTTCCGTTGGAAGAATTTACTGACTTATCGCCGGAGATTATCCGGGAGACGGTGGAGCTGAAGTTGGCCCTGGTTGGCTTACGAGGTTACGAGGATTTTTACCCGGCGGAGATTTCCGGCGGCATGTGCAAGCGGGCCAGCCTGGCCCGGGCCATGGCCCTTGATCCTGATTTCCTGTTTTTTGACGAGCCCTCGGCGGGTCTTGACCCGGTCAGTGCGCGCCGCCTGGACGAATTGATCCTCCAGTTGCGCGATTCACTGGGTGCCACGATTGTCATCGTCACCCATGAGTTGGCGAGTATTTTTGCCATTGCCGATCGGGCCCTTTACCTTGACGTAACCACCCGCACTCTGGGTGGCTTGGGCAGCCCTAACGACTTGCGTGCACACTCGCCCAATGAGAATCTTCGCCTGTTTCTCAACCGGGGCGTCACCGTCTTGCGCGGTGCGCATGACCCTGCCACTGGCTCTCCATTTGCCGGCCTCCCGGGCTCTCACCAAGGCTGATTGCGCTTTGCATTCCTGGCTGCAACGGCCATTATTCCATTTTCATCCATGAGCCTTCGCGCAAAACCCACCATTATTGGCCTCTTTGTCAGCGGCGCCATTGTGCTGGCCGTGGCCGCCGTGCTGCTGTTCGGTAGCGGAAAGTTTTTCAGCCATCGCGAGAAATTTGTCATTTATTTCGCGGATGCCCCCAATAATCTTTCGATTGGCTCACCGGTCAAATTCAAGGGCGTGCAGATCGGGGAGGTGACGGACATTAAAATTCATTATGATCAGCCGGATGACAGCGATGCCATCCCGGTCTTTATTGAAATCGATACTACCCGTCAGCATCGGGACTTGGGCGACAACACGGATTTGAGCGACCCGGACGTGTTCAAGAAACAGGTGGAAGGTGGTTTACGCGCCCGCTTGCAGATGCTCAGCTTTGTCACCACGCAGCTCTATGTGGAACTTGACTATGACTCTGCCCCTCAACCACCCAAGTACGTTGGCCTGACCCATCCCTATAAGGAAATACCTTCGGTGCCGTCGGGGTTAAGCGAAATTGTGAAGTCATTTACCATCGCGATGGCCAATTTGAGCAAGGTGGACTTTGCGGAAATGTCGACCAAGATCAACCGGCTCGCCGATCAACTATCCGAGGGCATTGGCCAGCTGGATTTCAAAACCATCAATAGTTCGTTGGTGGCGGCCGCAAATAACCTCAACGCGTTGCTAGCCGATCCCAAAATCAAGGAGGCGCTGGACAAAATGAGCACCACTCTGGACGACCTTGATCGACTGGCCTCCAGCATCAACCAGCAAGTGCAGCCGCTCAGCGATGAAATCCAGTCCACCGCGAAGAGCGCTCGGGTAACCTTGGATCAAATCAACCAGACGTTGTCGGCGGTGCGCGATGTCGTGGCCCCTGACTCCCCATTGCATACGGAATTGGACAAGGCATTGTTGGAAATCACCAATGCCTCCCGCTCAGTGCGCATTCTTACTGAATACCTCGAGGCTAATCCAGGGGCTCTGCTTACTGGCAAGGCACCGCCATCTGATAGTCTTTTCGGGCCATTATCAGGGCAGGCCCAAGCTCCTTCCGTGCAAAATGCACCTGCTGACAACCCGCCCATTGCCGTTCCAGGTCGCGCTGGTGGCAAATAACGATTAACTTTTTTGCCTTCGTCCATGGTCAATTTTCAATATCAGATTCTTAAACTGCGCTTGATCATGGTATTGGTCGCCGCATTGGCAGCGGGCGGTTGTTCTATTTTATCGCCCAAGCCGGATCTGGCCCGCAATTATCGGCTGGGTCCTTTGACGGCGAAAGTTTCCCCCGCGCCACCGCCCGATCCCACCCTAGCGCTGGCGGTTTTTCCGGTCGACATCGCCGATTACCTCGACCGTCCGCAGATGGTCACCGTGGTAAATGCCGGTCAGGTCAACCTGGACGAATACCATCGTTGGGCCGAGCCGTTGGGCTCCGGATTTTCCCGTGTACTGGCGCAGGATATTGGCCTGTTATCCGATTCCTCTCATGTGGGTGCCTTCCCGTTGGCGCCAGGTTTTGGGCAGGATTTTGAGGTGTACGCGCAAGTGCTGCAATTCGACGGCACGCCAGGCGGAAATGTCACCTTGCATGTTTCCTGGCGCATTACCGGCCCCGGCGGCAGGCCGAACTATTCGGTGCATCAGACGACCTCCACTCGCAAAACGGAAAACGGCCCGGATCCGGCGACCAATTACGTGAATGCCCTCAATGGACTGATTGGAGATCTGGCGCGAGAAGTGGTGGCAGATATCCCAGAAGCCCGTGCCGCCAAGGCGGCGCATAGCGTGGCCGCTCCGTGATTCTTGTATGCGCTTTTTTGCGGCCAGTTTATCGGTGGCGCTATTATCGTCCGTAGGCGCCGTCATTCAGCCTGCACCAATCGGGCATATTCCGCCGCCAGTTGTCCAAGACCTGCCGATCGCGCCGGCGTATGCGGCCACCGAAATCAATGCGACCATTTTTCGCCTTGAGGCGCTGACCAGTGACGCGAAAAACCAATACGTCACTTTTTACAATCCTGCGGGTGCGGTAGTCATTGCCCACCGACCACTTAACAGCAGCCAGTGGGAGACTTTGGTCGAGCCGATGAGCGGCAACGTGCATGATGCGCACAATGACGTGGTTGTCGGACTTTCGAGCGATAATATCCTGCACGTTTCCTATAATCACCACAACGAGCCACTGCATTACCGCCAGGCGTCGCCAGTAGAAAAATTAACCCTCGCTGGCCCTGACCAACCAATGACTGGGCAGTTGGAGCGACGGGTTACTTATCCCAGTTTTCTTCCCGGGTCTTTGGGCGATTTGTATTTTTTTTATCGCGATGGCCAGAGTGGTAATGGCCGTTTATGCCTTAATCATTACGACCCGAAGACGCATAAGTGGGGCGTCACGCAGGCTCCATTGCTGGAAGGCGAGGGGCAGAGCAGCCCTTACTGGTGGCGGCCGGAAGTGGCAGCCGATGGCGCGCTCCATCTGGCTTGGTGCTGGCGCGATTCGCCGGATGCATCTACAAACCACGATATTTGCTACGCTGTTTCTCGGGATGGCGGCCACACGTGGCTCAATAGCGCGGGGAAGGTTTTGGCTTTGCCGATCACCCGGGCCGCAGATGCCACGGTATTCCCCATTGCGAAAGGACATAACTTGATTAACTCGTGCGCCTTGGCCGTCGACGCGCAAGGTCATCCGCACATCGCCTATTACGCCAATGGGCCGGACGGAGTCCCGCAGTATTTTCATCTTTGGTTTGATGGACAGCAATGGAGCGCCCAGCAAGTCAGCCAGCGCAAGGACACGTTCAGCCTCGCGGGCCAGGGTACCTTGCAAATTCCGATCTCGCGTCCGGAAATTGCCCTGAGCCACACAGGCGTGGCTTATTTGATTACGCGCGATAAGGAGTTTGGCGGCGGGTTGCGGCTGTATGCCGGCCGTCCGCCTTATCAGCAATGGGAGGCGTTGGACGTGCTGGCTGAGTCGCTGGGCGAATGGGAGCCCAGCTATGATTTGGCCCGCTGGCGGCGCGACGGCGTGCTGTCGTTGTTTGTTTTGCCGGTGCACCAGGGTAATAACGAGCGGACGACCGACTTCCCGCCGCAAACAGCCCGGGTGGTTGAATTGAGCGGATTGGAATAACACTTTGGATTGCGAGAGGGTAGGAGAGAGTTTGACTTTTCATAACCTATACCCTAGGTTATAGGTATGCCGACCAAAGCACCGCTTCCTTCACAAAAAGAGAAGTCCCTGAAGCTCGCCAAACAGGCCCGGGGAACGCTCGACACTGTTATCGCCATGATCGAGGAAAACGCCTACTGCCCGGAAATCATCCAGCAGACGGACAGCGTCATGGGGCTGTTGCGCTCAGTGGAGCGTGCCTTGCTGGCGGGGCACCTGGACACCTGCGTTGAGCGGAACTTGCGCCAGGACAAGGAGCAGGCCATTCGCGAACTGCTCAAAATTTACCGTTTGTCGAATTAACGTGAATACGGACCATACTTATCAAGTGCGCGGTTTGCACTGCGCCTCTTGCGCCGGCATCGTCGCGCGGGCTCTGCGCGGACGCGCCGGAGTTAGCGCGGCAGAGGTCAACTACAGCAATGGCACCGCGCAGGTGTCGTTTGATGAAGCTCAAGTCCGCCCGGATGATTTGGTCAAGCTGATCGAACCGCTGGGTTATTCACTTATAACAAGCCAAAGCCATTCCCATGCCCACGGGCACGCGCACGAAGGTAATCAAGCCGACCTTGCCGAAGAACTCGCAGCCCTGCGGGTGAAAGTAATGACCTCGCTCCCCGCGGCTGCGGCCGCGTTG